>Ga0079225_10000884_pt1 | contig 16483 bp, 13 predicted proteins | sample Poulit2012_FD_76344 | JGI IMG/M metagenome (GOLD analysis project Ga0079225, IMG submission 76344) | Agricultural soil microbial communities from Georgia to study Nitrogen management - Poultry litter 2012 | ecosystem: Environmental > Terrestrial > Soil > Agricultural land | place: USA: Georgia... | reverse complement strand
TATAAGAGTTAAATTTCAAATTAATACTAAAAAAATAAGACTTGCAAAATGCAAGCCTTATTATAAAAATACATTTATTAAAAAGTATTATAGGTCAAATTTAATACCTTGAGCTAAAGGAAGTTCTGTTCCATAATTCATAGTATTAGTTTGTCTTCTCATATACACTTTCCATGCATCTGAACCACTTTCTCTACCCCCACCAGTTTCTTTTTCACCACCAAAGGCACCACCAATTTCAGCACCACTTGTTCCAATATTTACGTTAGCTATACCACAATCTGAACCTGCATGAGATAAAAACAATTCAGATTCACGCATATCCGTTGTAAAAATAGCTGAACTTAGACCTTGCGGTACATCATTTTGAATATCTATAGCATTTTCTAATTCGCCATTATATTTCATTACATATAAAATAGGAGCAAAAGTTTCTTCTTTTACAATTTCGAAATGCGGCGCAACTTCAATAATACAAGGTTTTACATAGCAACCGCTTTCATACCCTTCTCCTTCTAAAACTCCACCCTCAACCAGAACTTTACCACCTTCTTTTTTAGCTTTTTCAATAGCGTTTAGATAGTTTTGAACAGAGGATTTATCGATTAGCGGTCCTACATGATTATTAGTATCTAGAGGATTACCTATTTTTAATTGTGTATAAGCATTGGTAATAACTTTTATAGTTTCCTCGTATTTCGATTCATGAATAATTAAACGACGAGTAGAAGTACATCTTTGCCCAGCAGTTCCAACGGCACCAAATACTGCACCAGGAACTACCATTTTCAGATCGGCTGATGGCGTAATGATAATAGCATTATTTCCACCTAATTCTAATAAACTTCTTCCAAAACGTTTTGCTACAACTTGACCAACATGACGACCAATTTCAGTAGATCCTGTAAATGCTACTAAAGGAATTTGTGGATGATTATTAATTTTTTCATTTACTTCATCCCCAATTAATAATGTACTCACTCCTTCAGGAACATCATTTTTAGCAAATACTTCTTCCACAATTTTTTGACATGCAACAGCACATAAAGGCACTTTAGAACTAGGTTTCCATAAAGTTACATCACCACATACCCATGCTAAAGCAGCATTCCAACTCCAAACAGCAACAGGGAAATTAAAAGCAGTAATCACACCTACCACACCCAAAGGATGATATTGATCGTACATTCTGTGATTCGGTCTTTCCGAATGCATTGTAAATCCATATAATTGGCGCGACAAGCCTACTGCAAAATCGCAAATATCAATCATTTCTTGTACCTCTCCTAAACCTTCTTGATAGCTTTTCCCCATTTCATAAGAAACTAGAGCACCAAGATCTTCCTTTTTTTCACGTAAAGCATTTCCAATTTGTCTTACAATTTCTCCTCTTTTTGGTGCAGGCCATTTTCTCCATTCTTTAAATGCATTATTTGCTTTTTCTACTATTGCATCAAATTCGGAGGCCTTTGTTTTTTCAACAGATGCTATAAAAGAACCATTAACAGGCGAATGAGATTCTAAAAACTCTCCAGAACCTTGCATCCATTTAGAACCAGTTGAGGTACCTAAATTTTTTTCTTCAATTCCTAAATTTGATAAAACTAATTGTATATCCATGATAAGTATATTTTTAAAAAATTTATTGCAAATATACACGCTTTTCAAAGGAAAGTTAGGAGAAATTAAGAATTTTAATTTTAAATGCTACATTTCTAATTTTAATATTCATTTCAAACAATAAAATTTATATCTTTGTGCGTTATTAAAAAAAATCCCATATTTTTAAAACCTTTAAAAAGCAAATTAAGATAGAAAGATAAAGTACTTATGTTAGATAAATTAGCTGAAATACATGCAAAATTCGAAGAGTTAGGAATTGCTTTAACCAATCCAGAAATTGTTTCAAATAATGAAAAGTTTACTCAATTATCTAAAGAGTATAGAAAATTAGAACCAATTTCTAAAGCATACAAGGAATACAAACAATGTTTAGAGGATATTGAAGAGGATAAGGAAATTTTAAAAACCGAAACTGACTCGGAGTTAAAAGCTATGGCAAAAGAGGACTTGGATGAAAAAACAGCTCTACAAGAAGAACTCGAAGAACAAATTCGTCATTTATTAATTCCAAAAGATCCACAAGATGAAAAAAATGCGATATTAGAAATCCGTGCAGGGACAGGTGGAGATGAGGCTAGTATATTTGCAGGAGATTTATTACGTATGTATACCAGATATTTTGAAAAACAAGGTTGGTCTTACAGTATATTATCAGAGGCAGAAGGAACAAGTGGAGGTTATAAAGAAGTACAAGTACAAGTTAATGGCACTGATGTTTATGGAATTATGAAGTTTGAAAGTGGAGCGCATCGTGTTCAAAGAGTTCCTGTTACAGAATCAAGTGGCCGTGTGCACACTTCTGCAGCAACAGTTGCTGTACTACCAGAAGCTGATGAAATTGATTTTGAGTTAAATGAGGCTGATGTAAAAATGGAAACTGCTCGCAGTGGTGGCGCTGGTGGACAGCATGTTAACAAAGTTGAAACAAAAGTAATGCTTACGCATATACCTACGGGTGTAGTGGTTATTTGTCAAACTGAAAGAAGTCAATTAGCAAATAGATTAAAAGCTATGGAAATGTTGCGTACTAAACTTTATGAAGAAGAAGTAAGAAAACATGAAGAAGCAATTGCAAGCAGAAGAAAAAGTTTGGTAAGTACTGGTGACCGCTCTGCAAAAATTAGAACCTACAACTATCCCCAAGGAAGAGTTACAGATCACAGAATCAATATGACAACGCATAATCTTGATGCATTTATGGATGGAGATATCACAGAAATGCTGGAAGCTTTGCAATTTGCAGAAAATTCTGAAAAAATGAAAGCAGGAGAAAGCATTTAATTTAATACATTCTATAAGTAAACTAATAATATGAAACAAAATATGCAAATGAGTGACATTTTGCAAATCGTATGGAAACATCGATTTAAAATAATTCTTTTCACTTTAATAAGTGCTGGAATAGGTGCTTTACTAACTTTTATTTTACCAAAACAATATGATAGTAATTCCTATTTTATAGTGAGACCACCAGCATACAATATGCGTTCGAGCACCTTTGGTACTGACTATGTACGTGAAGTAGTTTATGATAATTTTGCAACTGAAAAGGAAATAGATGTTGTAGATGGTATTATCAACTCTTCATTTTTTATAGATAAAATCACGAGAATGATAAATGAGAACCTTAGTTCCTATAATTTAGAAAACTCCGTTACTTCTTCACAAGTAAAAAAATCATTGAAATTTAAAAGAAGCGCGCAAAAGGTTCAAAATATCCGCATTAGAAATGCAAATCGTTTATATTCTGAAAAACTAAATAGTTTACTGTTACAAGAATTAAATAAAGAATATAATAAATTTTTTGTTGATGCTTTTTGGCAGAAAAAAGATTTAATTGAACGACAATTATCGGAAAGTAAAATTAAATTAAATTTATTAGATGAAGAAATTGAAGAATTTAGAAAAAAACATAATTTAACTTCCGAATTAGCACCACAAAGAAAAAATAGTATTATTAGTGCATCAAATCAATCGGTAAAAGAAGGAACCGAAACTTTGTATAATATGGTGGAAAGCAAAGAAGAACTATTACAAAATATAAAATATTTGGAACGTTCAGCTTTAGAATATGCAACTATGGGGCAAGAAGAGCATTTAGATATGATTTATGTAATTGCTCCTGGCTATGTACCTAATCATGCTACTTTTCCAAAACTTAATTTTATGGTTTTAATTGCGGGAGTAATAGGATTTTGTCTAAGTACATTAGGTATTATTATTAGCTATATTCCTAAACAATAAAATAATTTTAGAATAAAGTTATTATGCAATATTCCTCTCTGGTAAATAATACAGAAAATGACAAATTACGATTACGTTTGTTAATCATATTGGGTATCCTTTCTGTAGTAGGAATGGCTTTATATATATATACATCTCTATTGCCTGCCTTAGCATTACCCTTTTTAGGATTAATTGCATATTGGTTATTTCAAGATTTAAAAAGCTTTTATTGGTTTTTTATATTAACAATACCATTTTCGGTTCAAATACATTTAATGGGTGATATTTTATCTACCACCCTTCCCGATGAACCGATAATGTGGGTTTTTGTTGGAGTGACTGGCTTGATATGGGCACATAATAAAAACTTGCTTCCAAAATGGTATGTTAATCATCCTTTATTTATCATTATTGTTTTACAATTATTTTGGCTCATAGTTTCTGTAATATTCTCGACCAACCATATTTTATCTTTAAAACATTTATTGGCAAAAATTTGGTTTTTAAATGCCTTTATAGTTTTTCCTGCTTGGGTAATTCAGGATAAAAAAGATTTAAAGAAGATGGCTGCTATCTTCACAATTCCTATTGTTTTGCATTCTATATTTGTTTTGGCTTGGCATTATAAATTAGATTTTGGTTTTAGGGAATCAAATATGGTAGTCAAACCATTTTATTACAATCACGTGGATTATTCCACAATTTTATCCTGTATCTTCCCTATAGTTATAGGCACCTATCAGTTTAAAAAGAAAAACAAATATTTAAAATATATCTTATTGGGAGTAATTATTTTCTTACTTCCGGCAATTTATTTTGCATCCGCAAGAGCTGCTATTCTAGGAGTAGTATTTGCAATGTTTATATGGATAGGTTTAAAGTATAAATTCACAAAATGGGTTATGCCTTTTGGTTATTTGTTAATAGCCGCTGTATTAACATTAATGATTTACAATAATAATTATTTAGGATTACGTCCTGACAAGCATGAAAATGCCTCTCAAGAAACATTTATTGATGCGGTAACTGGGATGTTTTCAGGAAAGGATATGTCCTCAATGGAGCGAATTTATAGATGGATTGCATCTGTAAGAATGGTTAAAGAAAATCCAATAACTGGTGTAGGTCCTAATAATTTTTATGATCATTATAAAAATCATACAGTAAGCTCTTTTGAAACATGGGTAAGTGATAATCCAGAACGTTCCACTACTCATAATTATTTTTTATTTCTTTTAGTTGAGCAAGGATATCCTGCAATGCTACTTTATGCAATTTTTATAGCTTGCTTTTTTGCTCGCTGTCAAAATTTATATCATAAAACACAAAGAGAAGATTATAAAATATTCGTTTCTGTATTAGCAATGATTATGGCAGCTAATTTTGTAAATAATTTCTTTTCAGAATTGATTGAAACACATAAAGTAGGTGCTGTATTTTATCTAAATATAGCTGCATTAATAATTGTAGATAATTGGATAAAAAAAGAAGAAAAAGAATTAAAGCAAAAAACAACAATCTAAAAAAACCTTCCAATTTTAATTTAGCTGAAAAGTTTATTTATTGATATTATTAAAAGATTGCATATTGCAAAGAGCATTCTTTCATAAAAAAATGCGAATTAAAAAATATAATTCGCATTAACAACAAAAATAAATAAAATTCTATATATTATCCTAAATAATATTTAAGAAGTTCACTTCTATTTGTAGCACGTAATTTAGCTAGCGCTTTATCCTTAATTTGACGAACTCTTTCTCTAGTTAAATCATAACGCTCTCCGATATCTTCTAAAGAAACAGGGTGTTCACGACCAATGCCAAAATAAAGTATAATTACTTCTTTTTGTCTTTCTGTCAAAGTATTTAAGGTTCTTTCTATTTCGAACTTTAATGAATCATCATGTTCCATACCACGATCAGCAATAACTGAGCTAGTATTTTCTAAAATATCTAATAGTGTATTATTCTCACCCTCTTGGAAAGGAGCATCCATACTAACATGCCTAGATGCAACCCCCATGGTTGTTTCTATTTCTTCTAAATCTACATCTAAAAGATAAGCTAATTCTTCAGAAGAAGGAGGGCGTTCAAATTCTTGCTCTAATTGATTATAAGCTTTGCTAATTTTATTCGTAAGACCTACCTTATTTAAAGGCAATCTAACAATTCGACTTTGTTCAGCCAATGCTTGTAAAATGGATTGACGAATCCACCAAACAGCATATGAAATAAATTTAAATCCTCGAGTTTCATCAAAGCGTTTTGCAGCCTTAATTAAACCTAAATTTCCTTCATTAATTAAATCGCTTAATGATAAGCCTTGATTTTGATATTGTTTGGCTACTGAAACCACAAATCTCAAATTAGCATTTGTTAGTTTTTCTAGGGCTTTTGTATCCCCTTGTTTAATCCTAATTGCCAATTCTACTTCTTCCTCAGCAGTAATTAGGTTAACTTTTCCAATCTCTTGAAGATATTTTTCTAAGGATTGGCTTTCTCGATTTGTAATCGACTTGGTAATCTTAAGTTGACGCATGAAAATTAGTTTGTAAAGTTGAAACGATAAAAAAACAATTTAAAAGGTTTATAATAATTGTTAAACGTTAGCTAAGATAAGGATATTTTACAATCAAAAAAAAATAAAAATCATTATACTTAACAATTCCACCTCCAAATTACTTAATTATTTGTAAATGACAATAAATTTCTTGGAAAAAATAAAAAAAATGCACTATTTGTTATTCTTAAAAATTATTCGTAAATTTCCGCCTAATTCATATTATTTTATTTAAACAATATCCTCAATATAAAAATTGACCTATGGACAAGAAATTAATTACAATAGAAATTCCTATAAATTGCTCTCCTAATATATTATACGGTTTTTTATCTACAGCAAGTGGCCTACAAGAATGGTTTGCAGATAAGGTAGAACAACATGGCGACTCTTTCTTTTTTACTTGGGATGGATCTACTGATGAAGCTTTTCGCATTGATTCCGTAGAAAACGAAATGATAAAATACAAATGGGACTATATGGACGAAGGGGAATATTTTCAATTTACTATTGAACAAAGTATTATAACAAATGAAACTATATTAATCATTACTGATTTTGTTGATGATTATGAGGAAAAGGATCAAAGACGCTTATGGGAGAGCCAAATAGATGATTTAAAGCTAAGAATTGGCAGTTAAAAATATTCCTTACCTTTAGAAATAAAAATTATAAAAATAAAGAAGCGTTTTTCAATTTAATGATTGCGCTTTTTTTATTTTTGCATATATCTATGTTTAGAATAAAAAAATTAGATGGATTAATCATAAAAAGTTTTATAGGTCCATTCTTGATTACGTTTTTTGTAGTTTTAGTTACATTTGTACTTCAATTTTATTGGCTGTATATGGATGAACTAATGGGTAAAGGCTTTTCTCCATGGCTCACTATTCAACTTTTATTTTATACAGCATTAACCATTATCCCCATGGTTTTACCTTTGGGAATTCTTCTTGCTTCTATTATGACCTTTGGGAATTTAGGAGAAAACATGGAACTTGTGGCGATAAAATCTTCAGGAATTTCTTTATTTAGATTTATGAGGCCTTTGTTTGTTTTTATATTATTGATTTCTATAGCTGCCTTTTATTTTAACAATTACGTAATTCCTGTTATAAATCTTAAAACTTACGCACTCACTTATGATATGCGAAATCAAAAACCAACCATGAATCTTTCGGAAGGTAGATTTAATAATGATTTGGATGGTTTTTCTATACGAATTGGGAAAAAGCATGAAGATGGCTCAGGTTTAAAAGATATAATCATTTATGATCATAGTCAACACAAAGGTAACATAGCAGTTATCCTAGCAGATTCAGGTCGCATGTATATGACAAACTCGGGGAGAGAGCTTGTATTAGAAATGTATGATGGATGGCGTTATGAATCCAATCCTAGCGATTCTACAAAACAACAAAATCGTATGTATTTTGCAAAATGGAGTAAAAACTTTGATATGTCTTCTTTTATGTTTGAAAGAACTAAAGAAGAATTATTTAAAGATAATGAAGAAATGATGAATGTTCGTCAATTAAATCAGCAAATTGACAGCGCCTCTAAACTTAAAGAAAATGCTTTATTAGATCTTGATAGATATATTGATCCCTATTATTATGCATTTCATCCATTTAATAAAGATACTTCTTGGATATCCGATATTGGAAATTACACTTTAGAATCTTCTTATGAAGGAAATTATTGGGAACACATTCCCTTAGAAAAAAGACAAAAAATAGATAATAGAATCAAATCGAATCTCGAAAGCATGAAGAGATTAGTTTCTATAGTGCAGGCTGATCAGAATATATATGCAGAAAAAATAAAGAAATACAAAATCCAATGGCATGATAAGTACACCTTAACTTTTGCTTGCATTTTGCTTTTTTTAATAGGAGCACCCTTCGGAGCAATAATTCGTAAAGGCGGAATTGGTGTTCCTTTATTAACTGCTCTTGGCTTCTTTGTTGTTTATTTTATAGTAACCTCAACAGGTAAAAAACTTGCAGAACAAAATGCAGTGGAACCTTGGTACGGATTATGGTTAGCTACTTTTATTTTATTACCCATAGCTGTTTTCATTTTATTTAAAGCTAAAAATGATTCCCAAATTTTAAATAGAGATGGATATATTCAATTTTTCAAAAAAATAAAAAATGTTTTTACAAGAGAAAATAAAATATCCTAAAATATGGTTCATCTTCGTAATTATATGGACTATTTTAGGAGCAATAGCTTTTTATTATGAACAAAACCATAGTGTTTATTATTGGATACAAACAAAAACTGTTACTTACTTTCCTCCCAAACTAATTATTAGTTTGACACATATGGGCACTTTTTATTTTATTGCATTTTTGTTACTACTATTTTTTTTTATGTACCCTAAGTTGAGAACCAGAAAAAGTGTTTACTTATTACTTCTTACTCAGATTACTCCATTAACAATTTTGCAATTCCTAAAATATTATATAAATGCTCCTAGACCTTCCACTTCATATGGAGAGGAAAGTTGGTTTAATAGCATTCCAGAAATCTGGGGGCATAGCCAAAGTTATTGGTTGAGTTTTCCTTCAGGGCATACAGAAGGAATAAGTGCATTATTCGCTTTTTTGGTACTACTAGCACCTAATAAACACAAATACTACTGGGCTATTTTAGGAATTATTTTAATACCAACTGTGGCTTATACTCGCTTATATTTAAGTCAGCATTTTTTATTAGATGTTTGGGTAGGTGGTATGATAGGATTATGGTCAGGAATAGCAATATATGCGTTTTCTTTAAACTCAAAATCTAAAAAGCAAAATAATTTAAAAATAAATAAAGAATAAAGAATTAATAAAATGCGTCTTTAAAGTGCACTATTTCAGGTTTTTTATTTCTTTTGATGGTAATGCTAATAATATCAAAGCGCATTTCTTGATATTTAGGATTTTCATATTGATACTCTTCTGCTACTTCTTTAATATTTTCCTCTTTTTCTATAGAAACTGCTTCTTCTGGAAAACCAAATTGATGAGAACTACGTGTTTTAACCTCAACTATAATTAATAAGCCGTCTTTCTCTGCTATGATATCAATTTCTTTTTTATCTTTACAGAAATTCTGAGCTAAAATAGAATAATTGTTTTTTTTCAAATATTCTCTAGCTATAATTTCACCTTTTTTACCTAATTGTTTATGTTTGCTCACAATTAAAAATAATTTTTATGGAGAACTTAATTACGCAATTCCCGTCACAATTAAAAGACGCTATAAATATACAATCAAATTTTGAAATATTTGAAAATGATTTTAATCCAAAGAATATTGTTATTAGCGGAATGGGTGGGAGCGCAATAGGCGGTGGAATTGTAAAAGACTACTTATACCCAATAATAAATATTCCAATCTATGTAAATAGACATTATTTCCTGCCAGCCTATGTAAATGAAAACTCGTTAGTAATTATTTGTTCTTATTCTGGAAATACGGAAGAAACAATAAGTGCCTTAAAAGACGCTATTTTAAAAAATGCTAAAATAATTTGTTTCTCTTCTGGTGGAAAATTAGAAGAAATAGCTAAAGAAAAAAACATTCCTCATTTAGCATTACCTAAAGACTATCATCCTCGTGCAACTATTGGCTATGCTATAGCTTATATATTATATATTATTTCTGAATTTAAAATAATTGGGAAAAGCTACATTACAGAAATACAAGAATCTATTACTTTATTAGAAAGAGAAATGGATTATATTAAAGAACATTCCAAACAGTTGGCTGAAGATTTACTAGGAAAAACACCACTCTTTTATTCTTCTAATAATATTGAAGACATTACAACTAGATGGAGGCAACAAGTAAATGAAAATGCAAAAACCATAGCTTGGGATAATGTTCTGCCTGAAATGAATCATAATGAAATAGTTGGTTGGGATGAGCGAAAAGATGATTTTGCAGTAGTATTTTTAAGAAATGATAATGATTTTGGAAGAATAAAACAGCGTATAGATTTATCCATTGAAATTATTAAAAAATGTACAGATGCTGTATTTGAGGTGCATTCTAAGGGTAATAATTTTTTTGAAAGAGCTTTTTATTTAATACATTATGGAGACTGGCTATCCATACACCTAGCAGCATTAAAGGGTGTCGATCCTGAACCTGTAGCTCCTATTGAATTCATCAAATCTAACCTTAAATAATTACAAGCTTACTAAATCATTAATATGAATAGTAACAATCATAGAATTTACCTAGATAATGCAGCAACAACTCCAATGGACAGAGCGGTTGTTGAATCTATGCAAGATATTTATATAAATCATTTTGGAAACCCTTCTTCTACTTACTCTTATGGTAGAGAAGCAAAAATGCAAATTGAATTAGCTAGAAAATCAGTAGCAAAATTGCTTCATGTAAAGGCAAATGAAATATTTTTTACTTCTGGAGGAACGGAAAGTATTAACACTGCCATTCATATGGCAATACATGATTTAGGATGCAAAACTATTATCAGTTCAAAAATTGAACATCATGCAAGTTTGCATGCAATTGAAGCATTTAGTAAAAAATGGAATATTCCAGTGCATTATGTAACATTAACAGAAAATGGACATGTAGATTTAAAGGATTTAGAGCGCTTAATAAAAGCTTCTAAAGATAAAACTTTAGTCAGCTTAATGCATGCGAACAATGAAATAGGCAATTTATTAAATATAGAAAAAGTAGGTGCTCTTTGTAAAGAAAATAATGCTATTTTTCTTTGTGATACTGTGCAAACAATTGCACATTATCCTATAGGATTAAAAGAAAATAATATCCACTTTGCAACAGGTGCTGCACATAAATTTCATGGGCCTAAAGGTTCTGGAATTTTATTCGTTAATAATGAAATTAAAGTACAATCTTGGATTAAAGGTGGTGCACAAGAAAGAAATATAAGAGCAGGAACTGAAAACATTGCAGGAATTGTTGGTTTAGCAAAAGCTTTAGAATTGGCTTTAGTAAACGGAGAAAAGAATAAAGAACATATACTTAAATTGCGAAAACACTTTATCAAAAGAATTCAAAGTGAATTACCTCATATTTCTTTTAATGGCGATTGGGATGGCGATAGTTTATATTGCTTACTCAATTTGAGTATACCATTTAAACCTGAAAACAATATGTTACTTATGCAATTGGATATGAAAGGTCTTTGTGTTTCAGGAGGGAGTGCTTGTAGTAGTGGAGCTACTACCGGAAGTCATGTAATTGCAGAAGTATATCCAAATATTAAACAAAATCCTTTAAGAATATCATTTTCAAAGTTTAATACCATAGAGGAAATAGATAAAGCGGTAGAAATACTTAAAGAGTTGTGTAATTAATTCTAATTATAATATTATATTTTAAGCAATTAAAAGAAAACAATTTGCTAAATTATTATCGGAAAGCTTCTTAGGAGGTTTCCGATTTTTTTATAACATTTTTTATAGCTACCCTATTTTTTTTTAAATGGAAATATTCCTATAAATTTTGTCGTGAAAATGCGTTTATACTATAAAATAAAAAAATCATCGCTAAGCTAAATTATCTCACAAAACTTCTTAGGAGATTTTAATTTTTAAGTAAGAAAACATTATAAGAAAACCTGTAAAATACTCCTAGATTAAATTATGGGTATTATATTTTACTTTTACTTAAATATAATTTTTATCTTTTTCCTTAGCATTCCTTTGTAAAATAACAAGGCGACGACAAAGTTTAATTTTTCAAAACCTATCTAAAATCGATTTCACGAATAAAGAAGCATAACTTAATTCTTCTTGTTGGAAATAATAAGAAATTTTTTAAAAACTAGAAAAAATTTGGAAGATTGCACTAAATAAAAAAAGAGATTTCAAATGAAATCTCTTTTTGTGTGGTGTGGGCCGGGATCGAACCGGCGACACAAGGATTTTCAGTCCTTTGCTCTACCGACTGAGCTACCGCACCGCCTCATTGCGATTGCAAATGTAAAGAAGGATTTTCATTCCACCAAATCTTTTCTATAAAAATTTCAAAGTTTTATTCAAAATTGATAAATTCACATTGAAAAACATCATTTTTATTGATTTTTTTATTTCCTAATTTTAAAAAAGCTTTATTACTAACATTATTTATGATAATAATCTTGTTGGATTAGTAAAAATACTAACAATATTTTCTATATTTGCATGTACTATTATAGTAAATTTTAAAACACTACATTCATTATGCATTTTATTGTTTCCTCAGGCTCTTTATTAAAAAACTTGCAAATGATTTCGGGTATTATAAATCCCAATTCAGTTTTGCCTATTTTAGAAAATTTTTTATTAGATATCTCAAATAATCAGTTGAAAATAACTGCAGCAGATATGGAAACCATGATCCAAGTTCAAATGGATGTTCAAGTTTCTGAAACTTCTAGTCAGGATAATATAAAAATATGTATTCCTGCTAATCTAATAATTAACTATTTAAAAAATCTTTCTGAACAACCTATAAATTTCATTATTAATCCTGAGGATTATTCTTTTGAAATCAGTAGTAGTACAGGAAAATACAAGATAGGTGGTGAAAATGGTATGGAATATCCTAAATGGCCAATGTTATCAGAAAATGTAGAACGCTTTGAAATGAATTCTATTCATTTAATTGAAGCAATCAATAAAACATTATTTGCAACAAGTACGGATAATTTAAGACCAGCTATGACTGGAGTGTATTTTGAATTTGAGGAAAATGGTTTAACTTTTGTATCTACGGATGCACATAGAATGGTAAAATTTTCTCGTTCTGATATATCTTGTCCTGATGAAGGAGGAATTATAATTCCTAAAAAACCATTAACGCAATTAAAGAACATGCTTCCTACGGATGAGACTCCAATTAAAATCTCATTTAATGAATCACATTTATATGTTGAAAACGATTCAATTAAGCTAAACTGCCGATTAATTGATGGTAAATTCCCGCCATATAAAGCAGTTATTCCACAGGACAACCCTTATGACCTTATTATAAACCGTGCTGAACTAATTAGTGGTTTAAGAAGAGTAAGTGTTTTTGCTAATAAAAGTACTCATCAGGTGTTATTTGATATCATAGGAAATTCTTTAAGCATTTCTGCACAAGATTTAGATTTCTCCTATGAAGGTAGAGAAACGCTCAATGTACAATATTCTGGTGAGGATATGAAAATAGCTTTTAACTCAAAATTACTAATTGAAATGATGAATAATTTTGATGGAGAAGAAGTAAAACTGGAATTATCTATGCCTTCCAAAGCAGGAGTATTCAGAGCTACAGAAGAAGTGGAAAATGAAGACTTTTTAATGTTATTAATGCCATTAATTGTTGGCGTTTAATATAATTTTAGATAAATATAAAATATAGAACATGATTCAAAATGAATCGACTCGCTCGGATAAAAAGAAAATAATTGTTTTAGGTAGCGGACCAAATCGAATAGGACAAGGAATTGAATTTGATTATTGTTGTGTTCACGGTATTATGGCAATTCAAGAAAGTGGATACGAAGCAATAATGATTAATTGCAACCCTGAAACTGTCTCTACTGATTTCGATATTGCTGATAAATTATACTTTGAACCCATTTATTGGGAACATATTTGGGAAATAATCGAACACGAACAACCAGAAGGTGTTATTGTACAACTAGGAGGCCAAACTGCTTTAAAACTTGCTGCGAAATTACATGAAAGAGGTATTAAAATTTTTGGAACCTCTTTTGATGATATGGATATAGCTGAGGATAGAGGAAGATTTAGTGATCTTTTAAAGGAATTGAATATCCCTTATCCCAGATATGGGGTGGCTTATTCAACTGATGAAGCAATTGAAGTGGCAAATGATGTTGGATACCCTGTTCTAGTTCGTCCTTCTTATGTATTAGGAGGACAAAGAATGCGTATAGTAATTAATGATAATGAATTAGAAAAAAGTGTTCTTTCTTTATTACGCCATTTACCTGGCAATAAAATTCTAATTGATGAGTTTTTGGATCGTTTCCAAGAAGCTGAAATTGATGCTATTTGCGATGGTGAAGAGGTACATATTATGGGAATAATGGAGCATATTGAACCTGCTGGAATTCACAGTGGTGATAGCCATTCTGTTTTACCAGTATTTAATATCTCACCTTTAGAGGTAGAAGAAATGATTGATATTTCCAAAAAACTCGCTTTAAAACTCAATATAAAAGGTTTAATCAATATTCAATTTGCTATTAAAGATGGCAGAGTATATGTAATCGAAGCTAATCCTAGAGCTAGTCGCACTACCCCATTCATTGCTAAAGCCTATGGTGTACCTTATTTGAATATTGCTACTCAAATAATGATAGGTCATAAAAAATTAAAGGATTTTGATATAGAAAAAGAATTAGAAGGTTTTGCTGTTAAAGAACCTTTTTTCAGTTTTGATAAATTTCCGAAAGTAAATAAAGAGTTAGGACCTGAAATGAAGAGCACAGGTGAAGGTATAAGGTTTATTAGTTCTTTAAGAGACCCTTGGTTTAGACAGCTTTATAGAGAAAGAAGTTTACGCTTAAGTAGATAATCATTATTAATAAACAGTATAAAAGTCACTAAATATAGTGGCTTTTATAATTTTATCAATACATTATACTTTATAAAATAATATTTGCTCCAATTTATACTTCCTGTTTTTTCACTTAATTCTGTACCTTTATCTAAATTTCAAATTAGCTAAAAAAATTAATTAATTTCTTAAAATAAATGATTAAAAAAGAATCTTCCCCTCTTTCACAATTGTTCCAATATTTAAAACCTTTCAGAAATAAAGTTCGTTGGGCAACAACATTTTCTATTTTCAACAAATTATTTGATTTAGCTCCTCCTGTTTTAATTGGTGCAGCAGTTGATGTGGTAGTAAAAGGAGAAGAAAGTTTTATTGCACAATTTGGAATTACAGAATCAAGTAAACAGCTGATTTTTTTAGCTATAATAACTGCAATAATATGGGCTTTAGAATCCGTTTTTGAGTATTTATTTCAAATTTATTGGAGAGATTTAGCTCAATTAGTACAAGACAGTTTGCGTAAAGATGCATATGCAAATTTACAAAATCAAGAAATGGCATTTTTTGAAGATCAGTCATCAGGAGAATTTATTGCTATTTTAAATGATGATATTAATCAATTAGAAAGGTTTTTAGATCATGGCGCTAATGATATTATTCAAGTTTTGATTACAGTTTTTGTTATAGGAAGTTTTTTTATGATTTCAGCTCCGGAAATCGGATGGATTGCTTTGTTGCCTATGCCCTTTATTATTTGGGGTTCTGTATGGTTTCAAAAGAAATTGGCTCCTCGCTATTCTATAGTTCGACAAAAAGCCGGAAATATTAGTGCGCAATTGGTGAACAATCTTGGTGGAATGGCAACAATAAAAAGCTTTGGAACGGAAAAATATGAAGAAAAAAGAATCGCCTTATTATCTGAGGAATACAAACAAGCAAATCAAAAAGTAATTCGCTTGAGTGCAGCTTTTGTTCCGATGATTAGAATGTTAATCCTTGCAGGATTTATAGGTATTTTACTTTTTGCAGGATTTAAAACATTAAATGGAACAATGGAAGTTGGTCTTTACAGCATTTTAATATTTGTTACTCAAAGATTATTATGGCCTTTAACTAGATTGGGAGAAACTTTTGATTTGTACCAAAGAGCAATGGCTAGTACTAAAAGAATAATGTCTTTATTAAAAATAAACCAACAATTAGAAGATGGAAATATCACTATAAATAAAGAACAGGTTAATGGAACATATATTTTCGACAATGTATCATTTAAATATAAAACAGGCAGACAAGTATTAAACAATCTTTCTTTTGAAATTGAATCGGGACAAACTATTGGTATTGTAGGACCAACTGGAGCAGGAAAAAGTAGTATGATTAAACTTTTAATGCGCATGTATGATGTGCATTCTGGAGCTATATTATTAGATGGGATTAATATTAAGGATTATAAAATTAATGATTTGACAAAAGCAATAGGTTTTGTAAGTCAAGATATATTTTTATTCGAAGGAAGTAT
>Ga0079225_10000883_pt1 | contig 16487 bp, 12 predicted proteins | sample Poulit2012_FD_76344 | JGI IMG/M metagenome (GOLD analysis project Ga0079225, IMG submission 76344) | Agricultural soil microbial communities from Georgia to study Nitrogen management - Poultry litter 2012 | ecosystem: Environmental > Terrestrial > Soil > Agricultural land | place: USA: Georgia... | reverse complement strand
TAAATTAGTCATACCTAAAGATAAAACAACAGTAATAATTGCCGGCAATCCTTCTGGTATAGCTGCAACTGCTAATGCAACCGCAAAAGTGAATGAATCTTTAATTTCACTAAAAGAAAGTTTTTTAAAAATGATTAATGTTTCAACTATATCAATAACAAATATTAATGCGGTAATAGCAAGAGCTATTAAAGCTAAAATTTTACCTAGTTGGTTAATATTTTTCTGTAGCGGTGTTAAAGATTTTTTTGAATCATTTAACATGCTAGTTATTTTACCAATTTCTGTATCCATTCCAATTCTACAAACGATAGCTAATCCAGTACCATATGTTACTACAGTACTCATAAAAGCCATGTTTGTTTGATCACCAAGCGAGACATTATCACTTTTTAATGTTTCAGAGTTTTTATTAACTGGAACAGATTCACCAGTTAAAGTTGATTCATCAACTTTTAAGTTATTACTTTTTAAAATTCTTACATCCGCCGGAACAAAATCACCAGCATTAAGTAATACAATATCACCAACAACTAAATCCTTAACATCTATTTCATATTCAGAATTATCTCTTAATACAATTATATGTGGGCTAGACAGCTTTTTAATCGACTCTAAGGACTTCTCTGCTTTCTGTTCTTGAATAACTCCTAATATTGCGTTTAAAAGAACAATTAAAATTATAAAAATACCTTCTATTAAATCTCCTGTTAAACTAGAGACAATTGCAGCTACAAATAATACGACTATCATGAAATCTTTTAGTTGGTCAATAAATTTTATAAATATTGAACTAGTTTTTTCAGTTATTAGCTCGTTATACCCATATTCATTTTGTCTTAGTTTTACCTCATTTAAACTCAATCCATTTTCGATGCTTGAATCAAAATTATTTAAAATATCTTCTTTTGATAAATTATAAAATTTTTTCATATTACTTTCCTTTCTTGTTAATAAAAAAATAAGGCATAAGCCTTTTGAAAGTCTCGTTACAAGCATCGCTTGAAATGCACCGGGTAAATTAATACCGTATTGACGATACATTTAAATTTAACTACTCCCCTTCAATAAATATATTATCAAATTTTGTTAAATATAGCAATCAAATAAAATTTTTAAATATGGTAAAAAATATCATCAATTGACAAACATTTTTAAAAATTGTATAATTATAACATACTTTATTTAGTATGTGAAGGAGAAAGTATAAATGGACGAAGCTAGTTATAGGCGGTTTGGTTTAAATTTAAAATTTAAAAATAAAATATTTAAACCACAGGCATTTATTATAGATGTCTTTTTTTGTTTAAAAAGGGGTAGATTAAATGTCTATTATGGGTAGAATAATAACAATCTTAATTTTAATTATTATTAATGGTTATTTTGCTGGTAGTGAAGCAGCATTAGTAGCAGTAAACAAATTAAAAATTAAAGCAAGCGCAGAAAATGGTAATAAAAAAGATCAATTAATATTAAAATATATTAATAATTCAAATAATTTCTTTTCAACAACTCAAGTTGCAATAACATTTACTAGTTTTGTTAATGGATTTTTAGCTGCAGAAGCATTTACCATACCAATTTTAAAATTGTTTGGAGATAGTTATGTAAATAATAATTTATATCAAATGATAACTAAAATTGTAATTACAGTTATACTTACATACTTACAAGTAGTTGTTGGTGAAGTTGTTCCTAAGAGAATGGCTTTAAAAAATCCGGAAAAATTTATTTCATTTACAATTAGGCCAATTCATTTCTTTTATCAAATATTTAGACCATTAATATTCTTATTATCAGTTTCCTCTAACTTTTTATCTAAATTATTAAAAATTGATGCAAAAAAAGATGAAATGACCGAAGATGAACTAAGAATGATGGTATTAGGTAGTGGTGATGCTATAAAAGATCAAGAAAAAATATTGTTTGAAAGAATATTAGATTTTGATGATCAAGATGTTAGTGATGTAATGACACATAGAACTGAAATTATTGGTTTTGATTATAATGATTCATATAATGAATTATTAAAAATAATAAGAAATGAAAAATTTTCAAGAATTCCTGTATATAAAGATAATTTAGACAATATAATGGGAGTATTATATACTAAAGATTTAATTACTAAAAATATAAATAAAAATAATTTTAACATAAAAAAATTAGTAAGAAAGCCTATTTATGTACCAGAAGTAATGAAAACTTCTAATTTATTTCGTCAAATGCAAAAGTCAAAAATGCATATAGCATTTGTTGTTGATGAATTTGGTGGTACTGCAGGATTAGTTACAATGGAAGATATTTTAGAAGAAATATTTGGAGATATTTTTGATGAATACGATGATGTTATAGAAGAAGTTAAAATTATAAAGGAAAATCAATACTTAATTGATGGTCTTGCAAGTATAGATTATGTAGACGATAAAATAAATGCGAACTTGCCCATTGATGATTATGATACATTAAGCGGTTTTATATTAGATAAATTAGGAAGACTTCCAAATGAAAATGAAATAATAAAGTTTGAATATGAAGGCTTTATTTATGAAGTTGTAAAATATGAAGAAAATGTTATTGATGAAATATTAGTAACTAAAATTAGTAACAATGAAAATAAAAAGGAAGATAATGATTGATATGGAAATTGCTATTATATTATTAAGCACAATATTAACATATATATATATTAGTTATATATTTGCTAAAAGTAAATTAAATGAGACATATTATTTAACTGATGTTATTGATGAAAATATTAATAACTTTTTTGCAGTAGCAACTTTATTAAGTTTAAACTTATTTATGATAAATAATCTTTTCAAAACAATAATTTTAAATAACTTATTAACAACCTTTCTTTGCTCTTTTATAGTTTTAATAATGTTAATTATATTTATTGTTAGTGTAAGTCATTATGTTTCACATAAATTTGATAAAAGAATTGAAAAGTTATTTAGATTATTTAATAGTGTTTCATACATTCTTTATTATCCATTTATATTAATATATCAATTATGTAAAAAGCTTTTCTTTTATAAAGAAGATGAAAAAATGAGTGAAGATGAATTTTTAGATATGATCGAACAAGCAGAAGAATTGGATGGTATTACTGAGAGCGAAAGCAAATTAATTAAAAGTGTATTAGATTTTGATGAATTAAAAGTAACAGATATTTATACTCCAAGAATAGATGTAATTGCAGTTAATAAAGATGACTCTATTACTAATATTAAAAATGTGTTTATAACTAGCGGATATTCCAGATTACCGCTTTATGAAGATGAGATAGATAATATTATTGGTGTATTAAATTATAAGGATTTTTTCACAAAAGTAATATTAGAACAAAACGATTTATCAAAAATAATTCAAAAGCCAGTTGAAGTAACTGAATATATGAAAGTTAATAATTTATTAAGTTTACTAAAAGTAAACCAATCTCATATGGCTATAGTGAAAGATGAGTTTGGAGGTACATTAGGAATAGTTACAATGGAAGATGTTTTAGAAGAATTAGTAGGAGATATTTTTGATGAACATGATGTTGTGGTAGAAAATATTTCTCAAATTGCAGAAAACAAATATTTAATTAAAGGTTCAACTTATTTAGATGAATTAATTGAGACATTGAATATTGATGAAAATGTATTTAAAGAAGACTATTTAACGGTTAATGGTTGGGTAGTCAACAATTTAGAAACAGTTGGTAAAAAGGGAGATAGCTTTGAATACAATAACTTAAAAGTAATAGTTACAAAAGCAAATAGTAAGCAAGTTTTAGAAATTGAATTAACTATTATAAATAAAATAGAAACTTTAGATTAATATTCTAAAGTTTCTATTTTTATTAATTTCTTTCCATTAAAATTAAGTATGGTGCTTTATTTGTTAAGTTAATATGTTCATGTTTACTTATTTTAAACTTAGTATCTAAAGTATTTATATAGTCTAAAAGATAATCTGATTCTTTTGAATTATCATGACCTCTATACACAACAATTGCTATTATTTTAGTTGATTCATTTTCTATAAGTTTAGATAAAGTATTAATAGTAGTTGAGTAAGTCGTAGTAATAGTTTTGTCTGATCCAGGTAAATAGCCTAAATTGAATATGGCTACTTCATACTTATTATTTATCTTATCAACATTTTCATGTGACTCATTAAAAATTGTATAATTAGATATATTGTTTTTGTTTAAAAGTTTTATACTGTTTTCAATACCTTGTTTTTGAATTTCAAATGCATAAACATGATTAACGTGTTTGGCCAAATAAAGTGTGTCATTACCATTTCCTAATGTCATATCAACTGCATTTATATTTTTATTTAAGTAATCCTTTATTAATGTATGTGTAAGTTCTACCATATTTCTTGATCTTTTCATTTTATCACCGTATTTATAATATCATATTTTAGAAAAAAGTGATGAAATTAATCATCACTTTTTTAAATTATTTTATTAATTTTGAAACTTCAACTGCTAAATTATAATATATTTCAGCTACCATAGTAGAACCAAGTACACCATCAACTTCAACATCAATAAAGCCATCTTTGTCAAATATCCAGTCTTCATTATCGATAGTTTCTAATAATTTATTTTCTAAAACTAATGCTTGTTCAAACCACTCTTTACCAATAGGACTTGCTGGTTTCATATTATAATCAAATCCTAATTCTTTTTTAGACTTTTCATTCCATTTACCATTATTACTTTGTAATTCATCGATATAATATTTATATATACCCTCTTCATTAACAAATGCATTTACCCAGGTAATTTCAACGGCACCATAATTTAATCCAGTTTCAAATGCTGTATATACACCATATTTTGCATTTATTAATGCTTTAATAGCTAAATCTCTATAAGTGTTTGCTATCATTGTCGCACCTGTAATTCCATCGACATAATTTTCTTCATTTAAATTTATTTTCCAAGGTTTATTACTTAAGAAATAATTCTCAATAACTTCAGCTTGTTCAAACCATTCTTTACCAATAGGGCTCGCTGGTTTCATATTATAATCATAACCTAATTCTTTTTTAGATTTTTCATTCCAAGAACCTTCAAAAGTTTGTAATTCATCAATATAATATGATTTTATTTTACCATTCTCTATAACTACATTTACCCATGTTAATTGAGGAGAACCATAACTATAATTTGCTTCAAAAGCAGTAAACGTTCCATCGTATTTAAAATCTTCTTCAAAAATATCATCGATATATGTCAATGCTAATAAAGCAGTATCTTTATAGGAAGATCCTATCATAGTTGCGTTTGTAATATTATCAATATATCCATTGTTATCTAAATTAATTTTATCTGGACCATTTTCTAACATATATTTTTCAATTTCTTCAGCTTGTTCAAACCATTCTTTATTAATTGGGCTCGCAGGTTTCATATTATAATCAAAACCTAATTCTTTTTTAGATTTTTCGTTCCAACCATTTTCACCTGATTGTAACTCATCGATATAATATGATTCCACATCAGTACCATCATGCTTTACTTCAACCCATGTTAATTGTGGAAATCCACTATTTTCACTAGTTTCAAAAGCAGTATAAATTCCTTTAGAAGCATTTTTTAATGCTTTAATAGCAACATCTTTATAACTCGTACCTATCATTGTAGCTCCAGCGATGTTATCAACATAACCTTCATTGTCCAATGAGATATTTTCTGGGCCAAATTTTAAGAAAAACTCTTCAATTTCATAAGCTTGATCAAACCACTCTTTACCAATTGGACTCGCTGGTCTCATATTATAATCATAACCTAATTCTTTTTTAGATTTTTCATTCCATTTACCATTATTACTTTGTAATTCATCTATATAATATGAATGAATCTTTCCGTTGTATATTATGACTTCCACCCATGTTATTTGTGGATTTTTACCTTGATTAGATGTCTCGAAAGCTAAGAATTTACCATCATAATTAAAAACTAATGTCTCATTATCTTCATTTTCATCATTTTTATCTGGAAAAATTGCACTACCATTATTAAAAGAAGTAGAACCTTTAAAATCTCTTGCTTTTATTGCTAATCTTTGATAACTATCAGCAATCATTGTTGCGCCTGTTAATCCATCAATATATCCTTCTTCGTCTAGTTTAAGATTTTCTGGACTATTTTCCAACATAAACCTTTCAATAGTTTCAGCTTGTTCAAACCATTCTTTATTTATAGGGCTTGCACCTTGCATACCATACTCATATCCTAATTCTTTCTTAGTATATTGATTCCAACCATTTTCTGTAGATTGTAATTCATCAATATAATATTTTTCTAAAGAACCTTTATTATTATAATATGCGTCTACCCATGTTAACTGAACTGCACCATAACTATCAGAAACTTCGAAAGCTGTATAAATTCCTTTTTTCGCTTTATCCAATGCTTTTTCTGCAAGTCTTTGGTAATTATCTGCGATCATTGTTGCTCCAGCTAAGTTATCTACATAACCTTCTTTGTTAACACTTAACTTTTCAACACCATGTTTTAAGAAAAACAACTCAATAGTTTCAGCTTGTTCAAACCATTCTTTATTAATATCACTTGCACCTTGCATACCATAGTCATATTTTAATTCTTTTTTAGTTTTCTCATTCCAAATACCATCTTTTGTTTGTCTTTCATCAATAAAAAACTCTTTAACTTTTCCTTTTTCAACTAATACAGAAACCCATGTTATTTGTGGATCTCCATAATTTTCGCTAACTTCAATTGCTGTAAAGACACCATCATGCTTATAATTAGCCTTCCCGCATGCTAAAAGTCCTAAACTTGCAACAATGATTAGCAAAGTAGTAAACTTTTTTCTCATATTAAATTTCCTCCTTGTTTTAACTCACATTCATTATAAAACAATGTCAAGTGATATGCAACATGATATAATGATTAGCATAGTGAAAACGTTTTATAATATGTGAGATTGTTTTTGTTATCATTTTATAGTTTTATTTTAAGTTTAAAAATGGTAAAATAATATAGAATAAGAAAGGTGATATTTGATGAGTTATAAAAATAATGATGATAGACAACAATTTATACGAAATTTTTCTATTATCGCTCATATTGATCATGGTAAATCTACACTAGCAGATAGATTAATACAAGCTACTAACACAGTAGAAGACCGTGAAATGAAAGCCCAATTCTTAGATTCTATGGATTTAGAAAGAGAAAGAGGCATTACAATTAAATTAAACGCTGTCAGAATGGAATACAAAGCTTTAGATGGAAATACATATACAATGAATTTAATTGATACTCCTGGACATGTCGACTTTACATATGAAGTTTCAAGATCACTTGCTGCTTGTGAAGGAGCAATTTTAGTCGTTGATGCTGCTCAAGGAATTGAAGCACAAACACTTGCTAATGTTTACTTAGCAGTTGATAATGATTTAGATCTAATTCCCGTTATTAATAAAATTGATTTACCAGTAGCAGATCCTGATCGAGTAAAAGAAGAAATAGAAGATGTGATTGGTATTGACGCATCTGATGCAATATTAGCGTCTGCAAAAGAAAATATCGGTATTATTGACATATTAGAAAGAGTAATTAAAGATGTTCCTAGCCCAAAGGGAAACATAAATGAACCATTAAAAGCATTAGTATTTGATTCATTGTTTGATCCTTATCAGGGAGTTATTCCATCCATTAGAGTTATTGATGGTGAAGTTAAAAAGGGCGATACAATCAAACTAATGGCTAGCAAAGAAGAATTTGAAGTTATTGAAGTAGGTGTTTTTAAACCTAAGATGACCCCTGTTAATAAACTAATGGCCGGTGATGTAGGTTACATCACAGCTGCAATTAAAGATATTGAGTCTATTAGAGTTGGTGATACAATAACGTTGAAAGATAATCCAACTAAAGAAGCTCTTCCTGGTTATAGAAAAATGAATCCTGTTGTTTTTAGTGGTATTTATCCAATTGATAACAGAGATTTCGTTGCCTTAAAAGATGCATTAGATAGACTTAAATTAAATGATGCCGCATTAATATATGAACCAGAAACATCTCAGGCTTTAGGTTTTGGATATAGAACAGGATTTTTAGGTTTACTTCATATGGAGATTATCCAAGAAAGAATTAGAAGGGAATTTAATATCGACATATTAGCAACTGCTCCATCGGTAATATTTAAAGCTTATTTAACGGATGGAAATGTTATAACAGTCGACAATCCAACTAAAATGCCTCCGGTTCAAAATATTGAAAGAATAGAAGAACCTTATGTTAAAGCAACAATTATGACACCTAGTGATTATGTAGGACCAGTCATGGAGCTTTCACAAGCAAAGCGTGGTATATTTGATGATATGGTTTATTTAGATTCTAACCGTGTCTCAATTACCTATTATTTACCGTTATCTGAAATTGTCTATGATTTCTTTGATAAATTAAAATCAGGAACTAAAGGTTATGCTACCTTTGATTATGAAATGTCTGATTACCGTGAATCAAAGCTGCAAAAAATGGATATATTATTAAACGGAGAAGTAGTTGACGCACTATCTACAATAGTACATAGAGATTTTGCATATTATCGGGGTAGAATAATAGTAAATAAATTAAGAGATTTAATACCTAGACAATTATTTGAAGTTCCTGTACAAGCGGCAATTGGTGGAAAAATAATTGCAAGATCTACTATAAGAGCTGTAAGAAAAGATGTTATAGCCAAATGTTATGGTGGAGATATTACTAGAAAGAAAAAATTATTAGAAAGACAAAAAGAAGGAAAAAAACGAATGAAAGCAATTGGTAGTGTTGAGGTCCCACAGGAAGCATTTCTCGCTATACTATCAAACTCAGAAGATTAAAGGCGAAAATTCGCCTTTTATTTTTCTATATATTATATATGATTTATAGTATAATAAAAACACAGGTGATATTATGTTTGGATTTTATGTAAGTATTCCATTTACAAAATATGAAATAATAAATTTAAATAATAATTTAATAATCGAAGATAATTCAAACATTGATACATCCAAATATGTGTCTAGTTTAATAAAAGAGATTATGTTATATCAAAATTATTATAAATCGAATCAAAGTATATACGTAGGTGGAGTAGATCCTTTAAGTATATCTTACGATGATTTAGAAAAATTATTAATTGAGCTTTCTCATATTAATAATTTTGAATATACATTTGAAATTGATCCAGCAAACTTTGATATTAATAAAATAAATTTGTTAAGAAAATATAATGTAAATCGGATAAGTTTAAAAGTTATAACATTTTCAGATGAACTATTAAAAATATTAAAAAAACCTTATAAATATAATGATATATTAAAAATTATTAAAACTTTAAGAAAAAAAGGATTTAATAATATTAATATAGATTTAAATTTTAATATACCAAATCAAACGATTAGTCATATAAAATTTGATTTGTTGCAATTAAAAAACTTAAATATAAACCACGTATCTTATTATGAAATTGATATAATGAAAGATTCTATATTATATAAACAATACAAAAATAATAATACTACAAATATTATTGATTATTATGAGTATATAGTTAAAACCTTGAAAAATTACAAATACGAACATTACGAAATAAGTCATTTTACTAATAACAAAAAATATTCATTGCAAAACATTATATACTGGACATTAGAAGAGTATATTGGTGCTGGTCTAAATGCACATAGTTTTATAAACAATCATATTAAAATTAACAATAGCATTTTAAATGAATATTTAAAAAAACCTACAAAGGAATATATAAAGCAAAGTAAAGAAGATAACATAAAAAATTATTTATTTTATGGTCTATCACAATTTAGAGGAATTAACATTAAAGAATTTAAAGAAAAATATAAATTCGATATTTTAGATAATTATCCTAAATTAAAGTATTATATAGAAAACGAATTACTATCCTTAAATAACGATATTTTAAAATTAACTAATAAAGGATCATTATATTCCAGTTTAATATTAGAGGTGTTTTTATGAGATTTATATTTAAAGACTATGAATATTTTTTAAAGAAAGAACGACAATTATCTACTAACACAATTAAAGGCTACTTAAAAGATGTCGAACAATATTTAATATTTTTAGAGAAATATCATAATATAAAATCTGTCCGTGGGTTAAATGAAAAAGTTTTAAACAATTACTTAAATAATTTAAGAAACAAATATACACCTACAACTTATGCAAGAAAATTAACCTCAATAAAAGGATTTTACAATTTCTTATCATTAGAAAACGAAATTGATAACAATATAGCTAAAGATATTGAAGCTCCTAAAACTAATAAAAAACTTCCAAGTGTTTTATCAGTTGAAGAAGTAGAATTATTATTTCAACAAATAAGTGGTAATGATCCATTAGATTTAAGAAACAAAACACTGCTTGAATTTATATATGGTTCGGGTTTAAGAGTTTCAGAACTATTAGACATTGAATTAAGGGACCTACATTTAAATGAAGGTTATATTAGTGTAATAGGAAAAGGTGATAGAGAAAGAATAGTACCCATTTCAAAAGCTGCTATAAGTGCTTGTAGAACTTACCTTAATTATGGTAGACAAAGTTTAGTTAAAATACCTAATTTATATTTATTTTTAAACAATAATGGGACTCAACTTAGTCGACAAGGTTTTCATAAATTACTTAAAACATTAGCATTAAACGCTAATATAAAAACTAATGTATCTGCCCATACTTTAAGACACTCATTTGCGACTCATTTACTAGAAAATGGAATGGACCTTAGAACACTACAAACACTACTAGGACATGAGGATATATCAACCACTCAAATTTATACACATATTAGTAATAAAAGATTAAGCGAAGTATATAAAAAAGCACACCCACGTGCAAAGAAAGAAGGAGAATAAAATGTATAAAAGAATATTTTTAATTGTATTAGATAGTTTAGGAATTGGTGAAATGCCAGATGCTAATAAATACGATGATATAGGAGCCAATACTATCTTAAATATATCAAAGAAAATGAAGTTAAATATACCTAATTTAAAAGAGCTAGGATATGGTAATATTGGTAGAATAGAAAATGTCCCACCAGTTAAAAATCCAAAAGCGATTTACACAAAAATGGCTGAGGCCTCATTAGGTAAAGATACAATGACAGGTCATTGGGAAATGATGGGTTTGTATATAGATACACCTTTTCAAACATTTACAGAAACTGGATTTCCAGATGAATTAATTAAAGAGTTAGAAGAAAAAACTGGTTATAAAACAATCGGTAATATTGCGGCTAGTGGTACTGAGATTATTAAAGATCTTGGTGAAGAACATATGAAAACAAAAAAACTTATTATATACACATCAGCAGACAGCGTGTTACAAATTGCAATGCATGAAGATATAATTCCAATTGAAGAACAATACAGAATATGTGAGATAGCTAGAGAAATAACAATGAAACCAAAATGGAAAGTAGGACGTGTAATAGCAAGACCATTTATAGGTAAAGATAAAGACTCATTTGTAAGAACATCTAATAGACATGATTATGCTTTAAAACCATTCGATAAAACAACATTAAACTTCTTAGATGAAGCTGGACTTGATGTAATAGCGTTAGGTAAAATTAATGATATATTTGACGGATATGGAATTAACAGTTTTGAAAAAACAAAAGACAATAATGATGGTATGATAAAAATAATTAATAAATCAAAAGAAGATTTTAAAGGATTATGTTTCTTAAACTTAGTCGACTTTGATGCATTATATGGACACAGAAGAGACCCAATTGGATACGGTAAAGCAATAGAAGCATTTGATAAACAGCTACCAGAATTAATCAGTAACTTAAAAGAAGATGACTTATTAATACTTACAGCAGACCATGGTAATGATCCAACACATCATGGAACAGATCATACAAGAGAGTATGTTCCAATGATTGCTTATTCACCAAGTATTAAAGAGGGAAGACACATTGAAGTTAGAGAAACGTTTGCAGATATAGCACAAACTATTAGTGATAACTTTAATGTAGAAAAGCCTAAATATGGTAAATCATTTTTAAAAGAATTAAAATCGTAAGTTTAGTAAAAATAAACTTAGTTAAATAAAAATTAAATCTATAATAAAAAGAAGGAAGTATATATTAAGAATAATATAACTTCCTTTTTTGTATTTAAAAATATATTTTAAATTTTTAGTTTATTATTAATTTTATATTTTATTAAAATTTTTTTTATCATATAGAAATTTAATATGAGTAATCATCTTATTGACAGATAATCTAACAGTTAGTATAACGGTTTTAAAAAAAAGAATTAAATTATCTAAGTTTAATTTTACTATACATGCTTTAAATACAATTTAATTATGTATTGTAATTATTTTATTTTTGTTAGAAATTTATATTTTAAATTAATAATACATTTTTCTTAAACTATAAAATATCAAACCAGATTTGCAATAAGCTTAAACATAAAAATAAATAAACAAATCAAAGACAAAACATGATTTAAGATTAATAAATTATAATAAGTTTAAAATTAATTTAACTAGGTATTTGAAAATAACAAATATTTAATTGTAGTATACTTAATCAAAACAACAAGAACACTAAGTATATTAAAACTAAACATTATTGATTTAATACAATATTATTTACTAAAAAACATTAAAGTTATCAGAGATTTAAATGGGTGTTTATTCATTAACTACATTCTATTTCGCTCAAAACGCGTCATAATATTTAACAGATTTATACGTTAAGGATCATCTGCACATGTTAATTTACAATTAAATAAACTTAATTATCTATCTATGTTTAGTAAAACATGATTTAACACCACATAATAGTCAAAAGTACATGTTGATATGTATATTTTATAAAATTTAGTTATCAACATATCCACATTAATTGAGTTCACCGCACAACCACCGCTCCGAGTAAAGGTTTACATAATATATATTATAGGTACCAATACATAAATAAAAAAAAGCACTTTAACTCATTTAATATGGTTGTATTCTTATTCTTGACTAGTTTATATGTGATTATATCTATATATATGCATATTAAACAGTATATAAAAACGTATTTTGTCTAGTTTGAGTAATAATGCGCGTGTTTTGAGGCAAATAGGAAGTGTAATCTGAACAATTGCCTATCTAGCGTCCTATTAGATTTAAATGAATGTATATAGATATATATATCTAATTATATTAAGTTCTTCTTCTACTACTTTGCTAATATTATGTGTTAATTTTTATAACAAAAAAACCAAAAATATAAAACATTTATATTCTTGGTTTTAAATTCATCAAAGTTTACTTTTAATATACTTACTAATTCTCGATGAAACTCTTAATATCTTTTATTAAATTTTCTGTAGGTTCTATTAAACTAAAATGTGATCTATCATTGTATCTAACATACTTTGAATTTTGTTTTAATGCTTCGTAATTTGCTAGGCTCATATATTCAGGTACAATACTATTTTCTTTATTCCATATATGCAATACAGGAATAATAATATTGTTGATGTTATTAGTTCCTATATTATAATAATTATGCTTGTGGCTCATATTATGATTTGCTAGTGACCAAAATAACTCTAACATGTTTTTTTGCTTTTGAGCTTCTTTTATTAGTAAGTTTAGTATTTCTAAACTTACGTTTTTATCTTTTAAATAGTTTTCAACAAATGTCTTTTTTAATAATTCTTCATTTTCTTTATTAACTAATTCTAAAGTTGGTCTTATATCTCTTGGATCATTTTTCATCTCTTCTGGTGTTTGATAGATCTCTCCTAGGATAGATTCATTTCTTTCATTTTTCTTAAATATCGGAAATCCTCGATGACTTGTTGAATTCACTAAGATTAGTCTTTCTAAACTTACTGAATTGCTTGCAGCTAATTCCATTGCTATTGAACCGCCACTAGCGAAACCTAAAAGAGTAATATTTTCTAAATTTAGTTCTTCTATAAAATATCTTAAATCATTTGCAAAATCATTTATGCTCGATATCTTTCTATAATAACTTGAGTTTCCACTACCTCTTAAATCAGGTGCAATTAGTCTATAGTCATTATCAAATTTATCTATAAAGGTTTTAAAAAAAGTGCTGTTAGATAAATTTCCATGTAATAAAATAACGGTATTATTTCCATTACCCTTTTCAAGATAAGATATGGTTTCACCGTTTCTTATTGTTACTTCTTTTCTCATTATTAATTTCCTCCTTATTCTTATTATAGATTCCTTACTATATATATTGTATCATTTATTTATAATATTATAAAATTATAAGTTGGATTAATTAATAACTGCAAGTATGATATAATTAATTGGAACTACAAAGGAGTGAATATTATGAAGGAGTTATTAGTTGTAAATAATTTAACAAAAACTTTCAAACAATCTAGAAAACAACGCAAGCTAAACAAGGATAATTTGAAGGTTAAAGTTGCTGTTGACGATCTTTCTTTTAAAGCATATAAAGGTGAAATATATGGTCTTTTAGGACCGAATGGAGCAGGGAAAACTACTACTCTTAGAATGATAGCAACATTAATAAAACCAGATAGTGGTGATGCATATGTTAATGGTTCTTCTATTATTAAAGATCCATATGGTGTTAGAAATAAAATAGGTTTTTTAACTAGTGAATTAAAACTGGAAGATTATTTTACACCTAATTATTTATTTGATTTTTTTGGGAAGTTGCAAAAATTAAATGATGAAGAAATTAAATTAAGAAAAGATTTTTTATTTAAAAAGTTTGAAATTGAAGAATTTAAAGAAGTTAAAATCTCCGATCTTTCTACAGGAATGAAACAAAAAGTTTCATTAGTTATATCAATTATTCATGACCCGGAAATCATAATATTTGATGAACCTACAAATGGATTAGATGTTATTACTGCAAAGACTGTTACTGACTTTTTATTAGAACTAAAATCTTTAGGAAAAACAATAATTTTATCTACTCATATATTTTCTTTAGTAGAGAAATTATGTGATAGAGTTGGGATAATTATTGATGGAAAAATGGTAGCCGATGACACTCTATCCAACATGACAAAAGATATTAGTTTGGAAGACTACTTCTTCCAACTTTATAACATACATGGGGATGATGATTTATGAAAAACATATTAACAATTTTAAGAAAAGAATTAAGAAGATTTTTTACTGATAAAAGAATGGTTTTATCATTGCTGCTACCTGGTGTTTTAATATTTGTTTTATATTCATTAATGGGTAGCTTTATGAGTAACATTGGTAGTGTTGAAGATGATTATACATACAAGGCTGTAGTTATTGATTTTGATGAGAAAATGACAGATTATTTTGATATATTAAATGATAAAACTTTAGGTTCCTTTGAAATAGAATATTTGAAAAATGATAATAATCTTGATTTAGATATATATAAAGAATCATTAAAAAATGAAGAGCTTGATTTGTTAGTTATATATCCAATTAATTTTTATGATGATGCTATTAATTATGATCCTATTTCAGATGGTACAGGAAAAAGCCCACAATTAAATATTTATTATAATTCTAGTAAAAGTGAATCATTAAATTTCTTCAATATATACAATTCGATATTAATGAGTTTCCAAGAAGATATCGCTGAAAAATTTAGAGTTAATGTTGATTTGAATGAACAATATGATTTAGCAAGTGAAGAATCTATGACGATAATGATTATAACTTCATTAGTTCCGTTTTTATTAATTACATTCTTATTTACAGGAGCTATGAGTGTATCGATTGAATCAATTGCGGGAGAAAAAGAACGAGGAACTATTGCTACTTTATTATCTACACCATTAAGACGAAATGAATTAGCTTTAGGTAAAATATTTGGTTTAAGTATTATCGCACTTACAAGTGCAGCTTCAAGCTTTTTAGGACTTATGTTATCACTTCCTAAACTAATGCAAGGTATTGACTTAGATTTATCAATTTATAATTTTAGTCATTATTTCTTATTATTCTTTGTTATTGTTACTACTACTCTTTTATATGTAGTATTAATATCATTAGTATCTGCATTTTCTAAATCAGTTAAAGAAGCAACCTCACTAGCTAGTGTTGTAATGATTATAAATATGTTAATTGGAATTACTTCAATGGGTGGTGTAAGTAGTAATAATATCGGTTATTTTATTCCTATATATAATTCGGTTAAAGCAATCACAGAAATTTTAAGTTTAAATATATCACCTATTTATTTACTTTTAACATCATTAATTAACTTATTAATAATTACGTTGGGAAGTTTTATACTAACAAAAATGTTTAATTCTGAAAAAATTATGTTCAATAAATAAAATAAAGGGACACTTATGTTGTAATAGTCAATAGTTTGTAGACACTAAAAAAATTATTCATAGCCTAATTCGCTTCTAAAGCTAATTGGGCTTTTATATTCTAATTTAAATGAAAGTCTTTTTTGATTATGATATTTGAT
>Ga0079225_10000882_pt1 | contig 16502 bp, 14 predicted proteins | sample Poulit2012_FD_76344 | JGI IMG/M metagenome (GOLD analysis project Ga0079225, IMG submission 76344) | Agricultural soil microbial communities from Georgia to study Nitrogen management - Poultry litter 2012 | ecosystem: Environmental > Terrestrial > Soil > Agricultural land | place: USA: Georgia... | reverse complement strand
TCCGGGGTCATAAGTTATCGCATACCACGCATTCCCAAAAGGTTGCATTGGAATAGGCGCTTTTACAGAAATCACCAAATATTTTTTATCGAGCTCAGGCGCAAATGAAAATAAGTCGTTTTCATTACTTCCATACCCGTGCAACATTATAATTGCCGGTGCTTTTTCTTTTGTCAGAGATGAAGGTCTTAAAACGTGTTCAAGACTGAGATCTTTTGTTGTCATTATGCTATTTTTTTAAACCATTTTTGAAATAAATTTCCGAAGAAAGGCAAATAGGTAATTTTACCTTGAACGGCACCTGCCAAACCAAACCCCCACAATACCATTACAAATAAGTGAAATGGAGCGGTGACCAACCAAGAATTAAACCCGGATACCAATACTCCGAAAAGAATAAATACTATGTCTAAACCCAAGGCTTGGCGGATATGAAAAGAGGCAAATTTGTTCTTTTTTTCTGAATTTATACTCCAAGCAATCAAAGTGCCAATGATCAGTATATAAGCCAAAATTGCTAGGCTTTTTCCCTCCTCAATCGTATCTTTTTTATCAGTCATTAACTTTTACTATTATTTGATTGTTTGCAAAAACACCCAAAGCTTTCCCCTTCAGTTTAGCTTTTAAAAACATACTGTTTTTTGATTGAGAAAAAATATCTTTTTCACTAAATTCATATTCAAGATCAGGAATAAAAAAACTGAGTTCTGCTTTATTTCCTTTTTTAAGGGCGAAGGATTCCAGTCCAAATCTCGCTCGACCGGCAGTCAATAATTCCACTGCTTTTTCTACACCAAATAATTTGTTCAGCGCGCCAAACGCACTTTCCAGTCCGATACTTCCAAATTCCGCATGTTCAAATTCCAGCTTTTTAAGTTCTATATTCACCGGTCGGTGATCGGTAGTAACCATATCGATTACGCCTGACTCCACTCCTGCTATTAATGCTTTTCTATCTTCTTCGGTTCTCAACGGTGGAAGCACTTTAAAGTCGGCGTCAAATTCCTGCAATTTTTCATCGGTAAAGAAAAGATTGGAAATGGCTACACTACAAGTCACATCCAGTCCTTTTTCTTTGGCTCTGGCAATCAGCTCCACACTTCCCGCAGTAGAAATTGTTGGAATATGTAGTTTCCCTCCGGTGTATTTCAAGATTTCCAAGTCGCGATTTACCTGCAATTCTTCTGCCATCGCCGGCATTCCTTTCAAACCTAATTGCGTACTCACTTCGCCTTCGTTGACCATCGCATTTTTGGTCAGCGCATTTTCATTGGGATAAGCTTGAATCAACGCATCAAAACTTCTGCTGTATTGCAAAGCGATTTTTAATAAATTAGGGTCTTTTATCGGTTTTTTATAGTCTCCGAAAGCCACAGCTCCCGCTTGTTTCATATCAAACATTTCTGCCAAGTCTTCTCCTTTACTTCCTTGTGTCAATGCTCCAATAGGTTGGAGACGTGTCGCTGCTGTAGTGGTTTTATTAATCAAAAACTTAACCGCACTTTGGTTATCTATCACCGGCAGGGTATCAGGATTTAAAGCAAGTCCTGTAAACCCGGATTGGGCCGCAACTCGCAAACCATTTTCCAACGTTTCGCGTTCTTCATAGCCGGGCTCTCCAAAACAGATACTACTGTCGAACCATCCTCGAGAAACGTGTAAGTTTTCTATATTGATTTCTCGGTCAACTTTTTGATTTATCGCAGAGGCAATTTCAGCAATTTTGCTATTGTCAATAAGGATATCACGGGTTTTTTGGTGAAAGGAACTCCGGGAATCAATTATTTTAGTCGACTTGATTAAAACCTTCATAATTGGGTTCTATTTTAAGAATTTTAAAAGACATACTTCTATCAAAAGAAATATCACCGCAAAAATAACAAACCATTTCCAAAGATGGTCCACTTCATTTTTATTTATCTCTGCCGTAAAGAATTCTCTGATATCATAATTTAAATCTACCTCCGGATATATGGACAAATCACTGAAAACTAGTTGATTTTCAGCTCGGTCATAATTAAAACTCAAATGGCCTTTCTTTTCCTCATTTTTAAGGAGGTGATAAGTTCCCGCTTTTTCAGGTAAATCGAACAACGTGATTTCCACTTTATTGTGATACCGTCTTTGTTGTGGAATAAAACTTTCTTCCTCATTCGCCAATTCCAAAACCTCATCTTTATCTAATTCGGTAGGAATCATCACCGTATTGCTTTTTCCCAAAGTATAAGACAATTGAGGCAATTGCAAACTCTGCTTAGCCATATTGTAAAAAGTAGGCACAATCAATGGAGATTGTTTGAAATTGGAATTAGCTGAATTTAAAGGAGCAGAAAATATATAAATATGATTTTGACCCGTCAGAAAGTCGCGACCGTTATTAAAGCTCAATATTGCATTTCCACCTGTTGGACGATAATTGAAGCTTCCTTTTACTTTAGGATATTGAAAGTTCTCCACTTCACCATCAAACACATCCGCGTATAACGGATGAGAAAAATTGATGCTCGTAATCTTCAATTCATTATTCTGAAATTTTGAAAAACTTCCTTTTTGTAAATGAAGCAACAAATTATTATAAGCCTTCAGATCGCTTTTATCCGACGGAATAATAGTGATAGAGCCGCCATTTTCTATATGTTCTTCCAGAATGTTTTCCAGTCCATTGGGAATGGTTTCCAGTTCATTGAGCAAAATCAAATTGGCATTGTCGAATTTATTATAATCCAACTCATTCAAAGTCATGGTAGTAAAGGAAAATTCAGGTTTCTCGTATATTTTGCTGAGAAACTGCGTATCTACAGTATTTGAATTAAGCGCTACAACATTGATCTTTTCAGGTTTTTGCACACTAAAAAAAGCGGTGTTATCAAACTTTAAGCTGTTGTCTTCTATTTCTACATAACCTGCCAAATTATTAGCTCCTTCCGGGAGGGAAAAGCTTGCCACAGCAGTGGTATCTTCATCAAAACCCGCACTGCTTTTTGCTATTAATTCCCCATTTTCTCCGTATAAACTCACCGGAAGGGTTTCAGAATTTTGTCGACTCGCTCCTAATATCACTTCCAATTCGGAAGCAGAGGTTTCAACAGTTGGAATATATACACTATCCACACTAAAATTAAGTTGATCTACCCCTTTGAGTTGAATAAAATGCACATTGATATCAGACTCAAATTCGGGATAATCTTGGAGATTTTTTTCTTGAAAATCTGAAATCGCCACAAATTGTTTACTGGTTTCAGTTCTATCAGAAAACAAATTTTTCGCTTTAAGGGCAGTCGTTTTAAAATTTGCTGTTGCCGGCGAATAGTCAATTTCCAAGAGTTCATTTTTTATTTCTGAAAGCGGCTCGTTTCGAAATTCTTGATTATTGGTTAAAATGCTCAGGTTCATATCTTCCGGAACAGTTTGCAGAACTTGTTGCACCGCTTGTTTTAATAACTCTCCTTGCTCTCCTTTTTGTTGCATGCTGAAGGAGTTATCGATATAGATAATGGTTTCTTTTTCCTTTAAAGCTTCTTGACTGTGCGGGATAAAAGGACGTGTAAAAGCTAAGATAATAGCCGCCAAAGCCAATAATCTTGCTAAAAGCGTTAGCAATTTTTTCAATTGCGAACTTCTGCGCGTTTGCAACTGAACCTTTTTCAAGAATTTCACGTTGGTAAAAGCTTCTTTTTTAAACCGACGCAAATGAAAAAGGTGAACAATAATCGGAATAAGCAATAGTAATAAAGCGTAAAGAAATTCCGGATGTTTAAACTGCATATTTTTTTTCTCTGGTGCTCAAATATAGAAAATACACTTGATTATACCAGTAAAAAAATTACAACTAATTTATTTAAGTTCCCAGCAGGAAGTTTTGATAATTGATTTGGTAAGAAAAAGAAAGCAACATGAGAAAACTGTACTCTTTTTTCTTTTAAATCTTTTCTTTCGCAAGAACTTTTGGCTTTTTAATGGTAAAGGTAAAACTGGTATATTTCCCCACTTCTGACTTGATATCAATTTTACCGCCTAATTTTTCAACTATCTTTTTGACGGTTGACAATCCTATTCCGTGTCCTTTCTTGCCGTGTCTATCTTTATCGGTAGCTGTGGAAAAGAGATTAAAAACATTTTTTAATTCTTTATCCGGAATACCCATTCCGTTGTCGGTGATGCCAAAATAATAGTAATTTTCTTTTTCTTTCGCATCAATGTCGATGATTGTTGTTTTCTTGTCGTTATATTTTAAACTATTCCCTAAAAGATTTAAAAAAACCTGCTCCAACCCTGAGCGATTACATATTAAGTCAAAGTTTTCTTCAGGGAAATGGATTTCAACATTTCCATCAATATTGAGCATATCCACAATATTTTCCAAAAATCCTTTTAATCCAAAAGGTTCATCGCTATAATCTTCCGAAGAAATATTGTCAGTTTCGTAATAATCAAGTATATGGGTGATGTATTCACTCATTCCAAGGGAAGACTGTTTCAATTTCTTCAAGTAATTAATCCCTTCCTCTCCTAACTGTTCTCCATATTTACTTCTCAGCAAATCGATAGTCATCACAATACTGGCCAGTGGCATTTTTAAATCGTGAGAAACTGCACCGGCAAAATTTTTAAGCAATTTATTCTGCTCGTTCAACTGATTTTTAGAATCGGTCAGTTTCTTATTTTTGTGCCTTAACTCGAATAAAGCTTCAATCTGATTTTTTAAAGTAAATAAAGCATCTTTCTGAGTTTGATCAAGTTTTTTAGGTTTGTAATCCATCAAGCAGAGCGTGCCTAAAGCATGACCTTCATCATCCTTCAACGCATAACCGGCATAAAATATAATAGGGTCCTCTCCCTGAACTACAAAAGGGTTATTTTCGAAACGAGGATCCAAACGCGCATCTTCAATTTCCATATATCCTTCCGAGCTTTCAATAGTATGGGTACAGAAAGAATGTTTTCTTTCCGTTTCACAAATATCGACACCAACTTTTGATTTTACCCACTGTCTATCTTCGTCTATCAAACTAATCATAGCAATAGGAACCTGACAGATATATGCTGCTAACTCGGTAAGGTTATCATACTGTTTCTCTCCAGGGGAGTCTAATATTCCAAGTTTTTTCAAAGCTGCAAGCCGCATTTTCTCCCGTTCTCTTTTTGTAATTTGTTGATTCTTCATAGTTTACGTAAACTCAAATTTATAACTTAACTTCAACTTTAACAAACATTATCGTCATTAAAATAAATATTTAAAATTTCTCAAAAACACCTAATCCAAAAAGTGCAAAATCATATTTCACCGGATCCTTCGGATCTAATTGTCTCAAGTTTTTATCGAGTTCGGCTACTGCTTTGTCATCATTCTGTTTTCGGGTCAACAATTTCAATTTCCTCGCCACTCTTCCACTGTGCACGTCGAGGGGACAGGATAAAGCTGCCGGCGAAATTCCTTTCCACAATCCAAAATCAACTCCTTGTTGGTCGTTTCTTACCATCCATCGCAAAAACATATTAATTCGTTTTGCAGCAGATTTATTTAAAGGATCGCTGACATGTTTTTCTGTTCGTTTGAGATGATCTATTTCAAAAAACAGGGATTTAAATTTATGTATTGCGAATTGCGTCGAATCTTCCGAAGCATATTTGGTAAAGACGTTTTCTAATCCGCCGTAGTTTTTATAAATATGTCGTAATCCTCTGGTAAAAAATTTAAAATCCTCTCCATTAAAAGTTCGATGCACAAAATCACCCAATTGCGCACGTTCTTTTTCAGAAGTATTCATCACAAAATCAAAAGGCGAATTACCCAGCATTTCCATCATTCGCTTACCATTTTTCAAAATGGTCTTTCGATTTCCCCAAGCAATGGTAGCTACCAGAAAGCCAGCTATTTCGATATCTTCTTTTTTATCGAATAAATGCGGAATTTGAACAGGATCTGTTTCGATAAATTCAGGCTGGTTGAATTCTTCTACCTTGAAGTCAAGAAATTCTCTTTTCTCTACGAGGGTCATTTGGGGTATTGATTTGTAGTTATTTTAAAAACATTTTTTCCAAAAACCAAACCGATCACTTGAAAATCAATTTATTTTTTGTAAATGTTTATATAAAAATTTTCTTCTCTCGTTTCCATAAACGAATAAATTGATCAGATATTATTTTTTAAAATACTTATTTTATTTTTCATTATTTTTAAATTTTTAATCAGAACTGATTTAAAACAAATAGATCTTGAAATTGAATGTTTTTCAAACAAAAATCAAATTATCGAAAAACAATACTGAAAGTCAGTTATTCTTCACTGAGGTAGAATAAGGCGATATTGAACAGTAAATAAAGTAAAATGATAACAGGAAGTGCTATAAATTGAAGGATGAGTATTGCAGTTACAGAAATCAACAAAAACAAATAGCGATGCCAATTTTGTTTAAAGCTCCACGATTCAAATTTAAGTCCAAAAAGTGGTAAGCCCACATTGAGAATCACGGTACTAAACAGGGTCAATCCGAGTAAAAACCATTGATTGAGCAAAACACTTGATACGTGTGGTGTATTTTGATAAATTAAAATAAGCGGCAAACTCATAATCAAAATAGCATTGGCCGGAGTAGGTAATCCGATAAAAGAAGAGGTTTGTCGGGTATCGATATTAAACTTGGCCAAACGATATCCGGATCCCAAAGTAATCAACAAACCCGCTAAAGCGATGGGTGGAAAATCGAGTTTAAAAGTTGGAATTGTTTCCCAGCGATGAATCAGGGGTGCTGCTCCTTCGTTTTGCGATTGTATCAGCAATTGAACCATCACGATTCCCGGAACCAATCCGCTGGTAATCATATCTGCCAAGGAGTCTAATTGTAAGCCCAAACTGCTGGAAACTTGTAGAATTCTGGCAAAAAACCCATCAAAAAAGTCAAAGAAAATACCCAGTGCTACAAATATCGCGGCAAAGACCAAATGGTTTTGAACAGCCAATATTGCTGCGATGCTTCCACTGGCCATATTGCACAGGGTAAAAAAGTTTGGAATAGCTCTTCTAATCATCCATAAAATTTAAGCGTCGGTAAAAATACAAAACTTATTTTGTCAACCTTGATTAATTGATTCAAAAGCAAATAATTCATACTAAGCTAAGAATTATTTCTCAAGCCTTTAAGTCCTGCTTAAAATTGAAAATAAATAAAGGGTTGAGTGCCGGTTCCCGCCATAACGTACACCAACCAAAAAACCAATCCCACGAAACCACCTTTGACCGGCAGGGGCATTTTATAAAAAATCGCCGCCATTTGGTTAATAATTTTCTTAGGTGTAAAATGCCAAATAAATCCGATTAAAATCAACAAAAACACATATTGGTATCCTTGAATGATGATCCACCAATTTTGTGGTTGCCAACGCAAATCGGCGATATTATTAATTACATCCAGAGCGAGAGGAAAGCTTCGGGCTCGGAAAAATATCCAACCAAAACAGACAAAGTGAAAAGTGATCAGCACTGCAAAAACCTGCCATATTTTATTTAACCAAATAGGACTGTTTTCTCTTTTCGGAAAAATGGCAGTAAATAATTTATGAAAGGCCAATGCCAAGCCGTGTAAAGCTCCCCAAACAATAAACCGTAAACTTGCGCCGTGCCACAACCCACCCAAAAGCATGGTTGTCATCAAATTAAAATTGGTGTATAACGCTCTTTGACTTTTCTTGGCAAATAAGATGGTGGCTACAAAAACCAACAAACTTCCTCCGGCGATAAAAAGTGGAATAGTGCTTTTGTTCCACATCGCGATACCCCACCAGATTCCGCCGATAAAAAATATAGCAGTAAAAAAATATCCTCCAAAACTTCCGTTTCTGTTTCCGCTTATTGAGATATACAAAAAATCCTTCAACCAAGTGGATAGCGAAATATGCCATCGTCTCCAAAACTCAGTAATCGAGGTGGCTTGGTAAGGAACATTAAAGTTTATCGGTAATCGGTATCCCAACAGTAAAGCCAAACCTATTGCCATATCTGAATATCCGGAAAAATCACAATAAATTTGAATAGCATAACCATAAGTTGCCATCAGGTTTTCCATAGCCGTATAAGAATTTGGCGCATCAAAAACCCGATCTACAAAATTGACAGAGATGTAATCAGAAATCACTGCTTTTTTAATTAATCCACCGATAATGAGCAAGATAGCTTCATTTAATTCCTCTTTACTGAGTCGGATTTTTGAATAAACTTGTGGAAGAAAATCCTTCGCCCTAACAATCGGACCTGCGACCAATTGCGGGAAAAAAGAGATATAAAAAATATAATCCAAAAAAGTTTCGGCGAGTTTGACCTCTTTTCGGTAAATTTCAATGATATAACTGATCGATTGAAAAGTGAAAAAAGAAATTCCAACAGGTAGGATGATTGCTTTAAAGTGGAAGTCACTTCCACTGAGCTGATTGATACTTTCCAAAAAGAAATTGGTGTATTTAAAATATCCCAATACTCCGAGATTGGAAATAATACTCAAGGTTAAATATAATTTTTTTCGCGGTGGATTTTCTTCTCTATCTATTAATCGGGCGAGGAAATAATCTAAAATAGTTGTACCGACCAATAACAGGAAATACAGTCCACTGGATTTATAATAAAAGAATAGCGAGAAAGCAACCACATATAGCAAACGCAATCTAAATTTACGTCGCATTAAGATATAACCAAGATAAAAAACGGTAAACAGTCCTAAAAACAATCCTGAGTTAAAGAGCAAAGGATTTTTAGGATCATAAGTAAGCCAGGCCTTCCAAGGCTCCGTATCCAAAAAATTAAATAAAAAATCCAACGCTATCAATTTTCTTTATTTTGCAGATATAGATAAAAAGCATTCATTATTGCTTCGGTAAATAGGTTGGCTGAATACGAATATCCTTCTTTAGAATAATGCACATAATCTCCTGATATTAAACCTTTTTGATAGTTTTGCTTTACGTGATTCTTTCCGCCTAACACTTCAAATAAATCCCAAACCGCAAAATTTTCCTCTTTTGCAGAATCTACCAGCATTTCTGCATAAGATTCTGAAAAAGTATTGGGATATCTTCGCTTTAACAAAGACGGTGGCGGCGTGGTAAAAAGAATTGGGGTATCGGGTTGTGTTTTTCTGATGTTAACTATGAATTCTTCCAAATTCTCTTTAAAATCTTCAGTTTTTAAATTATCGTGCGCTTCATTGGTGCCGAGAGAAATCACCAACAAATCCGGTTGAAGTGTTTTCAGCTGTTCAAAAAACAACGGGGTTTGGTTATAATCTTTAAATCGCGCACCGTTCACGCCGATGGAACTATAAATAACTCCCGGTTGATCTCTTTCCAGAATGAAACCATCTAAAGTAAAGTTTTCCGGTTGTTCATTTGACAATAACCACAGCGAGTGCATCGGTTCATCGGTGTGTAATATCAGGTTATTTTCAATTTCGTCAAAACTCATCAACTCAAAAGCGGATCGATCAATGGGGTTCGGTTTTTTTGTTTTCACCGGAATAACCAGTTTTGCACCGGCGCGAATTGCGTCAGACCTCAATCCGTTGGCTGTTTTTATTTTACTGACACTCACCCCATATTTCTGGGCGATAATTGACAACGCTTCCCCTGACTTTATGTGATGTATTATCTTTTCGGTAGTATAATTTTCAAAATTGATTGGTTGTAAAGCTTTCGCCGGAGTAAACATTTTTTTCGTTTTTGGCGTAATCAATCTTAAGGTATTGAAATAAAACTTTTCTTCTTGAATATCAATTTTAATGGCAAAATCTTTGTCCTCAGTGCTTAACCCAAATCCACTAAGCCCGATAGAATCCGTTTCTGTGGCAAAAATATTTCTTTTTCCTTTCCACGGAACTGAAGAGGAATAGCGCACTTGATCAATTCCGTTTGTACGGGCTAAACGATGAGGAAAACTAAATCCCAAACCGGCATTTCCAAATATATCCTGTAGGATTTCTCTATTTTTCCCGCTAAAAAACCCTGCTTGAATATGAGAATCGCCGATATGCACAATGCGTACTTGAGAATTATTCTCTTCCTCCAAAACATTTAGTTTATCAAAAAATCTCTGTAAGGCAGGTTGATTGACCACGGGTTTATTTTCCGGGGAAAGTATAGCGCCAATTTCATTTTCTGTCGGAATATCCACTTCCAAAATCGTTAGCGCTTGTGTTTGCGCGAAAAGTAATCCGCCACACAAAAAACACAAAAGCAATAATATATCACGGTATATCAACATCGGTGCTGTCTTGTTTTTGCAATTCATCTTCTTTCTGTTGCTCAAATTTTTCCGCTTCAAAAATACTATCATTTATTTCTTTCTTTTCCATCGTTTTCCGTCTTTCTTTAAATTCTTGAAACCCATGTTCTAATTCGCCGTAGATCATTTCAGCTATTTCCCGAGCGCCAAAAGAATTAAAATGCGTGTAATCTTTATTGGCTCTCGGTGGTTCTTCTTCCACCCACTTGACCATACTTCCTTCGCCTCCCATCAAAGCATATAAGTTTACAAATCCCGTTTTGGCTTCTTTGGCATAAGCTTTTTGTGCTGCCAATAAATGATTCACAGCCGAATCCGTTTGCATTTCGGTGTCATACTTTGTGGATTTATCGGCTATAGAAATTACCAGAATAGAAGATTCCGGAAAAACTCTTCTCACATGAGCCACCACGCGTTTCATTCGAGCTTGATACCAACCGTATTTAAAGGAATCTCTGTTTAAAACATTGGTTCCAAAATGAAGTACAATTAAATCATATTGCAAATCTTGTTGAAAAGTTTTCATCAAATTAGCATCGAGTTGCGTGAGCGGTAACCCCGAGTTTCCTCTTTTCGAAAAATTATCGATTTGAACACCGGTAGAAATATCGAAATTCACGCCATAAAAGGGAATGGAATCAGCTTTGCTAAAATCCAGTTCAAATTCCGATAAAATTCCTGAACTCAAGGATAATTTATTCAAGTTTTTTTGAGGATTTAATTCAAACAAACTCGTATCTTTTTTGGCAATCATTTTCACTTCAGCGGAATCATTGGTCGATTGACCGTAATAAAGTGTTGGATTTGGCAATAAATTATTGGAGGCATTCACTCCTCTTTTGAACCTCAATTCAGCTGGCTCAACACTGTCATTTGCATAAAAAACCATTCCCGACACGCCATATGGCCGTTTGACACTGTCTTTTTTCATAAAGGAATAAGATGTCCAATTGTCGGAAAAACGATGAATGATACTCGCTCTGCTTTTGGCCGATTCGGAAGTAATCGGAACAAAACCAATTCCTCTTCCGCCATATTTTTCTTGAAATTTTCTGCGTATATCTTGAACGATTAAATCTCCATCTGTCATGGAATCGCCAAAATAAGCGATGCGCACTTTTTCGTCATCGGGATTTTGCTCCAGTCTAAAGAGTTGACTATAAAAATACTCCAAATAAAATTGTTCTTCCACCTGATTTAAATCAGATTTAATCAACTCGGATTTATCGAGTTCAACCGGTTCGGGTTTTTCCAAATCCAAAGAATCCGGACTTATTTTTTCTTCCTCGATTTCTAAAGTGTCAAGAGCTGTCGAGTCTAGGGGTTCTTCAATAGCCGATTGCATCCATTCGTCTACCGCTCGGTGTTCTTTATCTATCGCAACAGTTTCGGGAAAGATATTTTCAGGGAGGAATTTTTTAAAGAGCAAAAAAAAACCTATTGCCAATAGTATCGTGACTATTGCTGAACCCCAATATGATTTTTTTAATGACACAGAAGACATTTGTTTAAAGCTTTGCAAAATTACAAAACCAATTGATTTTAGCCTAAACCCGGAGACCGGACTTTTAATTAATTTTTCAAATATAGAAGTAGTTTTTAAAGCATTTCGGTAAAACTTTGAAAATTAATCGGGCAGATGGATTTTTTTGTTTAAAAAAATCGCCTTAAATCTTTTGGAAGGAAAAATTTTAAGGAATTCCTCCAAGAATTAAAATAGAAGTTTTATATTTGACCCATAATAGAATTATACATCATGTTTGAATTTCAACAGTGGATCGGTTTTGTAATATTTGCCTTTATCGGATTGTCCGGTTTTTGGTTACTTTTATTTCTATTGGGAATACTTCCCTACTGGATTATGGGACATTTTAAAGATTTAAACAAACAGAAAAAAGCTCAACGAGAGGAAGAATTAGAAGCTTAAATGAGAATTAAGCAATACATATGATATTCTAAACATGCGAAGTAAATTTTGCATGTTTTTTATTTTATAGTAATTCTCCATATTTATTAGGTATTATCTTCACCAAAATTACTCTCACACAATAAGTAGCGAATAAATATGTTCTTTAATACACACCAGAACTCCTTCTATTGAAATATAAAATCACCCTCATATTATTGCTTAGTGCTTTGGGTATACAAGCCCAAACTACAACAAAATATTCAAATGAATTTTTGAATATCGGGGTTGGTGCGGATGCTTTTGGACAAGCAAATGCTGTAGTAGCCTCTTCTTCCGACGTAAATTCAGGGTATTGGAATCCAGCCGGACTGCTCAATATTGAAGATTATCAGATTTCTGTAATGCACGCTGCTTATTTTGCCAACATTGCCAACTACGATTATCTTGGTGGAGCGATGCCATTGGATGACGGAAAAAGTGCCGTGGGTTTCAGTATGATTAGATTTGGCGTGGATGACATTATGAACACCACTAAATTAATCGATGACCAAGGAATCATTAATTATGACAGAATTAGTCTTTTCTCTGCAGCGGATTATGCTTTTACCTTTTCTTATGCACGTGAACTTCCCGTTGAAGGATTATCTTTTGGAGCCAATGCAAAAGTAATTCGTCGGATAATCGGAAAATTCGCTGATGCTTGGGGATTTGGTTTTGATTTAGGGGTTCAATATCAAACGGAAAGCAACTGGAAATTCGGATTAATGGCGCGAGATATCACCACCACTTATAACACTTGGAACATCAATAAAGAAAAATATCAAGATATTCAAGATGCGGTGCCGGGGCAGAATCAAGAATTACCGGAAACCACGGAAATCACTTTACCAAAATTACAAATCGGTGCGGCCAAAACTTTTGAATTACATCCAGATTGGCACCTAAAAGGTGAAATAGACCTGATTACAAGATTTACACAAACCCATGATATTATTTCTTCTTCCTCGATCAGTATTACTCCGGCAGGAGGTTTTGAATTAGACTATCTAAATATGGTTTTCGTCAGAGGTGGAGTGGGGAATTTCCAAAATGAAGAACAATTTGACGGAAGCAACAGCCTTAGTTTTATGCCGAGCTTAGGCGTTGGATTCCATTATAAAGGAATTCATGTAGATTATGCTTTCACCGATATTGGGGATCAAAGTGTGGCCCTCTACTCCAACGTGTTTTCCCTGACTTTAGATTGGAGTATTTTCCGTTAATTGATTACCTTCACGCGCTTATATATAATATTGTAGACAACTCTTTTTGATGAGAAATTTTTTATATGCTTCACTTTCCGGAGCACTTTTAGCATTAGCTTGGCCCACTTATGGTTTTCCATTGTTGATGTTCTTTGCTTTTGTTCCGCTGTTATATATCGAATTTAATATTCGCACTACAAGACAAAAGAATTCGGGTTGGAAAGTTTTTTTTCTGGCCTACTGGAGTTTTTTCATATGGAATATTATCACCACTTATTGGATTTATTTTTCCACCGAAGTAGGAGGCGTTTTTGCGGTTTTAGTCAACAGTCTTTTAATGACTCTGGTGGTTTTAATTTATCACAAAATTGCAAAACGACTTAATTTTTTAGCCGGCGTGGTTTTCTTGGCCACTCTTTGGATGTCTTTTGAATATTTACACCTGCACTGGGATTTCTCTTGGCCTTGGCTCAATTTAGGGAATGCGTTTTCGGAATATCCGCAATGGATTCAGTGGTATGAATACACCGGTACTTTCGGTGGAACCCTGTGGATCTGGATAACCAATTTGATGATTTTAAAAGCTTTACTGTTATTTAAACAAGAAAACGATCAAAGTATTTTATATCGAGCAGGATTGAGATTGGTATTGTTGATAGGTATTCCGATAGGAGTTTCTTATTATATGTGGAGTTCTTATTCGATGGAAGATGAGTCAACCATAGAAGTATTGATTTTACAACCAAATATTGACCCTTATTCCGAAAAATACAATACGGATGATGAACAAATCGGAAAATTATTAAAACAAATGACCGATGAAAACATCACGCCAAAAACCCAACTGGTCATTGCTCCCGAGACTGTTTTTGCCGATGGTACCGATCGATCTCATTTTGAAAGCTCTCCGGCCTACCAGTATGGTTTACAGATCATTAAAGAATATCCTCAGACTGCTTTTTTAGGCGGGGTTTCCTTTTATGAATTAATTCGCAAACCTGAAAATATAGGAATCCAGACCAATTTTTTAAGACCCGGACTATGGTTTAATGATTACAATTCCGCTTATCTCTTAGCTAATGAACATCATCAGATTTATGATAAATCCAAGTTGGTGGTTGGCGTAGAAACATTTCCATTTCAAAGTGTTTTAAAACCGTTATTAGGAGATATTATGATTGACTTAGGCGGAACGGTTGCCATGAAAACCACACAACCCGATCGGGGCGTATTTGAATTTGACGATAATAATCTCACCGGTCCGATTATTTGTTATGAATCGGTTTATGGCGAATTTGTCAATGGTTATGTTGAAAATGGAGCACAGTTTTTAAGCATAATTACCAACGATGCTTGGTGGGGAAATACCGAAGGACACAGACAACATATGAGTTATGCCCGACTTCGAGCAATTGAAACCAGACGTGATATTGCCCGCAGCGCTAACACCGGAATCTCGGCGATTATCAATCAAAAAGGTGAGGTTTTTCACGAAACAGAATATGAAAAGCGCACCGTAGTTCTTGGAGATATCCACCTCAACGAAAAAATAACCTTCTACACCAAATATGGCGATTATATTGCCCGAGTGTCCATTTTTATGGCGTTTTTTATATTCCTGTATGGAGCTTTTGGAAATATAAAACAAAGAAAGCAGGCCTCAGCGAATTAACTTCTAAACTTTTCCTTCGAAACCATATCTCAAAAAGCCGCAAACTACTTTTTCAAAGTTTTAATACCGAATCGACTATAATTTTAATCTGACATAAAATGATAAGTTATTGTCTCTCGGTATTATACCATAAACTATTAGACTAAAAAAACATATCGGTTTGGTATAACACGAAACCCAATTACTTTGGAAAAGTTTAAATGAGATGTTCTTCTAACCGACAACGCAAAACCTAAAGCAACGATCAGTCCAACTTTTCCAAAGTACAAGGGGAGATTCGAGAACTTTGAAAAAGTTTAAATGAGATGCTCTTCTAAACTGCAACACAAACCTCAAACAAACGCTCGTCCAACTTTTCCAAAGTACAAGGGGAGATTTGAGAACTTTGAAAAAGATCAGTTGACTTACTCTTCTCTACCATATCCCAAAAAACCACGACCTACTCTTCCAACATTCATCATAAATTGTATCTTTACTATCATAAAAACAAAATCGATATGAATTTACAGGCTGATTTGAAATGGATACATAAGGAATTGGATAAAGTGAAAGATCCCCTATTTATCGAGGCGATAAAAAGAATGTTGGAGTATAACAAAAAAATGACTTCGGAGAGGATTACTAAAGAACAATACAATCTAGAAATTGAAGCATCAATTGCACAAATTAAAGAAGGCAATACTTATACCCATCAAGAAGTGAAAGAACGCATGGAAGAATGGACAAAAAAATAATTTGGACCCATCAAGCAGAAGCTGATTTACATACAGCTTTTCTGAATTTGCTTGAATATTCAGAATCCCTTGAAATCACATCGCGGATTATTTCTGAAATTTACGAGTCAGTTTCAGTATTAGCAAAAAATCCCGAGATTTATAAGCTTGACTTCTTGAAGGTAAATAATAAAGGTGATATACGGGCTTTCGAAAAACACACCTATCGAATTTTATATTTAATTGATGCAGAGATCATTTACATTATCAGAGTGCGTTCTGCAAGAAAAGAACCTTTGGAATATTAATCTAAAGGCTGATTACTTCTAAACTTTAAGAGGAGATGGCTTTTCAAAAACTCAAATAAAAAACCTAAAGCAACTGTTCTTTCAACTTTTCCAAAGACAAGAGTAGATTTGAAAACTTTGAAAAAGTTAACAGGAAATGCTCTTCTAATCGGTTTCCTCAAAAAAAGCCGCAAACTACTTTTTCAAAGTTTTAATACCGAATCGACCATAATTTTAATCTGACATAAAATGATAAGTCATTGTCTCTCAATATTATACCATAAACTATTAGCCTAAAAAAACATATCGGTTTGGTATAACACGAAACCCCATTACTTTGGAAAAGTTCCGGTAAAAAGTCCTCTCAAAGAAAACAAAGACAAAACCGAAGTTAACCGCTCGTCCAACTT
>Ga0079225_10000880_pt1 | contig 16516 bp, 13 predicted proteins | sample Poulit2012_FD_76344 | JGI IMG/M metagenome (GOLD analysis project Ga0079225, IMG submission 76344) | Agricultural soil microbial communities from Georgia to study Nitrogen management - Poultry litter 2012 | ecosystem: Environmental > Terrestrial > Soil > Agricultural land | place: USA: Georgia... | reverse complement strand
CCGCTACGTGGCACGATTATCGTGCTCGAGGACGCAGGCTTCGATGAGGAAGAAATTGTACGGTGGCTCTTTACTGAAGATGAATCCCTGCCAGGACGGCCCATCGACGCGCTGCGGGCTGGACGCAAAACTGAGATTAGGCGCCGCGCTCAAGCATTGGGTTGGTAGCAAACCCTAGTGCTGTCTGGCGATCAGGCCAGATACAAGGTCGCCAAGACCGACCTTCACATCGTCTGCGATGGCGAGACGGTCCAATGCCTCGCGAGTTTCGAGACCGAGTCGCTCGATTTCAGCTTCAACCGTAGCCCGTGCCCCGGATCGCTCCAGTAATTCCTGGAGCTCTTGGACGCTGTGGGGACTTTGTGCAGGATGCATCAAAAAGTTGTTGAGCATTTGAGCGTCTTCTCTATCGAGACTGTTGAGCGCGTGAGCTACGAGTTCCGTGCGCTTGCCTTCGACGAGGTCATCACCGGAGGGTTTACCGGTAAGCTCCGGATCCCCAAATACTCCGAGTAAGTCATCTCCCAGTTGGAAAGCCATGCCTAGGGGGAGAGAAAAATCACGGTATGTCGACAGTGTGGTTTCGTCAGCACCGGCCAGCACACCTCCCAGTTCGAACGGCCAGACGGCCGAATAATGGGCAGATTTATATTGCAAGACTGTTCTGGCACGTTCCAGTGCCACTTCAGGATCATCCGGGATGTGTGCTTCAGCCAAGATGTCGAGATATTGACCAGTCATGACTTCGAAACGCATGGCGTGGAACGCATCACGGGCCGGGGCGGCAAACGCTGTGGCATCAGCGGTTGTGGAGAAGATCTCTTCGCTAAGACCTAACGCCAGATCGCCAGCGAGGATGCCGGCCGAAATGCCAAAATGCTTGCCATCTTGAACCCAGCGATTATCGTCATGAAGGTTCTGGAACCTTTTGTGCACTGATGCCTGGCCCCTACGGGTGTCAGATCGGTCCAAAATATCGTCGTGGATCAGAGCGGCAGCTTGGAAAAGTTCCAGCGCGACCCCAGCATCGATAATGCGAGGGTCATCGGCATCTCCACCAGCACCCTGCCAACCCCACCACGCGAGCAGGGCTCGTAGGCGTTTACCTCCCTGTACGAGCTCAACGATCGATGTCACGAGTGGTTCAGCTGATTCAGCTATGTTGCCGGCCCGTTGCTGATATTCAAGCAACATCTCCTGCATTCGGTTATGTAATGTGTTTCGGAACCACACCGCATCGGTAATCGTCACTGTTTTGCGTCTCCTGCCTGCTGAAGCGAACGGCTTAAATCCTTACCCTTCAACCTTACTGCGCGAACCGCGTAGAATTGATACATGATCTCTACGGGTCGAAGCTCAATTCCCCGCCCCGAGTGGGCCGATAGTTCCTGGGACTCGACCATCCTACATATCGATATGGACGCTTTCTTTTTGTCGGTTGAACTACTAGACCAGCCAGAGCTCAGGGGCTTACCTGCCGTAGTGGGTGGGAAATCAGGGCGTTCGGTTGTGACGTCTCCGTCATACGAAGCCCGCAAATACGGGATCCGATCAGCAATGCCAATGTCCCATGCACTTGCTCTCTACCCGCGGTTAGCGATTATCGAACCCAGCCGTGACAAGTATTCACAAGCCTCGAAGAGGATCATGGACGTTCTGCATGACATCACGCCTAATGTCGAGCAGCTTTCTATTGATGAAGCGTTTATCGACGTCAGCGGGGCTCGCCGCAGGCTGGGCACTCCGGTTCAAATCGCAGCACTCATTAAACGTCGAGTTCGAGAGACGACCGGACTACCTTCTACAGTTGGAGTGGCCGCGAATAAATCCGTGGCTAAAATTGCTTCGGACCATTCGAAACCCGACGGCTTGGGTGTTGTGCCGATTGAACAGACCCAACAGTACCTCGCGCCACTGCCAGTGAACGTGATCTGGGGCGTTGGGCCGAAACTGCATCAAAGACTCATGAATGCTGACATCCACACAGTTGGGGAGATGGCGAGACAAGATCCACAGCGGATGAGACTTTGGTTAGGGGCAATTGGTCCTCAGTTAGTGGCACTTGCTCGTGGCGAAGATGCAAGAATTGTTGAACCACGCCAGGCTGCAAAATCGGTTTCGGTTGAGCACACCTTCGAACGAGATATCGTCGATAGCCAGCAGCTGGAAAAGTACCTGCTGGAGCTGTCATATGAATGCTCACGCCGAATGCGACATGACGGCCTCGTAGCGTGGGGGCTGAGCGTCAAAGTCAAAGATAATGAGTTTTCAACGCGGACCAAATCAATGTCACTGCAAAGCCCAGCCACATCGGGCGCCGTGTTCTTTCAACAGGCTGTGCCGTTGCTTGATGCCTTAATGCATCAACGGTGGCACCCAGTGCGTCTTCTAGGTTTACGCGCTGATCGCGTAGCTGAACCAGTGGCGCAGCAAGAGGTGCAAGAGTCACTTTTCGATGTGGACGAAACTCTTCAACAACGAGACGCAAGTCAAGACTGGTATTCGACTGACCAAATTTTGGATGATGTAGCTAAGAAATTTCCTAGTGCAGCAATAAAACCCGCCACATTACTACGGCACGAAAGACAACAGCGCATGTCAGATGGATAGTTGGCGAGTCTCACACGTCACGGTGTGACAATCTCAGCAAATCGTCAGGCAAAAACTCTAGAATAGAGACAAACTCAACCGATGATTCTCAGGGATTTTCGGCAGATCATGTGGAGGCAACAGTGGGTTTATCAGATAGAGAGAAAGAGGCATTCGCTGAGATCGAATCTCAGCTGATTTCCGACGATCCTAAGTTTGCATCACAGATGCAGATGGGTAAAAAAGATTCAGCGCGCCGTTTCTCAACTCGGAATATTGTATTAGGTGTGCTGATTGCTACAGCCGGCATCGTGGTTCTCCTTACAGGTGTAACTATAGACGCTATTTGGCTGGGTATTGTTGGATTCATCGTCATGGGTGGTGGTATTTATCTGGCATCCAAACGGACGACTAAGCCGCCAAGCAAATCCGGCGGACGTGGTGGCTCCGGAAATAATTCATCAACTTCAAATCAAGGTTTCATAGAAGGGCTTGAATCTCGCTGGGACGAACGGCGTCGCCAGCAATGATGCTCGCCGTACCACTGGCGCCTGTCCTTCCACAGAAAACCCGCAGCATATGCTGCGGGTTTTCTGCTCTTCAAATGTCGAATAATTCAGAGTTTACTTCTGCTCGTCTTCACCAGTTGAGTCTTCTTCAAAATTGGAGTCATTGCTGACTGTCTCGTCAGTATCGACTGCATGCTCAGTAGTGTCATGATGATTTTCGGATTCGCGGTACTCAGCAGCTGACGGGATCGGCACATCAGGGAAGGGCCGCGTCTGATCGTATATGCGGGTACGCTCCGGCTCTGCGAGCGGGTTGGTTGAGCTGGTTTCCGAGGTGGTGTCGCTCAGCGTCCTTGGTGCTAGCGGTGACCGAAAGATTTGAGTTTCGGTCAAATCATCTTTAGGCCCTTGTACGTTATACGGTGTGCTTTCCGTGCTGTTCCGAGGCTGTGAATTCGTGCTGTAATTTGCAGTCCGTTTCCGCCAGACCAGTGCTGCGACTAGTGCTACCGCAAGGAACGCAATGAGTGCCAGGGTTGCCCAGACTGTCGTCGTCGTTGGGCCGCTTGCCGTCACACTGAACTTGCCGGTGGAGTCTTCGATTGCAAGGGTGCCGTCAGCGGCCTCTGTTGTATTAGTCCCTCCGGAATGGAGGGCCGGCAGAATTACTTGGAACGTTGTGGTCTCTTCGACACCACCCGTTGCGAGTTCCCAGATAGCTGACAAATCGACGTCAAGATTATATTCAGGCCAAATGCCGTTGAGTGGATCGTGCTGCAGGCTAATGGTGTCGGTAACGCCTTTTTCTTCGAGATAGTCGTTCAATTGGCTGGCGAGGGCTTGAGCGTCTTGTGCCTGAAACGTTGTGGTGTAGACGGTTTTGCCGTCTTGGCTGGAAGTGCGGAACGAGCCGGTTCCTTGAGCTGGTTCGAACCGTTTGGCCACAGCGTCTTCGTGGTCTTCCGTCGTTTCATCGGCGAGAACAAATTCAAAAGTCTGTTCCATTCCTCCATCGAAGTGTAAGCGAGTAGTGGAGGATAGGGAGTCTAAGGGGATACCTCGGTTGAGCTCCAGGTGAAAATCGCCATCTCCACGACGCTGGTCTACCAGCTGCCAGTGATCGGGATATACGGTATCGCCGTTCAACTGTTGAATATTCGTCGGATTACAGATGGCTTCACAAGTCCAATGTGAGCCCGTGTATTCAGTGATCGCATCGGGTGACGCATCACCAACCGTGTCGGTGGCGCTAAAAGTGGCTTGCTCATTTGCCAACAATATTCGCAGGCCTTCTTCGACTGCCTCAGGAGATTCAAACTGCGCCGAAATTTTTCGTACTTCTGCATTGCCTGAATCGTGGTTTTCTGTGGGACCGGAGTCCTCAACGGCACCACCAACTCCATCTTGGTCATTGAGGCTCTGCACGCGTTCACTGACGAATGTGTTTTGTATCGCTGTGTCTTCGGGTGAGACGAAGTAGGACATAGCGATCTGAAAATCTCCCGATTCGAGGATTTCGAGATCCATAGCTACCTCGTTGAAGCGTCGATCATCGTTCAGGCTGAAGTTGATGCGGGGGAGAGATGTGGAGGTCTCGACCTCTTCGCCGTCATATAAAACGGATGCGGTGCCTCCAGAGGTCAACACCGTGGTGTTTTCCGGAACAACTTGTTCTTCGACCAGCGCGTCTGCAGCCCAGCCCATGAGATCGTCATTATAGAACTTCTCTTCAAAGACTATCGATGTAACTAACTGCTGTTCATCGATTTTCACGTCCATCTCCCGGTCCGCTTCAGGTATATCGGAGACGTCAAGCAATGCGTTAATTTTATGTTTGTAGTCGTCCACGTCATCGAAGTTCATTGTGAACGTAGCGCTATACCCCTCCTCTTCTGATTCGATGCCCTCGAAAGTTAGTTCATCCGGTGTATGGGTCTCTAGTGCTTGCGCTGCGCCGTCAACACCTCCGTTGAGGCTTTGCACGTCATCATCAGCCATAGTCATCACGAACTGACGTTGACCTGAATAGTCCTCTTGCAGCCTGAGCTGCGTATTCACGTCGGAGCCACAGGCCGTGAGTATAAAGGCAGCGACGAAAGTAACCATCACGAAGATGCGTGCTCTGGGGCGGAGTCGAGGCGCGGAGCGGCGCTTCCGAAGGTTTATTATTTCCAAGGTGTAGCTTTCCAATAGGTTCAGTGCCGATGGATGGTGTCGGATAATGCTGCTGGATCTATCTTAACGAGCCACGGTCTTCGGTGTGCCCGCAACGACTATTCTGCTCTGGCGCGTTCCTCACTTCCAAATGTTTGACGAACAGCGTCTGTCACACTTCACTCTCGTTCCCGAGACAGTCCCCACTTCGCTCCACTGAAGTCATGGATGGTTTTGTGCAGCAATATTTCGGACAGAGATTCAATCATCGGTAGTTCTACGGTCACTTCTGTCACATTGTTTACGGCTGCGACGACACACCCTCCCATCCCCTCCCAAAGTCCTCCACTTCGGTCCAACTCCTGCAATTTCCTTGAAATAAGCCGAATTTCCGGGCTCGGGGGGAGCGTAGTGGGTGGATAAAAGATGAAAATTCCCTCAGAATAGGAGTTGAAATGTTGATTGTGGTGGAAAGTGGGGTAAAGTGGGGGACTAAGAGGACGGTGGTCGCAGAGCATGAGCAAACGGGATCAAACAACGTTGGGGGTTGTGCCAAATGTTTTTGGGTACATACACTCCACGTTTGGATGAGAAATCCCGCTTGATCTTGCCGGCAAAGTTCAGAGAAGAGTTGTCCGACGGTGTAGTGCTCACTAGAGGACAAGAACGTTGTGTGTACGTGTTCTCGATGGAAGAGTTTCAGCGAGTGCACGAACAGATGCGAGAAGCTCCGCTCTCTTCGCGTCAGGCCAGGGACTATATTCGTGTTTTCTTATCTGGAGCTTCAGACGAGAAGCCGGATAAGCAAGGCAGGATCACAATCCCAGCCCCGCTGCGAGAGTATGCGGGACTAGATCGTGATGTTGCTGTAATTGGTGCTGGTGCGCGTGCAGAGATCTGGGACCAAGCCGCTTGGAGCGATTACCTCAACGAGCAGGAGACGGCATTCTCTGAAACTGATGAGGAAGTCATTCCCGGATTGTTCTAACCAGCAATCTGCCAAAGCACATACAACTTCATCGTGGTGAGGACTCTTATTTCAGACCTCTATCCGGACAGCTGGCCTGCCTTCCCCTGGGCCAGGTGCACGGATGGGGATCTGGACTAAGAGCCATCATTTTTCTCAGCACTGTCGGCGAAACGCAAAGGAGCATAATGGCAGCTATCGACCGAGATGGTCAGCACGATGCCCCGGTAGCTCCAGGCGCTGCCCGACGTCACGTTCCTGTAATGGCGGATCGGGTCATCGATTTGCTGGTACCAGGTGTAGCGTCCGCTCGACAGCAAGACCGTCGACCAATACTCGTCGATGCAACCCTAGGCATGGGCGGTCATTCGCAGTTGATGTTAGAACGATTCGACGATGCAATCGTGATCGGCATTGACCGGGATACCCAAGCACTTGAACTGGCCGGTCAACGGCTCAAGACTTTTGGCGATCGGTTTATCGCTTTTCATGGAACATATGACGAGATTCTTGCTGCGTTAGGCACCGCCGAGACCGAAGCAGCGGATGGGTATCTCTACGATCTAGGTGTATCGTCCTACCAATTAGACGAACGAGATCGTGGCTTTGCTTACTCCTATGACGCTCCGCTCGATATGCGGATGGATCCTACTGCCCGTTTCAGCGCCGCAGATGTTGTGAACGACTACGACCAGCGCAGGTTAGAACAACTCATTCGACGTTTTGGTGAAGAGAAATTTGCGCGCCGTATTGCCACAGCCATCGTCGCCCGAAGAGATGAGCAGCGTTTTCACCGCACCGGTGATCTCGTTGAGGTAATTCGAGGGGCAGTCCCAGCGGCTGCAGGCCGCTCCGGTGGACACCCCGCCAAGCGGACATTCCAAGCATTGCGTATAGAGGTTAATGAGGAGCTCAGTATTTTGCGCGATGCGTTACCGGCGGCGCTTAAAGGCTTGCACATTGGGGGCCGCATGGTGGTCATGAGCTATCACTCGTTAGAGGATCGCATCACGAAAAAGGCCTTCCAGGAACAGGCGACCAGTCTCACACCGCCGAATTTTCCGGTTGAACTAGAGGAACACGCCCCGGTGATCAAGGTATTGACGCGAGGCACTGAAAAACCTACCGAACAAGAAATTGCTGATAATCCACGCGCTGCTTCGGCCAAAGTACGTGCGATAGAAAAGATTCGACCAACCAGGAGCAACGGATGACCACTTCCCCCTCGAACATCCGCGTATTGCACCCCGAATACTCTACGGATGCCACCGCGAGACCCCTTGACGATGATCAACTACATGATCTTGATACGCAACCTAGCTACACGCCAAATGGTGGCGATCCTGATGCCAAAACACGTCGGGACCAATTCAAGGTTATCTCTGGTCAGCTCAAGCGGACACCAATTGGTTACACAATTTTCGTCATGACCATCCCAATTGTCGCGCTGCTAGTGGTCTTGGTCGTCAATATCGTCCTATCCAACCGACAGTACGACCTCGTTGAGCTGAATAGCCAGCTCACCAACATCACGCAGTCGAATGAAGCGTTAGCGCAGGACCTGGCGCAAAGTTCGGCTCCCCAGTCCGTGGCACAACAAGCTGCCGATCTCGGAATGGTTTTACCCGGCGCGTCAGCTTCGATCGATCTTGCTTCCGGGGAGATCACTGGAAAGGCAACAGCTGCCGAAGCGGACAACACCCCGACGAGTTTTGTGTCAGAACCAACGGTCCGTTCGGGTACAGGAGTTCCGGCTGAGGTCGACGCTCCAGAACACTCTGCGTCCGCTCCGGTGAAGATGACAAACGAGGGGGTCCCTGGCCCCGAGTCCGACACTGTGAAAATCGTTGAACCACAAATCTCCATGCCAGAGTCCGGTGTGACGAATTCAGCACCTCAGAATGGCGTGGCAGAGACAAATGGCGACTCTTCGGTGGGTAGTCTTCAAGGACCCCAGGTTAGTCTTCCAGCCGGCAACTAATGCCGCGAAGCTGGTCGAGTCTGTTGAAGGCAGGTGAGTCGTGTGCCCCAAGCGCTAAGTACTGGATCGCAAAAGTCCAGACTAAAGGTGACTATGTCGCTATTGATGGTTTGCCTACTAGTGCTGGGTGGTCGACTCCTTTTTGTTCAGGGCATCGATGCAGAAGATCAAGCCCAACAGGCGATGGACCGAAGAACACGGCCTGTTACGCTTGCCCCAGAGCGGGGATCGATCTTGGACCGGGACGGACAAATCCTGGCAGAGTCTGTGCAACGCTATGACCTGGTCGTTGATCAGCGTTTAGTACAGGATTCCAGAGTCTGGGATCCCGAAGAATCCGGCTACGTAGATTTAGACATCGAAGAACAGCTTGAAGAGCTTGCCGATGTGCTGGAAATCGACTACACGGAACTCGAAGAAATCATGGTGGGAGAGCGCCCCTACCGAGTCGTATCACGACGAGTCACACCGGAAGTGAAAGAAGAAGCCCTCGAAATCGGCATCCCGGGTCTCATCTCTGAACCAGTAGCCGACCGAATGTACCCCAATGGGGGTGTGGCCGGATCTGTTATCGGATTTAACGGGCACGACGGGCAAGGCCTTGAAGGTATCGAACGCTCACAAGACAAACGACTCAGCGGACAAACAGGTGAGCGAATTTTCGAAATATCTGCCGATGGCGTCCGGATTCCCAACGCCTCATTTTCTGAAACCCCAGCTGTTAACGGAAACGATGTTCAGCTAACCATTGATCAAGATGTCTCCTGGTACGCGCAGGAAGCCATTGCCTCCAAAGTTGATGAGTACAACGCCGAATGGGGGAACATCGTGGTTATGGATGCCAAATCCGGTGAAATATTGGCCTTATCGGACTCAGAAACAGTTGATCCGACAGACCCCTCAGAGACGGATCCACTCTTCTGGCGTCCCACTGCACTATCGCAGGCGTTCGAACCTGGATCAACTGGTAAAGCGGTAACCTTTGCTGCTGCCTTAGACTCGGGCGAGGTCACGCCCGAAGATAAGTGGACGGTGCCCCACAGCCAAACCTTCAACAACGAAGAAATCAATGACTCGATGCCGCACGACACACACGACATGACCACCGCTGGTATTTTTACGAGGTCCTACAACACCGGCACAGTTCAAGTTGCGACACAACTCAGCGCCGAAGAGCGTTGGGAATATATGAAGGACTTTGGTATTGGCGAGCCAATCGACATAGGCATGACAAACGTCAACAAGGGTCTGTTCACCTCGTGGGAGAACTGGGATAGAAGACAACACTTCACCACCACGTTTGGACAGGGATATTCCCTGACTTCGTTGCACACCACTCGAATTTTCCAGGCCCTAGCAAATGGTGGAAAAATGATGCCTCCACGAATCATTGATTCATATATCGACGAAGACGGCATTGAAACCGAATGGGAGCCGCCAACAGAGCCTCAACAAGTCGTCTCTGAGGAAACGGCAGATGACATGTTGAAGCTGATGGAAGGAGTCGTCGAAGAAGGCACCGCCTACAACGCCCAAATTGATGGCTACCGTGTAGGCGGAAAGACTGGAACAGGCCAGGCTGCTGGAGCCGGAGGATACGACGGCCACACCACATCCTTTACCGGAGTCGTGCCAATAGATGATCCCCAGTTCATCGTCTCAGTAGCTGTCCACCGCCCGCAAGGCGAATGGGAATCTTGGCAAGTCACCGATACTGCAGCCGACGTCATGGAATATCTACTGAGTAAATACTCTGTTCCACCGTCCGAAACCGGGCCCCAGATCTACGATGTATTTACCGAAGACCCACAGGAAAGGCCATGGTAGCCCATATTACAGGGCGGCCACTATGACCATGATGCGACCACAAAATAAAGTAAACGTAAAACTTGACGCAATCGCGAAAAATTTAGTCCAGTATCAGCCCTCAATATCCGGTTCTACCGATATAACGGTTATGGGCATTTCCATGAACTCGAAAACAGTCCAGGCAGGCGACCTCTACGCTGCCGTAGCCGGGGCACACCACCACGGTGCGGACTACCTCGACCACGCTCTTCTTGCTGGGGCAGTTGCGGTACTGACTGACGCCCGTGGCCTGGAACGAGTGCCCCGAGATGTCCCCGCAATCGTGGTGGAGGATGTACGAGGAGCCCTTGCCGAGGCTGCCGCAGTCATCTACGACAACATCGCGTCCACAACACCGCAAATGTATGGCGTAACCGGGACGAACGGGAAAACCACTACAACCTACTTCGTCAATGCCCTGTTGGCAGCAATAGGAGAGACGACCGGACTTATCGGGACGATCGAGACGCGCATCGCAGGGCGATCAGTGTCTTCACAATTCACTACGCCGGAAGCACCGGACCTTCACAGCCTTATGGCATTGATGCGTGAATCGTCGGTCACCGCAGCAGCCATGGAGGTGTCTTCACACGCCATGGCATATAAACGAACCTTTGGGCTGCGCTACGGGGTCGCTGGTTTTACCAACCTCACTCAGGACCACCTCGACCTCCACGGCACCATGGAGCACTACTTTGCTTCCAAAGCACTCCTATTCAACGACGACCACTCGACCAATCAAGTCGTAACAGTCAACGGCGGAGCTGAACCAGCCTGGGGCATGAAACTGTCCCAGCAATTAGCGAATCCCGTAACACTTGACCTGGGGCCAGCAGCAGTTGTGGACATCGATGTGCCAGACACCACTTGGAAAATCATCGAAGTCGAAGCCGTGGGCATCGGGCATCGGTTCACGTTGCAACACGAATCCGGCTATAAAGTCGCCACACGCGTAGATATGCCGGGTAAGTTTAACGTTGCCAATGCCGCCCTGGCCGCTGTGATGGTCTACACAGGTCATGATCGCCAGGATTGGGACGTCATCACCGAAACATTGAGCGTTGCTGAGCACGCACCATTTGAATCAGCCGTGCCCGGGCGCATGGAAGTTCTTTCGAAACAGCCAACTGTGATCGTAGATTTTGCTCACAACCCAGACGGTTTGACACAAGCTTTACAAGCAGTGAATCGCTCCCGAGACCAAGATGATGAGGCCGGACGCACCATTTTAGTCTTCGGGGCAACAGGACAGCGCGATACGGTTAAGCGTCCACTCATGGGCCGTATTGCCGCTGAATATGCTGACGTCGTGATCGTCACCGACGATGACCCGCATTACGAGGAGCCCGCTCAAATTCGAAAACCCGTCATTGAAGGTGCCGCGTCGTACGTCAAAGCCAATGGCACAGATACCCAAATACTAGAAATAGCGCCGCGGGCCAAAGCTCTGGCGTATGCGGTCGAGATCGCGTCGCGGCACGACACCATATTGGCCGCGGGACGCGGGCATGAGACCCACCAGGACATCGCCGGTGAACCATTTGAAATCGACGATCGCGAAGTCCTTCGCCACCACCTTGTCGATCACGGATTCATTACAACTGGCGCAGCATCAGCGGAACTCACGGACTAACGCGGTAAGGTCAAATGCGAAATGATTGAACTCAAAGCACACCAGATAGCAGAAGCTACGGGCGGTCGGCTCACCTCCAGTGTCGACGTCACGACTACAGTTACCTCTGCCGATACAGATTCCCGTCAACTCGTACCGAATTCTTTGTACATTGCCAGGCGTGGTGAAGTCACCGATGGACACAACTTTATTACTGCAGCTCGAGCAGCCGGAGCCCAGCTGATTCTGGCGGAACGAGAAACCGCCGATCAGCGCGGTGGAGTCGACCCTGCCGTGATTGTCGACGATTCGACCGTAGCCATGGGGGACCTGGCTCATTACATTGTCGAAAAGATCCGGGAACACTCAGAAACCACTGTGATCGGTATAACCGGGTCCGTTGGTAAGACTTCCACCAAAGATGCACTAGCCACGCTGCTGTCATCTCAGGGACCAACGGTCGCTCCGCGAGGCTCCTATAACGGTGAAACTGGCTTGCCCCTCACTATCTTTACTGCCGACCTCGAGACCCGGTTTCTAGTAGTTGAAATGGGTGCTGATCGTCTTGGAAACATTAGTGAACTCACCAATATCGTGCGCCCGGATATTTCGGTAGTCCTTACCGTTGGTACCGCTCATGCTCAATCCTTCGGCTCGCTAGAGAACATTGCCATAACCAAGGGCGAAATCGTAGAAGCGCTCGAACCAAACGGCATCGCAGTCCTCAACGCCGATGACATCAAGGTCGCCGAAATGGCAACCCGGGTGCCCAGCGGAGCGAAAACGATCTGGTTCTCGGCTGCCTCATTGCCGCCGGAGCGCCAACACCTACTTTATGCTGCAGATGCAGCGACCACCGAGAACGAAAACCCACGCTTCAATCTGCAGTACCTCGGCGATGACGCCACTGACAAAGATCGCATGGGTCGGGATGTCACCGCGCACATGATCGGTGAACACCACACATCGAACCTGCTAGCAGCAGCCGCAGCGGCGCTGGCAGCGGGGCTGGACCTAGAGACAATTGCCGAAGTCATGCCCGAAATTGGCCCTACTTCGGCACACCGTATGGCGCGCACTGATCGCGCTGACGGCATCACCATCATCGACGATGCCTATAATGCGAACCCCGAATCGATGCGAGCAGGACTCAAAACCCTGGCCATGCTTGGGCGCAACACCGGTCGTCGCACCTGGGCGATCTTAGGCCCAATGCTTGAACTGGGAGACCAGCACGCCAAGGAACATATCCTGCTCGGGGAGACCGTAGTGCGGTTAAATATCGACCAACTCGTCGTTGTGGGTACCGAAGCTCGAGCACTCTATACCGGTGCAGTAAACGAGGGTTCCTGGGGTGACGAAGTCGACCACGTGTTATCGAATGATGAAGCCTTCGAGCTGCTGACAGAGCGCGCTCAACCAGGCGACATCATTTTCGTCAAGGGTTCCAACGGCACTCGCCTCTGGGAACTCGCCGACCGACTGACCACTGAAAACCTGGTGGGCCGCAAGGAGATGCCGTAAGTGATTGGACTATTGATAGGCGCTGTACTTGGCGTCATCCTCACGGTTGTGGGAACACCCCTGTTTATCCGCTTGCTGAATCGGCGCGGATACGGCCAGATAATTCGAGACGACGGACCCACCACACACGCAACAAAACGCGGCACCCCCACCATGGGTGGTGTCGTGATCGTGATCAATTTTGTGCTCGTGTACTTCGTCACCCACTGGATCATGTCCATGCTCGAATTAGAGAACTCCGGCATCACGGTCTCGGCGTTATTACTCTTATTCCTGACCGCCGGTATGGGTTTGATCGGTTTCCTTGACGACTACATCAAGATCTCGAATCAACGATCCCTCGGACTGACCCCCACCGGAAAGATTGTCGGACAGGGAGCGGTCGGCATTACGTTTGCGATCTTGGCGCTCAACTTCCCGAATAGTCAGGGGTTCACCCCGGCGTCAACAGCCATATCGGTATTCCGTGATACTTCCTGGGATCTGGCGTTTTTCGGAGCCACAGCCGGCGCCATCTTATTCGTCATCTGGTCGAATCTGATCACCACTGCTACAACCAACGCAGTGAACCTCACTGATGGACTGGACGGACTCGCCACAGGGGCCGTTGCCATGGTCTCTGTGGGCTATGTCCTGATTACGCTCTTCCAAAACAACCAGGCCTGCTCCGGCACGAGCAGTGCAGGGGGCTGCTACGAAGTCCGCGATCCGATGGACCTCGCCCTGCTGGGATCGATCCTGGCCGGCGTGCTGCTGGGCTTCTTATGGTGGAACACCGCCCCGGCAAAAATCTTCATGGGCGACACCGGTTCCCTGGCGCTGGGTGGCGCACTGGCCGGATTTGCCATCTTCTCCAAAACACAAGTGCTGCTCGTTGTACTTGCTGGACTGATGGTCGTGATTGCCGCTTCAGTCATCATCCAAGTGGGATACTTCAAGATTTCCGGAGGCAAGCGCGTCTTCCTCATGGCTCCACTCCAGCACCACTTCGAGCTCAAAGGCTGGGAAGAAGTTACGGTAGTGGTGCGCTTCTGGCTCATAGGGCTGGGCTTTGTAGTGGCCGCGCTAGCAATGTTTTACGCTGAATGGGTGATCCTCCGATGAACCAGACACTAGATCATCTCACCACGTGGGACTCCAACTGGTCGGAACTCTCCGTCGTGGTCACGGGTATCGGCGTCACAGGATTCTCCGTGGCGGATACGCTTGCTGAGCTTGGTGCCGCAGTTATTGTTGTCGACGGTAAAGATACTGCAGAGAATCGAAAAGCTGCCGAAACCCTGAAGATCGTCGGCGTCAAAGACGTCCTCCTAGGTGAGGACGCCGTCACAGGCTTGCCTGATGCCACAGGTATCGGCGGCAACATCGATGTCGTGATCACCTCACCCGGCTGGCGGCCAGATAACGCCGTGCTTATGGCAGCCCAACAGGCGGATATTCCAGTGTGGGGTGACATAGAGTTCGCTTGGCGAGTGCGTCAGCGCGAGGGAAAACGTACAGCTCAATGGGTGGTTCTGACCGGTACGAATGGCAAGACGACTGTCGCCACGATGGCGCAGTCTATGGCACGCGCCCAAGGGCTGGACGCTGTTGCCGTCGGTAATGTCGGAACACCTATTCTGGATGCTATTCGTTACCCAGATGGTTTTGACCTTCTCATCGTAGAACTCTCATCGTTCCAGCTGCATTGGATCGAGCACATCCAACCTGAAGCTTCCGTAGTGCTGAATATCGCCGAAGACCACTTGGATTGGCACGGGGGGTTCGAAAACTACAAGGCAGCCAAAGCCAAAGTATATGAGAACACCCGCATTGCCGCTATCTATAATGACGACGAAGCTGAGACCATAAGGATGGTCGAGGAAGCTGACGTTATCGAAGGGTGTCGGGCCATCGGTATATCGACCGATACGCCGCAGCGTTCGATGCTCGGCACAGTGGATGATTTGCTTGTCGATCGGGCGTATCTCATCAGCCGCGGATCCCAAGCACTCGAGCTAGCCGAGTTTGGTGACATAGGAAATCCTGCCCCGCAGCACATGGTTTTTAACGCGCTAGCAGCGGCCGCTTTGGTCCGCGCTGTTGGCGTCGAACCTGCGGCGGTACAGGCCGGGTTGCGCACCTATGAGCCGGAACCTCATAGGATTCAACCGGTTGCGCACTTTCATGATGTTTTGTGGGTCGATGACTCAAAGGGAACTAACCCACACGCGACAGATGCTGCACTGGCCACCTATAGCCCAATCATCTGGATCGCCGGAGGCTTGTCCAAAGGCGCTTCCTATGAAGATCTTGTGAAAACGCATAAAGATCGCCTAAAATCGGTCATCCTCATTGGCACAGACCACGCCGGAATCGTTGCTGCTCTGCAGCGACACGCACCTTCGGTTCCTGTCCACACCGACTATCTGCGAGACACTACAGTGGAAGTTGCAAACGGAGCTGCGGTGATGCGAGAAGTGGTCAACTTAGCCCACCAGCTGGCAGAACCGAACGACACCGTGTTGTTATCTCCGGCGGCGGCCTCCATGGACCAATTCGCAAACTATAACGTTCGTGGAGAGGCTTTCACCGACGCGATCGCCACGATGCTATCCGACATCAATTATCCGGGACACTAAGACAACCGACCAACAGGAGCGCGATATGACCAACGGTCCAACACCTCGTGTAGCTCGTGCTTGGGACTGGTTGACCGGCGTACATTCCAAAAAGTCGGCCTACTGGCTGATCTTAGGACCGACCCTCGCACTGACGTTCATCGGCGTCGTTATGGTGCTATCTGCATCGTCTGTGGAATTCATTGGTGGCGCAGGCTCGTTTTCCTCGTTAAGTTCTCAGGGACTTTACGCCGTCATCGGGCTTGTGCTGTTGTTTTGGATGGGGAAGTGGCGACGGCAGACCTATCACAAGCTCGCGGTCATCATGCTGTTAATCAGCATCGTGCTGCTGGCTCTGGTCTTTACTCCGTTGGGTGTAGAAATCAACGGTAACCGAAATTGGCTCCGACTGGGCAGCTTCTCATTCCAGCCGGCTGAGGCTGCCAAACTAGCTTTTAGCGTGTGGGCAGCATACGCTCTCAGTCAGAAACTCAAATTTCAAAGTTCTGGCAAACACCTGCTGATTCCCGTGGTTTTTCCATTCGGGTTCGTGATTGTGGGCCTCATTATGGGGGGCCGTGATCTCGGCACCGTGTTGATTATGCTGATGATTATGGCCATCATCCTGTACCTGGGTGGTATGCGGACCGTCTACCTGCTAGGCACCGCTGCGATCGGTCTCATTGGTGTGGCGCTCGTTACGATGATGTCGGACAACCGTATGATGCGCAT
>Ga0079225_10000878_pt1 | contig 16523 bp, 14 predicted proteins | sample Poulit2012_FD_76344 | JGI IMG/M metagenome (GOLD analysis project Ga0079225, IMG submission 76344) | Agricultural soil microbial communities from Georgia to study Nitrogen management - Poultry litter 2012 | ecosystem: Environmental > Terrestrial > Soil > Agricultural land | place: USA: Georgia... | reverse complement strand
TTCTCGATCACGCTGCCGGAGGACTTCAGCGCGGCGATCGCCTCACCGACCACCGACGATCCCCACAAGGCGCAGATCGACTTCCGGTTCAACGACGCCAACGGCTACCTCGCCTCGATCATGGGCCAAAACGCCGCCCGTGAGGTGCTCAACCAGGTCAGCGCGGGGGTCGGCACCCAGGTGATCGGCACCGCCCTCGGCGAACTCACCGATTCGGGGTCGGGGATCAAAAAGGCCGCCGACGGCGCCGAACAGCTGTCGGACGGTCTGGTCACCGCCAACGACGGCGCCCACGAACTCGCCGACGGTGCCCACGAACTCGCCGCCAACCTGGTGGTCGCCCGCGACGGCTCGGCAACGCTGGCCGACGGGATGAGCGAGCTGGCGCAGGGCATCGACACCGCCACCGACCCGCTGCTCAGGGTGCTCACCGGTGTCGAGGGCCTCGGCCTGGATCCGGCCGAGGTCGGCGACACCGCCGCGCATCTGGGGCGCTCCATCAAAAGCGCCGCCGACCGGGTGGCCGGCCTCGGCATCGACTACGTGCAGGCCGCCTCGATCGTCGACCAGGTGGCGGCGACCCTGAGCGCCAACCCCGATCCGACCATCCACCATCTCGGCGAAACCCTGTCGGGTGCACAGCGTTTGATGCGAGACCGCGGCGTCGACCCGGCGACCCCGGAGGGCCTCAACCGGTTGCGCACCGACGCCGCCGACCTCGAAGCCGAACTGACCGATCCGAACAGCAAGTTCCGCCAGTTTTTGACCAGCGCGATCAACGGTGACCTGAAAAACGATGTCCTTCGGTTACGCAGCGGCGCAGCGGAATTGGACTCCGGAGCCCGACAGCTCAACGATGGGCTGGTGCAGCTGACCGATGGCAGTGTGCAACTGGCCACCGGGGCGGCGACGCTGGCCGACGGCACCGAGCAGCTCTCCGACGGAGCCGACGAACTGGCCACCGGGCTGCGGGAGGGCGCCGACCAGGTGCCCACGTGGACCCCGCAGCAGCGCACGCAGGTGGCCCAGACCCTGGCCAGCCCGGTCGGCGTCGATCTGGACTTCACCAACCAGGCCGCGACGTTCGGCACCGGTTTCGCCCCGTTCTTCTTGCCGCTGGCGCTGTTCATCGGCGCGCTGATCATCTGGATGCTGCTCACCCCGTTGCAGACCCGCGCCATCATGACCGGGCTCGGTTCGCTGCGGGTGGTGCTGGCGTCCTACTGGCCGGCGGCGCTGCTGGCCGTGTGCCAGGTGGTGTTGATGTATGCGGTGGTGCATTTCGGGGTCGGCCTGCAGGCGAAGTACACCCTGGGCACCGTGGCGTTTCTGGCGCTGATCGCCGCCACGTTCCTGGCGTTGATCCAGGCGTTCAACGCCGTGTTCGGGGTGGCCGTCGGCCGGGTGCTGACCCTGGCGTTTTTGATGTTCCAGCTGGTCTCCTCCGGCGGGGTGTACCCGGTGGAGACCACCGCCCGGCCGTTCCAGATCCTGCATCCCTACGACCCCATGACCTACGCCGTCGACGGACTGCGGGAATTGACCGTCGGCGGGGTGGACGCGCGCCTGTGGACGTCGGTGACGGTGCTCGGCGCCATTCTGCTGACGTCGCTGGCGGCCAGCGCACTCGCGGCGCGCCGGGATCGGCAGTTGAGCATGGAGAAACTGCACCCGCCCATCGAGGTGTAACGAAACCGGTTGGCGCCGTGCGTGATTACGGCGCAACCCGACCGAGATACGGCTGTTATTTAAGTTGACAGCGTTACTAATGGGGCTATCGTGTCATTAGTTGTTTCGCTTGTCGCTGGTTGCTCACCGCAGCGACCGTCCCGCGGAAAGGGCAGCCGTGCCGACTCCAGCCACCCTGATCCGGCGCGCCAGCGTCGGGCTGGCCGCCGCGCTGTGCGCGGTGCTCGCCGGTGCGGCGTTCACGCCGGTGGCCCGCGCCGACGGGCGTGACCTGCTGGGCGCGGCGATCGCCAACACCCGCGGGTCCTATCTGGTCTACAACTTCGGCAGCGGGCACCCCGCCCCGATGCTCAACGCCGCCGGCAGCTGGTACGAGTCGACCAACGGCGGGCACCTGATGACGATCAAGGGGGCCTCCCAACGGCTCAAGCCGCACCTGCTGGTCGACACCCACCGCGGCTCTCAGGCCCGCTGCGAACGCGACCGGCGGGCCCGCACCGGCGACGGGCTGTGGCAGGCCTCGGAGGTCTACTCCCCGCTGCAGGCCTGGCAGGCGTTGGGCCGGCCGACGATCGCGATCAACGCGAACTTCTTCGATGTGCGCGGGCAGAAGGGCGGCTCGTGGCGCTCCACCGGCTGCAGCTCCCCGCTCGGTGTCTACGTCGACAACACCCGCGGTCAGGGCAAGGCCAACATGGCGGTGACCGGCACCATCCCCTACGCCGGCAAGCAGGGGCTCTCCGGCGGCGGGGAGCACTGGTCGACCCTGGCGACGATGATCCTGCCGGCCGGCGGGGCGCCGCAGGTGATCTGGCCCAACGGCGGCCGCGACGGCGGCGACTACAACGCCGCCGGGCCCACGGTCTCCGACCTGGTCAACAAGGGGGTGCGGTTCGTCGCGGTCAGCGGGCTGGGGCTGCTCGCCCCCGGGCACACCGGCCAGCTGGGCGACGGCGGCCCGAGCGCCGCCCGCACCGCGCTGGCCTACTCGCGGGCCAAAGACGAGATGTATGTCTTCCAGGGCGGCAGCTACACCCCCGACAACATCCAGGACCTGTTCCGCGGGCTGGGCAGCGACACCGCGATCCTGCTCGACGGCGGCGGCTCCTCGGCGATCGTGCTGCGCCGCGACACCGGCGGCATGTGGGCCGGAGCGGGAGTGCCGAAGGGCTCCTGCGACACCCGCGAGGTGCTCTGCGACTCCAAGGAACGCGCGCTGCCCAGCTGGCTGGCGTTCAACTGATCCCGTCGGGCGCCGGCGCGCGAGGACCGAACCAGAACAACGCCAACGCCGCGGCGACCACCGCCGCCGCCAGCCCCAACACCGGGGCCACCGTCAGTTTCGACAGCGTCGCGCCGACCCCCGCCCCGGCGATCATCACCGCGACCACGCCGTAGCGCAGCTTCTCGCGCCGCCCGTCGCCGCCGGCCAGCCGGCTGTCCATCCCCAGCCCGACCAGGGTGGAGGTCAGCACCGTGGTGTAGAGCTCCTGGATGCCGAACTGGCGCGCGGTGCAGTTCTGCAGCCCGAAGGCCAGCGCCAAACCGGCCACCAGGCCCAGTTTGGTGTTGTCGTGATACCGCAGCACCCCGGCCCCGGCGAGGGCGGCCACCGCGATCAGCACAACGATCTCGGCCCCGAGGGCGGCGGTCAGCCAGGTCCGCACGCGACCGCCCAGCCGGCGCACCAGCCGGCCGCCGGCCACCGCACCGGCGAGGAACCCGGTGACCGCGACCACCGCACCGGTCAGCGAGATGCCGGAGTCGGGCACGAACAGGAACCCCAGGAAGATCGCGTTGCCGGTCATGTTGGCCACGAACACGTGGCCGAGCACCAGCACGCTGATCGCGTCGACCACCCCGGTCGCGAACGTCAACAGCAGCAGCGCGGCCACCGTGGCGGGTCGGGTGACCGGGGAGCGAATCGCCATCGGCGCTTGACGGTTACCGACGACGGGTCACGGATGCTCGATGTCGCTGGCCAGCCACCGCCCGTCGACCTTCTCCATCGTCAACACGATGCGGCTGCGGTCCATCTGCGGCTGGGGCAGTTCCTTGTTGCGCACCGACTGGTCGACGAAGAGCATGACCTCGACGGTGTCGGTGCTCGCCGACTTCACCGCGGCCTCCACGACCCGGCCGTGCGCCGACGCCTCGTTCTCGATGAGCACCGTCCGCAGACCCTCCAGCGACTCCGAGTACAGGTCGCGGAACCGCCCGGTGGAGCCGTCGAGCACATCGGCCTGGTTCTGGTCGATGGCCTCGGGGTCGATGGTGGCCAGCTTGACCGTGAAATCCTGTGCCGCCTCCATCGCGTCGGACGCGGCGACCTCGACGCGGTGGTGGGCGAACAGGAACCAGCCCTCGACCGCGGCCACCGCGAGCAGCACCGCCAGCAACACCGCGCCGGCGACGCGCAGCCCGCGCCGCGGCCCCGCGGTGCGCGTGGCCGCCCAGGCCGACGGATCCACCTCGGCGCTCTCGGCGCTCTCGGCGCTCTCGGCGCCCTGGGGCCCCGACGCGCTCACCTCGCCCGCCGCCTCGGCGTCGGCGTCGGCGCGCGGCTCTGCGGTACTCACCCTTGCAACCCCTAACCCCTCACGCCCGAGCCCGTCGTGTCGCGGCCAGGCTACACCCCGACCGCCGCGCGTTCCCGCCGATCGGCCGGCGCCGCCGGCCGGTCTCAGGCGCAGGCCCCCGACCCCTTCAGCGCGTCGCCCCACCCGGTGGCGTGCACGATGTTGGCGTGGACCACCCCGGCGGGGTCCTTGTGCTTGATCTTGTCGCTGATCTGGGTCAACTGGAACATCGCCTTGGTGAGGTACTCCCCACCGTAGAGCGGCGAATACGGCCCGTAGTTGTCCAGGTCGTTGCGGATGGTCAGCGGCTGCAGCCGCGGCGCCAGAAACGCCGTCGACTGGTCGAGGTTGGCGACCACCGCGTCGGCCTGGGCCTGCACCCCCGCCGCGGTGTAATCGCTGGCTTTGCCGTCGAGGTTGCCGTGGAAGTCGTGGACCTGGCCCATCAGCGGATCGAACTGGGCGTTGAACCACTGGCAGGAATCCGACATCCCGCTGATCATCTCCGGGGTCACCTTGTCGACGAAGGTGCTGTAGGGCCAGATGTCGAAGTTGGGTTTCCAGTCGGTGGGCCCGGGGGTGAACACCGGCAGCGGCGGCGGCGGCTGATCGGAGTCGGCGCCGGCCACCCCGGGCGCCCCGATGCCGGCGACCGCCAGCAGGCCCGCCAGCACCCCGACCGCGCCGCGGGCGCGCCCGCCTTTGTTCCGGCCCATCTGCGTCCTCCCGGCCCTCGCACCGTGCTCTGGTTGCTCGGCTTCAAGTATCGCCAACATCGCCGCCGGGGTCGGCGGAATCGACTTTCTGCGTTCCCGCTACCCGCCCGCGCGTTATCGGTCATGCTGGCCGCCATGGTGGACCCGGACAGCGCGCGCAGCAGGATCGGACCGGCCGCCACTGAGCAAACCCGGCACTGTACCGCACCTCGGGGCGTTTGCGCTGCAGGCATCCCCGTATTCGTCGAAAACTACCCTTTCGGTCGTGAGCTGGCTAACATACCGGCCGTGCAACGCCTCGCCCTCACGCCGACCCCGGCGTCGTGTCCCGCGCCCCAGGTGGTGACGCGGTGACCACGCAGGATCACGCGGCCCGCTCCGCCGACGGCGTCGGCGCCATCGAGGACTGGAGCGCCGGCTACGTCCGACGCCACCCGGTGGCCTCGCTGAAGACCGTCGGCGAACAGTACGTCCTCGGCGTGCGCACCATCCAGTACTTCTTCATCGACCTGTTCACCGGCAAATTCCAGTGGGGCGAGTTCGTCCGCCAGGGCGCGTTCATGGCCGGCACCGCGGTGCTGCCGACGGTGCTGGTGGCGCTGCCGATCGGGGTGACCCTGTCGATCCAGTTCGCGTTGCTGGCCAACCAGGTCGGTGCCACCTCGCTGGCCGGCGCGGCCAGCGGGTTGGCCGTCATCCGGCAGGCCGCCTCGCTGGTCGCCGCGGTGCTCATGGCCTCGGCGGTGGGCTCGGCGATCGCCGCCGACCTGGGCTCGCGCACCATCCGCGACGAGATCGACGCGATGGCGGTGATGGGGGTGTCGGTGGTGCGCCGGCTGGTGGTGCCCCGGTTCGCCGCCTCGATCATGGTCGGTGTGGCGCTGACCGGCATCACCTGTTTCGTCGGCTTTCTGGCCAGCTACCTGTTCAACGTGTATTTCCAGCACGTCGCGCCGGGCAGCTTCGTGGCCACCTTCTCCTCGTTCGCCACGCCCGAGGACATGATCGTGGCACTGCTCAAGGCGGTGATCTACGGGGCCATCGTGGCGGTGGTCGCCTGCCAGAAGGGGCTGTCCACCCGCGGCGGGCCCACCGGGGTCGCCGACTCGGTGAACGCCGCGGTGGTGGAGGCCATCCTGGTGTTGATGCTGGTCAACGTCGGCATCAGCCAGCTCTACGAGATGCTGTTCCCCCGGACGGGGCTGTAGCCGTGGCCGCCACACCGTCGACGTTCGCGCCGGGCTTCACCCGGCCGCTGATCGGTGGCTACCGCCGGATCAGCGGCTCGGTCATCAAGTTGGGCCACATGCTGTGGTTCTTCCTGCGCGCCCTGGGCGGGATCCCCACCGCGTTTCGCCAGTACCGCAAGGAGTTCCTGCGGCTGCTCTCCGACATCGCGTGGGGCAACGGCTCCATCGTGGTCGGCGGCGGGACCGCCGGGGTGGCGGTGGTGCTGGGCTTCACCGCCGGCGCGCTGGTCGCCATCGAGGGCTACAACTTCCTCAACCTGCTCGGGCTGGGGCCGGCCACCGGCATCATCTCCTCGCTGGTCAACACCCGCGAACTCGCGCCGATCATGGCCTCGCTGGCGTTCGCGATGCAGGCCGGCTGCCGGTTCACCGCCCAGCTGGGGTCGATGCGCATCGCCGAGGAGATCGACGCGCTGGACTCCATCGCGATCCGTCCGATCCCCTACCTGGTCACCACCCGGTTGATGGCCTCGATCATCGCGGTGATCCCGCTCTACGTGGCCTGCCTGGCGGTCACCTATCTGACCGCCCAGGTCATGTCCGGGGCGATCAGCGGCGGTTCGATCGGGCCCTACCTGCACTACTTCACGATGATGCTCTCCGGCCAGGACATCATCTACTCGGTGATCAAGTGCGTCATCTTCGTCTGGATCGCCTCCACCGTGCAGTGCTACTACGGCTTCTACGCCTCCGGCGGGCCCGAGGGCGTCGGGGTGGCCGCCGGGCACGCCATGCGGGCGTCGATCACCGTGGTGATCATGGCCAACATGCTGCTCACGATGGCCCTGTGGTCCATCGACTCCGGCGCAAGGTTCGGTGGTTGACGTGGGCGCCGGCAACTCCTTGGACACCGACGGCCGCGGCCCGTCGAACACCCAGCTGCTCGGCGCCGGGGTGGGGGTGCTGCTGCTGGTCACGGTGATCACCGCCAGCCTGCTGCTCAAGGCGACCGGCCGACTGGACGCCTACGTGCGGGTGGTGGCCGACCTGATCAACGTCGGCGACGGCCTGCCCAGCCAGTCCGACGTCAAATACCACGGGCTGCTGGTCGGCTCGGTCAGCGACGTCGTCCCGGCCACCCACGGCCAGCCCAACTTCGTGCACATCGACCTCAAACCGCAGTACGCCAAGGACATTCCGCACACCGTCACCGCCCGGGTGGTGCCCTCCAACGTCTTCGCGGTCTCCTCGGTGCAGCTCGTCGACCCCGACGGCCCGACCGACGCCCCCGCGATCAGCGCCAACGCCCACATCCCGGAGGACACCGAGTTGTCGACGGTGATCTTCCAGACCACGATCAGCAAGCTGCGCGACGTGCTGGCGGCGACCGGGCGCGGGCGCGACGACCACACCCTGGGCATCCTGGCGGCGGTCGGCGCGGCCACCGACCACCGCCGGGTCAAGCTGCTCAACGCCGGCGCCCACCTCAACCGGATCCTCGACGAGCTCAACGCGACCGTGGCCACCGAGCCCGGCCCGTCGACGATCACCGCCCTGCTCAACGCCACCGAGGGCCTCAAGGCCACCGCCCCGGACCTCGTCGACACCCTGCACCAGGCGGTGCGCCCGATGCAGACGTTCGTCGAGAAGCGGGCCGCGTTCACCTCGTTCATCTCCGGCTCCCAGTACACCTTCGGCACCACCCGCGAGGCGTTCGACAACCACACCGACCAGTTGGTCGACATCACCCAGGGGCTCACCCCGCCCATCGGGGTGTTCGCGATGAACGCCCACCAGTTCGTGCCGATCTTCCAGCGGCTGAACACGTTGAGCCAGAAGTTCTTCGACGAGGTGTGGCTGCCGGAGGCCGACGTGGGCAACATGCGGGCCAACCTCTCGGTGACCCCGTTTTTCACCTACACCCGGGCCGACTGCCCCCGCTACGGCGAGATGAAGGGCCCCAGCTGCTTCACCGCCCCGGAGATCCCGGTGCGCCCCGAACTGCCCGAGGTGCTGCTGCCGCAGAACTACCAGCCGCCGGCCGGGCTGGAGCCGCCGCCGGGCACCGAGATCGGTCCCGACGGCAACCTCATCGCCGTCGGCCCGCCGTACACCGACCCGATCCCGAAGAACCTCGACGACCCGATGTGGAATCCCCCGCTGCCGTGGTGGACGGGCCCCTCCCCGCGGGTGCCGGGCACCGCCGACCCGGACGCCGCCGGTCCCCCGCCGCCGCCGTCGCCGCCGATCCCGACCGCCCCGGTCGGCCCGCCGCTGCCGGGCTCACCGCCGATCCCCGGGCTGCCGCCGCCCGGCGCCCCGCCGCCGGGTCCGGCCGCCGCCGCCCCGGCCGCCTGGGGCGGCAACGTCGGCCCGGTCGGCAGCGAGCATGAGCGCACCCAGCTCGGGGCGCTCGTCGGCGACACCGCCCCGGCGACGGTGGCCACCCAGCTGCTGCTCGGCCCGGTGGCGCGGGGCAACGCGGTCGCGGCGGTCAACTCCGAGTCCGGAAAGGCACGCAAATGAGGTTTCGCGGGCCGATGATCGGGCTGACCTTGTTCATGATCGTCTCGATGGCGCTGACCTGGCTGGTCTACGCGACGCTCAAACGCGAGGTCGCCGGGCCCACCGACGGCTACGCGGCGATGTTCAGCGACGTCTACGGGCTGCGCGAAGGCGACGACGTCCGGATGGCCGGGGTGCGCGTCGGCCGGGTGGAGAAGATCGAGCTGGTCGGCAAGGAGGCCAAGGTCTCGTTCATCGTCCAGAAGGAACAGCAGCTCTACGGCAACACCGTCGCCGCGGTCACCTACCAGAACATCATCGGCCAGCGCTATGTCGGGCTGTCGCTGGGCAAGACCGGCGACCCCGGTGAGCTGCCCCCGGGCAGCGTCATCCCGATCGAGCAGACCGACCCGTCGTTCGACGTGGGTTATCTGCTCAACGGGTTCGAACCGCTGATGTCGCTGCTGGACCCGAAGAAGGCCGACGACCTGACCAAGGGGGTGATCCAGTCGCTGCAGGGCGACCGCGCCTCGATCACCGAGTTCGTCGACCAGACCTCGGTGATCACCGAGTCGGTCGCCGGCCGCGACGAGGCGCTGGGCAACCTGATCACCAGCCTGAGCAAGGTCACCGAGAACATCGCCGACCAGAACGACAACCTCGACCACACCCTGACCCAGGCGCAGACCATCATCGGCGCCTTCGACTCCCGCCGCCCGGAACTGCAGGCCTCGGTCGGATCGATCGCGCGGGTGACCAGCCGGCTGTCGGCGATCATGGACGACGTCTACCCGTCGCTGCAGGAGATCCTCGACCGCCAGCCGGGCTTCTCCAAGCACATGGTCGGCATCGAGCCGCAGCTGGCGTTCACCGGCGCGAACCTGCCGCTGCTGCTCAAGGGGCTGGCCCGGATCTTCTCCGAGGGTGCCTACATCAACGGCTACGCCTGCGACCTCAACGCGACCGGGTTCTTCCCCGGGCTCAACGACATGACCCAGTACATCGTCAACGCGGCCACCCCGGGCAACGCCACTCCGCTGACCCGGGAGAACCTGGGCTGGCACACCCCCCGATGCAGGAACATGGCCAATGGCTGACGACACCACCGACCCGACCGCGCCCGAGCCGCAGGACCAGCCGGACTTCCGGCCGGATCCCCCGGCCGCGGCGCAGCCGAAACGCAAGAAGCCGCTGGAGGAGTACAACACCACGATGCTCGGCGTGATCGCCCTGGCGGTGGTGGTGGTGCTGGTGGCCGCGCTGCTCTTCGTCAAGCTGCTCGGGTTCGGCTACACCCACTACACCGCCGAGTTCGCCCAGGCCGCCTCGCTGCGCCCGGGCAACCCGATCACGATCGCCGGGATCGAGGTGGGCACCGTCTCGAGCATGAAGCTGGCCGGCGACCACGTCGAGGCCGGGCTGACGGTGCGCGACGACGTGGCGCTGGGCCGCGACACCAAGGCGGTCATCAAGGTGATGACGATCCTGGGGTCGCGCTATCTGGAGCTGGTGCCCGCCGGCGACGGCACGGTGCCGCACCAGACCCTCGACCTCGACCACACCGAGGTGCCCTACGACCTGCAGTCGCTGCTCGAGGACGCCACCACCACCTTCGAGAAGGTCGACTCCGACCAGTTCGCCGACTCCCTGGGGGTGCTGGCCCACCAGCTCGACGGGCTGCCCGCGGTGCTGCCCCAGGCGATGGAGAACCTGCACACGCTGTCGAAGATCACCGGGGACCGCCGTGACCAGCTCGGCGTGCTGCTCAAGAGCACCCAGCGGGTCGCCAACACGCTGCGCTCCCAACAGTTCGCGATGGGCAACCTGCTCGACCAGGGCCAGGACCTCATCGGCGAGTTCGTGGTGCGCCAGGCCACCTTCCATTCGATGATGAACGCGCTGACCAACCTGGTGGCCACCCTCGACGACCTGGTGGTCAACAACCGGCCGATGCTCGACGAGACGATCCAGAACCTGCGGGAGCTCTCCGGGATGCTCGCCGACCACGACGATCTGTTCCGCAACATCCTGCAGGTCGCGCCGGCCCCGATCCGGGGGCTGGCCAACGCCACCGGTAGCGGCCCGGCGGTGGACTTCTTCGTGCCCAACGGCCTGCTGGTCGACTCGTGGATGTGCGCCATCAGCGGCCGCGCCAAGCAATTCCAGATGATCGAGTACTACAAGGACTGCAAATGAACCGCGGCAGGGCACGGGTCGTCGCGCTGATCACCGGCATCGCGGTGGTGGCGGCGGTGGCGCTGTTCGCGGTGGGCTCCTACATCTACAACAAGCTCGACACGATCACCGTGACCGCCTACTTCGACAGCGCGGCCGGGCTCTACGAGGACAACATCGTCGCGGTGGTGGGCATGCCGGTCGGCAAGGTGACCAAGATCGTGCCGCACGGCGACACCGTCGAGGTCCAGTTCACCGTCGACAAGAAGGTGAAGGTCCCCGCCGACGTCAACGCCGTGACGATCACCACCTCGATCCTCACCGACCGCCAGATCGAGCTGACCCCGCCGTACCGGGGCGGGCCGACGCTGAAGAACCACGACAACATCCCGCAGTTCCGCACCCACACCCCGGTCGCGTTCGACCGGGTGCTCGACATGCTCGACAAGATCTCCGAGTCGCTCTCCGGCGACGGTGAGGGCGGCGGCCCGGTCGCTGACCTGATCAACGCGGCCGCCGACACCGTCGACGGCAACGGCGAGGACATCAAATCCGCGCTCGGAGAGCTGTCGCGCACCCTCAAGCTGTCCTCCGAGGGCGGGGTGCAGACGCGTGATCAGCTGACCACGATCATCACCGACCTTAGTTCGCTGATGGAGGCGACGTCGCGCAACGACGGCAAGCTGCGCGAGTTCGGCTCGACGATCCATCAACTCTCGGCGATGCTCAACGACGAGGCGCTGGGCACCGGGACCACCGGGCGCAAGATCAACCAGATCGTCGAGCAGGCCACCGCGCTCATCGACGCGAATCGCGACAACATCCGCGACACCGTGCTCAACGCCGATACCGCGGTCGGCTCGCTGGTCGACCATCAGCGCGAGGTCGCCGAGCTGCTCGACGTGCTGCCGCTGACGTTGGAGAATCTGTACAACACCGTCGACCGGGACAACGGCGCGGTTCGGGTCCACGCGCTGGTCGACAAAGTCCTGACCGACGCCCAGTCGACCAAGGAGATCTGCAACCTGATGCACCTGCGGCAGCTGGGCTGCAGCACCGGCACCCTGCAGGACTACGGACCCGACTTCGGTCTGACCTACATTCTCGACGGACTCTCGATGATGGGGCAATGACGTGAGCGCGCAACCTTCCTCCCGCCGTGCCGGCCGCCGGCTGCGCCGCGCGCTCGGTGCGGCGGCCCTCGCGGCCGGCACGCTGCTGAGCTCCGGGTGCGGGGTCAGCCTGGGCAGCCTGCCGCTGCCCGCCCCCGGCATGGCCGGCGGCGGCTACGAGCTGACCGCCGTGTTCGACAACGCGCTGAACCTGCCGGCGCGGGCGAAGGTGAAGCTCGGCGGCGCCGACGTCGGCGAGCTGGAGTCGATGGTGGCCCGCAACTACACCGCGGTGACCACGCTGCGCATCATGGACGGCGTCGAGGTCCCGGTGGGCAGCACCGCCGAGCTGCGCTCGGCCACCCCGCTGGGCGACGTGTTCGTCGCGATCAACCAGCCCACCCCGCCCGACCCGGACGCCCCGCTGCTGCGCGACGGCGACACCATCGAGAACACCGCCGCGGCGGCCACGGTGGAATCGGTGCTGGCCTCGGCGGCGCTGATGGTCAACGGCGGCACCATCCGCAACTTCACCAATATCGTCAACGGCGCGGGTGAGGCCACCGGCGACCAGGGTCAGGCGCTGGGCAGCCTGATCAACAAGTCCAACGAGCTGCTGGCGAAGCTCAACGCCCGCTCCACCGACATCGATGCCGCGTTGACCTCGACCGCCGAGCTCGCCGACCGTCTCGACGAGAAGAACCAGTCGCTCTCCGAGGTCCTGGACGCTGCCGGACCGGCCACCGACGTGCTCGCCGACAACACCGAGCAGCTGACCAACGTGGTGCTCGAGGTCGGTGCGGTCACCGACCAGTTGAACAAGTTCCCGTCGATCAACGGCACCGACGAGTCCGGCCGCAGCATCATCAAGGACGCCAACACCGTGGCCGCCGCCTGGAACGATGTCGCCCTGGACCCCGACACCCGCCTGGCCGCGCTCAACCGGCTGATTCCCCCGCTGGTGAAATCCACGGCGGGCACGGCGATCTCGGTGCGGCTCAGCATCGACCGGCTGATCTTCGGTTCGATGCCCGACGCCGGGTTCAAAGGCGACGTGGCCGCGCACGGCCCGAAGCGCTACGACTGGGCGAAGATGGTCGGGGCGATCAAATACGTGCTGTGGCGGCTGCAGGAACGGGTCGTCGGCAAGGGGCCGCAGGCCGCGATGGGCCAGGAGCAGCTGGTGCCGGTCGGCCCGCCGGCACCGCCGCAGCCGGCCGAGCAGTCCCCCACCCCGCCGGGCCCGCCGCCCGGGCCGCCGGCCGGGGAGGAGCCACGATGATCGACACCCTCAGCCGCGGCGTCGTCGCGGTCGTGCGCGCCGGGCACCGCAAGAAGACCTGGCTGTCGGGGCTCGCACTCGGGTTGACGTTCGTGGTGGCGGTCACCTACCTGCTGGTGGGGGCGTTGCGGATCAACCCGTTCAAGTCGACCTATCACGTCACCGTCGAACTGGCCGACTCCGGTGGCCTGCTCGAGGACCAGGACGTGGCCCTGCGCGGGGTGCCGGTCGGGCGGGTGGACGCGATCGCTCTGACCACCGTCGGGGTCAACGCCCTGGTCAACATCGAATCGGGGGTGAAGATCCCGCTGAACTCCCCGGTGCGGGTCTCGGGGCTGTCCCCGGCCGGCGAGCAGTACATCGATTTCATCCCCGACACCACCGAGGGGCCGTTCCTCAAAAACGGCGACGTGGTGGGCAAGGAGCAGACCGAGACACCCGAACCGCTCTACGCGATGCTCACCCACGCCGACGGGCTGCTCGCCCAGGTCGACCCGGCGAAACTGGAGGTCATCAAGGCCGAGCTGAGCCTGACCAAGGAGGGCCCGCAGAAACTCACCGACATCATCGACGGCGGCAGCTTCCTGCTCTCCACCCTCAACGGGGTGCTGCCGGAGACGGTGAGCCTGCTCAAATCCAGCCGGGTCACCCTGGAGTTGCTGGCCGACAAGAACGCGGGTCTGGCGGCGACCAGCGCCAACCTGAGCAACGTGCTCGACGGCGTCAACAAGATGGACGGCGGCTACCGCACCCTGGTCGACCGCGGCCCCGCGCTGCTGTCGCAGGTGGACAACCTGTTCGACGACAACTCCGACACCATGGTGGGGCTGCTGGCCAACCTGACCACCACCTCGCGGCTGCTGTATGTGCGGACCCCCGCGATCAACGCCCTGTTCCCCGACTACCGCGGCTCCACCCTGGAGGCGCTGGGCTCCGCGATGCACGACAAGGGGCTGTGGACGACCGCTGATATCTACCCGCGCTACGCCTGCGATTACGGCACCCCGCGGCGGCCCGGCACGGCGGCGGACTACCCCGAGCCGTTCCTCTACGGGTACTGCGCCGACACCGACCCGGAGGTGTTGATCCGCGGCGCCAAGAACGCGCCGCGGCCGGCCGGCGACGACACCGCCGGCGCCCCGCCGGGTGCCGACCTGACCGAGACCGCCGATCCGACACCGCAGGGCCGGTTTTCCATCCCCACCCCCTACGGGGGACCGACCCTGCCGATCGAACCGCCGAGCTGACTCGGCGTGTGGCAGCAGCGAAGGAGACCGCAGCGTGGCTGACCAGCCCGACGACACATCGACGCCCGCCGAGCCCGCCGACGCCGAGGCCAACGCCGAGGCGACCGCGGTGACCCCCGCGACCGGCGCCGACGAGCCCGCCGCGCCGGCCGCGCCCGCCACGGCGCCGCGGTCCTCGCCGCGGGACCGGTGGCTGCGGGTCGCGGTGGTGGCCGCGGTGTTCGCCGGGGCAATCGCGCTGGCCGGGGGGCTGGGCTACCAGCTGTGGCGCCAGCACGAGGTGAGCCGCGCCGGGCAGAACGCCCAGCAGACCGCCGTCGACTACGCGCAGGTGTTGACCAGCATCAACTCCGCGGACGTCGACGCGGATTTCACCACGGTGCTCAACGGCGCCACCGGGGAGTTCAAGGACATGTATACCGAGGCCTCGATGGAGCTGCGCGAGCTGCTGCTGGCCACCGACTCCGGTGCGCAGGGGGTGGTGGTCGACTCGGCGATCCAGTCGGAGTCCGCCGACCAGGTGGTGCTGCTGTTGATGGTCGATCAGAAGGTCACCAACGCCAAGATGCCCGACCCGCGGACCGACAGCCTGCGGATGAAGATGACGATGGAGCACGTCGACGGCCGGTGGCTGGCCAGCAAGGTCGAGCTGCCGTGAGCCGCCGGCCGGGGGTCGAACACCGGAGGAGACCGTGACATGTGGATGACCCGTTTCGTGGTGAGCGCGGCGCTGACGGTGGGCGCCCTGGTGGGCGCCCCGGCGGCGGCCGCTTCGGCGCCGTCGTTCTGCGAGGATCTCGGCGGCGCCTTCGACGGGCACTTCTGCAACAGCGAGGTGCGCTCGGAGCGGCAGGCCACCCGCTACATCCACATGGCGGTCCCCGGTGAGCTCATCGACCACCCGACCGCCGGCCCGCCGATCCGCGACTACCTGACCACGCTGTTCACCAACTGGCGCTCCAAGGGCGCGTCGATGGTGCAGGACAGCTGGGGCAACGAGAACTACGAGATCTTCCGGCACGGCGACGCGCTGAGCGCGGTCTTCCACGAGGACTACCACGCCGACGGCCCGTGGATCAACAACGCCTACAAGACGTTCACCTTCGACATGGCCCAGGGCCGACAGTTGCAGCTCACCGACATCGTCAACGACGGGGTGGATCCGTACGCCGAGATCCCGGTGCTGGGCAACCAGTACATCGTCGAGGCGCTGGACCGGGCGTTTTGGGAGCACTCCCCGGGCAGCTACCCGTTCACCCCGGACCGGTTCACCCCGGACAAGGCGTTCTCCGGCGGGTACCGGTCGTGGGCGCTGACCCCCACCGAGCTGATCTTGTACATGCCCGACTACCCGGTCGCCCACGACTCACCGATCCAGTACGACCAGTTGCAGCAGTGGTCGATGGACGGCGGCAACGTGCAGGCCCACATCCCGCTGTCGGCGCTGGCGCCGATCCTGCGCCCGGAGTACGGCGGCGGCTGACCGGCCGGCTCAGAACTGCGGGGTGAGGCTGAAGTTGGTGATCGGGTCCAGTCGCGCCACCCGCCAGCGGCCGTCGTCGCGGCGCAGCGTCACCTGATAGGAGCGGTACTGCAGACCGGGGATGTCCTTGGTCTGCGGGCTCGACCAGGTGGTGTTGGTGTACACCAGCGCGCGGGCGTCGGCACCGTCGACGGCGTCGACTGCCACGCCGACCACCTCGCTGTCCAGGCTGATCTCGGCCTGCTTGTAGCGCGCCGCGATCGCCTCGATGTCCTTGCGGTACTGGGCGGCCAGATCCCCGGTGAGATAGTCGGCCACCCGGTCGGGCAGGGCGCCGATGTCCTGCGGGGTGTAGGTCCACAGCGTGGTGATCGCACCGGTCGCCGCCCGCGCCACCTGCACCCGGGTGGCCAGCGCCGCCCGGTCGGCCAGATACGGCTGCACCGCCGCCCCGGCCCAGGCGCCGGCCCCGACGAACGCCGCGACCGCCAGCGCCACCGCCGCGGCCCCCGCCGTCGGGCGGCGGCGCCCGGGCGGGGGCCCCG
>Ga0079225_10000877_pt1 | contig 16529 bp, 14 predicted proteins | sample Poulit2012_FD_76344 | JGI IMG/M metagenome (GOLD analysis project Ga0079225, IMG submission 76344) | Agricultural soil microbial communities from Georgia to study Nitrogen management - Poultry litter 2012 | ecosystem: Environmental > Terrestrial > Soil > Agricultural land | place: USA: Georgia... | reverse complement strand
GCTCAGCCGCGCTGTGCAGCACCCTTCGCGAGGGCGACACGCAGCGCCCGGTGCCGGTCGAGCACCGCGGTGGTCGGGGCGGCGAGGTCGTCGCGCACGACCTCCCGCACCCGGGCATGCACCGTCTCGCGGTACCCCGTCGCCAGCCGCTCGGCGCGGCTGCCCCGCCACAGCCGCGCGGCGACCAGCGCGGCGAGCCCGACGGCGACCAGTCCCGCTCCGGCGCCGAGCAGGGGCGCGCCGGGCAGGTCGGCGACCTCGCGGGTCCCCAGCAGCCCGAGCACCGCCCCGACGACGCCGAGGACCGCCAGCACCAGCCCACCGATGTGCAGCGCGAGGGTGCCGCGGTGCCGCACCTGCGGGAGCGGTACGCCCTCGACCGCGGCGGCCACCGCGGTGCGCAGCTCACCGGCGGGCGCGACGTCGCGGTCCACAGCACGGCGCCAGCGATCGGGCAGCCCCGCCGTGGCGGTGGACAGCCAGCGGCCGCGGACCGCCTCGACCGTCCCGACCGCGGGCGGCTCCGGGCGGGCGAGCGCCCCGCCCCGGACGCGGGAGGCGGCGGAGCGGATCGAGTCGGCGACGGCCCCGACACCCGCGGCGTCCCCGAGCGCCTCGGTGGTCTCCTCCACCTGTGGGTCACCGACGGCCGGCTCCGCGGTGCCGACGGCCGGTGCCAGCCGTCGCGCGATGGCGTCGATCTCGGCCTCGGCGGTGCGCGCAGCGGTGGAGCGGCGGGCGACGGTGCGGGCGAGCACCTCGCGGACGTCGGCGATGCCCTCGCCGGTGACGGTCGACGTCGTGATGACCTCGACCTCGTCCAGGCCGTCGGCGCGTAGCAGGTCGCGGACGGAGTCGACCACCCGCGGGACGGCGCCCTCCGGGAGGGTGTCGACCTGGTTGACGAGGACGAGCATGGCGTCCTGCCGGTCGGCCAGGCCTCGCAGGTAGCGGGCGTGCAGCGCGTTGTCGGCGTACTTCTGGGGGTCGACCACCCAGATGAGCATGTCGACGAGCGGGACCAGCCGGTCGACCTGGTGGGCGTGCTCCTCGGCGACGGAGTCGTGGTCCGGCATGTCCAGGAGCACGAGGCCGTGCAGCGCGCGCTCGTCGTCGGCGTCGAGCACGCTCTCACGCTCGATGCGGCGCTGCTCGGCGACGGCGAGGAAGTCGAGCAGCTCGGTGGCCTGGCCGCCCCAGACGCAGGCGGCGGCGCGGTCGGTGGTGGGCCGGATGGCTCCGACGTCGGCGAAGCTCAGCCCGGAGATGGCGTTGAACAGTGAGGACTTGCCCGACCCGGTGCCCCCGACCAGGGCGGCGACGGTCCAGTCGACGCCCAGCGCGAGCCGCTCCTCCACCCGGGCGATGTCCCGCAGCGAGGTCTCCACGAGTTCGGGGGCGACCTCCTCCCCCGCCCGCTCGAGCGCGGTGGCGATCGCCTGGACGCGCTCGCCGAGGCGCGACTCGTCGTGCGCGGCCGGGGCGACGTGCGCCCCGTGACCGCCGGTGAGGGCCTGGGTCATCGGTGTCCTTTCAGCTCGCTGGCCCGCAGCCGCAGCCCCGCGCCGGCCTCGCTGCGCAGCCCGAGTGCGGCGAGCCGGTCGAGGTGGGGCGTGGCCTCGTCGCGGACGGCCTCGGCGGCGGTCCGGTACAGGTCCTCGGCCACCTGCTCGGTGGCGGTGTGGTCCCCGAGCAGCGAGCGCAGGGCGCGCGCCGCTCCGTCGAGCCCGGCGGCCGCGGCCTGGAGCAGCCCGCTGAGCCCGCGCGCGTCGAGCGCCTTGGCCGCGGGGCCGCCGGCGCGCAGCAGCTCCTCGGCCCGGGTGTCGGTGCGGCGCGCCCACTCGGTGACGGCGGCCTCGACCCGGGCGTCGCGGTCGGTGGAGGCGGTGTCGTCCTGCGCGAGCAGGCCGGTGCCCCCTCGTCCGGGCTCGGACCACGCCTCACGCAGCGCGTCGGCACCGTCGGTCGCGGCGTCGGCGACGAGGGAGACGAGCGCGCGGCGGGTCTCGGCGGCGATGGCGGCGGCGGCCTCGCTGCGGGCACGCACACCGCTGCCGCGCCAGCCGCGTCGGATGCGGGCGGGGTCTCCGGTCAGCGGGGCGAGCACCCCGCCGGAGCTCGCGGCGGCGAGCCAGCGGGTGGTCGGCGCGCCCTGGCTCGCCACGCCGGTGCGCAGGCGGGCGACCAGCGCGTCGGCCGCCTCGCCGACGGCGTGCTCGGCCCGCTGGCGGAGCGTCCCGGCAGCCATCGCCTGGGTGGTGATCCCGTCGGCGAGCCGGAGCAGCTCGTCGCGCAGCGTGCCCCACACACCCTGGGTGGTGCGGCGCACGACGCCCCGGGCGGTGTTGCGGCCACCGAGCAGGGTGAGCCAGGTGCGGACCTGCTCGACGGCGCGGTCGGGCAGCAGGCCCTCGTGGGGGCCGACGTCCTCGACGACGAACAGCGGCGCCTCACCCAGGCCGAGGTCGGCCATCCGGCGCATGAGGTCGCCACGGACCTCGGTGAGCACGCGGCGGGGCACCCGGTTGAGGAGCACCGCGACGGTGATGCCTCGCTCCTCGGCCTGCCGCAGCACCCGCCACGGGACGGCGTCGCCGTAGCGCGCGGCGGTGGTGACGAAGAGCCAGAGGTCGGCGGTCTCGAGGAGCAGGTTGGCCAGCCTGCGGTTGCCCTCGAGGACGGAGTCGAGGTCGGGGGCGTCGAGCAGCGCGAGCCCGGCGGGCACGCCGTCGTCGGCGACGACGTCGGCGAGCTCGGTGATCGGGTGCTCCTCGACCAGCCACAGGTCCTCCTCGCGGACGGCGAGCAGCGGCTGGGTCGTCGTGGGCCGGATGACGCCGGCCTCGGTGACCTCCCGCCCGACCACCGAGTTGAGCAGGGTGGACTTGCCGGCCCCGGTCGACCCGCCGAGGACGACGACGGCGGGCCCTGCCTCGCGCTTGAGGCGCGGCAGCAGGTGGGCACCGATCTGCGTCTCGACACGGTCCCGCAGCTCGCGCAGCTCCGCCGCACCGGGCAGGTCGAGCGGGAAGCCCGCGGCGGTGACGTCCTCGTGGAGGTCGATGACGACGTCGAGGATGGGTGACCGTCCCCGGACGTGGCGAGCCACCGGGCGGGTCGTCAGGTCACTGGTCACCGCTCTATCCTCCCTGGCCGGTGAGCCTTGACCAAGCTCGCCAGGTCACGTGTCGCCATCTGCCTCCCCGGAGGCACTACCGTTGGACCTGGTGGCCCTCCGGTGCGGGGGCGCCAGGCCCCCGTAGCTCAATGGATAGAGCAACGGCCTTCTAATCCGTAGGTTGCAGGTTCGAGTCCTGCCGGGGGCGCTCGTCGGTCATGCGGCACCGCCGTTGACGAAGATCGTCTGGCCGTTGACCCAGCGCCCGGGCCCGGCGAGGAAGGCGACCGTCTCGGCGACGTCCTCCGGGGTGCCCAGGCGCTGGAACGGGTTGCTCCCGGCGATCTGCTCGACGAGCTCAGGACTCTTGCCCTCGAGGAACAGCGGGGTCGCGGTGGGGCCCGGCGCGACGGCGTTGACCGTGACGTCCCGGCCCCGCAGCTCGCGCGCCAGGATGAGCGAGATCGCCTCGACCGCACCCTTGGAGGCGGCGTAGGCGCCGTAGCCGGGGGTCTGCAGCCCGGTGATCGAAGTGGAGAAGGTGATGATCGCCCCGCCGGGGCGGATGCGTCGGGCGGCGAGCCGGGCGACGACGAACGTCCCGCGCACGTTGACGCGCTGCACCCGGTCGAACACCTCGAGGTCGAGCTCGGCGATCGGCGCGAGCGGCATGATCCCCGCGGTGTAGACGAGGACGTCGACGCCGCCGAACTCCTGCTCGGCGGTGTCGAACAGGGCGGTGGCGGTCCCCTCCTCGGCGATGTCGCCGCCGACGGCCACCGCGCGCCCGCCCGCGTCGGTGATGGCGGCGACGGTGTCGGCGGCGCGCTGCCGGTTGCCGTTGTAATGGACGACGACGGCGGTCCCGTCGGCGGCCAGGCGCCGGGCACTCGCCCGGCCGATGCCGCCGGAGCCGCCGGTGAGGACGGCGACACGGTCGATGGTGCTGGTCATGGCTGCCCCCTAGGATATGAACAGACAGTACATTAATACCCGTCCGGCGACAGGGACAAGAGGGGACACATGACATCGGTGCAGGACGGCGCCACGCCGGGGCGACCGGTCGCGCCCCGCCGGGGCAGAGGCCGTCGGCCGGCGGCGGAGGTGCGGGCGGCGGTGCTCGCCGCGACCGGACGGCTGCTCCTGGAGGAGGGGCTCCCGGCGGTGACCTTCGACCGCGTCGCCCGCGAGGCAGGCTCGAGCAAGGTCACGCTGTACAAGTGGTGGCCGTCCCCGGGCGCCCTCGCCGCGGAGGCCTACTTCACCCACAGCGCCCCGGTCCTCACCTTCCCCGACACCGGCGACATCCGCGCCGACCTGGTCGCCCAGCTCACCGCCTTCGTGCGCTGGCTCACCGAGGACGGCGCCGCCGGCCCCGTCTCCCAGCTCGTGGGTGCCGCGCAGACGGACCCCCACGTGGCCCGGGCGTGGGCGGAGCGGTACGCCCGTCCGCGGCGCGAGCTGGCCCGGAGGCGGCTGCGCGCCGCCCAGGAGCGCGGCAGCCTGCGCGCGGACGCGGACCTGGAGGTGGTCGTCGACCAGCTCTGGGGTGCCTGCTACCACCGGCTGCTCGTCCTGCGGGAGCCCCTCGAGGAGGCCCTGGTCCCCCGGCTGGTGGACCAGGCGCTGTACGGGGCCGCCCGCGCGGGGTGACCGTGACCTACGCCCGCGCCGCCGGTTCGAGGTCCTCCTCCGCGGCGAACTGGGTGCGGTAGAGCTCGGCGTACCTGCCGCCGGCGGCGAGCAGCTCGGGGTGACGGCCGGCCTCGACGATGCGCCCGTCCTCCACGACGAGGATCTGGTCCGCGGCGCGCACGGTGGACAGCCGGTGGGCGATGACGAGGGCGGTGCGCCCGGCCAGCGCCTCGGTCAGTGCCTCCTGCACGGCACGCTCCGACGTCGAGTCGAGGTGGGCGGTCGCCTCGTCCAGGATGACCACCCGCGGCTGGGCGAGGAGCACGCGGGCGATGGTCAGCCGCTGCCGCTCCCCACCCGAGAAGCGGTAGCCCCGCTCCCCCACGACCGTGTCGAGGCCGTCCGGCAGCGCGGCCACGAGCTCCTCCAGCCGGGCGCGGCGCAGCACCGCCCACAGCTCCTCGTCCGTGGCGTCCGGCCGGGAGACGGCGAGGTTCGCCCGCACGGTGTCGTGGAACAGGTGCCCGTCCTGGGTGACCATGCCGACGGCGTCGCGGACGGAGGCCGCCGTGAGGTCCCGGACGTCGACACCCCCGAGGCGCACCGCGCCGTGGTCCACGTCGTAGAGGCGGGGCACGAGGGCGGCGATGGTCGACTTGCCGGCCCCGGAGGACCCGACGAGCGCCACCGTCTGTCCCGGCTCCACCCGGAAGGAGACCCCGTGGAGCACCTCGGCGCCGGCGCGTGGGTCAAGCACCGCCACCTCCTCCAGCGACGCCAGGGACACCTTCTCGGCGGACGGGTAGGCGAAGCGCACGTCCTGCAGCTCCACCGACAGCGGCCCCTGCGGCACGGGCACCGCCGTCGGCTTCTCCTGGATGAGCGGCTCGAGGTCGAGCACCTCGAAGACCCGCTCGAAGCTCACCAGCGCGCTCATCACCTCCACCCGCGTGTTGGCCAGGGCCGTCAGCGGCGCGTAGAGCCGGGTGAGCAGCAGCGCGAGCGCGACGACGGCGCCCGCCTCCATCCGCCCGTCCAGCGCGAGCACCCCGCCCACCCCGTAGACCAGGGCGAGCGCCAGCGCCGAGACGAGCAGGAGGGTGAGGTAGAAGACCTCGTGGAGCATGGCGCGGCGCACCCCGATGTCCCGCACCCGGGCGGCCCGGGCACGGAACTCGGCAGACTCGTGGTCCGGGCGCCCGAACAGCTTGACCAGCGTCGCGCCCGGGGCGGAGAACCGCTCGGTCATCCGGGTGCTCATCGCCGCGTTGTGGTTCGCCGCCTCGCGCTGCAGCCGGGCCAGCCGGGCGCCCATCCGGCGCGCGGGCACCACGAAGATCGGCAGCAGCACCAGGGTGAGGAGGGTGACCTGCCAGGACAGCCCGACCATCGCCACGAAGGCGAGCACCAGCGTCACGACGTTGCTCACCACCCCGGAGAGCGTGTCGCTGAACGCCCGCTGCGCACCGATGACGTCGTTGTTCAGCCGGCTGACCAGCGCACCGGTGCGGGTGCGGCTGAAGAAGGCCACCGGCATCGACTGGACGTGGTCGAACACCGCGGTGCGCAGGTCCAGGATGAGCCCCTCCCCGATCGTCGCCGACAGCCACCGCTGGAGCAGCCCCAGGCCCGCCTCGGCGAGCGCGACGAGCGCGATGGCGACCGCCAGGGTGACCACTACACGCACCTGCGCCCCGGTGGTGACCGCGTCGACCACCCGTCCGGCGAGCAGCGGCGTGGCGACGGTGACGGCCGCGACGACCACGCTCACCAGCACGAACCACGCGATCCGGCGGCGGTGGGGACGGGCGAAACGGGTGATCCGCGCCAGCGTCCGGCGCGAGAACGGGCGGCGGTCCTGCTGCGCGTGCATGCTCGTGTAGAGCGAGTGCCACGCCGTCGTCTCCATGCTCACGGGCTACCTCCGTCTCGGTCGGTGCCCCCAGGCTGGAACATCAACTATGGTTGAGGTCAAGGGAGGGGGACGTGGCGACCACACCGATGTGGAACCAGAAGGAGCTCACGGTCGGCCAGGTGGCGGCGCGCAGCGGGGTGAGCGTCTCGGCGCTGCACTTCTACGAGCGGCAGGGGCTCATCACCAGCCGCCGGACGTCGGGCAACCAGCGGCGCTACCGGCGCGACATCCTGCGCCGGGTCGCCCTCATCCGGGTGGCGCAGCGGGTGGGCATCCCGCTCGCCGAGATCCGGGCCGCCCTCGAGGCGCTGCCGGACGGCCGCACCCCGACGCGGGCCGACTGGGAGCACCTGTCCGCCGCCTGGCGGCAGGCGCTGGACGAGCGCATCCGCAGCCTGCAGCAGCTGCGGGACGACTTCACCGACTGCATCGGCTGCGGCTGCCTGTCCCTGGACCGGTGCGTGCTGGCCAACCCGCGCGACCGCTACGCCGAGCACGGCCCGGGGCCGCGGCGCCTCATCGAGTCCGACCGCGGCTGAGCGCTCACTCCACCGGCGGTGGCACCTCCGTGCGCGACCGCGGGCGCCGCTGGCCGCGCAGGTCGATCACGGAGACGACGAGCGTCACGAGGAGCATCGCCGCGGTGGCGGCGAAGCCGGCGGTGATCGCCGCCGTCCAGTCGTTGCTCGTCAGCACCGCGAAGGCCACCCCGGTGATGACCGCCAGCCCCATCGCGGTGCCGATGCGCTGGGCGGTCTGGAGCACGCCACCGGCGCTGCCGGAGTACTCCAGCGGCACCTCCGACAGGGTGATCGTCTGGTTCGGGGTGATGACCAGCCCCTGGGCGGTGCCGATGAACCCGAGCGTGAGCAGCATCCACCACACGCTCACCGTGCCGGCCGCGGTGAGCTGGACGACGACGATCGTCAGCACGACGCCGACGAGCGCACTGACCACGCCGGCGATGACGATACGGCGCCCCCGGTCGGTGACCCGGCGACCGGCCCAGTGCGAGCTGAAGGCCGAGAGCACGGCGGCGGGCAGGCCGATGAGCCCGGCCTCCAGAGCGCTGCGCCCCTCCCCGTTCTGCACGTAGAGCGCGACGAGCACCCACACGCTGGTGACACCCATGAAGTAGACCGCGGCGATGAGCGTACCGATCGAGAAGCTGCGGTTGCGGAAGAGCACGAGGTCGACCATCGGCGAGCGGCCTGCGTCGCGGCAGCGCCGCTCCCACCACACCCACACGGCGAGCAACCCGACGCCGACGACGAGGACCAGCCAGCCGGCGGCCCCCAGGTCACGCTGGACGAACGGGACGAGGATCGCCAGCACGGCCAGCCCCAGGAGCACGGCGCCGAGCGGGTCGAGGTCGCGCACGACGCTCCCCCGCGTGCCGACGCGCGGGGCGCGCAGCGGCCGCGGGAACCACCGCAGCGCGAGGACGATCGCCAGGATCCCCACCGGGATGTTGACGAGGAACGTCCACCGCCAGCCCTCCGCCTCTCCGGCGAGCTCGATGATGAAGCCGCCCAGCACCGGCCCGATCGCCACCGAGATGCCGATGACGCTGCCCAGCGCCCCGTAGGCGCGGCCCCGTTCCGAGCCCCGGAAGTACTGCTGGATCATCCCGACGGCCTGCGGGTTGAGCAGGCCCGAGCCCAGGCCCTGGACGACGCGGGAGATGTTGAGGCTCAACGGGTCGGGCGCCAGCCCGCCCCACACCGAGGAGAGCGTGAAGAGCGCCACGCCGGCGATGAACAGCGGCCCGCGGCCGAGGATGTCACCGGCGCGGCCGGCCGCGACGAGCACCACGCCGAAGGTCAACGTGTAGCCCGCCAGCACCCACTGGAGGTCGGAGTCGGAGGCGTCCAGGCCCCGCTGGATCGAGGGCAGGACGACGTTGATGATGCTGACGCCGACCAGCGACATGAAGATCGCGACGAGCAGGACGGTGAGGATCCGCCAGCGGCGCGGGTCAGGAGCGTCGGTCTCGCGTGGGTGGGGGCTCAGGGCGGCTGCCTTTCGACGATGTGGTCCGCCTCGATGCTACGCCGCGGCCCCGCCCTGCCCCGGGGGCAGGGCGGGTGGGTGATGAGACACTGGGAAGCCGTGACCCCTGCTCCCGCCCGCTTCGCCGACCGCGCCCGCCGCTCGGCGTGGGTGGTGTGGCTGGTCGGCGTCGGGGTCTACTTCCTCGGCTACGTCCACCGCTCCTCGCTCGGCGTGGCCGGGCCGACGGCGGTCGACCGGCTCGGGATCTCGGCGACCGAGCTCGGCTCCTTCCTCATGGTGCAGCTCGGGCTCTACGCCGTCATGCAGGTGCCCGCCGGGCTGGCGATCGACCGGTGGGGCCCGCGCCGGGTGCTGCTCGCGGCGACGCTCGTCATGGGCAGCGCCCAGGTCGCCTTCGCGCTCGCGCAGAGCTTCCCGCTCGCCCTGGTGGCCCGGGCGCTCCTCGGGGTCGGGGACGCGGCCGTGTTCATCGCCGTGCTGCGGCTCGCGGCGACGTGGTTCCCGCACCGGCGCTACCCGGTGCTCACCATGCTCACCGGGCTGGTCGGGATGGCGGGCAACCTCGCGGCGACGGTCCCGCTCGTCGTCGCGCTCGACGAGCTCGGGTGGACCCGCACCTTCCTCCTCACCGGGCTCGCCTCGGTGGGGTACGCGGTCCTGCTCCTGCGCCCGGAGGTCGCCGCGCCCTACCGGGACGCCGGTGCCGCGGCCGACGCCCGCGCGGTCCACCGCCCGGTGGCCCAGGTGCGCGCGGCCTGGGCACGCCGCGAGACCCGCCTGGGCTACTGGACCCACCAGTCCACGATGGCCCCGGGTGTGGTGATCTCCCTGGTCTGGGGCTACCCCTACCTCACCGATGGGCTGGGCTACTCCGCACCCCGCGCCGCCTCCCAGCTCTCGCTCTTCGTCGTCGCCAACCTCGCCGCGAGCTTCGTCGTCGGGCCGCTCGCCGGCCGCCGTCCGCCGTGGCGTACGCCGATGGCGCTGTCCATCGCGACCGCCTGCGTGCTGGCGATCGCCGCCCTCGTGCTGTGGCCGGGCGGCCGGCCACCGGGGGCGGTGGTGACGATCGCGTTCGTCGTGCTCGCCACCGGCGGCCCGGGCTCCCAGGTGGGCTTCCACATCGCCCGCGACTACAACGACCCCGGACGGATCTCCACGGCGACCGGGCTGGTCAACGCCGGCGGGTTCGTCGGGGCGATGGTGGCGGCCGTCGTCGTCGGGCTGGTCCTCGACGTGCGCTCCGGCAGCGGGGCCACGACGCTGCTCGACTACCGGTGGGCGCTGGCGTCGGTCGCCGTCATCGCCGCGCTGTCGACGCTCGCCATGACGGTCACCCTGCTCGGGGTGCGGGCCGACGTGCTCGACCGGATGAACCGCGGGGAGCGCGTCGTCGTCGCCACCGTCGAGCGCTGGTGGGACCGGGCCTACCGGCGGGTGGTCGGGCGTCCCCGGCCGTCCGCCTGACCGGGGCCGTCAGGCGCGGCGCACCCGCTGCCCGACCGCCCGGTAGGCCACCCCGGCGGCGAGGACGAGGAGACCGCCGAGGACGGCCGTCGTCGGCAGGGTGGCGGCCAGGACGAGGCAGCCGGCCAGCCCGGCGACCTGCAGGGCCCGCGGGGACAGCCGCCACGCCCCGGTCTGGGTGACCGCCGCGGCGTTCGCGACGGCGTAGTAGAGCAGGACGCCGAAGGAGGAGAAGCCGATCGCCCCGCGCAGGTCGACGGTGAGTACGAGCGCGCAGACGACGACGGCGACCACCACCTCGGCGCGGTGCGGGACGGCGAAGCGTGGGTGGACGGCGGCGAGCCACCGCGGCAGGTCCCCGGTGCGGCCCATCGCCAGCACCGTCCGTCCGATGCCGGCGAGGAGGGAGAGCAACGCCCCGAGCGCGGCGAGCGCCGCCGCGACCCGGACGGCGGGGGCGAGCCAGGTGCCGGCGACGGCCTCGGCGACCGGCGCCGTCGTCGCGGCCAGCCCCACCGGTCCCAGGCGGAGCAGCAGCATGACGGCGACGAGGAGGTAGAGGGCGAAGGCGAGGGCGAGCGCGATGCGGACGGCCCGCGGGATGGTGCGTCGCGGCTCGCGCACCTCCTCCCCGAGGGTCGCGATGCGGGCGTAGCCGGCGAAGGCGAAGAAGAGCAGGCCCGCGGACTGCAGGACGCCGGACCACGTCGCGTCGGCCGGCAGCAGCTGCGCGACGCCGTCCCGGGCGCCCCCGACGCCCACCGCGGCGGCAGCGACGAGCACGAGGACGACGACCGCGACGACCACCCGGGTGAGCGCCGCGGTGCGCTGCACGCCGGTGTAGTTGGCGCCGGCCAGGGCCGCGACGGCGAGGGCCGCGAGCGGGCGCTCCCAGTCCGCCGGGGCGACGTAGGCGGCGAAGGTCAGCGCCATGGCGGCACAGCTGGCCGTCTTGCCGACCACGAAGGCCCAGCCGGCAAGGAACCCGGGCCAGGGCCCGAGCCGCTCGCGGCCGTAGACGTAGGTGCCGCCGGAGGTGGGGTACTGGGCGGCGAGCTGGGCCGAGGCGGTGGCGTTGCAGTAGGCGACGATCCCGGCGAGCAGCAGCCCGAGGAGGAGCGCCGCCCCGGCGGCGCGGGCCGCCGGGGCGAAGGCGGCGAACACCCCGGCCCCGACCATCGACCCGAGCCCGATGACGACGGCGTCCCAGGTGCCGAGGCGCCGCACGAGGGCGGACGGGTCGTCGGCGGGAGTACTCACAGGACCTCCTGGGCTGCCGGTGCGGCCCACGCTACGGGCTCACGGTGACCGACGGGTGAACGGCGAGCGCGACATCCGTGCGCGCGCCCCCCAGCCGACGCGTGTGGAGCGGCAGCCCGGCCCCCCGGACGGGCGCCGGGGCCTGCGTGCATTCCCGCTGCTACCGGTCCGTGGCTCCGCGCCGTCCCGCGAGGGCGAGGAGGAGGAGACCGGCGCCGAGGACCACGCCGTGGGCGGTCCGCAGGGCGCCGGGAGCGAGGTACTGCGGTGCGTAGAGCACCAGCCCCGTGGCGCTGAGCAGGCCGCCGAGGCGGGCGAGGGTGCCCGTGCGCCGGACGGCGCGGGCGGTCAGCACCCCGCCGACGGCGAGGAGCACGAGCCCGGCGCCGAACGTCGCCACCGCGATGGGCCCCATCCGGAGCTCCTCGACGAGGGCGAGCAGGGAGGGGTCGCCGGTGGCGAGCGCCCGGCGGGCGATGACCTGGACCCCGAAGGCCTCGGCGCCGTAGTACGGCAGGACGAGTGCCACCCCGGCGGCCGTCACGGCCGCCGACCGCACGGAGGCCACCTGGCGCAGGCCCGCCGCGAGCAGGACGAAGGCGAGGACGCCGAGGACGTGGGAGACGACCCAGCGCGTCGAGCCCATCGCCGCCGCACCGGCGAGCGTGGTCTCGTCGGAGTAGGGACGCAGCGCCGGGTAGGCGACGAAGAGAAGACCCGCGAACGCGAGCGCGCCGGCGCGCAGGGGCGGTGTGGTCGGGGCACGGCCGACGGGTGCGGCGGTGGCCTCGGGGTGGGTGGCGGCCATGACGGGCTCCAAACTGTGAACAATGCTCTCTGTCGAGAGCAATGGTCTTCCTCGCATCGGCGGCTGTCAAGAGCACTGTTCACATCCGTAGCGAGCGCTCACCATTCGGGTAGGGTGCCGCCATGTCCCGCCTGACCCCGCGCGCCCGCGCCCGCGCCGCCACGCTCGCCGAGATGAAGGCGGTCGCGCTGCGCCAGCTCGCCGAGTCCGGGCCGCAGGCACTGTCGTTGCGCGCCATCGCCCGCGAGATCGGCATCGTCCCCTCGGGCATCTACCGCTATTGGGCCGGCCGCGACGAGCTGCTCACCGAGCTCATCGTCGACAGCTACACCGACCTGGCCGACGCGCTGGAGGGAGCGGGCGGCGGCGCCGGCGGGCCACGGGAGGAGTGGCGCGCCGTGTGTGCCGCCCTGCGCACCTTCGCCCGCGAGCAGCCCCACCGCTTCCTCCTCGTCTACGGCACCCCGGTGACCGAGTACCGGGCACCGCGGGACACCGTCGAGCCGGCCACCCGGGTGGTCCGTGCGCTGACTGCGCCGCTGCGGGACGCCCGACCACCGGCCGGCGCGGCGCGGCGCCCCCCCGACCCGGCCTTCGCCGCCCAGCTCAGCGCCCTGCACGAGGCGCTGGTGGACGTCCCCGAGCCCCTCCTCGCCCCGGCGACGGGCGCCGTGGCCCAGCTGCTCGGGCTGCTCGTCCTCGAGCTGGGCGGCCACTTCGTCGGCACCTTCGAACCGGCGGACGCACTCTACGCCGACGCCGTCGAGCGGATCGCGGACCAGCTCGGCCTGGAGTGAGGGCCGACGGCCCGGTCAGGAACGTCCGACGTCGCGGCGTCGCAGCCCCACCAGGCCGAGGACGGCGAGCACCACCGCCAGCGCCCCCATGACGAGGAGCGGGGCTGCGTCGAGCTCCACACCGGGCACGAGCGGGGTGTGGGAGAGCGGGGAGACGTCGCGGGCGGCGTCGGGCAGGTTGAGGAGGTCGCCGAGGAAGACGACGAGCGACGCCCAGACGACCAGCGCCCACGCAAGGGAGGCGAGCCGCGGCACGAGCCCGTAGAGCGCGACCGCCGACGCGGCGAAGAGCAGCACGGCCGGCACGTAGGCGAGCGACGCACCGGTCAGCTCCCCGACCCAGCCGCCGTCCCCGGTGGCGGCGGCGACCCCGAGACCCACCCCGAGCCCGAGGAGCGCCTGCGTGAGGACGGCCGCCACGACGACGACGGCGACCCACCCGGTGAGGAGCCTGGTGCGGGACACACCCGAGACGAGCACCCCCTCGACCCGCCCGGCCCGCTCCTCGCCGCGCAGCTGGAGCACGCCCCAGACGGACAGGGCGGCGGGACCGATGGCGAGGAAGGAGAGCATGACGGCGGCGAAGGAGCGGGTGAGGTCCTCCAGGTCGAGCGCGATCCACTCCCCGAGGTCGGGAATGTCCTCGACCATGCCCTCGAGCGCGTTGGCCAGGCTGCCGAACGCGACCGCGAAGAGGAACAGCCCGACCGCCCAGCCGAGGAACGTGCCGGTGAGCAGCCGCCGCGCGAGCCCGGACGGCGTGAGCAGCCCGCGGGCCGCGGCGGCGGGACCGGGCCGGGCCGGCCACAGCCCCGCCCCGAGGTCGCGCCGGTGGGCCAGGACCACGGCGACGGCGAGCAGCACCACCGTCGTCGCCGCCGGGAGGAGCAGCGGCCACCACCGCAGCTCGACGTAGAGCCGGGTCTGCTGGGCCCAGGCGAAGGGCGAGAACCACGAGAGCCAGGAGCCTTCGCGGTCGACGACGTCGCCCACGCCCCGGACGAGGAACGCGACGGCGATCGCGCCCAGCGCGGTCGCCGAGGCGGTGCGGGCGTGCTCGGTGAGCTGGGCCGTCACCGCGGCCACCGCCCCGAAGACGAGACCGGTCAGGGTGGTGGCCACGCCGAAGGCGACCGAGTCGGCCGCCTGCATCCCGGTCCCGACGAGCGCACCGGTAAGCGCGAGCCCGACGGCGACGTCGGCGATGGCGACGGTGAGCATCGCCGCGACGGCGGGGGCGAAACGGCCGACGGGCAGGGAGCGGAGCATCTCCAGCCGGCCGGACTCCTCCTCGGCCCGGGTGTGCCGCACGGCGAGGAGCACGCTCATGATCGCGGCGGGGAGGAACACCCACAGCGACAGCTCGTTGGCGAGCATCGCACCGAAGGTGTAGTCGTCCAGCGCGAAGGCGGGCCCGGTCATGAGGACCGCGGCGGGGTTGTCCATGAGCGCCGCGCGGGCCTGCAGGGCCGCGGCGTCGGGGTAGGTCTCCTCCAGCGCGACGACCGAGGAGGCGACCAGGGCGAGGAAGGCCAGCGCCCAGATGACGATCTGCCGACGGGAGATCCGCAGGAAGAGCCGCAGCAGGTCCCCGGTGCCGGCGAAGGGCTGGGCCCCGGCAGCGGGCTGCTCCTGGTCGGTGGGTGCGGGCCGGGTGGGTGTGGCGGTGCTCATCGTGCCCCCTCGAGGGGCTGGGCCGTCGCCGCGGCGAGGTCGTCACCGTAGTGCCGCAGGAAGAGCTCCTCGAGCGACGGCGGGGTGATGATGAGGTTCTGCACGTCCAGCTCGGCCAGGAGCGGCAGCAGCCGCTGGACGGCAGTGTCGTCGACGTCGAACCGCAGACGCCCGTCGTCGACGACCAGGTCGTGGACACCGGGCAGGCCGGCGATCCGGGCGGGGTCCGCCCTCGTCGTCGCGGTGACGGTCGAGCGGGTGAGGTGGCGCAGCTGGGCCAGCGTGCCACTCTCGACGTCGCGCCCGGCGCGGATGATCGTCACGGTGTCGCACAGCTTCTCCACCTCGGCGAGGATGTGGCTGGAGAGCAGGACGGTGCGGCCGTCGTCCCGGAGCTTGCGCACCTCCTCGGTGAAGACGGCCTCCATGAGCGGGTCGAGGCCCGAGGTGGGCTCGTCGAGCAGGTAGAGCTCGACGTCGCGGGACAGGGCGGCGACGAGGGCGACCTTCTGCCGGTTGCCCTTGGAGTAGGTGCGGGTCTTCTTCGTCGGGTCGAGCTCGAAGCGCTCGAGGAGCTCGGCGCGTCGCCTCCGGTGCGCCGCCCCGCGCTCGTGGCGGGTGAGGACGTCGATCGCCTCGCCGCCGGTGAGGTTGGGCCACAGGCTGGTGTCGCCGGGGACGTAGGCGAGGCGCCGGTGGATCGCCACGGCCTCGTGCCACGGGTCGCGGCCGAGCACCCGGGCCGTGCCGGACGAGGCGCGGAGCATGCCGAGCAGGATGCGGATGGTGGTGGACTTGCCCGACCCGTTCGGGCCGAGGAAGCCGGTGACCTGGCCGGTCGGCACGGTCAGCGAGAAGACGTCCAGGGCGCGGGTCGCCCCGAAGGTCTTCGTCAGGTCACGGGCGACGATGGCGGTGTCCGGCATGGTGGTCCCCCAGTCAGGTGTCGGCGGCGCGCCCGACGCGCGCCTCGAGGTAGGCGTCGAGCAGTGTGGAGTCGGTGAGGAGCGGCTCGGTGTAGAGCTCGAGGACCGGCCCGATGATCCGTTCGGAGTAGCTGCGCAGCCAGGCCGGGAGCTCGTCGAGGTCGAGGTGGTCCTGCTGGGCCGGCAGCTGGAGGAGCAGCGCGCCCAGCGCCTGCTCCACGAGGACCCGGGCACGGGCCTGCGGGTCGCGGCTGGGCCGGATGGTCCCGGCCTCCTCCCCCTGGCGGAGGTACTCCACGGCGTCCGCGACGAAGCCGTCGACCAGGTGGGCGGCGAGCGGGCCGCCGGCCTGGAGCCGGCGCAGGACGTAGCCGATGACCGGCGCGTAGCCCTCGACCTGGGCGAGCTGGGTGAGCAGCGCCGCGGCGGAGCCGGTCGCGCCCATGACGCTCGACTTGTTGCGGCGCGTGATGTCGAGGACGTGCTCGTCGCACGCCTCGCGCAGGCCTTCCCGAGAGCCGAAGTGGTGGATGATCAAGCCCGCGCTGACGCCGGCGTCGGCGGCGATCGACCGGAGCGAGGCGGACATCCCGGTGGCGGCGAAGCGGCGGATGGCGGCCCGGAGGATCCGCGCCCGGGCGGTGCGCTCCTCGGCGTCCACCCGGGGTGCCCGCACCTCGGCTGAACTCATGTTCAACATGCTATACACACGTTCAGCCGGTGTCCACCCCCGGACGACGCCCACTCCGTCACCGGCAGCTCGTCCCCCACTGAACAGGTGAGCTGTGCGGCGACAGCTGACATGGGCGCCGACAGGTGAGTTCCCCTCACCGTCAGGAGGGTGGGCGAACGGAGCGCGTGGTGAAAGAACTGTCGGCGAGAAATGAGCTCTCGGTGGAAAGTGAGCGCTCGG
>Ga0079225_10000876_pt1 | contig 16532 bp, 9 predicted proteins | sample Poulit2012_FD_76344 | JGI IMG/M metagenome (GOLD analysis project Ga0079225, IMG submission 76344) | Agricultural soil microbial communities from Georgia to study Nitrogen management - Poultry litter 2012 | ecosystem: Environmental > Terrestrial > Soil > Agricultural land | place: USA: Georgia... | reverse complement strand
ATCTTATGATCCGCTTTTCTTGTAGTAGTTGTACTCATATAGTAAAATCTCCTTTTAATTGAAATAGTCCACTATCTATCATACATATAATTGATCCGAATGCTCAAACAATCTGTTTACAACTTTGGTGCAAAACTCTTTTATTTGAGGTTGTGTTATCTTTACTATCAATAATCTTCTTATAGTAGGAACTTTAATAAATAAAGTCCCAATACCTCATTTTCATTCGTTGGAAGATGTTTTTTGACTTTTTTATATTTGCTAATGTTTCTTGCATGAAGTCTAACATCAATTGCCGCTCTTCCTCTGTCATGTCTTGCTGACTGTATATAGCAATCTGATTTAAAGTAATTGCCTGTGTAAATCTATCAGCGTAGGCCTCACCATATTTATGACAAACATCCTCTACGTTAGAATATGTTGAACTGCCACGTCGCTGCAAGCCATCATAATGCAGTACATACATTACATATGAAAATAGCTTGGATGTTGCGATCGTCGGATTCGGGTTATAAAATGATTGTATTAGTTTGCGAATAGATAGGCGCTTATTAATGAAATATACAATACCTATTAATAACAACAGAATAATAATCGTGAGACCTATATATGTCACATATTTACTCCAGACAATGGATGTTTCATTTTCTTTCTCTTTCTTGTTAATTACTTCCCTATCTTCTTCATCTTTAACCTTCTTTGATCCGGATGATTCATTCATTTTTTCTTCTAGTTCGTTGTCTTCCTCACTATCTTCGATTCCTTTAGGATAATTGGAAATATCTGTTTGCTCCATCACATTATAGTATGGTGGCGTCATCTCTACTGGAATCCAGCCAACTTGATCAATATATATTTCGGTCCACGCATGTGCATTTGTTCCATCAATAATAATTTTCTCATATGCTTCCTTATCCTTTATATCTTTAGGCGTTACTAAATAACCTTCTACATACCGGGCTGGTATATCTAAATACCGAAATAGTAACGTAGCAACAGTTGCATAATGTGTTGCATAGCCTTCTCTAGAATCTTCCAAAACATGGACGAGAAAGTCTTTATCTTGCGGAAGTGCTTCTGGATCTAAATTGTATGAGATATTTCTAGCTACAAAGCCCTTAATATGACTAATAGCCCTTTCGTAAGCTATATGACTATCTGTTGTTTCTATTTTTTCAAAATGATGATTTAACATCAATTCAATATTTTCCGGAATGTCCGTATACGTATCATAAACAAATTCATTATAATGACCTTCATTGTTTTTATACGCTTTTCCTTCTCCCTCTTCCATCACCCCATATAAATAATTAGCTAATGTTGGATAATGAATAACTAAATTTTCATAGGATTCAAATTGATAAAAACGATCACCAAAAAAGCTTGACGAAACCATTGTCTGATTTGATGATGGACGGACTTGTTCAAAGTCGTTTATGTTCGTAATTAATTCATAAGGTGTGTATAAATACTTACTGCTTGCTTGCATATTATGAATGGTCATCGTGGTTTTATTCAGCAATGTTTCATCATCTATTAATTCATTTATACTACTCAATTGGTTTAATGGATGAAAATCTTCTTCATTTAGCCAATAAAATAGATCATTATTTTCATAATGTGTTTCGGGATCTAATTCTTCCCATTGTTCACTTGTATATACCGCCCCTGTAAATCCCCTTAGATAGACTGAAGTTGGCTTCTCCATAATGACTTCTAATGCAGGCTCATGCCGTAATTTCAATTTGCTTATGTTCGTGAAGTTTCCTTCTGTGAAATTATTTGTTTGGTTTTTTTCATAGCGAAAGTCATTCATGCTTTGTTTCGTTTGATTTTGCACACTATTTGTTATATTGCTTGCTTCATAGTCATTAAACGGTTTATATGTAAATAAAAGAACTGTTATCAAGACAGACACGAGTAAAACATACAGAAAAACAGCACCATATACACTCACCTTAGAGCTGCCTTGCATCGCCGTCTTTTTATAGATAGCTTTAAATGATACATAAATACCAATCCATACTGAAATCATATTCACTATCAACATACCTTCAAGTTGGATCTTTGATTGTAACGCAAATAACATAACGAAGAATAACCATAATAAAATTGCTTGATTCTTTTTTACGAGATAATAAGATAATAACGATAGTAATATACCTAGATACATTAACATAAATTGTATTGCAAGATGATATGACTCTGCCGGTACATTGACCTCATAAGGAGTTATCATTATTCCAGTATTTCTTCCTATTAGCTCAAATAGATCATTTAATATAATAAATAAACCATTTACTATATATGAATGAAAAATAATAAAAACAGCAGATAACAATAATAGATAGATACCAATCATCAGTGTTCTTTGTCGATTAGATAAAAAGAAGAATATACAATTTAAAATAATTCCTGGTATAAAGATTAAGACAGACATATCTTCCCATTGAAAGAAAGATAATAAATGAATCATGAACAAAACAAATAATAGATTTGATACAATCACTTGTACGATGAAAAGAGTTCTCTCTGTATGATCATTTTGTTTATTTTTAAATGTAAGGAAGGATTCATTTTGATCGCCTTTTAATTGTGTCTTCATAAATAATGACTCCTTAAATAGTCAAATAGCTCAAGTCTTCTTCCAATGTAGTTGGTCTGAAAACTACTTGGTTTGAGTTTACCTTTTGCTTGTCGCTTACTTCATTCATATACATTAATACAGTTACATGATTGCTTCCATGAAGGTCTTCTAAGTATTGATTCGCTTCTGAAGTAACTAGAAAAACATGCGAATAGTGATGAAAGGTATTCATAACAAACTCCTGTATGCTATTGTTTTCTTTAGTTTCATGCTTGATTGCGAGAACTTCGCTTTGCAATGAAATTAATTGTTCCCTCATATGAATATCTTCTTCTCTGACTTTATTCGTATTATGATCAAACCAACCTATCTTATGTTCATAACCTTGATCAATTAATGAGTTAGATAGTGAAATAAACACTTCAATACTTGTACTAATCGCTTGTGGATGACTAAGATGAACCGGATCATATAATACTAAAATATTTTCATCGAAAGGCTCACTGTATTCTTTTACAATTGGAGAGTTAAATTTATCCGTTAATTTCCAGTGAATATGTTTCACATTATCTTCTTCTGAATATTCCTTTATTCCGATCATATTTAAACCGTTAGGATCCTTGATATCATTAAATTGTTGCGTACCACTTTCGATACTCATTTGTTTGTTTTGTTCGATAAAATGAATTGGAATAAGAGTTGGAATAATATAAGTAATATCATGTATCTCTGATGGAATTGATGTTGCAAAAATATGTAAATAATCATATATTGTTAATTTTTGTACACTTACTTCTACTTTACCTACTTGTCCACTATTAAAATGGAGTGGAACTTCTATATAATCTTTTCCCCTTACGATGAAAAAAATATCTTTCGTCATTTTCTCTTCTGTTAATCTATTATAAAAAATTAATGTACATTTTACCTTCGTCATTGGTAAGATGCCTTTATTCCGTATATTTATTTGTACATTTCCTTCTTCTGTTTTGTAGGTAGACCAACTGGATTCAAGCTCTACATTTAATTTTCTTTTCATGACAAATAAGAGTATGCCAGAAGAGGTAACTAAAGCAATGATGATGATTAAAGCTAGCAACGCAATATACATATCAGTGAATAGATATAATCCAGACAATAGGAATATAATAATAAGTAAATGTATCCATGAACGTACCATCCGATCCCTCCTCTGGCAATATCATTTTATCACGAGGCTGTCGTGATCAGGCGTCTACACGTTACGTAGGATTTCTTCTAATAACTCTTGCGCGCTGTCTGTTTTTATTTGTGCTTTAGGATTTAAGATGATCCGATGATTACAAGTATCTATAAACATAGCGATCACATCTTCCGGAACAACAAATTCTCTTCCCGAAATATATGCATGTGCTTTAGCAATTCTACTTAGCGATAATGCTCCCCTAGGGCTTACCCCTTGAACAATTAATTCATGATTTCTAGTTGCTTCTGTTAAGCTCGTAATATATTTTAAAATTTCTTCTACTATGTGAATCTCGTCTACTTCATGTTGCATATTAATTAGATCTTCTCTCGTCATCACTGTAGATACTGTATCGAGAGGTTGTGCTGTCTGACGATCTTTTAATAATTCTACTTGACTATCAAAATCCGGATAGCCAATACTCGTCTTAATCATAAAGCGGTCCATTTGTGACTGCGGTAATAATTGTGTACCGTATGAGCCAATTGGATTTTGCGTTGCAATTACATTAAATGGTTCGGGTACTGCATAAGTTATTCCATCAACCGTTACATTCTTTTCTTCCATCACTTCTAAAAGAGCTGATTGTGTTCTGCTTGTTGTACGATTAATCTCATCTGCTAATAATAAATTACACATGACTGTACCTTCTTTAAATATAAAATCTTCTTTATTTTTATCATACATCGTAAATCCGACTACATCGGAAGCGACGACGTCTGGTGTAAATTGAATTCGATTAAAATCTAATCCCAACACTTTACTAAATGCAAGAGCAAGTGTTGTTTTTCCAACCCCTGGTATATCTTCTAACAATACATGCCCTTCTGCTAATATAGCCATAAAAACCTTTTTAGCAATTTCATCTTTTCCAATAATAACCTTTTTTACTTCTTCAATTACTTGTTCGGCATTTTTCCTCATGTTAAATCCTCCTGTTAAATTCCATACTTCGTTTTAATTCGCTGTAATTTGTCACCAATTGGTTTTACTGTTGCTAATAAAAATATGACATTCGAAACTGCGTAAGTTACCATGAAAGGAACCGATAAACTTACTACTGTGATATACCTTTTCACATTAAATACACCATCAATAGATAAAACCGTCCATACATCCATTAATAATGAAAAAAACACTCCCGCAAATAATCCAAATAGAACTAGGAGTAGCTTATTATTCATCATCATCTTTCTGATGTAAGGTAAACCAGCTATAAATCCAATCATTCCCCAAGCAAACATCTGAAAAGGTGTCCAAGGTCCGTGACCAAAATAAATATTAGATATTAACGCTGTGAGAGCACCGACCAAAAATCCTGCTTCAGCCCCAAAGTATGTTGCTGTTAGGATCACGATTGATGTAACTGGTTTAAAGCCAGGTACGGCTGCAAATAAAAATCTTCCTACAACAGATAATGCGGTCATCACAGCAATGACAACCATATAACGAATACTGGAATCCTTATTTTCAAATGTTAGAAAAAAAGGAATGATCGTTAGAATCACAATAACAAAAGAAATAAAAACATATTTACGGTCATCGAACATCGTGACACCAATCCAAATGGAGATTGGGACAAGTAATAATAGAACGATATAATTAATCCACTGTTTTTTCATATACTTTCTCCTGATTCATTTGACAAATAGTAATAATAGCTTCATACGTAATTGCATGATCAAATAAATGTCTAGACATTCTGCTAGCAACTGTCGTATAGTAATTGTTTTCTGAGAAAAAGGCTATTGGAGTATCCATTGAAATTAAACTACGGTCGAAAAATAAACCTACACGATCTGAAACCATTGCTGAAAACTCAATATCATGTGTAATCACAATTATTGTCATTCCTTGAGCCTGCAATTCTTTTAAAAGTGAGAGCAATGCTTGTTTAGAGAAGGCATCAATTCCCTTCGTTGGCTCATCTAATAGCAAAATCTTCGGCTGCAACAATAGTATTTTTCCAAGTGCCGCCTTTTGTTGTTCTCCTCCGCTTAAGTCATAAGGATGTTTATCTAATAAATGAGTAATTGCTAACTTTGTTGCCATCTCAGTAATTAATTCATCTATCTCGTCCTTTGTATAGTTAAATACTTTAGCTATTTCTTCATAATCAGTACGAACCGTATCTTTTAAAAATACTGTCAGGGGATCTTGTGGTAAGACGGCCAAATTAAGTTGATACAATTCTTTCCCCTTATATTTTTGTATTTGCTTCCCATTTACCAATACTTTGCCACGATAGGCACGATTTTGTCCTGACATCACATTTAATAATGTTGTTTTACCAGAACCATTTCCACCTAGAATACTAATAATTTCTCCTCGATTAATTTGTACGTCTACATCAGCTAATATATCAGGCAGATCACGTTCATAGCGGAACCATACATTTTTTAGTTCAAGCATTGATTCGGTATTTTCTTCAATAGATCGCTCTTGATTGGGAGCTGGAATACTCCCGTTCATAAAATTACTTAAGAATTCTTTCCCTTCTCTCACTGTTAAAGGACTTTCTCCGTATCCATTTAATCCGTGAAATACTTTCATTGCAGTCGGTAAAGCCGGCAACATTCGATGTCCATCATCAATTTGCTTTAGCCGCTTCCCTATATTCCTAGGCTTATCTGTACAGATAATGCTTCCTTCTTCTAATAAAACTACTTTATCAGCTAATGGCAATACTTCTTCTAACCGATGTTCTACCATAACAATTGTTAAACCTAAATCACGATTTAGCTTTTCTAATGTATGGATAAAGTTACTTGCAGCGATTGGATCTAGTTGTGAAGTTGGTTCATCTAACACAAGTATCTCCGGTTGCATCACCATGATAGAAGCTACATTTAATAACTGTTTTTGTCCACCCGATAAATTAGTCGTTTTTTCCTGAAACCAAGTATGAATCCCAAAGTAATTCGCTATTTCACCAACTCGTCTACGAATAACTGGAGTAGGTATTCCAAGGTTTTCTAATCCAAAAGCAAGCTCATGCCAAACTTTATCCGTAACAATTTGGGTTTCTGGATTTTGCATGATAAATCCTATCTCGCTTGCTGCAGTTCGTTCGTCTAAATAATGAATGTCTTCACCCATATAAGAAATATCACCAGTTAAATCGCCATGAGGAGCTAGCTCTCTCTTTAACATCTTCAAAAGGGTTGTTTTTCCTGAACCTGATTCACCAAAAAGCACAACAAACTCTCCCTGTTCAATCGACAGATCGACTGATTGCAAGACAGGATGCTCCTGATCTGGATATGTGAATGTCAGATTTTTGATTTTGCATATTTCCACTGGAGATTCTCCTTTATTTCAATTAAAGTCGGTAATAAAACTAAAAGTAATACAATAAATATTTTCCCTATTTCATTTTGGGATAGTCGCCATTCTGACAGTACAGGATAATACATAAACTGATAGCCACCAACTCCATTGATGATCATAATACTAATAAATAATAGTAAGATAACTGAAATAGTCACTGTGTCTCTTGTCTGCCATGTAAATAAAGAGAAATTTGATCTACCCTTTAATCCATACCCTTTTGCTTTCATAGCATCTGCCTGTTCAATAGCATTTTCTAACGACCACATAATCATACTATTAAACGTTCGAATACCACTTACAATTCGATCTGTCATACTATCACTCGTGTATAAACCCAATGTTTTTTGAGTTTGATGTACTTTTTTTATTTGGTGTTTAAAATCTGGAATAAAGCGTAATGCCATGGAAATAACGAGCGATAATTTAGGTATTGCTTTTCCAAATAAGTACACAAATTTATCCGAAGTCATGATAATGCTATATGCCTTACTCCAAAAAATAACGGCAATGAGCATCATCGCTATAAAGATACCGTAAATAATTGCTTCAAATGTGATCGGATGATCATTTAGAAAGAAAAGAATCGTTTCTCCTTTATGAACAAATAAAGGATTCGTAACCGCAATTAATAAAAAAACGAATATATAAAAACGTACTTCCTTCCAAAACTTTCTCATGGAAGTAAGCATGACATAAAATAAAAGCGATCCTAGTAATGATAAGCTTAAAATATATGGATTCATCATAAACATAGTAATACTTAAAACTGATATATAATATATAAATAAAACGAATGGATGATAATTAGAAAAGCGATTCATGTTCTTATCCCTACTTCTTTAAAGATCATGACCAAGATCACGGCCTAAGTCACAAGTATATCTAAATTCAATGACATCTCCATCTTCTAGTTTATGTTTTCCTACCCCTGAATCAGGAAATTCACCATTTACTGCATACATCCAGCCGCTTAAAGGCCCAGCAGAAAACTCATACAAATGATTAATTCCTTGAATATACACACTGTTATAAATGTTTTCATTTGCTCCTTGATATTCCATATGAATTTGATGATGCCTTACTGTTCGCTGTAAAACATCAAATACGGTATCATTTGGTCTTAACACATATTCTGTTTTCGCCAAGATGATCCCATCTTCGGGAACATACTTTGGTGATTGTAGCCCCGAGTCTAATGCTTCCCAATTATCTAAAATAGTACTTACATCAATACTAATAAATACTGTCTCTGAGTCTTCGGTAATATCATCAATATGTGTTAGATAATATTCTTCAACCGTTTGAATCTTTGTTCCTGAAAAAATAACAGCGAGTAGGAGGACAATAAAAGCTCCTATCAGAATATCTTTCCTCACTTTTATCGCCTCCCCTTACTCGTTCACATCCATCATCTTCTGTTCCATTTTTTCCTTTTTACGCCTCTTATATCGTACCACTAATAGAACGGACATGCCTACAATGATTATTCCAACACCTATCGTTAAATACCGAGCACGAATAAGATTATTAATTTGTGTTGCTGCTTTTTCAACGTCTTCATAGCCTTGAACTTTTTCTTGATCATACGTATCTAGGGCTCCATATCGATCCATTACTTCTTCTACAGTTTCTTGATCGTCAATGGAAATATCATTGAAAGGATATAATTCATTTAATATTATTTGATTTAACTGATTGATTTCCTCTTCTTGTAATTCAATTGTTTCTTTTAAGCTTTCTAAGTCAGCTACTAACTTCTTATGCTCTTTTTTATCATCCACATCATTCAACTTTTCGATCGATGTCACTACATCCACATAATGTTTTGTTGATGTATCTTGTTCTAATAAATAAGCTATCTTTTGCTTATCCTTGGTTGTCAATTCATTATCAGTCGTTTGATCATCCGTTGGCTGAAATAAATTAATGTTATTCCCATTACCACTTTCGTTTTCACCCATATGTTCCGTAATAAACTCCGATGTATTATCTAGTTCTACTTGTTCCATTGCTTCTGCTAATTCCCAATAATTATACACATAGGAACGTTCTGTAATTGGGACTTTTTCATATGTAGCAAAGGCAGCTCTAATTTGATTACTATTTCCATCATTTGGTTCATTTGGGATTGCATCAATCGCATGTGTTGCCGCCTGAATTTTCTCCTTTGTCTCTACGGACATTTCTTCCCTGAAATCGTATAATGATCGACTATCATTGTAAAAGCGATACAAAGCTATATAAGTATACAGCACTTGTTCACTAGCCATCGAGTTCGACTCATTTGGATCAGCAGTTTTATTCTCCTCGTCATACGTATCGGCATGGATATATCCACCGTCTGACATTCGGTATGCTAAAATAGCATCTAGCAATGTATGTCCATTCTTTATAAATCGTTCATCCTGTAACGGATCAATACCAACTGCTGTTAAGGCAACGATTACTTGAGCTGTACTTTCTACATTAGACATATCGGCTAACTCATAACCTCCATCATCTAATTGCATTTCCGACAATAATTGAATCGCCTCATCAATGACATCACGTACGTTCTTTGTTACCTTTTCATCAGTAGCTATTTGTTTATACGTATATGTTTCTTCACTATTGTAATAAGGTGCTAATGCTTGTATTGCCATTGCTGTTAAATCAACAGTTGCATCTTGCTCATACGTATTTAAAGAAAACCCACCATCTTCAAGTTGCGCACTTAATATTTCTTCAATCATGCTATCTCTTGTTTCAACTACATCATCTGGTACCTTATAACGTAAACTGTCTAATGCGATTAAACCCCAAATCCAACCATTTATTCCTTGCGCTCCTAATGGTCTCGTATCTTTCCCTCTATCATACGTACCATCAGCGATTAAATTAATTGGTTGGTTTTGTTCATCTTTCCCAAAGGTGGTAGGATCACCACCTGCAGCTAAAATGGCTAAAGAAATGCGATGCCATTCTGTCGCCTTTGCATTACTAAGCTTTTCCTCTGTCTCATACCGTTTTTCCACGATATCTTTTGTGATTGCCAAGTAAGCAGCATAATCATCTGGTATTCCCGCTCTACCGAGACTGAGCACATACCAATCAACGGAAGTTTCTCCTGCATTTTCTAAAAATACATTCGTCAACAAGGAATCATCCGGTTGATTCATTTGCGACTTTTTCCAGTTAATTATTTCTAAAATATATGTCTCTAATTGATCACGATCGATTGCTGCTGTTTTAAAATGTTCATTATTTGCATTCACTATGCCATTCAATTGGTCATTAAATGGTAGGAAGACTATAAGTATTATTAAAAGTAGAAAGACTAATTTATCTCGAAACTTATTCGTACGATCCATCTATATACCTCACATCTTCTATTTACCATTCTTTATGGAAATTATTCAGCCCTAGTCCAATATCATTACCATAGGCTATTGTATATCTAATCCTGATTACATCGCCTTCTTTTAAATAATAGTCCGCAAAACCAACATTTGCATAAATGCCATTTGCACTATACATCCAGCCTGATTGTCCGGTGAAATCAAATTCACCTAATACATCTGGGTGATAACTTGTTACATCAACAACAACATTATGCTCTTCTAAGGTTGCTACTAAATCTTCGGGAATGGTTATATTGGATGCAATTCCTGGCTTTTGAAGAGCAGCAAAGTACATGGAATTATCTAAATTTCCTGTATGTAAATAATCAAAACCGTGATCTTTCAATAATCGGTCAAGCACATAAGATGAAGATTCTCCCTGATAAATCTCTACCTCTTGTGGAGGAATTAAGTAACCTAACCCAACTGTTGTTGCCTCTACACTAATTGTTGCTGTTCCAATCGAGGCACCATCTTCATTGACTTCACCTTGGATTGTTAATTCCTTTGTAGCTTTATTCCCTTCTGCATCCTCCGCGTTGATGATGATATGATTTGATCCATTATGAATGGAAAGAGTGAAACTAATTTGTTGGCTATCTGTATGATCTCTAGCAATCTGTTCTCCATTATTTGTTGCACTAATCTTGCCTGATTGTGTAATCGAATTACCTTTATAATCCTTTACTTTTACATGAAATGTTCGAATCGAGTTTTTAATTGTTTCGCCATCAATTATATCGTGAACTGTTATTTCTGGTGCGCGTTCGTTCGCCTCATCATCATCTTCTCCTCCAGTTGCCTCTGGTTCATAGTAAACTGTGTAAGATTCTGAATGGGAGTACGAATCTTTTTCTGCTTGGATTTCAAAGGTGTTTTTACCTTCCGTTAAGGTTACATGATAAGTATGATTTTCACCTTCTGTCGAACTTCCGTTATGACTGACTGCTACGTTTACTGCTTCTTTACCATCATAACCTTTAGCAGTAAATTCAAGCTGCTCTTCTTTCACTGTTTTATCATGGTAGTCTACTAAACTTGTTTCTATTTTCAAATCTGGTGGACTTGGTTTTACATAATTAATTATAAATGACTGTTCGGCTTGTTTATCTCCCGCAGTCGCCAACAGTGTTAGTTCATTCGTTCCTTCTTGTAATGTAATTATATATTGATTTTTATTTGTTTCTTGTACTTCTGTTTGTTCATTTCCTTGTTGCAAATGAACAGTTAACGGAATTTGTTCATTTCCTTGCTTTGCTGAAGCTATAAACTCGAGTTCCTCTTCTGTCACATCTTGATCTTTCAAGTTTGTTTCAATAACTATTTTTTCCTCATCATAAATAACCGTGTAATTTCTTAATACGGTGAAAGTAGAATTTGCATCATCTTTATATGTTACAGCTACAGTGATTTCGTTTTCTCCTTTTGCTAAGTTGAGGTTTACGATAACTGGTTCACTATAGTCTTGCGATACATCTTCTACCTTTCCACCTTCTGTATCAAGTGTTACATCCACATCTTCTAAAGTGTAATCATGTTCTAACTGTTTAATATTAAAAGTATAATTGCTTTTTGTTGTTACTTCTCCATTTTCAATGGAAGTAACAAAATAATCATTAATCTCCTCGGTCTCAACCGCTTCCGGTTCCAGGATTTCCGTATGAGGTGACTCCTCATTTTCATCTGTTGTAGCTTCGTCATCTTCATGATCAGTACTACTTTCTGCACTATCGCTATTATTACCACTTCCTACAGATTGTTCATACGTTCCAGACTGATTTTCCTGATTCCCTTCATTTTCTTTTTCTTCTTTTTCATCATTATTTTCTGCCGAAGATGATTTATTTACCTGTTCCTTTTCTCTGTCTTTCTTATCTTTATCCTCTTTATCGTCATTTTCTTCTTTCTCTTTATCTTCATCAATTTTAGGGCTTTCATCCACTCGTTCATCTGCGTAAGTGAGATCAAGAAGTCCGCCAAATAATGGCACCTCTGAATAATCCGTTATTTCTTCTTGCAGTGGATTATCTGGCATCACTCGCTGTTGGTTATACAATGCAGACGTTAAATAAGTTGATACGATACCTAGAATAAATATAATAATAATTGATTTTGTAATGGTGGTCTTTCTAGGAAGAAAATTCTTAAGTTTTGATTTCATCATCCGAACTCCTTTTAGCATTTTACATTTAAGCTTTTTACTATATAAAAATAATGAAAACCTTGAATGTAAAATAACATCTAAATCAGAAAAGCTCTAAAAGCCGTGATCGATCACGACTTTTAGAACATTCCAATATTATTTTCTTACTTTTCTTCTTTCCATCATTACTAACATCGCTGCGACCAAAAGTAGTACAGTACCTACAAATATCAGCGTGTAATAAGAGGTAGCTGTATTTGGTAAATTATCGTCATTTTTACTATGATCCAGTTCTGATTTATCACTAGTGCTAGCTACAGGTGTACCGTTTATTTCACCGTTATTATCGTTCGTACCAAGCTTATTATCCAGACCATTTTTCTCATTTTTGCCAGATTCGTTATCTGAACCATCATTATTATTATCCGACGGCTTACCTGATTCTTCTGGCTTGCTTGTTGATTTTTCTACTAAACCTTTAAGTGCGTCATCAATCAGCTTGATTACTTCAGCTATTTCTGCATCTGTTGCTGCCTCATTATTAAGTACAGATTCAGCATGTGATACAGCTTCAGCTAACGTTGCAAGTGATTGTTTCGTATATTTTTCTTCTTCAACCTTTTTAGCAGCTACAATTTTATCCACTAATTTGGATTTATCTGCCACTTGTTCCTTGTCTTCGACTTCTATTAAATTAGCAATTGCTGTTTCGATCGCTTTGATAGCTTCATCCACTTCATTTTGTGTCGCTGCTTCATTCGCAAGAACAGCTTCACCTGATGTGATAGCATCTATTAAAGATTGTAATGATGTTCCTGTTTTTCCGTCTTTGTTGACTGCCTGAGCTTGCTCAAGAGCATCCTCTAAACTTTCTTTGTTTACTTCTTCTGACTCCTCTACATCTACTAAATTAGCAATTGCCGTTTTGATTGCTGCAACAGCTTTGTCTACTTCATCTTGTGTTGCACCTTCATTCGCAAGTACAGCTTCACCTGATGTAATGGCATCAGTTAATGATTGTAACGATGCTTCTGTCTTTCCGTCTTTGTTCTCTAATTCCGCTTGCTCAAGAGCAGCTTCTAGACTTGCTTTGATTACTTTTTCAGGTTCTTCGACATCCTCTAAATTAGCAATTGCTTCTTCTAGCTGTCGTAATGCTTGATCGACTGCCTCTTGCGTTATTCCTTCCGTCGCAATAATCCAATTAGCATTACTTAAAGCAGATGTAAATAATTCAACACTCTCATCTGTTTTACCCGTTACATCTAAATTGGATGCTTCTGTTATCTTTTCAATCAATTTAGATTTGTCTATCTCTTGAACAGGTACGTCTTCTAAATCATTAATAGCTTTTGTTATATTTTCAATTGCTTTATCAACTACAGCTTTAGATGCATCACTGTTTGCTAAAACAGCATTTGCTTCTTTGATTGCCTTATTCAATGCTGAAACACTTACTTCTGTTTTATTACTTATATCAATCTGTTCCGCTTCCTCTACTTTGTTTTCTAATTCCTTTTTAGGTAGATATGTCGGATCTTCTTCTATTAATTTAGTTATTTTTTCTTCTAAAGCTTCTAATATCTCAATGTTTTGAACGAATGTTTTTTGTTTAGCAGTTAGTTGTTCATATGCATTTCGTGCCTCTTGAATAACAACTATATTTGCCAGGGTAAGATCTGCTAATTCTGGTAAAGCATTAATTGCTGCTTCTACCTCATCCGCTTTTTCACTTTCTTCATGATCTACAGCGAACTCATAAAGACGTCCTTTATCCTTTAAAAAGAGGTCATATGCTACTAAGCCTTGTAAAGCTTGTTCTGTAGCCATGCCATTTGAACTCGGATATTCAAGTAAATGTGAAAAACCACCATCATCATTATGATACGTTAATAAATGATCAATTAAGTTGTTGCCATCTTTTGTAAACATTTCATCGGTAGGATCCATACCATAAGCAGTTAAAGCAATTATCGCTTGTGATGTAGCCTCACTCGATGTTCCTCCAACAAATGATTCAGTAAAGCCACCTGAATCATTTTGTACACTCGCTAAATAATCTAATGCACCTTGAATTGCCTCGTCAACTTCTGGTTGATCTTTATAAGGAGCTAATCCTATAATTGCCATCGCCGTGATGTCAACACTTGGACTGACATATGATGCACTCAAGCTCCAGCTACCATCAGAATGTTGATTATTTAATAATTCCGCAATTAATTTCTCACGATTCCACTTTGCATCGAATGGCTCGGGAAAATTATTTGTATTCAAGGCGATTAATGCAAAAATCGGACCATTATTTCCTTGCAATGTCATTGTATCTGATACGCCACGCATTGGACTATCATACAATAATGCGATTAAATCAGTTCCATTAACATCGGTTGGATCTTCTCCAATTGCAACAGCAGCAATCGTTAATCTTTCAATATCCGTAATCTTTGCTCGATTATAATCTAAAGCATCGTCCACTTGAGTCTTTACATTATTATAAAATATTTCACGATATGACTCTGGCACTATTTTTCCTGCGCGAGCAAGTCCTAAAGCTTCCCACTCACTTGCAACATTTTTTGATAATATATACTGGGATGTTTTTTCAATTCGCTCTTCAATATTATACGTATCGTCATTTTCTAGTTCATAAGTAATTTCATATGACTCTGAAGCTTTATTCCCAGCTCCATCGACAGCAGATACTTTAATATTATTTGTACCTTCATCAAGTTCTGCTTCATATTGATTGTCGTTACCTTCAATTTTTTCTTCATTTACTTCTACAGTTGGTGTAATTTCTCCGTCAACATCATCAACTGCATTTGCAGTGAAACTTATGTCACTTTCAGTTACTACATCTCCGTCAGTTATGCCTTCTACTGTTAAAGTTGGAGGTGTTGTATCCGGTTCTACTTCTTCCTCTTTTTCATCTTCATCTATATCTTCATTTTCATTTCCTTCTGTATCTTCATCTTCTTTTACTTCCCCTGTTACTTCAACAGTTGCGTATGGACGGATAATATTTCTTTCATCCGACTCATTCACACGGTTTGCAGATAAATGATATGTACCTGGTTCATCAAATACTATATTTGCTTTACCATCTTCATCTGTTAATATTTCTTCTCCATCTATCTGATAGACTTCCTCATCAACTAAAATAGATGCTCCGTCAACAGGGTTCACGACATCATAATTCACACCTGTTAATTCTACTTCTAAAGATTCTCCCGTTTCAACTGCATAATTCTCACTATTAAACCATGAGAATGTATTATCAGTGTAGTTTACAACATAATAAAGAACAATCGATTCTCCACCTTGAAGCTCCCGATCAAGAACACCTACTGGAACATAGGCATTATCAATAAAATACATCCACCCACTCATTGGACCGCTCGAAAATTCACTATCATTTCCAATCGATTGTATGTAATTTCCACCAGAACCTAAACCTAAATCATTATCATCTTTTAAATCTAAATCATCAGCAGTTTCTAGCGCTTGAATGATTGCATGAATTGCCCTAGGCGAATCAGGAAATACAGACCGGTCGTTATTATTCCGATTGATATACTCCATCAATTCAAAGCTTTCAACGGTTAATTCAGTTGTTGGAACTAATGTTTTCTCATGTGTTTCTACTCTTACATCTACTGTTACAGGTGGAGCTCTTTCTTTTGTCTGCTCTGCTTTTTCATTATCTTCTACTTCTTCTTGATCCTCTTTTGGAGCATCTGGTGTTGCAGCAGGCTGGTCATTTCCCTGAGTATTTGCTTCATCACCGTCTTTCTCCTGCCCTTCCTCTTGATTGCTTCCTTTATTATCCGAATTTTCATTTACTTCTTTTGTTAATTCCTTATT
>Ga0079225_10000875_pt1 | contig 16535 bp, 21 predicted proteins | sample Poulit2012_FD_76344 | JGI IMG/M metagenome (GOLD analysis project Ga0079225, IMG submission 76344) | Agricultural soil microbial communities from Georgia to study Nitrogen management - Poultry litter 2012 | ecosystem: Environmental > Terrestrial > Soil > Agricultural land | place: USA: Georgia... | reverse complement strand
AGGAATTGAAGCACTAATGGAGGAACAATATCCATTACTAGCTGATGTACGTAAATTCAACGTAAAAGGCAATTTAACAATGAACCGCCATGAAAGTATTGTTGCAGGAGATGCTGATTGGTATACAGAAGATGTAAAGGTAGCAGATGAAGAAAACAAGTTTAATCAATTTACTTTAACTGGTCACGAATTGGCGAAAGCTGTTACAGTTTCTTGGAAAATGAAATCAATGGCTGTTAAAGAGTTCATCCCATTCATTCAACGTGAAATTGCTTCACGCATGGGTATCGCTAAAGCTACAGCTGTCGCGCATGGAACAGGGACAAATCAACCTAAAGGGATTGTTACTGTACTTGCAGGAGAAGTAGGCACTCCACAAGTTATTGAATACACTGACTTAGCTTATGAAAATATTACAAATGCTATTTCTAAGATCCATTCTTCACTATTGAATGGTGTGGCTATTTACGCAAACAACGGTACAATTTGGAACACGTTAGCAAACCTTAAAGACGACATCGGACGTCCATTGTTTATTCCAGATGTAACGACTGGTGGGGTTGGTCGTATGTTCGGTTACACAGTTAAAGCTGACGGATCATTAAAAGAAGGAGAAATCCTATTCGGTAACGCTGATAGAGGTTATATCCTTAACACTAACGAGCCTATGAAACTGGTAACAGAGGACCATGCAAAACCACGTGAAACTGATTATGTTGCATATGAGATTGTTGACGGTGACGTTTACGAATCAAAAGCGTTTGCTTTATTAACAGTAGAAGAAGCTTAATAGGAGGGACATTAAATGGGTTACAAAGTAATCAGTACATTTCGAGATAAATTCACTAAGAAGTTATATGAAAAAGGCGGTTCTTACAATCATGAAGATGAGAAAAGAATCGCTTTTTTAATTGAAAAAGGTTTCTTGGAAGGACCAAAGAAAGAGGAGCCGAAGAAAAAGTCTGCTAAAAAGGCTGACAAAAAATGATTGAATCAGTAAAAGGGGCATTGAGAGTAACTTCCAATGACACCTTAATTGTTGAAGAAATAGAAGACTTAATTGAAAGTGCGCGAATGGATTTGATTATATCAGGAGTTTCTGAAGAAAAAGCAAACAATGACCACGATCCATTAATCAAACGAGCAATAATCATTTATGCTAAAGCTAATTATGGTTTAGATAATCCAGATGCTGATAGATTTCGTGATTCCTATGTCATGCTTAAACAACATCTGTCGCTAGCAGGTGATTATCGTGGCTAATTGGAGTGATGTTCTTTATTTAATCGGTCTTGAAAAAAGCCTAGATGATGATGGATTCGAAACCATTGGTCCTGGAGAACCAAGAAAGATTTATGCTAATGAAAAATCTGTTCGCTCACAAGAATTTCATGCAGCAAAACAATCCGGTGTTACTCTTTCCCATATGTTTGAAGTAAGAACAGTTGAGTACAAAGGTGAAGAAACTCTTAAATACAATGATGACGATTATAAAGTTTACCGAACATATGTAAAAGGTGAATTTACGGAATTAATTGTTCACAAGGAAAGTGATGACCATGGACATTAAATTAGAAGGATTAGATGAACTAATTTCTTACGTAGAGGATTTAGGGCGTAATATTGACGATTTAAAAGACCAAGCATTAATCGAAAGCGGAGACTATCTGAAAGAACAGTACGAGAGTGGAGTATATTCTCATTATCTAAGCAGACGTTCGGGTGAATCGGAAAAATCTATCACTAGAACAGAACCATCGAACGATGAATTATTTGTTGGAATTAAGGGTGGAGCGAGAAGACCAGGTTTCTATCTTTATATGCATGAATTTGGTTATTGGAATGTTCGTGCAAAAAGATTTATCGCACCAAAACCTACGTTTTCTATTATTTATGAAAATAACAAGAATAAAATATTAGACATTCAAGCAGAAGTGATAAGAAGGGGGTTAGGTATGTCGTGAATTTAAATAGACTTATTCGAGATACTTTAACTCCCTTAGGTGTTCCGGTCTCATTTGCAAACTATAATCTGACTGCGGACACCTATATTGTATTTATCGAATATAACCAAGCGTCGAGAATGAACGCAGATGATGAAGAATTACTTACAAAACACTTCTTTCAAGTAGATGTTTTTTCAAAAGGTAATTATCTGCAACTAGTAAAAGATGTAAAACAACGAATGAAAGAAGCGGGTTTTGGTCGTATGTTCGAATCTGAAACTTATGAAGAAGAAATGAAAATGTATCGCAAAATTTTAAGATTTAACTATGAACCTAAAATTGGAGAGACATATCCATAAGGAGGAATATTAATGGCTATTAAAGGTTTAAAAGATTTACATTATGCAATTATCACAAGCGAAAATGAGAACGAAACTGTTTATGGTGAAGTGAAGCGACTTGGTCCAGCAATTGCATTAAACTTAACTCCATCATTTAATCGTGGAAATTTAAGAGCAGATGACAAGGTGTTATTTTCAGATGCTGCAAAAGGTCCTATTGCTGTAACTTTAAATACGGCTTATTTAGAAAAAGAAGTTGAAGCGGACATATTAGGTAAAACAATCCACCCAAACGGATTAATTTCTGATAACGCAGATGACAATCCGCCTTATATCGCAATTGGTGGCATGGCTGAAAACGCACGTGGAGGATATGATTATTTTTGGATTTACCGAGTACAATTAACACCTGCGGAAGAAAACCGTGAAACAAAACAAGAAACACCAACATATCAGACACCTAACTTAAGCGGAGAAGCATTACCGAGATTACATGATGGTGAAGAAAAGGTGAAAGCTTGGAGTGAAGATGCTGATATTACTGATAAATCTATTTTCGACGAATGGTTTAACGAAGTAATCGACAAAGATTGGGTAGCGGAGGTTTAATCATGCAGATTGAACTGTATATTGACGGAGAGAAAAAAATATTTACGACACCGTTTGTCCCTCAGCTTGCCAAACGTAAATATCTAGAAATAATGGCTAAAGCAGAGGAAAAAGCTGAGGGAAATGAACATTATATTCCGAGTTTCAAAGAACAGCTAGAAGAAGAAAATGAATTGCTTGGAATATTATGTGACGTTGTTTTTAACGGTCAATTTACAATTGAACAACTAATAGCAGGTGCTAGTGATGATTATATATATTCAAAATTAAGTGAAGCGGTGTTTGGAAAACCGAAAGAGGAAAAGGTGTTAATGAGCGAGGGAAACGAAGTGGGGAAGTGACGTGGAAAGAAGCGTACACTTCCCTTAAAGCTTTATATAAGAAATTAATGATGGATTTCAAATGGACGTTGAGTGAGATAGATTCGCTTGATGTCCATTTTTTTAACGAATTGATGAATGAACTAGACGCATTGGATGAAGTTATTGAAGAGCAACCACAAGAACAAGAAGTCTATCTATCAGATATTTGGTAAAAGGCAGGTGAAACAATGGCTACTAGGGATATTGGAAATTTACGTACTCGATTGTCTTGGGAAGATGATGGAGCTAATAAGTCGCTAGAGTCTTTTAGACGTGATCTAAGAGGTTTACGTTCTGAAATGAACCTTGCACGATCTAAAGGACGCGAATATACGCAGAGTTTAAAAGGAATGCGTGAACAGTCTGATATTCTATCGAGACGATTAAGAACGCAACAAGAACGTGTACGTGAACTAAGAAGACGTTACGATGAATCGGTTAAAACAAAAGGTGAAGATGCTAACCAAACTAAAAACTTAGCAGCACAATACAATAATGCAACAGCTGAAATGAATCGGACTGAAGCACAATTAAAACGTCTGAATGAAGAAATACGTAGACAAGAATCCCCTTGGACTCAACTCGGTGAAAGAATGACAGCTACTGGGGGGAAGATGCAAGAATTCGGACGTGGTATGACTGATTTTGGTAGGGCATACTCAATGAGGGTAACTGCTCCAATCGTTGCCGGAGCTACAGCAGTATTTAAAGCAAGCATGGATTATGAAAGTGCCTTCGCAGGTGTTCGTAAAACAGTCGATGCAACTGAAGAAGAATTCGCTCGATTGTCCGATGGGATAAGAGAAATGACAAAAGTTCTTCCAGCTAGTGCTACTGAAATTGCTGCAGTTGCTGAAAATGCTGGACAGTTAGGTATAGCAAATGAACACATCTTGTCTTTTACCAGAACAATGATAGATTTAGGCGAAGCTACAAACATGACTTCAGAAACTGCTGCGACTGAATTCGCTAGATTTGCAAACATCGTAGGAATGTCTCAAGAAAACTTTGATAAATTGGGTTCTGTTGTTGTTGATCTAGGAAATAACTTAGCAACAACTGAAGCGGAGATTGTATCAATGGGAATGCGACTAGCCGGAGCCGGTGCTCAAATCGGACTTACTGAAGCAGAAATAATGGCGTTTGCAGGAAGTTTAAGTTCGGTCGGTATTGCTGCAGAAGCAGGAGGTTCAGCATTCTCTAAAGTAATGGTAGAAATGCAATTAGCGGCTGAATTAGGCGGTGAAAAATTAAAAAACTTTGCCGATGTTGCTGGTATGTCAGCTAGTGACTTTAAGAAAGCATTTGAAGAAGATGCAGCAGGAGCGATAATCGCATTTATCGAAGGACTGTCAACAGCTGAAGAACGTGGAGTATCAGCTATTAAAGTATTAGATGATATGGGTATTACAGAAGTACGAATGCGAGATGCTTTACTACGTGCTGCAGGAGCAAGTGACGTATTTACAGATTCGATTGAAATGGGTACTAAAGCTTGGAAAGAAAACACAGCACTTACAGAAGAAGCGGAGCAAAGGTATGGAACCACAGAATCGCAATTAAAAATCATGTGGAATCGAATCAAGGATGTCGCTATCACATTGGGAGATGCACTTGTTCCAGCTGTTATGAGCACGCTAGATGCCATCGAACCGTGGATTGACAAAATAGAAAGCGGAGCAGAAGCATTTGCGAATTTAGACGAAGAACAGCAAAGAACAATATTAAAGCTTATAGCTTTTACCGCAGCGGTTGGTCCAGCAAGTGTTGGAATTGGTCAACTTTCATTGGGTATTGGTGGTTTGATGAAAGTTGGTGGTAACTTTGCAACAATGCTTGGAAAAGCAGGAGCAACAGGTGGTACAGGATTATTAGGAAGGATTGCCTTACTTGGTCCAGGAGCAGCAACACCTGTAGGATTAGCTATTGCTGGTGTAGGTTTTTTAGGATTGAGTATATATAAACAAATCGAAAGAAGTAGGGAAGCAAAAAAAGTAAATCTTGAAGTGGCAGAAAGTTTAACCGAACAAGCTAACGCATTAGAAGAAAACATTGATCGATTCGAAGAATTAGAAAGCAAAAGCAAATTATCGAACAATGAAATGGCTCGTCTTGTTGATATTTATAAAGAAATACAAGAAACCTCAGACGAAAAAGCATTAGAAACACTATCAAAAGAATACGAACAATTACTCGAAAAATCAGGTATGACAAACGAAGAATTAAGCGAGTTTGTCTCAATTAACGATGAATTAGCTAATAAATTAGATTCATCCAACAAGAAGATAACTGAACAAGGTAATGTACTTGTAGACAATATCGATGCATTAAAAGAGTTAAACGAAACTCAACGTGAAAGAATCAGACTTGAGCTAGAAGCACAAGCGGCAGCACTAGAAGCTAATCGTGGAGAACTATTAAGAGAGCAACGTGACTTACAACAAGAAATTAACGAACTTAATGAAAAGATTCCAGATACAAAAGAAAAAATCATTGAACAAGAAGAGTATGTTAACGAGTTGGTAGCTGACTACAGAAAAGCAATTGAGGATAACAATACTTTTGAAGTAATACGTCTATCGAATAAGATGGTGAAGGAAGCCGAAATAGCACAAGAATTAAGAAATCAATTAGAAACTCAAACAAACCAGTTATTAACTAATCACGATGATCTAGAAGTTACTAACCAAAAACTAGATAGTCTAGGCGAAACTTATCAAAGAATGATTGAACTTGAACTAGCTCAGGTTGGAATCAATGCTGAAAAAGGAAAAGAGCTACAGCAGATTGATGAAGAACTTAAGAAGTTAAGAGAACAAAAGACTGAACTTGATGAAAAACGTAAAAAACAACAAATAAGTGCTGAAGAATATAAAAAAGGAAAAGCACAAATTGATAGTCAAATCGAGAGTTTAAAATTAGCTAGAAAACGCGTAGAAGATATAACAGATGAAGCAGAGAAAACAAACCAAGAACTTGGAAAGAAAATCGACAAAGATGTAAATGTTGATGACAAAGGAACTGCCGCAAAAGTGCATGAAGAAGCTGAAAAACCTGCAACTAAAAACGTTACTTTAAGTGCAACATGGACAGGAGTGCGAGCAGGGATTAGTGCTGCATTAAGAAATTTAAACATACCGTTTTTTGCTAGTGGTGGTGTTCATGACGGTGGTCCATTGGTTGCTGGTGAAGCAGGATGGGAATTAGGTAGATTAGGTAATCGTTGGGAAGTTCTGAATGCGGGACTTTATGACAGACCTAGAGGTTATGAAATATTTTCTCATGATCAATCCAAACGTATTTTACGAGCTTTAAATAATATTCCGACCTATGCAAGTGGTACAAATATGGGTGCTGAAACGAATCGAATTGTAGATCGATTGAATCAGATGGATCGACAAGCAAATAACATTTCTTTTGAAAGAATGTTTGAAGGTGCAAACTTTATCGTTAGAGAAGAAGAGGACATTGAAAAAATAGCTAAGAAGCTTAATGATTATATAAGAATTAATGCTAGAAAATATGGGGTGATTATGTGATAACGTTTGATGAAAAATATAAACCAGAAGATTTTGGTCTATATGTTGAAGAGGGTCACAATCACCCTGTCACTCCATCTTTTGCCCGAAAAGTTATGCATATACCAAGCAGAGCTGGAATGTGGGATTTTGGAACAGAAATTAGAGAGAAAACTTTCAATATACCCTTCGCAACACAAGGGAGAGATATGATGAAGTTGCAGCAAAAGTTAAATACTTTTGTTGAATTTTTGTTTGATGAAGAAGGTAAACCACGTGAAATTAAATTAGTTTATGATTACGAGCCAGATAAGTTTTATACGGTTAAGGTTAGTGATCAGTTTAGTCCCGAAAGAGTTAGGCCATTTTCAAGATTTATTTTACCTTTGGTTGCTGATGATCCGTACAAGTATTCAAAAGTATTTGCAGATGAAGTTACATGGGGAAATGAAGAAATAACATTTGAATCAGATTATTCACTTGGTCATACAAACGACTTTGGAGGTGGGTCAGTCCGTTTGACCAGTCCTAGAACATTGAATATTACCTCTAGTGGTTTAACTGTACAACCAATAATTGAAATAGATGGAACAGCGACCAATCTTACGTTGAGTGCAAATGAGCACTCTTTTTCTTTGCCGAATTTTAATAATACGAAGTGGATAATCGACTTTGAAAGATATGTTGTGTTTAGAAATGGACAAGAAACCATGATCGAAATTAGAAACTTTAAATTATTGAAAGGTAATAACGCAATTAGTATCTCGGGAAGCAATATTGATATTAATTTACGTGTGAAATATAGAGACAAATACAATTAGGGAGGTCGTGATAAATGGCAGATTTAATTAATAAAGAAGATGATTTGAATACTGGTCGGGTAAAACTGAATAGAGCTATCAAGGATTCTGATAAAGCAAAGCAAGATGCAGGGCAAGCGGTCAACATATCGAATGAAGCGAAGCAAATAGCACAGGCGGCAGAAGATAAGGCAGAAAACGTACAAGAACAATTTAATCAAGTGGTAATAGAAGGAGACTCATCTGTTGAAGCTGCACAAGCGAGAGTTGATGCAGACAATAATACTTACTCAACTTTAAAAGAAAGATTAGACACAAAAGAAACTCAATTTGCTGCACAGTTGGCACAAATTGAGAACCTAGAAAACTACGAATTAAACTCTAAAGGACGAAGAAAACAAGGTTATGTAGTATTCATATCTGATGATTTTCATCGCGGTGATTGGGAAATATTAAAACCAATATTCGAAGCGGCAGGTGTTCCGTTTTGTTTTGCGATTGTAACCGATTGGATGAATAACCCTGATCACCCGAATCATAATAGTAGAGGTACTTGGGAACAAGCTCGCTATCTGCAAAATGTAATGGGGTGTGAAGCTATGTCACACTCCGTTAACCACGGAAGACCAACACCTATCCCTGATTTAAGTGAAGAAGAATTAAGGTATGAGTACAGCGAAAGTAAACGAGTCATCGAAGAAAATGGTCTAAATTGTTACTCATATCGAGTGCCCGGAGGAAATTACAAAAAAAGAGAGCGAGTTATTGCTAGAGAATACTATCGTTCTATGGTCGTTAGTGAGCGGGGTATAAATAAATTACCAATCGAAACTTACGAATTAAAATCGATTTGGTTGGACAATGAATCTTTTGGCGGTGCTGAACCGTTTAGTTACTATAAAGATTACATTGATCAAGTGAATGAAGAGGGCGGTATATTAATCATTAGCACACATGGCTATGCACTTAACGGTGTTGAAAGTTTAATGGAACAAGTGGTTAATTATGCAGCAGCTAATTCTAATGTTGTGACATTAAATGAAGCGTTAAACAAAGTGGGTAACATTGTAGAAATTGGTGACTATTCAAAGAATGAAGACGTAGAGAAAGAAGGTGGAGGTCGCTTTGTAGTAGCACCTAACGGTTTCGTTGACGGAGGTATAACCGTAGCAGAAGCAAATCAATTTTCTAGCGACACTTCTTGGGATGAGTTTTCTCTAGGCTTAACGATATGTCCTATCACGTCTGAAAACGCTAATGGATTCCCAGGTAATGGTCTACTCTTTAACTATAAGTCATCGGATAGAAGGTTTGGTTATAATCATCAAGAAATTAGACTTTTTCGAAGTAATATAGTCTACTCTAGGAACGTTGACAATAACGGAAATTACACGGAATGGGAGTTAGACGGGAAAGTTTATATGTGGGGCAGAAATAAAGGAAATTTTAATAGTGGTATTAATTACTACAATCTCGGTATTACTTACGAGGAAGTTAGTTCAAGCAATAATGACATAGATTTAGCACCAGAAGGACGTGCGGGTGTGCGAATCACTCACAAAGTAACCGAGGGCTCGTCTCTAGGTTTGAACTATCAAGAATATCATGCTAATTTTACGGGCGCAATGACTATCTATAAACGTAGAGCAATTTCGGATACAGAATGGACTCCGTGGCGTAAAATGAGCGATGGTGTAGTGATTTAATTAAAGTCACTTAGGAAATAATTTGAAATTTAATTTTTTTCGAAAAATTCCCCTTTTTATGTTAATTATGTTATATATTATACATAAGGAGGGGAGAGATTGAGTAAAGCAAAAATAAATAAATATATTGAATTCTTTACTACAAAAATTAAAATTCTATATAAAGAAAAAAAGTTCAAGAGTAATGGATACACCCTTAAGTATATGCTAGAGAAAAACGATAGTGATAGTTTATTAGTTATATTGAGTGGTGTACCGAGACAAGGACTAAAAGCTAGATATAATTATGGACGCACCTTACGGAATATATCAGTTAATAAACTATTTATTCTTGATGACTTTGGCTATGATCAACGCGGAGCTTGGTATTTAGGTAAAAACGGAGATTTTAAAATAAAACAAACTACTGAAGAGTTAATCCAAAAGGTTAAAAGTGATTTAAACATTAAAAACACAATCTACTGCGGAAGTAGTAAAGGTGGTTACAACGCCTTGATGTTCGGCTTAGAGGATGAAGGTTCTACAATAATAGCAGGAGGACCACAATATTTCTTGGGTGACAGACTAACAAAAGGTGTATACCCAAAGTACACTTTACCCTACATTATGGGCGAAAATTATACAGATAAAGACATCCAGACTTTAAATGATTTACTACCAAATATCATTAGAAAAGCAAAAGGAAAAGATTACAAAATCTTCCTGCATTACTCGGATCAAGAATATATGTACAATCAACACATAAAATATTTACTTGAAGAATTAAAGGCAAACGACATTGAGTTTGTGGAAGATATAGCAAAATACAAAAAACACGCGGAAATCGCTTATTTTTTTCCGTCATTTTTGGTAAATACGTTAAAAAAAGAAATAAGAAATAAAAGTCGGGAGCTGAAAGGTAAATGCAAGAAAAAAACGAAAGAATTATCATTGTAGTTGGTTTTATTCTAATGGCTGTATTTATTACTGGTGTTTCGTATTACATTTATCGGTAGGAACATACTGTGCAGCAATAAAAAAGGAGTTTTGTCCCCTCTTGTCGAATAAGTGGATTAGGAGGGGATTATAAAATGAATATTACAAATGTATTACCTGAGTTAATTAAAATCAGAGACGATGTTCAAAACACTATTGAGAAATGTCAAGAATATATTGAAAGTGAAAAGAATACTGAAGATCCGATAAAACAAGCTGAAATTGATGAAACTATAAAGAGTCTTGAATCTCTTGAACAGTCATTAGAAAAATTAGACGAAAAAATAAACAGAATTAGAAGTTTACATTAATTCGTAGGCATCTCTCTTATGAGGTGCTTTTTCTTTTGGAGGTGATAAATTGATTCGCACACTAAATTTAAATCGTCAAACAACCGCAGTTTTAGAAAATGCATATAATATTGGTTACGAGAAGCCTGTCAATGCAATTTGGCAAGCTTCTTTTTCATTGCCCATTGATGATCCAAAAGTAGAAAAAGTAAAGTTGTTAGAATACGTTGATATACCTGATGTGGGTCTGTTTAGGATTATTCCTAAATTAACAAGTAAGTCAGAGAATAGCGTTACATTTCAATGCGAGCATGTCTTAGCTACTTTATTAGGTACACCCCTATTCAAATACCATCAGTTAACAAACTATACAACAAAAGACGTATTACAATACTTAATCGATAGACAGTTTCATAAACATTGGCAATTAGGTAAAGTTGAGTTCACACGTTATTTTCATTACAGTTGGGAAAACGAAAATCTATTATCTGCTATTTTTTCTGTACCAAAGGCATTTGATGAACCTTATGAATGGCAATTTGATACATCAAGCTATCCATGGACATTAAACTTAGTTAAACCTACCGACATACCTACTTGTCGAATTAAGGAAGGTTATAATTTAGTTGATTTTGAAATAGAAGAAAATCCAATGTCGCAGTTTAATCGAATTTATCCGCTTGGAGTAGGGGAAGGTGTCAATCAACTAACTATTGAAAGTGTCAATAACGGTATTCCATATATTGAAGACAGACAACCAGGTGAAGAAATTAATGCTACTGTTTGGGTAGATAGACGATTTACTCATGCTGAACATTTAAAAGCAAGTGCAAAGGCTTTATTAGATAAGTGGAAAAAACCGATTGTTACATGGAAAATTAGTGCTGCTGAAGTTGCAGAAATCACTGGATTATCTATTGATAAATTTGAATCCGGTAAAGTAGTAAGATTGCAATTAGATAATTATCCAACAGTAGATTTACGTATTATGAATGAATCTAAAGCGGATATAAAAGGTGATCCGGGTAATGCAAAGTTAGAAATAGGTAACGTCCAAGAAGATTTAGCTACAACAAATGCTGATTTAGAACGTAGACAGCAAATTAATGAACTTTATTCGCAAGGTGCTACAAACATTCTTAACTTCACTTATCAAGACAATTGTGACAATCAAATACCTGCTGTGATACCTTTTTATATTGATGATGATGTAGTTAATATTAACACGGTTGAATTGACGTTTAGAACTAAACCTTTCAGAGCTTACTCAAGAGCAACAGAAGGTGGAGGGGCAATTGTTAAGTCAACGTCAGCAGGTGGCGGTACAGTAAGGAGTACGTCTTCCGGTGGAGGAACAACTGCAACTAGTTCGAGCGGAGGAGGGACGAGTACATCAACGCAAAGCGGCGGAGCTTCTACGCAATCTAGTACGGTATGGGAAAATTTATCAACGATTAATATTAAATCCAATCAACCAACGCTTGAGGGTGACGACCATATTCACTGGATAGGAATACCTCTAGAAGCGTTTAAGCATAGTCATAGTATATCTGTTCCGGCACATTCGCATAATTTTAGTACACCAAATCATACTCATTCGGTCAATATTCCGAATCATACTCATGAAATAGAAATTCCAAACCATACTCACGAAATAGAACTACCTAACCACACCCACAATGTAAAACATGAGATTGTTGAGTTAGATACATTACCAAGCAATGTAACTATAAAAGTAGATGGGAATGTTGTTCCTCATACAAGCACAAGTGGTGACCGCATTAATCTAGTTGATTATATGTCGAAAGATAGCGATGGTAAAATTACAAGAGGTAGGCATGAGGTTGAAATATTACCTAGCGGATTAGCACGTATTGAAGCAGATTTAATATGTAGAGTGTTTATTCAAAGTCAATTAGGGCAGGTGTTTTAAATGATTAAACTAGAAATATCAACTCATTCTGGTGTTGTCGATATTGTTGAGGTTGAAGCTTATGATGTTGAAGAAATAACTAACAAAAGAAACGACCATACAATTGAAGCTATCGCTATTGGTGATCGTAGTTATTCTCGCATCGATTTAAAAAACATTATACCAATTGAAGAAAACGCTGAATAAGCGTTATTTTTTTGCGAGAAAGTCCTATAAAAAATAAGTAGGAGATGAATAACAATGACGGGAGCTGTTAATTTGGAGTATTTAGAAGCCGCACGATTTTTCTTGTTCGGAGATGTTAAGTTTTTGCACTTGCTTTTACTGTTGATGGCATTAGACATCGTTACAGGAATTGCAAAAGCGATTAAAAATGAAAATTTATGGAGTCGTAAGTCACTATTTGGCTATGCTCGTAAAGTTTTAGTTTTAGTAGTTATCATCTTAGCCAACGTCGTTGACCAAATACTAGGTTTACAAGGTGCTGTAGCTTATGCGACAGTGCTTTTTTATATTGCTAATGAAGGGTTATCCATTTTAGAAAATTTATCACAGGTGGGCGTATTGGTGCCAGATTCAATCGCTAAAAAATTGAGATCAATCGAATCGAGTGGAAAACGTGTTGACGAAGAAATCAAAGAAGAAATATTTAGTGGAGATGATAAAAATGAGCAATAAAACAGAATGTGTCATTTGCTGTAAGGAAATCGACGTAATGGAATCATATAACGGTGAGCCAATGTGTGAGGAATGCTATCACGCAGAGGAAAACTACGTCTTTGGAATCGATGGAGAGGATGCCGATGAGTAAAAAAGTTTATCTAGATCCTGGCCATGGTGGATCTGATCCAGGAGCAGTACGAAATGGCTTACGAGAGAAGGATTTAACTTTAGCTATTGCTAAAAGAATAGAAAAAATACTAAAAAAAGATTATGAAGGTGTTCAAGTAAAATTATCGCGTACCACTGACAAATTCGTATCTTTATCCAATCGTGCAAAGATGGCGAATGATTGGGAAGCTGATGTTTTTGTATCCATCCACATTAACGCAGGCGGTGGTACTGGATATGAGGATTTTATCTACAATAAATTATCAAATTCAAGCACGACTGCAAAAATGAGAGATACTTTCCACAAGGAAGTAGTAAAAGAACAATCATTCTGGCGTAACCGAGGTAAGAAAAAAGCTAATTTTGCAGTTTTAAGATTAACAAATATGAGCGGTATCCTAACGGAAAATGGCTTTATTGACACGAAATCAGACGCAAATAAATTAAAATCAAACACACATTTAAACCGCATAGCTAAAGGACATGCGGGAGGAATAGCTAAAGCGTTAGGATTAAAGAAGAAATCTAAACCCAAAAATTCAACATCATCAAGTAAAAAATCGAGTTCAAGTAGTAAAAAAACATCTACAAGCAAAAGCACTTATACGGGAAACTCAATTGTAGATTATCTAAAATCAATCGGAGAAGATTCGTCCTTTAACCACCGTAAGGCACTAGCAAGTAAACACGGCATTAGCAATTACACAGGTACCGCTGCACAAAACACACGTCTTTTAAATGCGTTACGTGGAAATAAGACAAGTACTAAAGCAACAACGACTAAAAAGTATACACCACGAACATTTAAAGTTGGCCAAAAGGTAAAAATCAAGTCGAGCGCTAAAAAATACAGTCGCTCCAATGTATCTATACCAACTAAATATAAAAATAAATCGTTGACGATCCAGCAGGTGGGGAAAGATGATGTCTTGATTAAGGAGCTGTATTCTTGGGTGCGTAAATCAGATACGTATTAAAAAAAGAGGGCTTAGTTGCCCTCTTTTCTTCTATTTGATGCACCGACCAATTTATTATCTACATAAAAATCAGTCATATAAGGTATTCCTTTTTCACGTAGTTCTTTTTCTTTTTCAGTGACCTTCCAGATGCAAGTTAACACTGCTATTGTGCTACCGTCTAAGTTTTAAATATGCCATCTTTCCACTTTAATCATTCTCCTTTATTTTTAAATAATACTCATTTAACTTAATCGCATTATCTAAACTCATATTTCCTATTGCAGATTCTTTTCTAGTGAATCGAGACAGAGTAGTTTGTGCGATCCCTGTTTCTTTATGAATTTTATACATTGATATATCTGATTCGAATAATAATTTTTCTATATTTTTCTTGATGTCTGTCATTTTATATCAACTCGATTCCATTTAACTTTTCTTCGTACTCATCTTCGTCAATATCTCCACAATCCATATCCCAGTAAAGCTCATCGACTTTCATCATGATTTCTTTTGCTTCGATTTCTTTGATTGTCTTTGTGCAAATCGCTAAGCTTTCACCGTCTGAACCCCACTTGTCTAATAATTCACCTTCGAAAATCGTTATTTGCATATTTTCTAGGTCATCCTCAGTGATGCTCGCTGTTTCGAACCAATATTCTCGTAAATCATTTAATGCGTCCGCTTGATCGTCTAACTTGTAGCAAGAAATACCCTCTTCAAAATCCTCGTGCCCTGCAACGAAACTGCTAACTCCTACTGAACTTGTGTGTTCTGTTCCTCTCCATTCACCTTTCGTGTCTAATCTAATGAATTTCATTTTAACCGCTCCTTGTTTGATTTGTTAATTATATTATATACCGTTTCCGGTAGTATTGCAAGTGTTATTTATACGAACGCATACGAACGCTTTGTGAATCTTTTAAAGAAAAAAGAACGCATTAAGCGTCCTTTATTGCACGAATTGAGTTTTCTAAATATGTTAGCATCTTGCTATAGTCTCGATTATTGAGCAAATCGTGGGCGACTATCTTTAATTTTTCGTCGCTTAGTTCAACGCCCATTCCATCCGCAACCATTTTAATGTAGTCCGTTATGTCATGCATATTATCACCTCTTATATCAAGGTTCGAGAAAGAAAGTTAAATTCCTGCTAAAAGAAAAAGACCGCTATTTGCGGTCGTATAGATCATCAACTTTTCAATTTAAAAATTACTACTAAGTGACATTAAAAGTGACAAACTAAACAAATTTACGTCACTTAAGATAGATTAAGATAAACTAAGATAAAGTATCAAGTGTGATAAACAGCGTTAAATCAACGTTTTTGGAGTTAATTAGAGCCGGATAGAGTTGATTTATACAATGTTAGATATTGTTCAAGTACACTGTTTTTGTATTGATATATCAACGTTTTGTAAGTATCATAAACTAAAAGTGACATAAAAGTGACAAACGCTATAATATATCCTTAAATATGTTTGTGCTTTCTTTGTGCAAATCTTCTTCCAAATGAGAGTATAAATCCAAAGTGACACCAATATTCGAATGACCTAAACGCTCTTGTATCACCTTAAAATTAATACCTTTTTTAACCATTAAGCTAGCACAACTATGTCTTAATTCGTGAAACGTAATTTTCTTTAAGTTGTGCTTTTCAATTAAAGTTGTCCAATAGTCCCAAATAGCTGCTAATTGAGCAGGATATCCATCATCTTTTACGAATAATAAGTTAATTGGATTTCCTTCTTCGTCCTTTAAGGGATTCCACAAATTACCCATAGCAAGACGTCTTTCTTTAAAATGGGTATGATATGTTTTTAACTCGTCCATAAACGATTCCGGAAAAAACACCTTTCTGGGTTTGTTATTTTTAACGGGCGACAAATAAAATCTTTTTGTTGATCTACTGTATCTTAATTGTTTATCAACATAAATATAATTTTCTTCATAATTTATTGATTCTTCACGTATTCCAACTGTTTCAGCTCTTCTTAATCCGCCTATTGCAGCTAATTTAATAATTAGGTTATATTTCGGATTTTCGTTTTTTAAAATGTAAAATAGATACTCCAATTCTTCTTCATTGTAAAAATTAACTTTTTTCTTTTGTTCCTTCGGTTTAATTAATCCTGCTGTAGGATTGTCTTTTATAACTTCCCATTCAACAGCTTTTGAAAATATACTTTTTAGTACAGTGAATTTACTCACAAGCCTGCTAGCACCTTCTTTTTCTTCTTTAGCGAAATATTCGACTAAGTGATATTT
>Ga0079225_10000873_pt1 | contig 16548 bp, 13 predicted proteins | sample Poulit2012_FD_76344 | JGI IMG/M metagenome (GOLD analysis project Ga0079225, IMG submission 76344) | Agricultural soil microbial communities from Georgia to study Nitrogen management - Poultry litter 2012 | ecosystem: Environmental > Terrestrial > Soil > Agricultural land | place: USA: Georgia... | reverse complement strand
TTGATCCCATAATTGCATGACAGCAACCGCTGTAAACAACTTCGATATGGAAGCCATATCAAAAATAGTGTCCTCATGCATTTCAATGGGCTCGTCCATTTCAGTAAAATCATCATCAACATAACGCGCCGCATAGCCGTATGCGTCATGCTTAACGACTTTTCCATTCCGAGCAATAAGCACGATAGCCCCAGGCATGACTTTTTCAGAAATAGCTTCTTCAATCTCACCATCCAAATCATCAAGCGGTTGCTGAAGCATCTCCACATTTTCAGGACTATCAGGTTGCAACCCTAAAATTTCCGCCTGTGTAGCTTGTGGTTGTACAGATAACATGGTAAAAACTAATGCAAACGCATACATAAATGGTATGATCCTTCTTCTCAATTCCATCTCCCCCTTTTAATATTTTCGTAATGTGAGATCAAACTAAGTATAATGAAGAGGCATCAAAATTTCTGTCATATGCTGTCGAAATCATCTGCCTTTTCTCAAAATGAATAGGAAGAACTAATTGAAGTAGACAATAGAATAGGTAATAAGTCTTTTTTTCGGAAAATAGGCAAGAAGAACGAAGATAATGTTTGTGAGGAAGTGAGAAAACGGGGTTGATAGTTGAGGGGGGGGGGATGCCCCTTTTAGTATGTGATTGATTGTCTATTTTAAATCAGGGATAAAAGTAAACGCTCAGGGACTACACCTGAGCGTAATACATACAAAACATGAAATTTTCATGGTGAATAATTATTACTCACCTTCCCATACCGTATGAAAAATGCCTACTTTATCAACACGTTCATACGTATGTGCTCCGAAATAATCCCGTTGAGCTTGAATCAATTCAGCTCCACTCCTTGAGGCACGATAACCATCGTAGAATGATAGCGAAGAACTCAAGCCTGGTATTGATAATCCGTTTTCCATCGCTTTCATGGCCACACGTCTTAATGAACCCTCATATGCATTCGCCTTCTCTTGAAAATAAGGGGCTCTTAGGATATTCTTCAGTTTTACATCTGATTGAAATGCCTGACTGACAGAATCCAAAAAATCTGCCTGAATAATACAGCCACCCCTGAAAATGAGTGCAATATCAGCCAACCGGAAATTCTATCCATAATAATCCGAGGTCTGCTTGTATTGCATGAAACCTTGAGCATAGGTACAAATTTTCCCCATAAATAACGCTTCTTTAACGAGATTAATCCATTCTTCTTTATCAGATACCTGACAATTCATTTTTGGACCGGCTAAATACTCTGCGGCTTCTACACGTTCATCTTTTAAGGACGAGAGGTATCTAGCAAATACTGATTCTGTAATGATGGAGGCGGGAACCCCAATATCCAAAGCATCTTTACTCGTCCATTTTCCAGTACCTTTTTGCCCTACTTTATCAAGGATAACATCAATAATCGGTTGGGATGTGTCTGGGTCATCATAATTCAAAATATGACCGGTGATTTCAATCAAATAACTTTTCAGCTCCCATTCATTCCATTTAGAAAAGATGTTTGCAATTTCTTTTATGTCCAGTCCGACGACCTTCCGAAGAAACTGATAAGCTTCTGAAATCAATTGCATGTCCGCATATTCAATCCCATTATGAACCATTTTCACATAATGACCTGATCCTTCTGTTCCGATATATGAACAACATGGTTTCCCATCGACCTGAGCAGCGATTTTTTCAAGAATCGGTGCCACTTCATCGTAAGCCGCCTTATCACCACTGGGCATTAAGGCAGGACCATTCAGTGCACCTGCTTCCCCGCCAGAAACACCAATACTTAAAAACTGAATCCCTTTTTCTTTCAATAAGCGAAATCTTTCTGTGGAATCTTTGAAGTTAGCGTTTCCGCCATCCATAATAATATCTTCTTTATCAAGCAAAGGGGCAATCGAGTTGATCACCGAATCTGTCACTTCACCTGCTGTTACCATAAGAAATACCTTTCGTGGTTTTTCAAGTGATTCAATAAATGGCTTTAAATCATAGAATGCTGTCGCACTTTCATGTGGAAATTCCTCACTAAATTTTTCTGTTAAATCGGAAGTATAATTATAAAGCGCCACACGCTCACCTTTATTTAACATATTTTTAGCAAGACTTGCTCCCATAACTCCTAACCCGTATACACCGACTGTATGATTCATTTTTCACAAATCCTTTCTATTTTTATGGAAGAAATACTTGGATATTAAAAAATGTCGAAGTTTTAAAACTGTAGAGTCATCGTTCATGGAATGTATGTGTCTTGTTTATAATTCAAAATTATAATCCGAATACCCAAATGCTTAAGCAAAAATACTAAACAGCATAATGAATCATAAGACAACGATAAGATGTCCCGCGTCCTTGCTTATAAATTACTTTGTGTACTATTTTGATAATCCGAAATTTTTTTGTATTCTTCCTCAAGAACCCTAGATATGTTAATGAATATTGGAATAAGTTTCCGATAGGCTTCTTCATGTTCAGGATTCGGTGTATGTTTATACGTGGATCCAATAAGATCCTTGACAACCTCAAATGAATCTATTTTCTTTTCGGCGTACAAGCCTAATAAACACGCACCTAAACATGAAGATTCGTAGCTCTCCGGTATGATAACTTCATGGTCAAATATATCAGCCATCATCTGACGCCAAACCGCTGATCGTGAGAAACCGCCAGTTGCTTTGATAGATGTAACTTCTGTATCCATCACTTCAATTAAAGCTAGGAACACAGTATAAAGATTAAAAATAACCCCTTCTAGAGCAGCCCGTATCATATGTTCTTTCTTATGGTTTAAAGTGAGTCCAATGAAAGACCCCCTGACATCTGAACTCCATAAAGGCGCTCGTTCACCAGCTAGGTATGGATGAAACAAGAGTCCATTCGCACCCGGTTCCACTTCATCAGCAATACGGGTCAGGACATCATAGACATCAATCCCCAACCGGTTTGCCGTTTCAACCTCACTTGCAGCAAGTTCATCGCGAATCCAGCGCAGTACCATTCCGCCGTTATTTACCGCTCCCCCAATCATCCAATGATTCTCGGTCAAGGCATAACAAAAAATACGTCCCTTAGTGTCTGTTTTAGGTTCTGAAATAACCGTTCGAATGGCACCACTCGTTCCGATTGTGACAGCCACTTCGCCTTTTTGAATCGCATCCACCCCGATATTTGAAAGCACACCATCGCTAGCACCGATAACAAAACGCGTTGTCTCCAAAATCCCCATTTCTTTTGCCAGTGCTGGGTTACAGCCTGTGAAAATATCCTGGGTCGAGACAAGGCGCGAAAGCTTGGACTCTTTGATGCCTGCAACGTCGAGTGCACTTTTTTCCCATGTTAATGCTTTCAAATTCATCATTCCAGTTGCTGAAGCAATGGAGTAATCAACAACATAGTCATCAAAAAATTTATTGAAGATATACTCCTTTATGCCAATGTACTTTTTTGTTTTACGCGCTATCTCTGTTTTCTCATGTTCCATCCAAGCGACTTTACTCAGTGGCGACATGGGATGAATCGGGGTTCCTGTTTTCAGGTAAATCTCATGACCATTATCCTCATCCTTTATCCTCTCAGCCCACTTAGCACTTCTGTTATCCGCCCAAGTGATACACCGCGTTAGTGGCTGTCCATTTTCATCGATTGCAATGACACTGTGCATTGCACTACTGAATGATATAAAAGATAGTTCCATTGGATTGATTTGTGAATGACGCATGACATTTCCGATTGACAGTATAACCGCTTGGAAGATTTCTTCAGGATCCTGTTCCGCGGTTGAAATATCCGGCGTGTAAAGGTCATAGCCATTATTCTCTTGAGCCATAATTTCACCTGTTTCGCGAAATAAGACAGCCTTCGTGCTTGTTGTACCGATATCAACACCAAGCATATATTTATTTTCATCCATCATAATCCCTCGCTTTCGCCATCATTTCCGAATTAGTCCACAAATCCTCCACACGGTTCTGCACATCATCGAAATTACTGTAAAATGCTTGCTCAATCAACTTGTAATCTTTATTTGATAGGGCCTTAATGATTAAATCATGATTGGCTAGGATTCGATCAAAGTCTTGATAATTAACTTGGCTTCTGTACCTCATTGATAACAGAATGAGGCACTCCATGACAGGTCTTAATTGACTCCAAACCATTAAAATCTGTTTATGTCCTATCGATTTGATGATCAACTCATGAAACTCAATATCTTTTAGGGAAAATTCATCAACATCACCATATTTGATTGCTATTTTCATCATTTCAAGTGTCTTTCTTAAATCGTTTAATAACACATCGTTTTCAGATTTAACCAGACGATTTGTTACAAATGTTTCAATCATTAGCCTAATATCATAAATTTCCTCAATATCCTGTTCTGAAAGACCAATAACTACGGCCCCCATTCTCTCAAGACGGATAAGTCGCTCTTTTTCCAATATTTTTAATGCCTCCCTAACTGGAGAACGACTAACTTGATATGCTTTTGCTATTTGATTTTCCGATAAAACGCTGTCTTTCGGTATGTCTTGAGAGACGATCCTCATTCTTAATTCAGTAACTACTTTCTCACCCATGGAAATAGACGTTGATACTCCATGATTGGGATAGAACTTCTTCATATCTCCCTTTCACCTCCAAAGTAGAAAGTTTATTTAATAGATTACCTGTTAATCCAACTTTCACAGCATAAAATAGACAGAGAGCTGAGCAGACAATTTCTAACTTTCAAAGATAATGCAAAATATCAGTTTGATAGTATATTCACAAATAAAGCCCAAATTCTTATTAATTCTCACGTCTTTTTATGTGTATTAGAATATTTAATTCATCTAAAGAAACTATTATTAACTTTGACTCTTAATTTCCGTGATTATTTTCACAATAATAGGCACCTCGCTATTGGTGGTTTTCTCTAGATACTTAAACTATACCAAAAGCCGAGGTGCTTTTCTTTTATTATGGTCATTGTTAAAAAATATAATTCAAACGAGCATAGTCACTACGGCTGTTCAATAAAAGCGAATTTTTAATCTAGGAAGTTAGTCATACCCTTAACTTGTATACATGTATATTTTACAACTAGATATGACTATTGCAAGTGTATCCACTGCAATATTAGAATATTAGTTGAAGAAGAGGCTTGTAAGACAGGTGATCGCTGTCCAAATTAATAGGATATTAATTATATATTCAACTCGCGACTGTACTGAGTAAACAGATGTTAATAGAAGGAGAGCAAATTCGTATTTACTCTCCTTTCCTAATTAATTATGAAACAAAGAAACTAAGAACTAACACTATTCCAAATCCAACAAAACCTATAATGGTTTCCATTACAGTCCAGGATTTTAAAGTTTGTGCTTCAGTTAACCCAAAGTACCTATTAACAAGCCAGAATCCGGAGTCGTTAACATGCGACAATGCTGTTGAACCACTTGCAATAGCAATTACGATTAATCCAAGCATTGGCTGAGAAACATCTAACATGCCAAGAACTGGAGAAATTAGACCTGCAGCTGTAACCATGGCAACTGTTGCTGAACCAACCGCTACACGAACAAGTAAAGCCATAATAAATGCAAGTGCTATGATAGGTAGACTTGATCCTACCATCATTTCACCTAATACATCACCTACACCACTATCTATCAATACTTGCTTGAGTACACCACCAGCACCAGTTACTAGAATAATAATACCCGCTGGTTCTAAAGACTTGGTTGCAATGTCTTGAATCTCCGCTTTTTTATATCCTCGCTTCGTTCCAAGAAAGTAGAATGTTAAAATGACTGTTATTGTAAGAGCTACAAATGGATCACCAATAAATGTTAAAAAAGAATGAGCAAATGTTCCCTCCGCTAATACTAAGTCCGAAACAGTATTAATTAAAATTAGTACTAGAGGAATAGCAATAAGGGATATGACCTGAATAAAGCTAGGCAATTCTTTTTCATTATCAACATCTTTGCCACTTTCCGCAATTTCTACAAAATCAGGTACTTCAACATGGATTTTTTTACCAATGTATTTACCAAATAACGGTCCAGCAATTGCCATAGCAGGAACACCGGCCAAAATACCAAAGAGAATAACCCACCCTAGATCTGCACCTAATATCGACGCAACAGAAATTGGACCAGGAGTTGGTGGTACAAAGGCATGCGTGACAGCCAAACCAGCTAATAACGGTATACCATAATGAAGCAATGATTTGTTCGACTTTTGAGTAAGACTATAAATAATAGGGACTAATATGACGAGTGCGACATCTAAGAAGACTGGAATGGATACGAAAAAGCCAGTTACACCTAATGCCCATGGTGCTCTTTTTTCGCCAAACTTATTAAGCATTGTTAAAGCTAAACGTTCCGCTCCGCCAGATACTTTTAGGAGTTCCCCAAACATCGAACCTAAACCAACAACAACTGCAATGAATCCTAATGTACCACCCATACCAGATTCAATTGATTCTATAATAACGGTAAGATCCATACCAGAAGCTACACCAATAAACAAACTAGCTATTAATAATGCGACAAAAGCTTGTAATTTTACTTTCATGACTAAAAACAGTAATAAAGCAATGCCTAGGATAGCCACAAAAATTAACATTGTATTCGAATCCATTCTTAAATCCTCCCTTTTTTGTTACACTTTTTTCATTTGTGGATAGTTACCATTCAGCAATAGATCCATCTTGATGTCGCCAGACAGGATTACGCCAATTATGACTTTCTTCAGCCATTTGATTAACATAATCCTCATTGATTTCAATACCTAAACCAGGACCGTCTGGAATTTTAACAAAACCATTTTGATATTCAAAAACGCTTTTATCCTTTACATAATCTAATAAATCACTTCCAACATTATAATGAATACCTAAGCTTTGCTCTTGAATAAAAGCGTTATGAGCCGTTGCATCCACCTGTAAGCAAGATGCTAGTGCGATAGGACCTAATGGACAATGAGGTGCGGCAGCAACATCAAATGCTTCAGCCATTGAAATGATTTTCTTACATTCCGTGATTCCACCAGCATGAGATAAATCAGGCTGGATAATATCGACATAGCCATCCATTAACAAAGGCTTAAAGTCCCATTTTGAAAACATTCTTTCCCCAGTCGCAATTGGAATAGATACCTGTGTCGCGATATCTCGGAGTGCCTCGTTATTTTCGGGTAAAACTGGTTCTTCAATAAACATTGGCTTATATACTTCCAATTCTTTTGCTAAAACTTTTGCCATAGGTTTATGAACACGTCCATGGAAGTCAATTCCAATTCCAATATTAGGACCTACAGCATCCCGGATAGCAGACACGCGTTCGAGAACTTTGTCAATTTTCTCGTAGGAATCAACATATTGAAGTTCCTCAGTGGCATTCATTTTAATAGCTGTAAATCCTTTATCCACCACTTCTTTTGCGGCCTGTCCAACATCTGATGGACGATCCCCACCAATCCAGGAATATACTTTAATTGAATCTCGACTTGCTCCTCCAAGAAGTTGATGAACTGGTGTATTAAAATATTTACCTTTAATATCCCATAAAGCCTGGTCAATACCTGCTATGGCACTCATCAAAATAGGGCCGCCCCTATAAAAGCCGGAGCGATACATCGTATTCCAATGATCTTCAATATTGGAAGGATCTTTTCCTATCAAATATTCCATTAATTCGTGAACCGCTGCTTTTACCGTTGCAGCTCTTCCTTCAATTACAGGCTCACCCCAACCCGAAATACCCTCGTCCGTTTCTATTTTTAAAAATAACCAACGCGGAGGAACTTGGTAAAGTTTATAACTTTTAATCTTCATATTGTCACTCCCAATTCATTATATTTCTTGCGCATGTTCAACAAACTTCTCTGCTTTTTCTTTAATGGTACTTAAATATTCGTCTGTCACTTTATTGGTTTGGTGTACAAGTGAACTGCCTATCCCTACTCCAACGGCACCTTTTTCGAGAAAACGATTCATGTTGTCTATGTTAACGCCGCCCGTAGGTAATAACTTCAATTGTGGTAAGGGACCAAGTAACTCTTTAACATAGTCGGGACCAAGTTTAGAGGCAGGAAACACTTTAATTATATCTCCTCCTGCCTCAAACGCTGTTAAGATTTCGGTTGGGGTATAAGCACCCGGGATGCTAACGACCCCATACCTCTTAGCTACTTTTATGGTTTCAATATTTAAAGCAGGTGAAAGGATAAATTGGCTCCCTGCTAATATAGCTGACCTAGCTGACTCTGAGTCAAGTACCGTCCCAGCTCCAACTAGTACGTCATCTCCAAGTTCATTTGTTATTTTTTCAATTGTTCCTAATGGATTTGGTGAGTTCATTGCAATTTCAAAAACATTCACTCCACCATCTCTTAATGCTTTTGCTATTAATACAGCTTCCTCAGGATTATAACCACGAATTATGGCTATAAATTTTTGTTCATAAATCCTATTAAGCGCTTTCATTTAAATCACTCCTTTTAACGACTTACATCATCGAACTGATCTTGATTTATGAATTCATTTAATCCATCCCGTTCAGGTAATCCTTCGTAATCACCATCTACTTTCGTTGCTAAAGCTCCAACGGCACATGCTCTTGCAACAGCTTCACGAACATCTTTTTCATCTAACAATCCCGATATTAAACCGGCAGCAAACCCATCGCCAGCACCAACTGGATCCACTACGTTTTCAACACGGAATCCCGGTACATACTGACTCTCCTGCTCTGTACTATAATAAGCCCCTTTTGCTCCTAATTTGACAACGACTAAGGTGGCTCCTAATGAAAGAAAGTTCTCCGAAATTTCCTTTTCATTATCAGTCTCAAATAAAAAGTAACCTTCACTTCTTCCGGGCAATATAATATCTGCGTTTTTTGCGATTTCTAATATCGTTTCCCTGGCTACATCTTTTTCCCAAAGCTTGCGTCGAATATTTGGATCAAATACAATTGTAAGGTCATTTACTTTCGCCAATTCAATTGCCTTAAAAATAGTAGTTTTACATGTTTTACTAAGCGCTGGAGTAATACCAGTAATAAATAAATACTTTGCCCTTTCAAAATACGATTTACTAAGTATTTCTTCATTCATTGTAGCAGCAGCCGAATCTTTGCGATAATAAGTTATCCGCACGTCGGATTCATTAATTATTTCCTTAAAAAACAGACCAGTCTGACTAACTTCTTCTATAATTACTTGGCTCGTATCAACCCCTTCTCCTTTTACTCTTGCAAGTAACATCTTACCTAATTCATCATTACCTACTTTACTAATCCATCCAGTGGTATGACCTAGCCTGCTAAGTCCAATAAGCATATTTGTCTCAGAACCAGCAATTCTTGATGTAAAGCTCGCTGCGTGTCTGAGAAAACCTCTTGTTGAGGGCGTAAACGATACCAAGCTTTCGCCTATTGCAATGACGTCCATACTATACACCTTACCTTTTTATACTCTTTAGATATTTTTAAAAAGTTCTTTGAGTGAAGAACTTATCTTTTAGTTCAACCTAGTTTAGCATTATTACGAAGCGTAATACAGCTCCCTAAATAAACTTAAATAAATTGTTTTCTAACTTGTATCATTTTACAATTGTTACCCACCCCTTCAATAAACCGCTTACAAAGGGAACTTGTATACAAGTATAATGCAGTGATTTAAAAATGTAAACACTTAAATATGGATACCAGCTATGCAAAGTAAATTTGTTAATTTTACTCCCTCACTTAAAAAATGGATAATACTTGCTTGGATACTCGAAGATTCGGTTAATTATGAGTAACGAGGACGAATAATATCAAATAAGAGGATAGTTAAGATGAACATCGAACACTATCAATCGATGCCATTGAAGGAACCAACTCTGGTCATCTTGAAATAAATGATACAGATATTGTAAAAGCTACAGCAGACCCACTTAGTCATGGTATTGCCATATCTGTAGATTTAAAAACATCTTGCCGAAAAGTATAATAAAGATGACCACGACATTATCAATCTTTACACATATGCCCTTGTTAGTGATGGTGATTTAAAACTCCTAAATTATTAAAATAATATAAACGGTTTTAGCTTGTAAAGTGGACCCCATGTCAAGGACACTTTGAAAAAACTACTATCTTTTATCACTTTTACCTCCTATGCTTGTTCCAAAGGAGGAGCGGTAGCAAAGGAAAGCACACGTTCAAAACTTAGAGCCGTGTGCTTTTGTTTCAATGGTTGACCAAACAATTGTAGATAAGTAAAGCCAGACAATAATATATTTTCTATATTTTAAAAAGACGACAAAACTGTACAAGGCAATACAGCAAAATGATGAACCACTCTCATCACTAAAACACATTATGCATCGCTCCCGAGGGTATGGTAATATAAGTGTAAGCGTATACGGAAAGGAATGATTAAATGACCATTCCAAATGAAGAAAGAAAATATTCTTATGCAGATTACCTGACTTGGAATGAAGGAGAAAGAGTTGAACTGATTGATGGTGAATTATTCAACATGTCACCGGCTCCTTCAAGACAACACCAGCGCGTTCTTAGAGAATTAACGACAGCATTCTCAACCTTTCTGCAAGGTGCTGAATGTGAAGTCTATTTTGCGCCTTTTGATGTACGACTTTTTGCAGAAAATAAAAGTAATGATTATATAACCAATGTCGTTCAGCCTGATTTAACTGTTGTATGTGATAAAGATAAACTTGATGATCAAGGGTGTAACGGACCCCCCGATTTGATTATTGAAGTTCTTTCTCAATCCTCTATTAAGATAGACCGTTGGGATAAATATAAGCTTTATGAAAAAGCAGGCGTTCAGGAGTACTGGCTTGTCGATCCGATTAATCAAGCGGTCGAAGTACACTATTTAGATGGCACACATTATGAATTTCAAGGTGTATTTACAGAGGAAGACACTGTTTCCGTTCAAATTTTGCCAGAATTAACATTACATTTGAATGAAATATTTAGCGTTAATGAATCATGAAGATTGAGAAGTTTGATTAAGCGGAGGCATTGCAAGCATTCTGTTACTATTTTGCTTTGATTTGGTTTAATCTTACGAGTTACGAATACATCAAAATCCCTCCAGTATAAACTGGAGGGGAAAGAAATGAAATAGATATTATATGTTTTCTAATATTTAGCGAACATCCCGCCTCAAAAAAACCCTTTAAGAATCTTTTTTCCACATCAGATAACCTCATCATTAACGTAGAACCCTTTTAAGATATCTGGGTGGCAGTTTCAAATTTACAAAGACTTAATTTTTATCCTTCTAAATTTTCACCATTAGTTTCGATTACTTTTTTATACCAGTCAAAACTTTTCTTCTTCGTACGTTTCAGTGATCCATTTCCTTCATTATCCCTATCAACGTAAATATAACCATAACGTTTTTTCATTTCCCCAGTAGATGCACTGACGATGTCAATTGGTCCCCAGCTTGTATAGCCGATGATATCCACCCCATCCTCAATAGCCTCAGCCATTTCAGCAATATGTTTTTTCAGGTAATCTATTCTATAATCATCATCGATCGTACCATCAGAATTGACTTCATCAATTGCACCAAGTCCATTTTCTACGACAAACAATGGTTTTTGATAGCGATCATAAAGTTCATTTGCGGTGACACGAAAACCTTTTGGATCAATGGTCCACCCCCACTCCGATGTTTCTAAATATGGATTTCTAACTGAACCAAATACATTACCACTTGTTTGACTTTGTAAAATTTCCGAATCGGTACTTGTCGTTCTACTTGAATAATAACTAAACCCTATATAATCAACTGTATGATTCTTCAATAATTCTTCATCACCGTCTTCCATTTCAATCCTCAGATTATTGTCTTTGAAGAAACGTTTAGCATATCCTGGGTATTCACCTCGAGACTGAACATCAATAAAGAAGTAGGATTCACGATCGCGTTCCATTGCCCTAAAAACATCATCTGGATTACACGTATATGGATACATAGTACCGCCTGCAAGCATACAGCCAATTTTGGCATCTGGAATGATTTCGTGGCATGCTTTAACAGCACGCGCACTAGCAACAAGCTGATGATGTGCGGCTTGATATTTAATTTGAGTTTCATTTTCACCCTCTTTAAATACAAGACCAGCACCTACAAACGGCATATGCAAAAGCATATTAATTTCGTTAAAGGTCATCCAATATTTAACTTTATCTTTATATCGAGTAAAAATTGTTTTAGCATATTTTTCAAATAAGTCCACAAGCTTTCGATTTCTCCAACTTCCATATGTTGCAACTAAATGAACAGGAACATCAAAATGAGCAATTGTTACAACAGGTTCTATATCATGTTTGCGTAATTCATCAAATAAATTATCATAAAACTGTAGTCCTTCTTCATTTGGTGTTTCATCATCACCATTTGGGAAAATACGAGCCCACGAAATTGAAATTCGTAATGCTTTAAAACCCATTTCAGCAAATAACTTAATATCCTCTTTATAATTATGATAAAAATCAATTGCTACATGTGAAGGGTAATACTCATTTTCAGCAGGGGTTAAAGACTCAATATATCCCCTTGCAATGTGCCAGCGCTTTTCACCAGTAGGCATCAAATCAACTGTTGTTAATCCTTTACCCCCTTCTAAATAAGCCCCTTCTGTCTGATTAGCAGCAATAGCGCCACCCCATAAAAAACCTTTTGGAAATTGTTCTGACATAATAAAACACTCCTTTTTATATTTAAAATAACAAAACATTATATTTATTTTTCTAAAGTGATTATTGGTTTCCCAATCTCAATATTCCCTTCTTCTACAGTTTCTAAAATGTTATATTGATCAGAGTTAGTGATAACGACTGGTGTAATAATCTCATATCCAGCCTTTCTGATGGACTCTATATCAAACTCAATAAGCAATTGGCCTTCTTCAATTTGATCTCCTTGAGAAACGTGAGCCTTGAAGTGCTCTCCATCCAATTGAACTGTATCCATTCCAATATGAACCAGTAGTTCTGCACCGTGTTCTGTTTTGATACCAATCGCATGATGTGTGCCAAATAACGCAGAGACAGTACCAGATACAGGTGAAATCAATCTGCCTTCCGTGGGGTTGATTGCCACACCTTTTCCTAAAGCACCTGATGAAAAAGCAGAATCTGAAATGCTAGATAAGTTCTTAACATCTCCAGTTAATGGACTTGTAATGACTTCATTGTTTATGTTTTGTTCTACCTTATCTTCCTGCTTACTTTCCTCACCTACAACTTGTTCCTCATCTTCTTTTCTGTTCACACCACCGAAGTATAAAGTTAGAACGAAAGCTAGTACAAAAGTGACAATGATGGAAATCATCATGCCCCAGAACCCACCATTAATACCTTCTTCAGGGTGGATGAAAGTTGGAATCTTAAATACACCAAGCGGTCCTGCACTATAAAGTGCTGCACCTGTTAATGCGATGATTGCCCCACCGATACCTGAAGCAATACAACTGATGATAAACGGTCGCTTCAGGGGTAGTGTGATTCCATAAATTGATGGTTCGGTGACACCAAAGATAGCCGAAATAAATGCTGGAAAACTTAGTGTTTTTAATTTTTTATTTCTTGTTTTAATCCAAACACCTAAAACCGCACCAGCTTGTGCAAATGATGCCGCGAATGTCATGGCGATTAACATATCAGATCCTTGGACCGCTAAGTTATTATAATAGATCGGGATAATTCCCCAATGAACCCCAAAAATAACAAGTACCTGCCAAAAACCACCAATCACAAGACCTGCAACTAACGGTGTAAATTCATAAACGGCTGATACCCCTGCACCTATGGATTGTGCGATCCATGTAGCGATTGGACCAATGATTAGAAATGTTAGTGGAACAATTACTAACAACGTTAAAAACGGAACAAAAAATGATTTAATGACAGATGGAGTGATTGAGGTAAACCATCTTTCTAACTTAGATGCAAAATATGTTGCGAAAATAATAGGAACAACAGATGATGTATAACTCATTAATATAACTGGTATCCCTAAAAATGTGATTTGAACTGGTGATTCCAATACAGTACCGCTAAACAGAGTCATAATAGTTTCACCCTCACTAATACCTATTAGACTCGGGTGTACTAAAGCTGCTGCAATCGCCATACCTAAAAATGGTGTACCGCCAAATTTTTTCATAGCAGTATAACCTAGGAAAATAGGCAAGAACGTAAAGAATCCATCACCAATCACATTTAATAATTGATAAGTACCACTTGTATTCTCTAGCCATCCTAATGCTACAAAAAGTGAATTAAAACCTTTGATAATACCTGTTGCCATCAACAGTGGTAGGATTGGTATGAATATATTTGAAATAATATCCACAAAGCTGTTAAATAATCCCTTTTTCTCTTCTTCTTCCTCTACTTGCTTTTGTGATTCAATTCCACTTTCAGCTATAACTGCTTTATAAACTTCTGGGACATGGTTACCAATCACAACCTGATACTGGCCCGCGCTCTGCCGCACTGTTACCACACCGTCATTGCTTTCCAAAGCTTCTTTATTCGCTTTACTCTCATCTTTTAACCGGAAACGTAGCCTTGTAACACAGTGTGAAACACTATTAATGTTTTCTTTTCCACCTACGTTTTTAATAATATCTTTGGCTAATTGCTCATATTTCATCTTAAACCCTCCAATTTCATTCTATTTTTAAATAAAGAAAACCCGAATATTTTTGTAAACAGATAAAATTTGATTTTTAATCAAATACGGTTTGTACTTATGCTGCTGAATTTTCCCACTCTACAAACCAGCTAAAAGTACAACAATCTGTTGTCTCAAAAATATTCGGGTCATGCCCTGCGAAGGTTACATTCCCAACGATTGAAATTCGATTCAAACGTTCTAGTATTTAGTTTTGTTTTATTAACTAGTTTTTTCCTAATGACGACTTGTTAAACGATGAATATGCAAGGTTAAATATAATATCTCGTTATGCGAAATGGACCAGTCATAGTCATTTTCAATATAAGAGGCTATACGTTTGGCACATTGAAAGGCCTCATTATATTTTACTTTGACTTGATTATATAAAAAGTCATCATAAGTGTCTTTCAACTTTTCTTTTCGTATGAAACGTGTGGCAAAGAAACGCAAGTGTGTTAAAAATCGCTCATAATTAACTGAGTCTTCATCCAAATCCATTTGAAAATAATATTTAACGATATTTAATATATCATTGACCATCCCAGTCACTTGAACAGTCTTCGCCATATTTTCTCCAGATAGTTGACTATTCACAAGATGTAAAGCAATTGATGCTGCTTCATCTTCTGGTAACTCTATATTTAATTCTTGGTTAATAAGTCCTAAGGCTTCTAAAGCAATTTGAAATTCTTGTTTATAATACTTACGAATTTCCCATATTAATGCGTTTTTTAAATCGTACCCCTGATTATGTCGTTCAACCGCAAAACTCAAATGATCGATTAAAGCAACGTACAAATAATCATCTAATTGATAGGGTAGTCTAACCCTAGCTAACTCAATAATTTGATGAGCTAATTCCAAGTAGATACCAGGTATATCTTTTAATAGCTCAGCAATTTTATTGGAAACGCCTTTATTATCCAAAATAAACGTTTTTTCGATCTTTTTTGGGTCAATCTTAGATCCTGGCTTTTTCTGAAAAGCCAAACCAAGTCCCATCACGATAATTTCTTGATTCAATTCATTATGCGTTATCGCCACATTATTATTTAGTATTTTTTTGATTTTCATTTTACCCACACCTGAATGACGTTTTATTTAACCACAATACAAGAACAAAAGTGTACGGGGTGGGTTGAAAAGGGAAAACGGGCTCTCCACCCTGCTCTTGATCAGTCTACTCTGGAGTATAATTTAAACCACCACCGCTTGTGTTAGTTTTAGTTTATTTATTATTTAACATAACCCTTTTTACATAAATCTTACTATCAAAAACCTTTTCATTCTTTTTTTAAATCAACTTCATGCATGAATATCGATTGAAAATAAAAAAACCTGAACAATTTGAAAACACACGCACAGATGGCGCTTTCAAATCAATCCAGGTTATGCCCAATTAAGGTTACATTCCTTAAGAAAAGTTAACTTTATTTTGTTTTCATTTATAAGTTACCACACCTTTTGGCCTATGTCAACGGTTACATTAATTTTTTTAAAATATAGACATAAGCTCTTTACTCCTCCTCCATTACCTTATTAGAACTTTTTCGATGATCATAATATTTTGAAATACTAATCTTATAATCAAGGTTCTCCTGATATTCTTTTGAAAATACACATCCATAAAGAACATCTAACAGAAATGAAATCGAACCATTCGAACTAAAACTTCCTATTTTCGAATATAATTTTTCACGCGTTGTTATTCTAAAAATACAATCAGCATATTGGGTTAATGTGTTATTACCAATACTTGTAAATGCAATAATAGGTGTTTTTCTTTTTCTTAACATAGGTAATAGATTAATAATATGTGACGTTTCCCCGGTGTA
>Ga0079225_10000872_pt1 | contig 16553 bp, 15 predicted proteins | sample Poulit2012_FD_76344 | JGI IMG/M metagenome (GOLD analysis project Ga0079225, IMG submission 76344) | Agricultural soil microbial communities from Georgia to study Nitrogen management - Poultry litter 2012 | ecosystem: Environmental > Terrestrial > Soil > Agricultural land | place: USA: Georgia... | reverse complement strand
GCCAGATACTTGGCGACTGCTTCGAAAACCTTCAACACATCCTCGCTTCCCTTTAAGTGTGAGCGGTCACTTCCGTGACCCGGATAAGATACTACACGAGTACTGTGAGAAGGGTCATAGCAAAAGGAGCTATGTGGCGTTCTCGCGAGCTGCACGTCGCTCCCAAATTTCAATCGACAAAAGGCGACCGGACCGCGTGGCCCAAGCACCAGTTACAAAGCGAGGAAAGGTTTTCGTCCGTGGATTTCCAACTGACTGACGAACAATTAGACATCCAGCCTGCTGCGCGAGAGCTTGCACGAAGCTTCTCAGATGAATATTGGGCTGCACGCGACGGTCAGAATGAATTTCCATGGGAGTTTTATAACGTCTTTGAGCAGGGTGGTTGGCTCGGTATCGCTATTCCGGAAGACTATGGGGGCGGAGGGATGGGGATCTTTGAAGCCTCGTTGCTCTTGGAAGAAATTGGCGCATCTGGTGTCGGTATGAACGGCTGCAGCCCCCCATGCATCTGACCATCTTTGGGCTGAACATGATCGTAAAGCACGGCAGCGAAGAACTCCGGTGAGAAGTTCTACCGGCTGCAGCAGACGGTTCCCTTCACGTGTGCTTAGGCGTTACCGAACCGGATGCGGGCACCGACACCACCAGGATCTCGACTTTCGCAAAACGTGTTGATGGCGGCTACGTACTGAATGGACGCAAGGTCTGGATCACGAAAGCGGAGCAATCACAAAAGATGGTGTTTATCGCACGGACGACAAAACGCGAAGAGGGGGCACGGGCTACCGCCGGTATGTCGCTGTTCATCATCGATCTGGATACCGAGCACATTGAACTCAACGCTATTCCGAAAATGGGACGAAACGCGGTTGCCTCCTACGAAGTAGCCATTGATAACTACTTTGTCCCTGATAGCGCACTGGTCGGTGAGGAAGGACAAGGCTTCAAGTACCTGCTGGACCGCCTCAACCCCGAACGCATCCTCCTTGCTCACGAAGCCTTAGGCATCGGAAGAGCAGCTTTGGAAAGTGCTTCTCAGTACGCTCAAGATCGCGTTGTTTTTGGTCGACCTATTGGCCAGAACTAAGGGATCGCATTTCCACTGGCCCAAGCCGCCATCAAGCTAGATGCCGCAGAACTGATGGCCCGCCAAGCAGCGTGGCGTTACGACCAGGGTCTCAGTTGTGGCAAGGAAGCCAACATGGCCAAATGGCTGTGTGCAGATGCCGGTTTTGAAGCCGCAGACAGCGCGGTCCAAACGCACGGAGGTATGGGCTATGCCAAGGAATACAATGTCGAGCGTTGTTTCCGCGAATCTCGGCTTCTCCGGCTAGCACCCGTCAGCCAAGAAATGGTCCTCAACTACGTTTCAAACCACGTCCTAGATCTGCCGAAGTCCTACTAAGGAGACCACAAGGATTGCCGCCCATTCGCATAAGCAGCAATCCTCGGATTCGTGCATTATATCTCGAAAGCCTTGGTTATCGGCGTGCGTATTGGGGCGCACGTTTTTCGAGGAACGATGCGGTAGCCTCGCTCCGGTCCTCGGTTAGAGCAGTGTAAATTTGCTGCCGGTTCTCGAATTCCACGGCTGCATCGAAGGATGAGATCTCCAACGACGCCCAGAGGCCTTCCTTGGTGAATTCCACCGAAATCGGGGCATTCTGCATAACTTGCCGCGCGGTCTCTAGCGCCCGATCCATCAGAACATCGGCCTCTACTACATCAGCCAGTAAGCCGGCTTGTTGGGCTTCAGCCGGAGTAAAGCGACGTCCGGTGAGCATCAATTCCTGCGCCCGACCGGCTCCGATGATCCGGGGCAGCAGCCAGGATAATCCCATATCGCAGGCTGAGAATCCGGCGCGGATGTAGCCTACGGCGAGGTTCGCTTCGGGGACTGCGTAGCGGATATCTGAAGCGCACAGAATGGACAGACCTACTCCTGCAGTTGCTCCGTTGACGGCAGCAATCACTGGGACTCGCAGGCCTCGGATAGTTGCTACTAGATCGGCAATTTCTTTTTGCCGTGCCATCGCCCGCGGCAGTTTGCCTTGGGTCTCGATGAGCTCTTCGTCGCCGTATCCGGTGAGGTTCAGTCCCGCACAAAATGCGCGGCCCTGGCCCGTCAGAATCAATGTTCGGATATCGAGATCGGCTTCGATGTCCGCGAGTGCATGGTTGAGGTCGGCAACGAAGTCCACATCAACGGTGTTCATCCGTTCGGGGCGAGTGAACGTGATGCGAGCGATACCGGCTTCGGGGTAATCAAGGTGAATATTTTCAGAGTTTGAGTCAAAAGAAGTCATTGATGCAGTTTAGCGAGACAAGACGCGTAGCAGAAGGTTCAGGCGCTTCAAGGATGCTAAACGGACTGTATCTGGCTTAAACACCAAGAGAGCAGACTCGTGTTCGAGCCTGCTCTCTTAATTGCACTAAGACTTATCGTGTGTAGGCGATGTACACATCGCAGTGCGCCTCGGATGCGACATCTCGGGCGATACTGCCCAAGACCCGAGAGAAACCCTGCACGCGCTTGTTGCCAACGACGATGAGGTCGGCATTGATTTCGGCTGCTGTGGAGACGAGAGCCTCCCCTGGTTGCCCCAGCGCTGCGTTCGAGGTGATGGTCACGTTGGGGAAGTCCGCACGCAGTGAATCTGCCACACTTCGGGCTACGCGGGTGGCTTTCTCCACCTCATTGATCTCTAATACGTCTCCGCCGGCACGCAGGGTTCTGACTTCCTGATTGCCATACGCGCTGATCACGTGGAGCTCTGCATCATGAACATTGGCCAACTCCGCAGCTTTTTTTGCAGCAACAGCGGCCGTTTCACTTTCGTCAACACCAGTCACGATCGTATTTATCACGGTTATGCTCCCGTCGAGGTCAGCTCATGTAGCACTACTTTGGCACAGTATAACCACTATGCAGGAGCCCGGGGAGCTATGCAACACACTGCGAGCGCAGGGCTGCTTTCTAGTTCCCCTGCGCCGAGGCGGGCTCGGACAGCTGTGGAAGTAGCGCCGACCGAAGCTGATCGGATAATGGTGTGGATTGCTTCGTGTCGGGATCGATGGTCACAACTGTTGCTTCAATATAGGCGCACTGAACGCCATCCTGGCTCAAGGTGTGACTGAAGGTGAACGACGACGTCCCGATCCGAGAAATCCATACGTGAGCAAGCAGCTGCGGCCCATAGTGGATCGGATGTTCAAACGATACATTCATCGCCCGCACGACGCGGGCGTCAGGAACCGCGCCGGTCCAGGCTTTGGTTGCCTGCACGCGCGCTTCTTCGGTTAGGGTCAAGATGCGACTGTTATTGACGTGCTCGTTGACGTCCTGATCCGACCAGCGCACCTGTAGTTCACAGACAAAAGCGTTTTCCGGCACCTCAGGATGAGACATTGGCGGGTTCTCCTTGGGTTTGTCGGCTTTTGAGCCAATCAAGGACGGCGTCGCGGTCTGCGCCTAAGGCTGGCGGGGCTTTATCGTAGCGGGCAGGTGTCCTGCTGTAGTCGACCGGGTGCTTGATCGTGGGGACGCTGTCTTCTGGCCCGCCGGCGTTGACGATCGGGTTCAGCCCAATTTCGTCGGCGAACTCGACGCCTTCACCAATGGTCAGAATTGGAGCGCTGGCGATTTTCGCGGCCCGGAAACGTTCGAACCACTCATCAGCGGTCGCGGTGGACAGTGCTTCTTCCAGAAGTGCCCGGAGTTCTTCCCGGTGCTCATTGCGCTGCGCGTTGGTGCGGAAGCGCTCGTCGTCGGCCAGTTCAGGCAAGCCCAGGTGCTGCACAAGCTTGGCAAACTGGTTGTCGTTGCCACACCCAATGATGAGATCGCGGTCCGCGGTCGCGAAGGGTCCGTAGGGGTAGACGCTTGGGTGATCATTACCCAGCCGTGTTGGCACGTTGCCGGCGGCAGCATAACCAGATGTCTGGTTCACCAGTCCCGACAGGGCTGAGGATAATAAGTTCACTTCAAGATGCTGACCTTGCCCGGACATGCCACGTTCGCGAAGCGCTCCTAGAATACCGATCGAGGCGTGCATCCCGGTCATGACGTCGAACATCGCCACGCCGGCGCGTTGCGGAGGCCCATCCTGGCTGCCGGTAATCGACATCATTCCAGACATCGCCTGAGCCAGCAGATCGTAACCGGGCATATCGGCGCCTCCGGCACTGCCGAAACCGGTAATGGAGGCATGGACAATGCCCGGCCAGCGCTCAGCAACGGACTCTGAATCCAGACCGAACTTGGCCAGGCTGCCTGGCTTAAAGTTTTCAACGAAAACATCCGCTTGATCAATGATGTCATACGCGGTTTGCAGATCCTCGGGGTCGGTCATGTCCAAGGTGATGGAATGCTTATTCCGGTTGATCGCCAAGTAGTACGTGCTCACGCCGTCGCGTTCGGGCGGGGTCCATTGGCGAGTATCGTCTCCGCCGGGGCTTTCGACTTTGATGACGGTTGCGCCCATGTCGGCCAACAGCATGGTGCAGTATGGGCCGGCCAGTACGCGGCTAAAATCAGCCACGACAACTCCAGCCAGGGGGCCTTGGGGCGAGTTTGGGTCCTGAGAATTCAATGCGTTGATCATAGAAATGTCCTATTCGAAGTACTCTTCCTCATAGAACCACCGCTCGCGCGAACTGTCCAATACGATCTGCGGCCCGGATTGATACCCTTCTGACAATGCTGCAAGCTTGACATCCACATGTGGCATGGGCCACCCTAGCATTGGTAGAAGCCGAGCGTTCGCTCGGTATCGTTTGTGAGGCAGGGTGAACCTTTATGACAGCAGGACAAGCACAGCAGGACAGGGCGACGACCGAACATCTCGTGCGTCCTGATGTTGTCGGCCCGCGAATAGCGGCGGCCACCGGCGACGACAACTGGCGGGACTTCACAGCCGACCTTGTGGCCGGCGGGAAATCGAATCTGACCTTCACCCTGACGTCAGCCACCGGGCAACAACTGATTCTGCGCAGACCGCCCACGGGAAAATTGCTGCCGAGCGCTCACGATATGGGCCGCGAGGCCCGTATCCAACAGGGGTTGGCCGATACCGGAGTGCCGGTGGCCACCGTGGTCGTCAACGAGACTACCGGCGAGGACCTCGGGGTCCCCTACTACGTCATGGAAAAGGTCGAAGGCCACATCATCCGTGACGAACTCCCCGCCGGTTACGCCACCACCGCCGACGAGAAACAGGCGATGGCCGATGAACTCATCGATGTCATGATCGAATTGCACGCGGTGGACCCCGCTGCAGTCGGCCTGGGCGATTTAGGCAAAACCGAAGGCTACCTGGAACGTCAGCTGCGCCGTTGGCTGGGCCAATCGGAGAAAGCCAATAACTCGGTCCGCACCGATCGACTTCCTGAGCTGGCGCATCGGCTGGGGCAATCGATCCCAACCTCTCCCCCAGCCCGCATTGTGCACGGCGACTACCGCATGGACAACTGTGTTTTCGACGCTGAGGATCCAGGGCGCATTAAAGCGGTCCTTGACTGGGAGCTCTCCACACTGGGCGACCCGATCGCTGACCTGGCACTGAGCGTGTTGTACTGGGGCGATGCTGAAGGGCCGCACATGCCGCTGATCCCCAATATCAGTCGCGGCGGCGCATGGCCTGGACCAGATCACCTGATCGAACGCTACTGCTCAGCAACCGGCACCGATGCCAGCCAAATGCCCTGGTACCTGGCGTTTTCCGCTTTCAAATTTGCAGCGATCGCTCAAGGGGTTGCCACTCGCGCCGATGCCGGCGATATGGCCGGTCAGTCCTTCGGTGACATCGCAAGCCACATCCTCGAAATCGTCGAATACGGCCACACCACATTAGACCGCTCACAAGGAGAATGACCCGATGCCTCAACACGCCACCCCCACCGCCGTCGACCCACGCACCGGAGACCTCTCCGACGACGTTCCGGTCCTGGACAGATTCCGTCTAGACCAACGAGTCGCGATCATCACCGGCGCCTCCTCGGGCTTGGGCGCCGGCTTTGCTAAAGCTTTAGCTTCCGCGGGCGCAATTGTGGTCCTGGCCGCGCGTCGACGCAACAAGCTGGAAGCGTTGGCACAGCAGATCACAGACAACGGGGGTCAAGCTACTATCGTCGAAGCCGACGTCTCGGACCCAGAGGTCTGCGCCCAACTGGTGCGCACCGCGATGGAAACTCACGGCCGGGTCGATATCCTGGTCAATAACGCCGGGCTGGGTACCGCGGTGCCTGCACTGAAAGAAACCCCAGATCAGTTCCGCTCCGTGGTGGACGTTAACCTCAATGGGGCCTATTGGATGGCCAAAGAGTGCGCTGCCGTAATGCAGCCGGGCTCGAGCATCGTCAACATCGCCAGCGTCTTAGGCCTGAAAGCTGGATTTGCCCCGCAAGCCGCGTACTCGGCGACGAAGGCCGGCGTGCTGGGACTCACCCGCGATCTGGCTGCCCAGTGGGGATCCCGACGCGGCATTCGCGTCAACGCACTGGCCCCGGGATATTTCGCTTCCGAAATGACCGACGAGATCCCTCAAGACATGCTCGACGACATCACCTCAAATACGGTCTTCGGTCGTCTCGGACGCCAATACGAGCTCGACAGCGCCCTGGTGTTTCTAGCATCCGACGCTTCCTCGTTCATTACCGGAGTCACGCTAACCGTCGACGGTGGCATGACCATGCACTGAGCCAGTTCCTCTTCGGCTCCAAGAAACGTACTTCCTTCCCTGTATAACGCAGTCACTTCAACCACCTTAGGAATAATGATGGATTTCACCCCGAGTGCCCGCACCCAAGAACTCTCCGAAACCATGTGGGATTTCATGCGAGAAAAGGTCTTCCCCGCCGAACCGGTCGTCGCTGAATACCAACGCACCCACGGCGACCACGCTTACGCCCCGATCATGGAAGATCTCAAAGCAGAGGCCCGCCGCCGCGGACTCTGGAACCTGTTTTTGCCCGAATGGTCCGGCATCTCAAACCTCGAATACGCCCCGATCGCTGAGATTTCCGGGTGGTCCGTCGTCATTGGTCCCGAAGCGATCAACTGCCAGGCCCCCGACACCGGAAACATGGAGACCTTACATCTCTTCGGCACCGACGAACAGAAGGCCCGCTGGCTCGAGCCGCTCAAAGAAGGCAAGATTCGTTCCGCCTATGCGATGACCGAACCCAATGTGGCCTCCTCGGATGCGACCAATGTGCAGCTGAGCATTCAGCGCGAAGGCGACGAATACGTGATCAACGGTCGCAAATGGTGGATCAGCGGAGTGGCCGACACGCGCTGTGAAATTTTCATCGTGATGGGCAAGACTGATCCCGATGCCGATACCCACCGCCAGCAGTCGATGGTGTTGGTCCCCCGCGATACCCCGGGGCTGGAAATCAAACGCCACCTCCCCCTGTTCGGTTACCAAGACCAGCACGGTCACTCGGAACTCGTGTTCCGGGACGTTCGCGTGCCAGTCGAAAACCTGCTGGGAGAAGAAGGTGGCGGATTCGCGATTGCCCAGGCCCGCCTTGGACCCGGTCGTATTCACCACGCAATGCGAGCAATTGGGATGGCCGAGCGCGCACTGGCTCTGATGGTCGAACGGGCCAAATCTCGGGAGGCCTTCGGAGGACCACTGGCAGATCAGGGTGTCGTGCAAGAACACATCGCGAACTCGCGGATCGAAATCGACCAGGCGCGCCTACAGGTGCTGCACTGTGCGTGGATGATCGACACCGTCGGAGCCAAAGATGCCCGCTTTGAAATTTCCGCGATCAAGGTCATCGCTCCGCAGGTCGCCTGTGCGGTGATCGATCGCGCGATTGAGATCTTCGGAGCCGCGGGCGTCTCCGATGACACCCCGCTGGCATACTTCTATGCCTGGGCCCGCGCACTGCGCATCGTCGATGGCCCCGACGCAGTACACCGCCGCACTGTCGCCAGAGGGGAACTGCGCCGCACACCGCCCTACGTCGGCTAACGCTCCTGGATACCGGCCCGCGGAGCGCGCTTACCCAGGTGAGGTGTCAAACCGTCCCCGGCTCTACTCACCCACAAAGTGTCGGTTTTTGCGTCTCGACCTCTTGACCATCAGCGCAGTAAGTGAGACGCTAATCACACATCCTTCGACCGATCACTCGATCGGCTATGGGTTGTTGGAACTTACACTTTGATACACAGGAGCCTGTCATGACAGCAGAAACTGCACCTTCCATGCATGAACTACTCGGTGAGGACGCCCCAAAGAACTGGGGCAAGTGGGGAGATGACGACGAAGTCGGCGCCCTGAACTACCTCGACGCCGCACAAGTGCTCCGCGGGATCCAGTACGTGAAAAGTGGTGAAGTGTTCACCCTACAGATTCCGATGGGTCACCCGCACGGTGACCCAGTGTTCCCGGGTCGTCAGAGCATCAAACGTGAAAACGTGCTCGATGAATCGTCTTGGGACCCAGGTAAAGAAGGCGCACCGGATTTCCCCGGCGGCCTCCACTACTCGGATGACAAGGCTGAGATCTTCCTGCAGGGTTCGACCCAGTACGACGCCCTCGGACACGTGTGGTATGACGGGAAAATTTGGAATGGCTATGATGCTCGCAGCACCGTAGGCGGCAATAAAAAGGCCTCGGTCCAGCCCATTGCCGAACGCGGGGTCGCCGGGCGCGGAGTGCTGATTGATATGGCTCGGCATCGCGGCAAAGATTGGTTGGATAAAGGTGAGACCTTTGATCACAACGATCTCGAGGCAGCCGCCAAAGAACAAGGCGTAGAGCTCCAACAGCGCGATATTCTGCTGATCCGCACCGGTTTCATGACCTACTTCTACTCCGTGTCCAATGAAGAATTCTACGATGGCTTCATGGAACCGGGCCTCACCTACTCCCGGGAACTCGTCGACTGGTTCAACGACCGCGAAATCCCCAACCTGGTGACCGATACCATCGCCAACGAAGTCACTTATGAGCCGCAATCCGGTGTTGCGCTGCCGCTACACTGCGCTCTGATGCGCAACCTTGGTGTGGTGCTGACTGAAATCTGTAACCTGGATAAACTCGCCGAGGCGTGTGCCGCAGATGGCCGCTGGGACTTCCTCTATACCGCGGCACCGCTGAACATCGTCGAGGGAACCGGTGCACCCGTCAACCCTGTGGTTCTGCGGTGATCGCATGAGCATTTACGACGAGAAAGTCTGGCTGGCTCAGTACCCAGATCAGAACAAAACATCATTAGACATTGAATTCGACTCGGCGCTGGAGATGTTCGCCGCCACGGTTGCCCGAGACCCCGAAGCAGACCTGATTCGGTATTATGACGGTCGCATCAGTGCCCGGGAGCTCGATGAACTCAGTGACGCGTTCGCGGTCGGGATTCAGGAGCATGGCTTCCAGGCCGGCGAGCGCGTGGTCATCTTCGCCCAGAACATTCCACAATTTGTCATCGCTCAAGTCGGCACGTGGAAAGCCGGTGGGATCGCAGTATCGGTCAACCCGATGTACCGCAGCCGTGAACTCACGGAAATACTGCAGGACTCCGGGGCGACCGTCCTGGTTTCCATGCAGGATTTGTACCAGAACGTTGCACGCGAAGTGGTGCCCAATACCCAGGTGCGCACCGTCATCACTACTTCTGAGCTGGAATATCAAAGCCTCAATCGTGGTCCGCTGGCCAACGTTGAGGCCATCGAATGTCCAGACACCATCGATATGGCAAACCTGCTGGCTGAACACCGGGGCCAGCACCCGCCAGCAGCTGACCTGGGTCCGGACTCGATCGCGTTTTTGACGTACACCTCGGGTACCACGGGACCGCCCAAAGGAGCCATGACGACGCACCGCAATGTCGTCTTCAACGCGCAAACGTACCGCGAGTGGGTCGAGCTGGATAGCGATGACGTCATTCTCGGGGTGGCCCCGTTATTCCATATCACCGGATTGATCGCACACATCGCCGCAACACTGCTGACCGGAGCACCGCTAGCACTGATGTGCCGGATGGAGCCGCAAGAAACCATCCGCACGATTGAAGAGCAGGGCGCGACCTTCACCGCCGGCTCGATCACCGTATTCATTGCGCTGATGAATGTTCCAGATGTGAAACCAGCGTCGCTCAAAACGTTGACGAAGATCTACTCCGGCGGGGCACCGATCCCGCCGAGCACGATTACCGCGTTCGAGAAGATGTTTGGTCACTACATCCACAATATCTATGGCCTGACCGAAACCACGTCACCATCACACGGGGTGCCCTACGGTGCACGCGCTCCGGTGGATGAGGTCACCGGGGCTACCTCGGTGGGGGTTCCCGTGTATGACACGGTCGTACGGATCGTCGATGAACAGGGCCAGGACTTACCGGCCGGCGAGATCGGCGAACTGGTCACCGAAGGACCCCAGGTCGTGGCTGGTTACTGGAACAAACCCGAAGCCACCGCCAAAGACCTCCCGGAGGGCACACACTATCGGCGAATGCACACCGGTGACGTCGGGTACATGGACAAAGACGGTTGGTTTTACATCATCGACCGTAAAAAGGATCAGATCAATGCCGCCGGTTATAAGATCTGGCCGCGCGAAGTCGAAGACGTATTGTACGAACACGAGGCAGTACTCGAGGCGGCAGTTGTCGGCGTACCAGATGCTTACCGCGGCGAGACGGTCAAAGCATTTGTCAGTGTGCGTGCGGGTGCGACGGTGACCGAGGCCGAACTCATCGAGCATTGCAAAGAGCGGATGGCTGCCTATAAGTATCCGCGCTCGGTCGAAATCCTGCCCGAACTGCCCAAGACTGCCACGGGCAAGTTGTTGCGGCGGCAACTTCGCGACACAGCAAAGGACACAGCTTGAAGTTCAAGAACAAAGTAGCCGTCATCACCGGTGGCGGCGGGGGCATCGGTAGTGCTCTCGCCGCCGCCCTGGCGCGTCAAGGCGCCAAAGTTGTTGTCTCAGACCTTCAAACCGCTGCAGTCGAGCCCGTCGTGGAGGCTATTAACGACATTCATCCGGGTGCTGCATTAGCCGTCGTCGCAGATGCTACCGATAGGGCTGACATCACCCGACTGGTCGAAGAGGCCGAGAATGCTTTTGGTCCGGTGGATATGTTTTTCGCCAACGCGGGAGTTGCTGGTCAGCCCGGCCTGCATGCCCCAGAAGAGTCTTGGGATAAAGCGTTTGAGGTCAATGTTCGCGCTCATGTGCGAGCGGCTCAGGTCATGGTCCCCCGGTGGTTGGAACGCGGCGAAGGGTATTTTATTAGCACGGCTTCTGCTGCCGGGCTGCTGACCCAGATCGGGATGCCTGCTTATTCGGTGACCAAGCACGCTGCATTAGGTTTCGCCGAGTGGTTATCGGTCACGTATGGTGACCGAGGCATTCGCGTGAGCTGCTTGTGCCCCATGGCCGTCGAGACTCCCCTCTTGCGTGCAGGTGAACAACTCGGCGATGAGATCGGGACTATGGCCACCCGGTCGGTGACCTCCGCCGGAGAGATCCTCGACCCCGCTGTGGTCGCTGACGTGGTACTCGAAGCGCTCGAAGAAGAACGTTTCCTCATTTTGCCGCACCCAGAGGTCCTGGATATGCACCAGCGTAAAGGTGCCGATTACGACCGTTGGCTGCGCGGGATGCGACGGTACCAGAGCACGTTAGCGAAAGCCGGCCAACGTACGGTGAGCTAGCTTTTGCAAAGCAGCCTCACGAACTTTCGTAACCTCCGAGCTCAGTCGCGCACCCGAACGAGGGTGTGCGACTGAGAGCACTCATTGCTGCGTCGCTACTGGGAATCCTTTCTTTGAAATGAGACGCCAACGCGTAGTTGAATGTGAGTTCATGTTAGGTTACGCTCGTACTGGCTTTAGTGATCTACGTCACATAATCGCTCGCGGCAAATCGGCCTTACTCCTCCAGTGATCACGGAGGTACCTCACCGGTGCTGTACGCGAGTGGGAACACCCGAGCGAAGGAGACTTTATGACACGAAAACGAGTGTATGGTTCGATAGGCGCCGCGCTCTCGTCCCTTGTGCTGCTTACGGCCTGTGCGGGGGCTGTTGGTGATACAGAAGCCAGTGCTCAGGGCGAGGGATTTGAATACGGTGCCTCCCAGGAGGAAGTTGATGCGGTCATTGAAGACCTGGAACCGGTGACGCTGCTGTATCAGCCGAGTGCTAGCTCTCCAGATACGCCCTCGGCAGTGACTGGAATGTCGTTCAAAGAGGCTGTGGAAGAGCGATCTGGGGGCAAGATTACGCTGGATATCGTCTGGGGACAGGCAATCGCGGGATACCCTGAGATTGACGATGCCTTGGCCGATGGTCGAGTTGATATCTCCTACCATGTGCCGATCTATGATCCGGCGGCATACCCCACGATCGATGCGTATAACAAGCTGACACAGTACTCGAGTGCGGATCCACTGACCGGCGAAGCGATTTCCCAGGCAATGATGAGTGAACTGGCCTGGAACAACGACCAACTTATGCAGGAGTATGAAGAGAAAGGTCTCACGCCGCTGTCGCCGCTATTGTCTTCGGGCGATTATTGGATGGCATGTAACTCTCCCGGTGTGTCCATGGACGACTGGAATGGTCGTCAGCTCCGCATTGGCGGTACCGCTCAAACAACGATTTCCGAAAGCATTGGCGCGTCTCCGGTCTCCATGGAGTACGGCGAAACGTTCGAGGCTCTGCAGCGCGGCACTGTTGACTGCACTTTTGTACAAGGGCAGGTTGCCGGATCTACCGGCTTGCTCGAGGTGGCACCCCACGTGTCGCTATTTAGTGAGGGGCGGATGACCGGCGGGGCGACGGCAGCCCATGTCGCCGGAGCCAGTTTTAAGGAGTTGCCACTGGCCTACCAGCAGATCATCTTCGACGCCGAGGTTGATATGTTCCATGGACAACTGGCAAATACGATGGATTCGAGTCGCGCAGCAGTCATCGACGCCCGAGAAGCCGGCGGCGGCTTCACCGCGATCGATCCCGAGGTCGAAGCACGTATGTCAGAAGTACAAGAAGAACTCGTTGACGGTCTCATCGACGACGGAATCCTTGATGCCGGTATTCGGGACGAACTGCAAGCATCTGCTGAGAAATGGACCGGAATTGTCGAAGAGCTCGGGTACACAGACGGGGGCGAGCTATCTGAACTCGATGAATGGTACGAGCCCGGCGACGTAGACTTCCGTCCACTTGGCGAGCGCGTATTCCAAGAAGCCGCAATACAGCACCGACCCGAATAACCCTACATCGCGTCCGCAGGTAGCCGCGCAGACGACTGGAGGACCATCAGGATGCTGGTGGTCCTCCAGTTTTGCTAATATGAACCCAGCCCTCAGCTGGATCAGCTAGTGACGCGAGATGGGCGGGCGCCGGAAGTGGCGATGGCTTCCCGGTCGATTTTCCGTTTCAGAATCTTGCCTGTCGCACCTTTCACCAGCGCGTCCACTTGATGATAGATACGCGGCACCTTATAGGCAGCGAGCCGCTCCTCGAGCCATGCTCGCAATACCTCGGGTTCGAGTTCCTGCCCGGGCTGTAGTGCCACAACTGCGGCGAGTTCTTCCCCTAAGCGTTCGTCAGGCACGCCAATCACGGCTGCCTCAAGGACCGCGGGGTGAGAATATAAGACTTCCTCGATCTCGCGCGGGTATACGTTGTAACCACCTCGGATCACCAGATCCTTCTTACGGTCGACGATCCATAGGTCGCCGTCCTCATCCATCCGACCAATATCGCCCGTCAAAAACCAACCGTTGTCGAAGGCTTCCGCAGTCTTGTCTGGTTTCTTCCAGTACTCGCGCATCACCACCGGTCCGGCAACCGCGACCTCCCCGCTTTCACCGGGTGGCAGCGGCTGCCCATGATCGTCGAGGATCGCGATGTCAACCCCGGGCACTGCTCGTCCGACGCTCATCTCTTTGCGCGGGTTGTCGGGAGAGCTGAACGTGGTCGCACCCGTGGTCTCGCTCAGACCATAACCGTCAAGCACCTGGGCACCGAAGCGTTCTTTGAAGGCCTCGGCGACCTTGAGCGGTAACGCGGCACCGCCTGAGCTAGCCAACCGAAGGGCGGACAGATCTTCACGGGTGACCTTCGTATCCGCATGTAACATCGCATTCCACATCGTCGGAACCCCAGCCACGGCCGTCAACGAGTGCCGGGCAGCCAGTTCCAGAAGAGCCGCCCCGTCGAACGGACGCAGCAGCGTCAAGCTGGCCCCTACCGAGTAGACCGTAAACATCACGGCCGCCTGCCCAAAAACATGGAATAAGGGTAAGGCCGTGCCCATGGAATCATCCGCGGTGACTTCCAGAGCGGCACTCAGGGATCTGCCGCAGGCCAACAGGTTGCGATGGGTCAGCACGGCACCCTTCGGGCTGCCGGTTGTGCCAGAGGTATACAACAGCACTGCCGCATCGTCACTGGCGACATCTTCAAGTTCCAAAACCTCATCGGTGGAACCCATGGCTTCCGGTCGAAGAATCCAGACTTCCAAGCCCGCCTTCGCGGCGGCCTCTGTCACTGCGGCCTCGCTCTCATGCCACCCGATTACATAGGAGCACTCAGCGTCTTCAAGGAAATAGTTCAGCTCTCTGACGGTCGAAAGCGTGTTAACCGTTACCGCCGTAGCGCCGAGTGCCAGCAGAGCGTGGTAGGCAATGACGAACTCAGCACTCGTTGGTAATACCACGAGCACGTGATCACCTCGTGCTACCCCGCGTCGGCGCAGCTGGGTCATGCAAGCAGTAATGGCTGCACGTAACTGTTCGAAGGTCCATTCCCGCTCGCCCTCGCGGAGCGCCAGCCGATTGGGGCTCGAAACTGCCCGGTCCCACACAAGATGTGCTGCGTTGGTCATTAATTATGCTCCTCGTGCTGTCACCTACCCGGAGGTAGTACTTCAGGCGGTCGTTACTGGTGGGCGCTCAAACTGATATTTGGACGGTCACCCGTGGACCAAAGAGCCCGCGTAGCGCTGCATCCCACGAATCCACCGGTCAGGGTCAGCCACCTTGCGTCGACGGAATTCCTGAACGCTCTCGTGGGGAAGGATCAGGAACGTCTCCTCGGCGAGCGCCTTCAATACCTCGTCGGCCACGACCAGTGGATCGAGTACTTCACCTGCACTCGTGACCGCCGAAGTGGTCTGCCGTGGTGTGCCATCACCTTGGCTGCCGCCATTCAACATGTTGGTGTCCACTCCCATTGGACACAGGCAGCTGACGCCAATCCCCTGCGCCCCGTAGGTCACCGCAAGCCATTCGGAGAAGGCAACGGCCCCGTTTTTACTCACGGAATACGTTGCGGAACCAATTTGGGTCAGCAGTCCAGCAGCGGAGGCCGTACTGACAAAGTAGCCGCTTCCCCGCTCTAACCACGCAGGTACAAGCTTTTGCGCGGCCCGCACATGGGCCATCAGATTGACTTCGAGAGCCTGTTGCCACTGTTTCTCGTCGGCGTCCAGTCCGCTGGCGTCGCCTACTCCGGCGTTCGCAAAATATATGTCAACCGGCCCCAGGCGCTCCTCGGCCGTTTCGATCAACCGCGTGATAACTTCGGTATCGGCGGCATCCCCGGCGACCGCTACCACTCTCTGAGGGTCGATTTCATTGGCTAACCGGTCTGCTGTCACCTCTAGGCGTTGCGCATCAAGATCCGAGATCACCACTTTCGCCCCGCCTTCAAGGAGTCGCTGAGCGATAGCCGCCCCGATCCCTCCGGCAGCCCCAGTCACGATGGCCACTTTATTGTTGACGTCCATAGGTTTTCTCCAATCGGCTGCAGAATGTGCCGGTTAATCTGCCCTGTAGCGAATCGCGCGCATTCTCACGGAAGGTCGCGGTAAGTGATCTTCATAAACGTTCGATTTCGGGCTAGCGCAACCCGCTGCTAGGCCCTCATAGTTCATGATTGTGTGATCGTGATCACGTACTCAAACCATACTTGAACGTGTTTTCAGGTTCAAGAATAAAACCTCGTTGAATTTATGTTTTCAGAGCCTGTCAGTAAACTCGGGGCAGGCATCTAGGAGCCGCAAGCCTCACCAGTGAGATCAGACTTTCAGGAGCAGCTTGCCCGTATTGACTCCGTCAAACAGACCAAGCAGGGCGTCTGGGAAGGTGGTCACGCCACCGTCCAGTATGGTTTCGGTGGCAACGATCCGCTTTTGAGCAATGAGTTCAGAAATCGCTGCCACTGCCTCGTCATACCGATCTTGGTAATCCGATACGAGGAACCCTTGCATCGTTGCACGGAAGACTAATAGCGCCATATACCGCCGCGGTCCTTCTGGAAGTTTCTCCTCGTTGTATGCCGAAATGGCTCCACACAGCGCGATTCGAGCGCCGAGAGCGAGGTTAGCTAGCGCAGCGTCGAGCATCTCACCGCCGACATTATCGAAGTAGAAATCGACCCCGTCGGGTGCCGCACGCCGCACCTGACGCAGGAGATCCCCCTCCTTGCGATCAATCACTTCGTCAAGCCCGATTTCTCGTAGCCACGCCACTTTCTCTGGACCGCCCGCCACACCAATGACACGACACCCTTTGGCTTTG
>Ga0079225_10000870_pt1 | contig 16566 bp, 38 predicted proteins | sample Poulit2012_FD_76344 | JGI IMG/M metagenome (GOLD analysis project Ga0079225, IMG submission 76344) | Agricultural soil microbial communities from Georgia to study Nitrogen management - Poultry litter 2012 | ecosystem: Environmental > Terrestrial > Soil > Agricultural land | place: USA: Georgia... | reverse complement strand
TTTAAATTTTTTCGTATTCCTGGGTGGATAAAATACCCATCAGATTCATTTAAAATTCTCCATTGCTCCGCTATAGCCATATCTTTGAAATTATCATAATTTAATTCTTCAAAATCAGAACGATTATATCTATAATTTATAACCGGTTTCAGATCTTCGTTTCCCTTTTCGTCTGTCATCATTACTTTAATAATATTGACCACTGAATCTACTTCATCACTTTTAAAAGCTTCGTTGGTAATTTCAAAGGAATCATAGACTACATTAAATAAAGAGTTTTCGCTCCAAAGACTTCCAGGTTCAAAAGTCATAGTAAGTTCGCCTTCAAAAAGTTCAGCTTCGTCTACATCGTAATCCTCTTGTATCGCTTCTTCTATAGACCTGCTTTTCTTTCGTTTTTTCTCTTTTTCAACCTTTTCATTTTCTTCTTCTTCTGCTTTTTTCTTGGCTTCATCATCTTCTTTTTTAGCTTTTTCTTCATCAGTTTTTTTATTTTCATCTGACTTTTCTGTTGCTGGCGCTGAAGTTTCTTTCGCTTCTTCTTCATCGTCTACCATGTTGCCTATTGCCCCAAACAACAAAAGCCCAGCAACTACCCAAACCCACCAACGTTTTAAAAATGGTTTCTTTTCATTTAGTTTTTGTTGCTTAGGAGCCGGAGGAGTAATTTTCTCTTTCTTTTCCTCAACTTTTTGAGTAGCTTTTGTGGTCGGTTTTTCCTCTGGTTCACTTTGCTCTTTCTTCAGTAAACCCAGAAATCCAGTGACGTCTCCTTGATCAATATATTTTATGGATATTTTCTTATTGTTATATTGAAATTTTATTGTAGGGCTATTCAATTTCTTTTCTATAAATTCCACATTGCTGATATTTTCATAAATAAAGGAAGCGGGTTGTTTTTTATTGAAAAATAATATCCTTCTATTTGTAGCTATAAAAATACCATTCCTTACGATAGCCTCGCCCTCAACTTTTCCATCCAACATCCCCAACACTTTAAATTTTATAACTTCTTCTGCATCAAGGTGTTCTCGCGCAACAGTAGTCAAATTTACCATTTTTTTCGATTCTTTAACCAATCAAATCCCCCTCAATAGTAATATAGAACTATGTAATAGTTGAAAATAAAACGATCTTAAAGATCGCCGCATTAAAGTTTTTTCAAATGACTAACTTCTTTTGGTACACCATAAATGTTTGCAGCTTCATTAATAGTTAGATTGGTGTCATTCAGTTTATAAAGATCATTATCCGGCATTAATAGTTCAACAGCAAAGCGATTCGCTTCAACTTCTATTTTATCAACAGAAAAAAGAGTTTTTCTTTTTAAAAAAGGTGTGCTCAATCTGGGATGTATTTCTGAGTGCCCTAATTCATGAGCGCAAGTGAAACATTTATCTTTTGGGTGCAAATTTGAATTTATGTAAATGAACTTATTTCTTCTGATGTATTTGTAAAATCCATACACTTCTTCATGAAGGTTTTGTTCAAAAACATAAATGTTTTTAGCGGCTGCAATTTCGAATGGATCGTTGGTTCCGTGTTTTTTCACTAAGTCTCCTACAATCTCCTTGATCCACATATAGCGATCCCCCTTTAGGACTATTAGTTATCTCTATATTTTTTAGGGGTATACTTCTTATTCGCTAAAGTCGCAATGCGTTCAGCGTGTTCTAGGGCTTCTAAAAGAGATTCTATAGCTTCCTCGCTCATGGGTTCACCCATAAAGTTCAAACCATCCCCTTTACCTTCTATTAAATCTTCTTTCATTTTTTTCATACGTTTAGCAATATCTTTTTCGTCCTTCTCAGTTAAGTGCGGTTGGTCGCTGTAACCAAGCAAGTAATCAGTAGATGTTTTTAGCGCCTTAGCTAACCTAACTACATCACCGTGGCTTAATGAGGTATAACCTCGTTCCCAATTAGATACAACCTGAGCCGAAGAATTAATTTTCTCACCTAAATCTACTTGGGTTAACCCCAGTTCTTTCCTTGATTTTTTGATCCGATCCCCTGTATTCATGGGATTTCCCCCTGTTCCAAACTAGTAATCATTATATATATATTAACAAAAGTAACGTAATATGTTATCGAACTAACGATATATGAGAAAAATGTTAAAATAACTATTGACAATAACGGAATTAGTTAGTAATATGTAATTAACGGAAAACGTTAGTTGGAGGTGAAAGCTTATGATATATGAAAATGTAGAGAAAATTAGAGAAGCTAAAGGCGTAACCAAAACGCACTTAGCTAATAAACTAAATTTATCCTTACAAGGATACATCCACATAACGTCTGGAAAGACTCGATTGGATGTTGAAAGATTAAGAGTTATTGCAAGAATGCTAGATGTAGAGCCAGCTATTTTTTTTGATAATAAACTAACGGAATCCGTTATTAAAAGAATTAAATCGGCGCACAAACAAGCAATATAAGGGGTGTTTAAAATTAAAAAACGTGCTTACAATTTCAAAGATTTAACTGGCGAAAAATTTTCGCGGTTGGCTGTGATTGAGTTTTATGGATTAAACAAACACCAAAGAACATTATGGCAATGCCGATGCGATTGCGGACGCGTAACAGTTGTAAGTGGTTCGAACCTTACAAAAGGAGCAACCAAGAGTTGTGGGTGTCTAAGGTCAGAACTACTATCTAACAGATTAACCAAGCATGGTATGGCGACCAATGGTGACAGACACAGTTTGTATAAAAGATGGGCAAGCATGAAAGCTCGTTGCACAAACCCTAACGAATACGCTTTTAAAAACTATGGAGCGCGAGGCATATCGGTTTGTGATGAGTGGTTGCATTTCGAACCTTTCGCCAAATGGTCTTTAAAAAATGGTTACGAAAATCATTTGGAATTGGATCGCATTGACAATAACGAGGGTTATTATCCTGGGAATTGTCGATGGGTGACTGCGCAAAAAAATCAGCTTAACAAGAGAAATAATAATCGGATCACCATAAAAAACGTAACTAAAACTTTGTCCGAATGGTCAAGGGAGTCTGGTATATCCATTCAAACCATTAAGTCCAGAATGAGATACGGGTGGTCTTGTGATGACTTACTGAAACCCATCGGGACATCATACAAAAGCAGAGAAAGAGATAGCACAGGCAGATTCATTTCATAAATAAAAAACAAGCAATCTAATCATCGCCTTCACATCCGATGTCAACATCTAAACGAGCAGAGTTACGCCACAATATCCCAGTTTCGGGATGGAGCGACACCCACATAGGGGATATGCCACGACGTTAGGTGCTGACATCGGGTGTGAAATCAAAAGCGATAGATTAATAGGAGGTAATTAAATGAATCAATTAAAAGAAGCCACAAAACAATTACAAGAACTAATAGAGTTCGCAGAAACGAAAGGGTGGAGCGAAGAAGAACTCGCTAAAGTTATTAACCTTCTTCACTTCCATCTTGAACAAAGTTCTAATCCATTTTCTTTAACTCAGTATGAAAATCTTTGATCAAACCCAGAACATCATCAGCTTTTATTAGTTGTTTTGAAGCGCCATTCGCCTGTTTACTGTTAGCCGAAGCTGCAATGTAGGCTTTTGCAATCTCTACAGCTAATTCTTTATCGCTTTTAGACAAAACCGAAACCCCCTTTCCACAATCAGTTTATCAGAAAGGGAGAATAAAAGGAGGAACAAATAATGAATCAATTACAAATTATAGTTAACGGCGAACCAAAAGAAATTCAGATTAAGGAATATAAGGGTCAACGTGTTGTAACTTTTTCAGAAATAGACGATTTACACGAAAGACCAGAATACACGGCTAGTCGTAACTTTGGACAAAACAAGAAACATTTCATTGAAGGTGAGGATTATTTCAGATTATCAAACAAGGAAATCCAATCTACGAATATCGTAGATTACAACAGCCCCAAGGGTTTGACGCTTTTAACTGAATCGGGATATCTGATGTTGGTTAAGTCATTTCAAGATGATCTTGCTTGGGCGGTCCAACGTCAACTTGTTAAAAGTTACTTTAGGGAAAAATCAAATTCCTTAGACACAACTCAACTAAGTCCTGAATTACAAATGATGAATCAAATGTTCCAAGCTGTAGCCAAAAATGAATTTGAAACAAAAGAAGCTAAGCAACTTGCTAGCCAAGCCAATCAATCGGTTAACAACATTTCTAATATCGTATCTATGACCAATGTCGGTTGGCGCGAAAAGACCAATGTTATTTTAAAGAAAATATCTGCTAATTGGACAGGTGTTGAGCCTTATCGAAGTGTTAAAAGATTAAGCTATGAACGACTTGAAAAACGTGCCGGTTGTAAATTGGATATTCGGTTAAACAACCGAAAAGAGCGCGCTGTCGCGCAAGGGATGTCCAAATCATATGTAAATAAAATCAACAAACTAGATGTTATATCCGAAGAAAAACGACTAGTTGAAATTTATATTCAAGTTGTAAAGGAAATGGCCATCCAATTTAAGATCAACATCAACGATTTTAAATTCGAGGAGGTGATCTAAATGGCTCAACTAACAATCAGCCAGGAAGAAATCCAAGACCTAGTAACAGAAATGAAAAATCAATTAATCCCAGTGTTAATCCAAGAATTACGGCAAAAGCAATTGCCTCCATTACTGACACGTAAAGAGTTCATGGAACTGGTCGGCATTGGAGAAAGCAAATGTGCCGAGTTATTCCACAGAGAAGACTTCCCAGTCAATAGAGAGTTAGGTCATCCGAGGGTAGTGACCAAGGACTTCTTTGACTGGATGGCTGCAACAAATCAAAATGCGGCGGAAGTCAACTTCTCCAATCAAGCAATCTAGCAAAACAACCAACTTGAGGGAGTTGGTACTACTAGTATATAACGCCCTCGCCTAAAAGAGTATTCTAATTTTGAATATCGAAAGGGGGTGAAACAAAGTGAGAGTCGGCGCAGTCTTACGGGCGTGTCGGACTCGTGCAGGATTAAGTCAGGAGGAACTAGCAAACAGGTTATTCATCAGCCAATCAGACGTATCTAAGTATGAGAACGACACAATGGAACCACATATATCAACATTGCAAGCATGGACGAACAATACACAAGCACCAGAAGTATTAGTAGCTTTCATTTGCGGTATGGATGGGTTATCAGTCATGCAAAGCATATTGGAAGCAGGAACGGCTGTCATCAACGCAATTATATTAGGAGGGATTCTATGAAACTACAAAACTTATTTTTACCGAAAGACATTGTAATGGCAGGGAAGGAACTTGATTGCTACGGATACTGCTTAAATAAATCAGTTGAGCATTTTTTAAACGCTGATTTTGGAAGAGCAGCAGCGTACCACGAAAATATAGCTCGGTCATTAATGGAACTGCAACGCATGAAAGAAGATAAGCGCGTAGATGATCAAGCCAGATACATTTTGAGTCAGATTGAAGCGCGCCAACATCAAGGTGGGTTAAACAACAGATTGAGGTCATTTCTATGAGTGAGCGCTTTGTAAATGGTTTTTATGCCGTTGCAGGTGTTGGAACATTAGTATTTCTGTATTTTGCATTAACTAACGCATAGGAGGGATTTTTATGAATGGAGTAATGGATGGGGAAATGGGGGCTATTCTAGAGAAAGCTAAGGAAAAAGGGGATGAACTGGAGTTATTCGAATACTTTTACACAATTATAAGTGCGTGTGTGATGCACGGCATAAGTCCGACTCCTGAAGCAATTATAAAACATGCTGAAAAAGCTTACAAGCAAGTCTTAGGGGAGGTGTAAATATGGGTTTAGAACATCCTACGGTCAGTCGGACGCTAAGAACAGGTTATCCATACAGCCCATTGCGCCAAGTTGTAGGTAACGACCCGTTAGGAAATGAAGTCCACCCAGGAGATGAGATCTTAATGTTAGATGATGATTTCTTCTTAGTAGAAACAATGGGTGCAGAAGCGATTGAGGTATTGGAGTTTTTGGGTGCAAGCTATGAAATTGCAAAATAGGAGGATTTCAAATGTCAAGAATTAAAAGGATTTATGTTGTCAGTATTACTGACGAACACGGTCATGGTTTCTGGTATGAAGTTGGAAGAAATAATGTTCATGAGATTAGGGACAACAGCATCGATGTAGAAAATGTAGCAGCGCATCGTGTTTATGAGGTGTTTACAAAAGGTCCAAGGAAAATAGCTTCAATAGAAAATGCACCAGTTATTGTCGAGTATTTTGAAGAAAAATAAAAACGCCCATAGCAGTGGACGTTTAAAAGCTAGCAAATTTAAATCATTGTTCCTCCATTATACACCACCTAGTTGATGGAGGGCAAGGAGGTAATCAAATGGACTGGTACAAGCATTTTTTCAAGCAACTAAAAACAACGAATGATGTATTCACACCAAAAGATTTATATGTAGCCCTGTGTATGGGAGTAGCCGAATCGGGGTTTGCAACTGTAGAAGATTTAAGAGACTTAACAAAAGCTTATAACGAATATATGGAGGGTGTTAATAATGTCAGAATTACAAGCGCAGTATAATCAAACAAATAACGGAACAATGGCACAAGCATCATCAAGTCGTGAAATGGAAGAAGTGAAAGGCCAAATATTTATGGCTCGCCAATTCCCAAGGAACGTTTTCGCATCTGAACAGCGTATTTTAGATAACTGTAAACGTCCGGCACTGGCAGAGGTTGCTGTCTACTCTTATCCGAGAGGCGGAACCAAGGTGGAGGGGCCATCCATTAGATTGGCTGAGGTGTTAGCGCAAAACTGGGGAAATCTTTCGTTTGGTGTAAAGGAATTAGAACAGCGTGAAGGTGAATCGGTTGCTATGGCTTATGCATGGGATTTAGAAACGAACGTCAGGCAAGAGAAAGTGTTTACTGTTAAGCACAGCCGTAAAGCGAGAGGACAAATTAAAAAGCTTGATGATCCACGTGATATCTATGAACTTGTCGCTAATAACGGTGCCAGAAGAGTGAGAGCGTGCATTTTGGGTATTATTCCGGGCGATATCGTGGATAAAGCAGTTGAAGAGTGCAGCAAGACACTGCAAGGAAATGGCAAGGGTCCATTGAAAGACCGACTAGCTACAGCATTAACAGCATTTAAAGATAGTTATCGCGTCACACAAGAGCAGATTGAGGAGCGAATGGGATACAACATATCAGCGTTTACTGAACGTGATTATGCAGACTTAATCAAGATATTTACTTCCATAAAGGATGGCATGAGCAAACCGGCTGATTGGTTCTCAAATGAGGTTAAAAATAAACAAGAATCCAAGCTTACAGACGCTTTTAACAAAGGTGATACCAAAGGTGCCAAGCAGGAAGAAAAACCACAAGACAAGCCGGAAAACAAGGGTGTGAAGGCAGATGGGAACAAAGAACAAACTTCCTTTAACATCGAATAATTATTATAGCTTGAAAGCTGACAATCAGTATATGTCTGTAAGTCAACTGAAAAATTGGATCGAATGTGAAGCTGCAACGAAGGCTTATCTGAAAGGTGAAATTACAAAGGAACCGACTGGCGCAATGCTAGTTGGCTCCTACACACATGCAGCATTTGAAGGAGATAAAGTTTTCAATCAATTTATTGAAGAAAATAACGGTGTGATATTCAAGAAAAACGGTGGGAAATATGCAGATTACGAACAAGCGGACTTGATGATTGAATCACTCAAGAATGATCCTTTTGCCAGTTTCGCCATGAGTGGAGAAAAAGAGCAGATTGTCACCGCAAACCTGCTCGGCATCGACTGGAAGTGCAAGATCGACAATGTCAATCATCAACATCAGTTCTTTTCCGATTTAAAGACAACACAGGACTTGTATAAACGATATTGGAGCGAGAAATACGATGGTTGGGTGTCATTTATCGAAAGATGGGATTACGTCCTGCAAATGGCTATTTATCGTAAATTGATAGAGCAAAATACAGGTCAGTTATATACACCTTACATTGTAGCTGTAACCAAAGAAAAGACACCAAATAAAGCAGTGGTCCACTTCGAGGAATCACGCTTTGATTTTGAATATGAATGGGCAGAAATGAAGTTGGAGCGAGTTATGGAAGTAAAGAACGGAAATGCGGATCCAGTTGCTTGTGGTAAGTGTGATTATTGCAGATCGGTTAAGGAATTGAACGGAACAATTGAAGTGGGGGCGTTGATTTATGAATAGGGGAGAATGCACGAAGTGTAAAGGTCATTTTCAGCAGAGTGAACAAGTCTATTTATCAATTGAAAACAAGAATTATTGCGAAGCTTGCTATAAAGAATGGAATAAAGAGTTTTGCGGGCATGCATAACCAATCAAAAGTATTGCTCCCTTCGTGGATCTGGGAGCAATCGAAAAATAAAGATGAATTACAGCAGCTGATCATGGGTTACATCAGAAGGAGTTATCCAGGATACACGATTTTGAGGGTGAAAGGAAAGTTTGCCGTTTGCGATATTAATAGATAACCCAGGAGGGGTGGTAGTTTGAAAGGTTATATAAAGGACTTTAGAAAAGAGTTGCATAGTGATGTGTGGATGATGCCACCCCTCTACCACAGGGTTTGGCAATACCTCAAATATATGGTTAATCACAAAGAAAACAGAATTCCTATGAAGGATGGTTCGTTTTTAAACATACAACCAGGACAGCACTTAACGTCAGTCAGAAACATAGCGAACAATGTCGGTTGGTATGAAAGAGGGGTTTTCAAATCTCCTAACCCTAAAACAGTTTCTAGCATTTTGGAGTGGTTGGAAAAGCAAGGCATGATACAAATTAACCGCGGTGAAGGTAACAGACAGTACACACTAATAACGTTGTCAAATTGGGATTCTCACCAATCGGGAGAGGATGAAGGTAACAGTAAAGAAACAGTAAGTAAACAGTCCGTGGATATAAACAAGAATGATAAGAATGACAAGAATGATAATAAAGATATAAAGACATTACGTTCCAAATTAAAATTTGAAACACACCATATGAAACTAGCAGAACTTTTATTCAAGAAGGTTAAAGAAAATAATCCGTCTGCAAGGGAACCTAATCTTGAATCATGGGCTAATACATTTCGTTTAATGATGGAACGTCCTAAAGAAAAGCGGTCTGGTAAAGACATTCAGGATTTAATCTTATGGAGTCAGTCGCATCATTTTTGGTACAATAATGTTCTATCTGCGGACAAGCTTAGAAAACAGTTTGATAGATTACAGCTGGAAATGAAAGACGAAACACACAAACCACTGAAAGTAATTAATGGCGGGAGATTTGAAGTTCCTGCGGATGAACAGTTCGAGAATTTATTCTAGGAGGTTGTCACATGAAAGCTGCAAATGCACTCAAAGAAATATTTAGCGGATGGGAGAAGCGCGGTATTACAGCAGCTATCTGCACCGAGTGTGGTGAGCAATTTGATAATTATGATCTGTACGGAAACGGAGAATTCAAGGCAAGTATCGATGATGACACTTGCTCTGCATGTAGAAAAAAGAAGGAAGATGCAGAGATGGTAAAGCGAATCATAGAAAAACGAGAGGAAAGAAAATACATCAAGTTCGAAAACTTTTCGATACTTCCTGCTGAATTGAAACGTGCAGAGTTCAACAATTATAAGCCCAAAAACGAAACTCAATCCGATGCACTGGAGACTATTAAATTATTCGCGGAAGGAAGTCACGAAAAAACAACGATGTTCTTCCAAGGAGATACCGGGATTGGGAAAACCCACCTTTCCATGGGTGCATATAAGGAATTTAGGAATAGAGGAAAATCCACATTATTCATTGATTTGCCTTCACTTTTGGCGAGCATCAGGGGAACTTACAGCGGTGACAGTGATATGACGCAGGACAAAATTATGAATCTAATTAGAGATTGCGAATTGCTTGTTCTTGACGATATAGGAGCCGAATATGTGAAGCCGGATGCCAGCGGGTTTGAAAGTTGGGCGGCCGATATAATATTTCAAGTTGCCAACGCTAGGCAAGGAAAGAAAAATATTTACACAACAAATTTCACTGCAAAATATCTAAACCAGAAATACGGCATGATGTCGAAAAGAATCCTCTCACGACTAATGAATAATGCAACTGTGATCAAAATGGAGGGTCAAGATCATCGTTTGAAGGGACTGGATTAAAAATGAAATACACCGAATGCACCACATGCGGAAGAAAGCTAAAGGACAAGAAAAGCATTGACCGAGGTTATGGTCCCGTTTGTTATGAAAAGTATTTGAAGGCTCAGGCGGATGAAGAATTTGAAAAGAACCAGGTAACTATTGATGAAGTGATAGAGGAGGCGATTTAAATATGTGGATGGGCATGAAATCAGTAATGGTATTTAACCCGAAGGATAGCGATGAGCAAACAGCAACAAAGTTCATGGACTGGAAGCGAGATAACAGCGCTGTAGGAGACAAAGCTGTTCCTAATGCAAAGAAAACACAGAAGTACTTGAACAGATATAAAAAGGAGAATGTTATATGAGTGAAGATAACATCATTATCATAACGCCAATACAAAATCATGATGGTTACTTTGCATCGAATGACGGAAAAATTTATTCCCAATGGGTTAACAAAGGTATGCACGGGTTGGTGAAGGAAGGTGCTTTAAAAGAGTTGAAGTGTAGTAGAGCAAATAAACATGGTCACAAAATGGTTAGGATGGGCGGGCGAAAAGGAAAAACGAAGTTAGTACACAGGATAATTTATGAGGCGTTTAACGGTGAGATTAAAAATGATTTGATGATCAGACATATAAACGATCTGCCGGATGATAATAGGCTTGCCAACTTAGTTCCAGGAACACAATCTGACAACATGCAAGATGCCATTAGATCAGGAAGGTTCGCAATGGGTGTGAAAAATGGTCAAAGCAAATTGGGAGTAGAAGATGTTTTGTTTATCCGCAGAATGGCCGGCGTTCTCACTCATAAAGAAATGGGAGAAATGTTCGGAGTAACCAGGAGCACAATAGGACATGTAGTACGAAGAAGTAGTTGGAAACACATAGACGAAAAGGAGATTTCATAAATGCTAAATCAAATAAATTTAATCGGTCGTTGGACCAGAGATACTGAAATTACTATGAGTACAAATGGAACGGAAATATTAAATGGTTCTCTTGCAGTAGGTGATCCATATAGAAAAGATCACACAGATTTCGTTGATGTCACCGCATTTAAGCAATTAGCGCTCAATACAAACCAGTACACACAAAAGGGTAGCAAAGTAGCCATTGTTGGCAAACTACAGCAGCAACGTTGGGAAAAGGACGGACAAAAACGAAGCAAGCACGTTGTTATCGCTAATCAAATTGTGTTTCTGGATGATAAGCAGCCTGCAGCATCAAACAATCAGCAATCTAGCAAAGCAAACGGAAATGAGGACCCGTTTAAGAAGCAAGGGGAGTCAAGCGAGATACAGGACTCAGACCTTCCCTTTTAAAGGAGGACTAACCAATGAACACATTAAAAGCAGGTCATTCAGCGATATTACCACGTGAGAAAAGTAGGATTTTGTTCGACAGCAAGGACATTGATTTTGGATTCCCTGAATGGCAACTAGCCGAAATAGAGCGATTGTGGCGCAACGGAAAGAGCGTTATGTATATATCAAAGTGGACTAAACGGAATCCGCATGAAGTATTTTTCACGTTATATGAGTTCTGGATGGACGGAGTTATTGATGATATCGAAAAAGCATTTTCTATAGGGGAGACACTACTTGTTCCTGGGAGGGGTTAGACATGAACCACAACCAAGCAAAGGACGAACTACGGCGTTGTTTAAGGGAAAACAAGACTATTACTGTTCCGAAGCTTGAAAAGTTAATGCAGGCGCTAAATATGAGCTTAGAAAGCACCCATGATAAAGAGGTTAATTATCTAAAGGCTGAGATAAAGAAATTGAATAAGAAGATTAAACGGCAGCGTGTGGTGCTTAGGAGGTATGAGGGGTGAGTAGGTTGGAAGAGATACAAAATAAATTGGAGAAGATAATTAACTTCGACACCAACAGTAGCACAAAACTTTCGCAGTCTAGTATCACCCACGCTGAGCACCATCTTCTGCTACTTGAATTTTTGGAGGAGGATTCGCAATGGCTTGTTGAACGTGTGAAAGAGTCGGAGAAAGCGAGACTGACCATTGAGCTTGAAGCACATAATCAATGGGCAAGGGCGGAGAATTCGCGTATTAAAAATGAACGCTACAAACAGGCTTTGGAAGAAATACAAAAAGATGCAAGTAGCTATATGGGGAATTCGGCAGCTCGGCGACTATACGACATATCCAGTAAAGCACTCAAGGAGGATGAATGATGAGGGGAATTAAACTTAGGGCTTATGCACAAAATTCAAACGTGATGGTATATCAAAAGGATTTTAACAAATGGATTGAGGGTTTTATGATGTGCGTTGAATTTAAGCCATGGGAAGACGATAAAACGGAATTTGTTGCTGAGCATATCTGGTTGGAAAATGAAGGCGAGAGTCACACTATAGACAACCCTCCTATTTATTCTAGTGATGACATGGTGGAAATCATGCAATTCACAGGCTTACACGATAAGCACGGTAAAGAGATTTATGAGGGGGATATTACAACTAATGAACTGTATAAAATTGAAGGACTTGCCTTCATGGTCTATTACGACAATGAAAAAGGAATGTTTAAGCAACGTCCTTTCATATTCGAAAACAACGGAAAAAAGTTAGGAAATAAAGATTTGACGTTGCAAATGGATTCGGTTACCAACAAGGAAATCATCGGCAACATATATGAACACAATCACTTATTGGAGGTAATTAAAAATGACTGAAAAAGTTAAATTGACACAGGAACAAGCTGATGCGATTGAACTGGCTAGTAACAAAAAAGGTAGAACCATTGAATTTCATACGAAGTCAGTATGGCAAAACGATTTTGCCGCATTAAATGAATTAAACACAGATGAATTAGTTCGCGCCTTATACATCGGCTATGAAGTAGAACTGGAGTTTGAAGTTGGGGATTGGGTTTACGTAATAGCAACTAGACAAGTCCATCAAATCACAGGGAGATTGAACAATAAGATTATCTATCTTGATATGGACGGAGGAATGACTCGAGAAGTAAATGTACGCCACGCCACACCAGATGAAATAGCTGCCGAAAAAGAGTGGAGATGGTGGGCAAGGCATGGTAGGAAAGAGTACGAACTCAGAATAAATGATGTTGTCAGCTACGACTGTAGATCTTGGGGCGGTATTTACATCGTTGCAAGTGATCCGTATAAAGGGACTGCCTTCAAAGAGGATTGTGTAAAACTTTATAACAGGCACCGGATGAATGATATTTCCATCAGGGTTAAGGATTTGAAAATCATCTGTTTCGCAGAATCCCGCCTGGACGGTGATACCAATTAAACAATATCTCACACCAGAAGATTACGAAATAGCGGAGTCTAACGGCATAAGCGAACGGCTGGTATACGAGCGTTTTTATATTAATGACTGGACGGCAGAACGTGCCATAACCGAACCTCCGGGAAACTATCATTCTGGTAATTATAAGGAATTACTAAAACAAGCGCATGCAAACGGAGTAATGATCACATTGGGAGGACTATACCAAAGGATATACAAAGGTATGCCGGAAGAAGAAGCAGTTACTAAGCCATTAGTACGAAAAAGTAAATATATAGAAATAGCGGAGTCTAACGGTATAAGCAGGCAAGCGTATTATTCGAGAATCCACAGAGGTTGGGATAAGGAAACAGCGAGTACGTGGCCTATTGGTAAGAGTCGGAAGAAGGTAGCGAAAGCGTCAGATAGCTTATCAGAATCAGAGATTGACAGGATATTGAATGTGGAGGTAGGCAGCACGCACAACACATGGTTCTAATCGCAACACAGCCCACTCACAAACTATCATAACTAGACAACTAGACAAATACATACAGCAGGATTTACAAGGATCGTGGGTGGGTTAAATTGATTATTTGGAGGTAGTGAAGATGAAATACTCGAACGGAATTAATAAAAAGAATAAATTTTTGCAGATGTTTTGCAGACATAAGAATGTAGGTTCGTTTACTGAGCAGTCAACATTTCAAAGTTTGGCGGGAGAAACAATCCATCATATTTGCAAAGATTGCGGAAAAGTGAAAGGAAAGCAAGTTTTAAGGTATGAGGGCATGGGATTCAAATGACTCCACGATGGATGATCGAAAGAAAACGCACAAACAATGATCATGAGATATTGCAAGTTATTGAAGTATATAAAGAAGATGAAAACAAGGAATTAGTTAAGTCGGAAAACAAGCAATGGAGTTATAAGAAAGAATTATTGCTGGTGGAGGGATAACTAATGTGGTACATGCTACGCAATGAAAAAGGTCAGGAGATTATGACGGATAACTTAGTAAGAGTAACGCACTTAGAGGGTAGAGGCTTTAAATTAATGCAGGTTGTGGATATAAACGATGTTAGTAAATGTAAGGAGGGGTAAGGGATGAAAATACATGTGATTACAGAAATACTATTGCCGTCCGATGAAACGAATGTAGTGGAGGCGTACAGTGATAGAGAATCAGCTATGGATAGAGCATTTTACCTTCAAGAAAAATACCGTGATTATGGATTTTCTTACGGAGTAACTGCATTGGAGGTAAAACAATGAATTTGAATGAATTATTTAAAATACAAGCAAAACTAGACGAACGCATTGTGCAGGAACACGGACTACAAGGGCAGGATTTGCTAGATAAAAAGATATTGGCATTACAGGTTGAATTAGGTGAGTTGGCTAATGAATGGCGCTGGTTTAAGTTTTGGAGTACGGACAAAGAGTCGCGAACAGAAGTAAGCACAGGAATTTGTCTTCATTGCAGTGGAACCGGAAATGAATTTCACGATGATGAAACTATGGAATGGGAGGATTGCCCTTACTGTGAAGATGGTGAAGTAGTAAAGAATCCACTCCTAGAAGAATTCGTTGATTGCCTGCATTTTATATTGAGTATTGGCGACGATATTAAGTGTGATGCGGAAAACGTCATTAAACAAGTAAACAGTACAACGGATTGGATTTTAGAAAATCGCAACGTGAAAGAAACGTCTATCGTGCAGCAGTTCAATATTGTTTTCAATGACGTTGCTACTTTTGAAGAAATGAGAAGTTCAGATGATTATTATAACACATTGTCAGAGTTCTTTATTTTAGGCACAAAATTAGAATTTACGGATAAGCAAGTCGAACAAGCTTATATGGATAAAAATAAGATCAATCACGAACGTCAGAATACAGGCTACTAGGAGTGATCTGAATGTCGATCAGCATTGATGGAAAGGTATATAGAGTAAAGCAGAAAGTGAAGTATGGCGAGGACTTTCCGAAGCCAAATAGCAATAGAAACGTTATTCAACCCAAACTTGGTCGCTGTCTGATTTATATAATATCGGTTGGTATACCTGAGTGGTCGAACGACATGTCTGTACTTGTGCCGATTCGATTTTACATTACGCAGATAATCGAACCTAACAAAAGGTATCTGGCAGATAAAAAACGGAAAGTAAGCAAATTAAAATTGGTTAAGGGGTGATTTTATGTTCAAACCAGTTAGCAGACTACGGCATAAAAGCATTCATAAGCTGATTAAAATGTGTCAAGAAAAAGAACAGGCGGGCTGGGAATGCATAAAGCCTATACAGAAATCAGACAGCTATTTCAAACATTTTTCAAAAGATAATTACAACCGTTACGAATATCAAAATACAGATGTAAACAGCTACTATGAAGCTGTTTATCAGAAGGTGATGTGAGTGATTAACCGGGGTGAGGAAACGCAGTTTTTCTATGCGGTGTATGATGAAGAAATGGGCGAATACGGAGTTCCGCAAGAAATTGGAGATATACAGGAAATAGAGGTTAATTCAGAAAGTGATTTTTCGGATGTTCCTGAAATGAATACACCATTAGAATTTGAAGTAAGTGGTGTTACAACAAATTTAAAAACAATGACACCCACTATGCGAAAGTATTTTAAAACAGTCACGATCGGTGGTGCGTTATATTTATGAGAAGGAAACGCAATAAATATAACGCCAGAAAAGTATTGTTCCAAGGAATCGAGTTTGATAGTAAATCAGAATATGAGTATTACTTGCTACTAAAAAACAACAAGTTAGTTAAAGACATAGAATTACAGCCAGAATATACGATTATAGAAGCATACAAGGTCGAATGTGGTCGGTGTGATGGAAAGGGTCAGACATATAATAAACGCACTGGGAACTTCAATAAATGCACTTTATGCAAGGGTGCAGGGAGACGGACCAAGCAAGGCGCCAAGTATACTGCAGATTTCAAAGTAACGTATATCGATGGGCATGAGGAAATTGTGGATGTTAAGGGTGGACCGGCATCCAGGGATTTCACCCTAAGGCGAAAACTGTTTGAGATCCAGTCCGGTAAAGAGTTAGTTATTGCTAAAAAGACCGGAAAGGGGTGGGAGGTTAAGTGAACGAACGTAATTTATACAGGGTGAGCTTCATCCTGCTGATTGTTATATCAATCGTATTAGCTGTTGCGACAGGAACAAT
>Ga0079225_10000869_pt1 | contig 16575 bp, 16 predicted proteins | sample Poulit2012_FD_76344 | JGI IMG/M metagenome (GOLD analysis project Ga0079225, IMG submission 76344) | Agricultural soil microbial communities from Georgia to study Nitrogen management - Poultry litter 2012 | ecosystem: Environmental > Terrestrial > Soil > Agricultural land | place: USA: Georgia... | reverse complement strand
GATCTAAGTCGCTGTGGTCGGTCGTGACGGTAAGTTTCGCGGCGTAGTCGTCGACACTGCCGTCAACTTTGCCACGTTCTACGGATCCGCTGACATCGCGCAGGACCCGTTCACGGGCTGCTGCGGCTGATTCGTCGTCGCGTTCTACGACGACGACTTCTGCGCCCGAGGTGAGAAACGCGTGGGCGATCCCGGCGCCCATACGACCTCCGCCGAGCACGCCAACAATTGATGGAAGGCTAGTGTTTACCATGTTGCTCCTCATACGAAATGCGGTGGGCTTATTAGACGCGTTCGACCAGCATTGCTGCACCCTGGCCGACACCAACACACATGGTGGCCAGTCCGCGAGATTGCTCTTCGGCTTCCAGGCGGGACAACAAGGTGATCACGATGCGTGAACCGGAGGACCCCAGTGGGTGGCCCAATGCAATCGCGCCGCCCCAGGCATTGACGATGTCCGGGTTCAGGCCCAGTCGACGGATCGATGCCAGCGACTGGGTGGCAAACGCTTCATTAATTTCAGCGGCATCGAGGTCATCAACGGTCCAGCCGGCTTTGTCCAGGACCTTTTCGGTTGCTGGGACCGGGCCGAGACCCATGACTTCTGGGGCCAGTCCGGCTGAGCCACCGGCCACAATGCGCGCCCGCGGAGTCAGGTTGTACTTGTCGATCGCTGCCTGGGAGGCAACCACAATTGCGGAGGCGCCATCGTTGAGGCTCGACGAGTTGCCAGCGGTGACGACGTCACCGAGTTTGGTGACTGGGCGCAGCTTCGCCAGGGTTTCAACGGTCGTGCCGGGGCGAGGACCTTCATCCTGATCCACGACGGTGACGTTGCCTTTACGGTCCTTGACTTCCACCGGGACGATTTCGGAATCAAACCGGCCGGCTTCCTGAGCGGCTACGGCTTTGGCCTGGGAGTTGACCGCGAATTCGTCGGCTTCGTCACGGGTAATACCGTCGACGTTGGCGACCTCTTGGGCGGTTTCGGTCATACCGTAGGTCATTTTCCCATCGCAGGACAGATCCCCGCCGTATTCAAAGCGCGGGTTGACGAAACGCCAACCAAGGGCTGAGTCAAACATCTCACCTGGCTGACCGAACGCGCGGGTGGGCTTTTCTAGTACCCATGGAGCACGCGACATGGATTCGACACCACCGGCGATGACGATATCGGCATCGCCGGTCGCCACCATCCGAGAGGCGGTCTCGATGGCCGACATCCCGGATGCGCACAACCGGTTGATGGTCATCGCCGGGACTGATTCATCGCCGCCGGCCAACAGCCAGGCCATGCGGGCCACGTTGCGGTTTTCTTCACCGGCACCATTGGCGTTACCTAACAGCACCTCGTCCACGTCAGCAGGATCAATCCCGGTATCCTCCAGGACGGCTTTGATGGTCAGCGCGGCCAGATCATCTGGTCGCACCGAGCTGAGCGCTCCACTGTGCCGACCAACTGGAGTGCGTTTGCCCGAGACTAAGAATGCTTCTGCTACCACGTAGCTCCTTTAATAAAACTCTGAAACAACATTTGATAAGTGTAGTGACGAACGGAAGCTGGCTGCCGTCCTACGACCACAGCCAGCTGAAGTTCATGAGGTGCCGAAACTGTCTGCCCGGCTACTTGCTCAACAGTTCACCGCTGAATTCTGGTTTCCGCTTTTCTTGGAATGCGGCAAATCCTTCAGCGTAGTCTGCGGTCGAGCACAGCTTGCCCTGAGCGATGTTTTCTTGCTCCATCGACTCCCACAGACCGATGCGCTGATCTCGAATCTGGGCGACCAGTTCGCGCGATGCGAGGAATGCGCCGGTGGCACCCTGGGCGGCCTTCGCGACCTTTTTCCGGGTAAATTCGAGGAGCTCGTCTTTTGGTACGGAACGGGAGAACAGGCCCTGTTGGACGGCTTCTGCCCCCGACATCAAGTCAGCGGTGTAGATCAGGTCCAGTGTGCGGTGGGCTCCGAGACGCTCGGTGAACAACGCGTGCCCGCCCGAGTCCAGCGTGGCGCCAAGGTTGGCAAAAGGTGAGCCGATTTTTGCATCGTCTGCGACATACACGACGTCGGTCGCGATGGCCAGGCCGAGGCCGACGCCCAAGCATGCGCCCTGCACGGCAGCAAATGTCGGGGCTGGGAATTCAGCCATCTGCTTCAGAACCGGCGTGACCAATTTGCCGAGGTAGTCGTAGGCGTCATCGTCGGCTGGATCGACATTTGAGATGTCACGGCCGGCGCTAAAGCCGCGGCCTTCACCGCGAAGCAACAGAGCTCGCACGCCAGCGTCGGCGGCGTCGGTATAGGCCTGGGCGAGATCTTTGATCGCCTGCTCGTCCAACGCGTTCATCTTTTGTGGCGCGTTGAGCGTGACTTCAGCGATATTGTCGTGAATTTCAAGTTCGATCATGTCGGTCCTAAGCGTCGTAGTCAACGATCAATTTGTCGGAGGTCGGACGTGTCTGACACGTCAGCACGTAACCGGCTTCAACCTCATCGGATTCCAGCGCGTAGTTTTCATCCATTTCGAAGGTTCCGGTCACAACCTTGGCGCGACAGGTTCCGCAGACCCCGCCGGCACACGCAAACGGCGTATCGGGGCGGACGCGCAGGGCCGCGTTGAGTACTGACTCATTGGCTGATACCGGCGTTTCGACCGATGATGACAGCCCGTCGAGAGAGAATTCAATCGTGCGGTTTTCACCCTTGGGATCAACCTCAACCGGGCGACCACGGTGGCCACGGGGTTCGGTTGGGTCACCGGTCGTGAACAGCTCATAACGGACCGCGTCTTCGTCGACGCCGCGTTCTTTGAGCTTATCGCGGGTCATCTGCACGAGTTCGAATGGGCCACACAGGAACCATTCGACGGCGTTTTCAACCGGGATGATGCGGTCGAAGAGTTCGTCGAGTTTTTCCTCATCGATACGTCCCGACATCAGCGGTGAGATCCGTTGTTCACGTGATAGCACGTGGTGAATCGACAACCGCGTGGGGTATTTATCTTTGAGGTCCCCGAGTTCTTCGGCAAACATGACGTCCATCGCTGAGCGGTTGGCATAGACCAGGTCAAAGGTCGCATCTTCGGTGGACTTCAACAAGGTCGATACGATCGCCATGATCGGGGTGATCCCGGAGCCAGCAGCAATCGCAACGAAATGCCCACCCTGGGTGGCATGTTCTTCGGCGATCGCTTCCGGATCGTTGAGCGCGGTGCTGTGCATCTTCGAGGTGAAGGAACCCTGGGGGTTCATGACGTTGATCGTATCGCCAACCTTCAGCTCTTCGTGGACCCAGGTCGAGAACAGCCCGCCGAAGTCTTTTTTGATGGCAACACGAATTTCACCCGGGACGGGTTCGGCACAAATCGAGTACGAGCGGCGAACTTCTTCGCCGTCGATCTCCGCACGAAGCGCCACGTATTGGCCCGGCACGTAGTTGTAGTCATCTTGGAGCTCTTCGGGAATTTCGAAGGCCACTTCGATGGCTTCATCGGTCAGTTGGCGAATCTCCGACACGTTCAGGGCGTTAAACCGTGCGCGTTTTCGTGCGGGTGCCTTCAAGGTTTCAGTCATGGAGTGAGTTCCTTAATGGACTTTGAAATAGTCGAACGGTTCTAAGCAGTCATTGCAGGTGTACAGCGCCTTGCACGCGGTGGAACCGAAGCGGGTGATTTCACGAGTTTTCAGGGAGTGGCACTGGGGGCATTTGACGGCCATTGGGACAACGACCGGTCCGGTGTTCACAGCGGATTTTCCGGTTGGTGGGGCAATGCCGTACTCTTCGAGTTTGCGTTTGCCTTCATCGGACATCCAGTCGGTGGTCCAGGCCGGTGTGAGGACCAGCTTGACTTCAGCGTCTTCGTACCCGGCATATTCCAGCGCCGCGGTCACGTTCGCTGAGATCGTGTCCATGGCGGGGCAGCCCGAGTAGGTTGGGGTGATCGTCACGACTGGTTTGCCGTCAACGAGTTCAACTCCCCGAAGGATGCCAAGATCTTCAATGGTCAGTACGGGAACCTCTGGATCCGGTACTGATTTCACGGCATCCCAGAGTTCCTGGGTTGTAGGGTCTGCGGGTCGAAGCTCTGCTGAAATAGTCATTACCACTTAGCTCCTGGGAATTTACGAGCAAGTACCTGCATCTCGGTCAGGATATGGCCGCGATGCTCAGAGTATTTGCCGGTACGATTGCCCCCGAATGCAGCGGGTACATTGGGGAGCTCTAACGTTGCTTGTTCAATGATCGGGGCGATGCGCTGATCGAAGGATTCCTGCAACGACGATGGCAACACGGCAATGCCGCGGTCGGAAAGGTCGCGGACCAGGTCGTCGTCCTGGAACAGTTCGGCGACATATGGCCACATGTAGTTGAGGCCTTCCTGCATCCGACGGTGGGACTCTTCGGTGCCATCACCAAGACGCAGTGTCCACTGGGCTGCATGGTCCAGGTGGTACATCACTTCTTTATGCGCTTTGGCCGCCACTGCCGCGAGGGTCTCGTCCTTGGACTCCATGAGTCGGGCGAACAGTTCGTATTCGTAGATCGCAAAGATCAACTGACGCGCAATCGTCTGACCGAAGTCACCGTTTGGCTGTTCGACCAGTCGGACGGAGTAGAACTCGTGTTCGTCACGGAAGTAGGCCAGGTCGTCCTCGGTTTTATCCCATGCGGTTCCCGCATACGACAGTAAAAACCGGGCGTGACCGAGCTGGTCCTGGGCGATGTTTGCCAGCGCGACGTCTTCTTCCATTTCTGGGGCGCGGGAGATCCAGTGCCCCAGACGCTGGGCGAGCATCAGGGCGTCATCACCGAGGTACAGCGCATAGGTTGCGACATCTTCGTCAGCTTTGAGGTCTGATTCGATGATGTCTTCAGGGGTCATCGCATCGCCAACGGAAATCCGTGTGGCGGAGTCTGCTGATGCGAAACTCATAGGTGCTTCACCCCTTCAGATTTGGTGTAGTAGGTCGCGTGCCGGAATGCTTTGCCCTTGGGGGATTCAAAGAAGCCGCCCTTGGAGTCAGGATCCGAGCTCGAAATTGCATCGGCTGGGACCACCCAGACTGAGGTTCCTTCGTTACGACGGGTGTAGAGGTCACGTGCGTTGCGCAGGGCCATCGTGTCGTCCGGGGCGTGGAGTGATCCAGCGTGGACGTGTGACAAACCGCGCGACGACCGCACGAATACTTCGTACAGTGGCCATGAGGCGTCAATGTTTTGTTCTGACATGTTTCTAGGCTCCAATCAGGTGACGGTCGGTAGCATCTGCCTCACGACGAGCTTGTTTTTCGGCATAGGCGGCGGCTGCTTCACGCACCCAGGCACCGTTTTCGTGTGCTTCACGACGGTGCTGCAGACGCTGGACGTTGCAGGGGCCGTTGCCCTTAATGACGGACATGAATTCGTCCCAGTCCAGTTCACCGAAGTCGTAGTGACCACGTTCTTCGTTCCACTTCAGATCTGGGTCCGGCAGGGTCAGGCCCAGTGCCTCGGCTTGCGGGACAATCATGTCCACGAAGCGCTGACGGAGCTCATCGTTGGAAAAGCGTTTAATGTTCCAAGCCATCGACTGCTTGGAGTTCGGGGAGTTATCGTCCGGTGGACCAAACATCTGCAGTGCAGGGCCATAGAAACGGTTCACCGCATCTTGTGCCATGGCTTTTTGTTCTGGGGTGCCGTTGGAGAGTTCGTAGAGGATTTCCCAACCCTGGCGCTGGTGGAAGGACTCTTCTTTACACACCCGCACCATCGCACGACCGTACGGCGCATAGGAAGCACGGCACAGTGGTACCTGGTTCTGGATGGCAGCGCCATCGACGAGCCAACCGATCGCTCCAACATCGGCCCAGGTCAACGTTGGGTAGTTGAAGATCGAGGAGTATTTGGCCTTGCCGTCGAGCAGATCCTGAATCATCTCGTCGCGAGAGGTTCCAAGGGTTTCAGCTGCCGAGTACAGGTAGAGACCGTGACCGGCTTCGTCTTGCACCTTGGCCATCAGAATCATTTTGCGCTTCAGCGAAGGCGCCCGGGTGATCCAGTTGGCTTCAGGCTGCATCCCGATAATTTCGGAGTGCGCGTGCTGGGAGATCTGACGAACGAGCGTCTTGCGGTAGCCCTCGGGCATCCAGTCGCGAGGCTCAATGCGTGAGTCCTCGGCGATGATCTGATCGAACCGTTCTTGGCCTGCCCGCTCATCATCAAGATGAGTGACGGGCGTCTCGTGAATAGGCGTTGTAGACATATATGACACCTCGGACGGATAGTGATTGGAACTAAAACTCTAACGGATAATTACCGAACGTTCAGTCAGTATACGGAAGATGATTGTGGCATGCAACTCACCACGAGTCCCGCGCCCACAAAAGACCCCTCCCTCCGCGCGGGGGAATGCACCCCGGTGGCGCAACGGTCAAGAGTTGCGGATTTGACGTGCATCACATCGATCATTACCGTATGAATGGTCAGTAGATAATTATATAGCTCACATCCGGAGATTTCTATGTCACATACTCTCAGTACCGTCGGTGCGTCAAGAGATGCCGCCGAGATACAGCGGGGACAGTTTGGGCCACACGACCACCCCCGACTTGGGTATGACAGAACCTCCGAGTGGCTAGGCGTGACTGTCACAGAATACGCACCGGGCTATGCCAAAGGGCACATGCAAGTGCGCGAAGAGATGCTCAACGGCTTTCAGATCGCCCACGGCGGAATGGTCTTTGCTTTTGCCGACACGATCTTCGCGTGGTCGTGCAACCATCCGGACGGTGACGGTTCGACCATCACCGTGGCACAGGGAGTCGATGTGAACTTCCTGTCGTCTCCCACTGTCGGCGCCGTCCTGACAGCGATCGGGACGATGCGAGCCTCGACCGGTCGGTCTGGTCTGTGTGACATCACGGTCTACGACGAGCAAGAAAACTTAGTCGCCGAGTTCAGAGGTCGGTACCGGACGATCCCCAACCCGCGTCACTAACTCACGTCAGCGATACAAGACACGTAAAGGACAATTCATGACGACTCAAAGTGTTGCACCCCTCACCAATGAAGTTCCGCAGCCGTGGACCCCACCGGCCCCGCCCGCTGATCGGAGTCAACTCGACGCCGAGGAACTGTACAGTCGTGCACAAATTGAAGAACTTCAGTACGAACGTCTGCGCTGGACGCTGCACCACGCCTACAACAACGTACCGGCCTATAAAGAGCTCTATGACAAGCACGGAGTTCACCCCAACGATTTCAAATCGCTTGAAGACCTTAACCTCTTCCCATACATCGACAAAGAGTTCCTGCGCGAAAACTACCCGCTCAAAGCTCTTGCCGTCCCGATGGAAGATGTCCGTCGTATCCACGCCTCATCGGGTACCACCGGCCAGCCAACGGTCGTGGCCTACACCGAAAATGACATCGAAATGTGGGCATCCCTGGTCGCACGCTCACTGCGCGCCTCCGGTGTCCAGCCCGGCTGGAAAATCCACAACGCCTACGGCTACGGCCTGTTCACCGGTGGGCTCGGCGCCCACTACGGCGCCGAACGCCTGGGTTGCCCGGTCATCCCAATGTCCGGCGGCCAGACCGAAAAACAGGTTCAGATGATCATGGATCTTGAGCCTGAAGTCATCATGTGTACCCCGACCTACCTGCTGACCCTGGCCGATGGTTTCCATAAAGCCGGCATCAATCCGGCCGAGACCTCGCTGAAGGTCGCCGTGCTGGGAGCCGAGCCATGGACCGAGGGCATGCGCCAGGAGATTGAGTCGATCTTCGACATCAAGGCATGCGACATTTATGGCCTGTCAGAACTGATGGGTCCTGGCCTGGCTGGTGAAGCTGTTGATACCCAAGATGGCTGCCACATCTGGGAAGACCACTTCCGTCCAGAAATCATTGACCCGGTCTCGGGCAACGTCCTCGAAGACGGCGAATCCGGTGAACTGGTGCTGACCACCTTGACCCGTGAGGCACTGCCGATTATCCGCTTCCGGACCCACGACCTGACCAGCTTGTCACCCGGCACGGCTCGTGCGGGTCACCGTCGTCTCAACCGCATCACCGGGCGCTCCGATGACATGATTATCCTGCGTGGCGTCAACATCTTCCCGACACAGATCGAAGAGATCGCGCTCGAGATCGAGTCGCTGTCGCCGCACTTCGCCTTGGAAATCACGCGCCCGAACCGGATGGATGAAATGACCATCAAGATTGAGCGTCGTGAAAGCGCCACCCGTGCAGAAGCAGAACTGGGTGGCAAGCAACTGCTATCCCAGATCAAGACTCGCATCGGGTGCAGCTGCAAGATCGAGATCAACGAACCAAATACCCTGGCTCGGTCGTCCGGAAAGCTTCGTCGTATTTACGACTTGCGCGAACTGAACTAACGTCAGCCACCCCCGGCGCCTGCCGTGGAAGGCCTGACCTGGCCTTCCACGGCAGGCGACCGTAGCATAAGAGAGATGACTAGTGATCGCTACTGCGATGGCTTTCACCCAAGGAGCTTGAATGACCACGACCCCCACACCAACTCAGCCGGCCCGACGCGGCCGTCCAGGCTATGATCGTCAAACCCTGGTTGACATGTGCGTGAAAGTCTTCAACCGCCACGGGTACGAAGCCACCAGCATGGGCATGCTGGCCACCGAGCTGGGCATCTCGAAATCAGCGATCTACCATCACGTCAAAACCAAAGAAGAAATCCTCCAGGATGCCCTCGATGATGCCCTCGATGGACTCGAGGCTGTGATGGAAGAGGCCGAACAAACTGAGGGCCCCGCCCAGGACAAAATTGCCGCCCTGATCCGTGGTGCCGTGGAAGTCCTCGTCACCCGACAATCCTCGGTCACCCTGTTGCTGCGGTTGCGCGGTAACTCCGAAGTTGAAACCGCAGCGCTGGCTCGACGTCGAAACCTCACGACCCGGCTGGCACGTCTGATCGATGAGGCACAGTCAGAGGGAAGCGTTCGCACCACAACCGGCCCGAAGGTACTCGCTCGGCTGGTATTCGGGACCATCAACTCACTGGTCGACTGGTACGACGCCGAAAAATCCGCTGGGGCCAACCAAACCGGTGACATTCTGGTCGATCTGATCTTCCAGGGCATCGAAACCTCATAGGCTACCACGCACCGTGGCTGCTTAGTTCTGCAGCACCGACTGGCTCATGGCTCGTTCTTTCGCATGAGAAACTAACGAGTGGAAAATCCGACGACGATGTTCCACGTTCGCCGAAGCCTCTTCGGGATGCCACTGCACTCCGATGACCCAGCCTTTATCAAAGTGCTCTATCGCTTCGATACTATTATCGTGCGCGTAGGCGGTCACGGTTAATCCTTCACCGGGCTGGTCAACCGTCTGGTGATGAGCACTGCGAACGCCGATCGTTCCCGCTTCCCCGAGGATCTGCGCGATCTGGGAATCAGGTACAAGTTCGATCTTTTCGTCCATGAAGCCCATGTCGCCCTCACCTAAGTCCTGGCGGTGTCCCTCGATGTGCTCGATCAAGGTCCCACCTTGGGAGACGTTGAGTAATTGCGATCCACGGCAGATGCCTAGAACGGGCATATCTTCTGCCACAGCACGACTCACGGAATCCAGGCAAAACTTATCGGCAGATGGGTCAATCCACGGCATATCGACAGACAAGTCGATATCGGAATAGAAACCCGGGTGAATATCAGGTCCGCCCAAATAGACGAAAGCATCGACACCGTCATGCCAGGCGGTGCCACGTGCTTGAAGGGTCGGCGCCGAACTGTCAATAACTAGCGGCCTGCCGCCTTGCTCGCGGACAGTATTGACGGCCTGCATCGTCAGATCGTGGATGGCTTGTGCCGACCAATTGCTCAATTTGGGTGTCCACAAGGCCACAATGAGTGCGACTACGGGGCGGCCATCGTTTTGGAAATCTTCGTCTTGTTGAAAGTAACGAACCGAAAAGCCTGGATGATGCTGGTTAGTCAATACGTCCTCCTTATGGTTCCATGTGCTCGACCATGAACAGTTGGTAACGCAGCGTACGTCATACGGTGCTGTCCTCATACGGTACTAGCTGCACTACTGGAACACTCAACCCCGCCTGATAATTCCTGTTCCAAATGCAGTCTTTTTCGGTGGATTTTCTTCTCCCCTACGGGACTGTTTTCCTCCTGGTTGAGGTCCGCTGGCAGCCTCTTCCTCGGTGGCCTTCGCGTACCGAAGCCATGCGTGCTTCTTTTCCTCATGGCAACATCTCGCCCCGAGCTTCCCCTATGAAAATCTCATGAAAATGCTGGAAATCTGTATTGCTCAGTTCTGGCAGTGTTAGCGTGAAAGATGCACTACGAGATGGGCACAGGGGCCTAAGCAGAACTCAAGAACGGAAGACCCAACCGCTGTCTGGAGGACTTATGTTGTGCGCCATTGCAGGCGAACTGACGTTTCAAGGAGCCCGACCGGAGCCGACCCCAATACGGAAAATGGCCAGCGCTTTAGGAGGGAACGACCCTGACGACCAGAGCATTTGGCACAACAATTGGGTGGCATTGACTCAAGTGCCCCTCAACACTGTCGAGAGTTCGGTAGTCTCTTCGAAACCCACCTACGATGCTGAGCACAAGCTGGCAGTGGTGGTCGATGGCCGCCTTACCAATCGCGACGAACTGCATTCGCAGCTTGCCAGAGACTATCGGTTCCGCGCCGGCACGGACGCCGAAATCATCATCGCAGCGTATCTCAGATGGGGTGAAGGTTTTGTAGAACATCTCCACGGTGAATTCGCGATCGTCCTGGCAGATCTCCAACGCCATCTTGTGCTGTTATGCCGTGATCGGCTCGGTGTGAAACCGCTGTATTATGCGCACCTCAATGGGCGGTTCCGCTTCGCTTCGACCTTGCCCGGACTGGTGGCCAGCGGCGGCATCGACACATCCGTCGATGCGCTAGGGCTGCACCACTATATGAGCTGGCACTCGATCGTGCCGGCTCCACGCAGCATTCTCACCGGGGTCGCCAAACTCCCGCCGGCGACGATGCGCATCATTGAATCCGACGGTGAGTCATGCGAGCGCGTCTATTGGCAGCCCGACTATGCACGCAGCTCTGCGCATGCTGATTGGGATGAGCAGGACTGGCAGAAGGCGATCCTTGAAGGACTGCAAAGGGCAGTGCAACGTCGTATTGCATCAGATGAACAAACCGGCGTGCTGTTGTCCGGCGGGTTGGATTCGAGTCTTCTCGTGGCGCTCATGACAGAGGCCGGGCAGCAAGACATTCCAACGTTTAGTGTCGGTTTTGATTCGGCAGGACAACAGTCCGGCAATGAATTCGAATATTCCGATCGGATAGCCGAGGAGTTCGACACAGACCATCACACCCTACACATTGGTTCGGCAGAGTTTTCCGCAGCGGTGGGAGATGCGGTAGCGGCCATGATGGAACCGATGGCCAGCCACGATGTCCCCGCGTTTTACCTGCACTCCCAAGCGGTCGCAGAACAATGCAACGTGGTGCAGTCCGGCCAGGGCGCCGACGAGATCTTTGCCGGATACAACTACCACCGAGCGGCAGAATCGGTGCCGCGGGAGCAGGCGCTTGGTGTTTTCCGTGAGGCGTTTGTTGATCACACGCATCAAGAGTTAGCCGAGATTTTGAATCCAGCGTGGTTAGCGCCGACCGATGTGAGTCACGAGTTGCTTGTTGACCGTCTCAGCGCCCCGGGGGCTGAGACTGCCGTCGACGCCGTGCTTCGGCTCGAAACCCAACTTTTGATGGCGGATGACCCGGTCAAGCGGGTCAATAATATGTCGTCGATTGCCGGCTTGGAGGCCTGCGTGCCATTCCTTGACCATGAATTCGTCGAATTGGTGGTGGCATGCCCAATTGAGCTGAAAACCGCCCAGGGCGGTAAAGGCATCCTCAAAGATATCGGCCGAAGAGTATTACCGGCGGAAGTCATAGACCGCCCCAAAGGGTACTTCCCCGTTCCAGCACTACGTCACCTGCAGGATCCGATTCTCAGCGAAATTCGGGACGCGCTGCACGCCCCGGAAGCACGGGAGCGCGGGCTGTTTCGCAAGGACTACGTTGAGACGCTCTTGGCCAATCCCAACGAGTCCTACGTGCCGACAGGTGGGAATACGTTGTGGAAACTGGGACTGTTAGAACTGTGGCTACAACGCCATGGTGTCGGCCATTAAGTAAGCGAAGTACGTTGCAAAGGTGAAGGGACACGATAGTGCGGACATTTGGAGTTGAAGAAGAACTACTGTTGGTGGATGCGAGTTCCTTGGAGCCGCTACCAGCAGGTGAAATAACGGTAGCTCAGAAAGGAGAGGTCGCCCGCACCGGCCATAAAGTCACCACCGAATTTAAACAAGAACAGTTAGAAGCCGTCTCTCCACCACAACATACTCTTGCCGAGCAGTTGGAAGCAATCCGTACCGGACGTCAGGAAGCAGAAGCCGCAGCCGCGGTCTTCGGCGGGCGAGTAGCAGCGATACCCACCGCTCCGGGAATCACCAACTCCCACAGGGTCCCAGGAACCCGCAACCACAGAATCGCACAGCGGTTTGGCATCACCGCCGCCGAACAACTCACCAACGGTTTCCATATCCACGTGGCGATTGATTCTTGGGACGAAGGAGTCATCGCACTGGACCGGATCCGGATCTGGCTCCATGTGTTGCTGGCACTCAGCAGCAATTCCCCATTTTGGAAGGGCGGCGAAACGGGTTTCGCATCCTACCGGTACCAAGCGTGGTCACGCTGGCCTACCTCTGGTCCCACGGAACTCTTCGAGACTGTTGAAGCATACGAGGCACAGCGCGAAGCACTGTTGGCCACCGAAGTGCCGTTCGATGCCGGAATGCTCTACTATGATGCCCGCCTCAGCGACCGCCAGCCAACACTGGAGATCCGAGTAGCCGATGTCTGCCTGTACGCGGACCAGGCAGCTGTTATCGCCGCGCTGGCCAGGGCGTTAGTGGAAACGGCCATCCGCAAGGGCGACGAGGAAGCACCGCGCGTGCCCACCACGCTGCTGCGTACGTGGGCTTGGCAGGCCAGCCGCTACGGGGTAGAAGCCCAACTGACCAACCCGTTCACGGGCAACCCAGTTGCCGCCAGTGATGCGGTAGCCCTGCTGCTGGACGAGACTGGACCTGTCCTCGCTGAGTACCACGAAGACGAGGCTGTCCAGACCGTCGTGGCAGAAATTTTACAAGGCGGCTCGGGAGCCCAAGTACAGCGGCAAGCCTATGTGCTCCATCGGAACCTCAAGGACGTGATGCATGCCGCGGTGGATGCTACCCACGCGCACCGGGACCCTCAATGGTTAAGCCCGGGATTGGTGTAAAGCAGACGTCTTGTGACCCACTCCATGGACTACCCCAGCAGCTTGATTCGTTGGAGTGATTTGCCAGTCGCGGTACTCTTGTAAACGACCTTTGTACCGCTGATTGCAGCGCATTAACCGAAGCATAGAGGCATTGGCGCAATGCCACGAGGAGTTCTTGGTGCCCAATAGTTCCATGATGACGACATACATCACCCCTTCCCCCGGACAAAAAGTCCAAGCTGACCTTGCCCGATCCTGGCTCCTGGTCAACGCCGTGCAACCTGAAGGGTTCCAGTCGGCCGAAGATTCTGCCGCTGATGTTGTGGTGTTCGACATTGAGGACGCTGTTGCACCAAAAGATAAAGAGCGGGCACTCAAAAACGTGACCGACTGGTTTGCAGCCGGCCACACCGGCTGGGTGCGCATCAACGGTTTTGCCACCCAGTGGTGGGAACAAGACGTCAACGAACTTGCGAAATTCATCACCCACCAGCTCGACGGCCCGCACCAAAATGGTGGGCTGCTTGGCGTCATGCTGGCGATGGTCGAATCGACCGACCACGTCAACGAGACCGCCGCGCGTCTGCCGGGTGTCCCGATCGTGGCGCTCGTCGAAACTGCCCGCGGACTGCAACGCATCAACTCGATCGCAGCAGCCCGCGGCACCTTCCGGCTGGCCTTTGGGGTCGGCGACTTCCGGCGCGACACCGGGTTCGGTGGCTCAGCCCGCGCTCTGGCCTACCCGCGCAGTCAGTTCACCATCGCTTCGAAGGCCGCCATGTTGCCATCACCGATCGATGGTCCAACCCAAGGCACCATCAGCAAGAACCTCATCCAGGGAGCTTCGGTTGCTTCCGAATTCGGGTTCACCGGCAAGCTGTGCCTCCTGCCCGAACAGACCGCTACCATTAACGCCGGGCTCAGCCCGTCGCAGGAAGAACTGACCTGGGCGCACGACTTCTTAGCAGAATTTGAAAAGGACGGCGGACAGATCCGCAACGGTTCCGATCTGCCCCGGTTGGCCCGGTCCAATAGCATTATTGAACTGGCCGAGGCGCTGGGCATCGAGTGGCGCCGCCCGGGTGATGCGGAAAACTATTCCTCCGACCCGAGCGGCGCGTTCTACTACTAATCCTGCCGAGCTACTGGTTCGCCCAGGCTTGTGCCTGTTGGCGCAGTGACTCGTGAGCGCCACCGTAGGCTTTCAGCGCTGCTTCGCCCAGCAGCTTCTTCGGTACTTTACACACCATGGTGTACACAGTGTCGACGACGTTGGCTGCAGGGCTCAGGCTCGTCTGGGACACGAGCTGATAGGCGTCCATCGTGCTGATCTCCAGCAGTTCGGACACCCAGTTGACCATCTCGACGTTGGCGATCCGGAATGCGTCTTCAAGCGGTTTCACGGAGCCTGTGGTCATCAAGTACTCGTCGCTTTCGATGCGTGGCCAGGCCGGACCATCGCCCTTGATCACTTCCAGAATGAATCTCGTGTTCATCGCCGTTTCGACCGCGACACCACACACTTCGCCCTCACCCTGGCGCGCGTGTCCATCGCCCAGGCTGAACAAGGCGCCGGGGACATTGACCCGGAAGTAGGCAGTGGTCTGGGCACGCATTTCCGGTGAGTCCATGTTGCCACCGAAATCCCCGGGAGCCAGCGCGGAGCGGGCCTCACCAGCCGCGGGTGCCACACCAACGGTGCCGTGCATCGGATCGAGCGGCAGCGGCAGTCGCAAATCGCTGTCATTTGCGGTGTACCAGACGGTGTTCTTTTCGATGTCGAAATCATAGAACCAGGCTTGTTCCGGCAGCGGATCGTTGAGTGTGGCTGTAGTCCCCGTGCCGGTCAGCGCCCCAAAGAAGGGCAGCATCATACTCACACCCCAGTCGAAGCGCGGTTCGATGCTCACGAAGTGCACCGCCAGGGTATCGCCCGGTTCAGCACCTTCGACATAAAACGGTCCGGTCTGCGGGTTGAGGTAGCGGAAGTCCAGCTGCTCGGAAGGGGTGCCTTGACCGTCTTTGGTCAGCTTGCCCGCAAAGCAGTCCAAGGTTGAAGTCGAGATCAGTGTGCCCGGTTTAACTTGGGCTTGTGGCTCCGCTCCGCCGAAGGTGTAAGTGAGCTTCGCAGGATCGATATCGGGAGCGACATCAAACTCAAACGTTTCCATCATGGTTACCTTTCTATGGTGCTGCCGAGGTTTTCTTCGCGCGACCACGTCGCACCCCGGCCCCGAATTCTACGGTGGGAAGAATGCCACCCGGTCTGAGCGCGAGCATGACGATCAGGGCCACGGCCAGCAAAATATCGGTCATGCCAACGGTTTTGAATGGCAGCGCCCCGCTCAGGGCGAGATTATTTTCTACGGTACGGAGTCCTTCAGACACGATCGTAATGATGATCACTCCAAGTGTCGCACCGGTAATGGTCTGGGGTCCACCAACGACCAGCATCATTAACACCAGAAAGGTCATGTTGAAATACAGCGCATCGGGCTGGAACGAGGTAATGAAGTGCGCCCATAGACCGCCTGCCAGTCCCGCAATGAAGGCCGATAACACGAAGGCGATCCAGCGGGATTGGACGATGTTGATTCCGATGGCTTCTGCCGCGTGCATGTTGTCACGGGTTGCACGCAGCTTCATACCCCGAGTGGACTCTTTGAATAGGAACGCGACCACGACTACGATGACCGCCCACGTGAAAGCGGTCCACAGGTCGGTGTAGCGCAAAATACCCGACAGTGTCCGGGGACCGTTCGTGACTTCATTCCACTGAGACAGCACGACGTTGATAATGACCAAGACCGCAAACGTGGAGATCGCTGCGGCAGTGTCTGACAGCCGCATGATCGCAAACCCGGTAATTGCCGCGAAAAGTGCTGCGGCTGTGGCACCAACCAGGATGGCGGGCAGAAATGCCAACTCAATGCCAACCAAAGGGTCGTAGAGGTTCGGCAATGATTGCCGCTTGTTGTCTGCCGGGATCGACATCAGCGCTGAGCCGTAGGCCCCAACTCCCATGAATCCCACGTGCGCAAACGATAAAATGCCCGAGTTTCCCATGAACATCTGCAGGCCTAACACCACGACCACGTAAATAAACATCACGGTGGTCACCCGGTTGATCACCGTGGAGCCAAACAGCGAGACCACCACTGCAATGACCGCGAGCACGCCGAGGGTGATGAGGATGGGTCGGATCTTGCGCGAGGTCGCTGCAGGTGCTGCGCGAAACATTTAGCCGATCCTTTCTGTTTGGAG
>Ga0079225_10000868_pt1 | contig 16585 bp, 9 predicted proteins | sample Poulit2012_FD_76344 | JGI IMG/M metagenome (GOLD analysis project Ga0079225, IMG submission 76344) | Agricultural soil microbial communities from Georgia to study Nitrogen management - Poultry litter 2012 | ecosystem: Environmental > Terrestrial > Soil > Agricultural land | place: USA: Georgia... | reverse complement strand
CATTCACTACCGAATATTCGCTCATCAAAATCTCGCGTCGCTTAATTAACCGAAGAATTAAGTGACGTAGATCATACGTTGGACCTCGAAACAAGCGCGCAGTGAGATGTGATAGATCCTAAGACATTCATGGAGAGGGGGCTAGGGGGTGAGGTGGAACGACGTCCGCGCGCTGCGCGCGCGAATTGAGAATGAAGAATTTAGAATTGAGAAAGTCTTGAACTGAGACGCGAGCGCGTACTCAGAGGTCAACACGACTCTCCGCTGTCGCGATGACTCGAAACCATGCTTGTAGCTGATCGATATCCTCGCATGCAAGAATGCGTTCTTTGCTTTCGGCGCTGAGTATGAGGTTGCGCAGCGCGCTGCGCTCAGTCTGCTCAATCAGCACGGCCCTGCGAAATACGATCACTGAGCGACGCCGAAGGCGGAGCGTTCATTGAACGAGGGCGCAGCCCGAGTGTTCATTGAGTGAGTGCAAAGCACGAACGTTCATTGAACGAGGGCGATAGCCCGAGTGTTCATTGAGTGAGTGCAAAGCACGAACGTTCACTGAACGAGGGCGACAGCCCGAGTGTTCATTCAGCGACGCCGAAGGCGGAGCGATCATTGAGTGACGCCGAAGGCAGAGCGATCTTTTCACCAGCTATCATTGCAACAGGTGTCGCACCCAGGATGAAATCCATTATCATGGCTCGGGGTTAATGCTGCGCTTTGACCTGATGCCGTATCTCGATCATTCCCGTAAAACAACGTATATTTAAGATCTTGGCAGGTCTGATGCTCAAGGTTTTGATCTACCAAGCTCACGGCGTAATATACCCACGCTTCTTCATTCGTCGTGTCATCACAGTCATAATCGTAAATTGTGAGATCAAGAACGCCATTGTTATTTGTTTCAAAACATGGGCCACGGGCGTCAAATGCGGGTGACCGTAGACTAGGTCCCATGGCACGGTTGCCGGTGTATAAATAATATTCTGGCCCGTTAGGATACACTCTGGCAGTTACCCATTCATTGTTTGAATGATTGGGGTCAAACATCCATTCACCTGCGATTTGTCCTCCCCATCCGCCCTTAGGCGGATTTGCGGGCCTGAACGTCCCAAGCCCCAACCGACTACGCTGCGCGCTTAAATTCTTAGCGTTATAGAAAAGCCCTGTGCCTGTGGACCGGAAAAACAAATGCTTAATATTCACGTAGTTCGCCGATTTAGCACGGCAGTCCACATACATGCACATCCGTAGTCGAACACGTTCTCCGGTATGAGGATTCGTTGAATGAGATAGGAGCCGCCCTCGCGGTTTGGGTGTGGTCGCGTTGTTCGGATCATCGTCATATGTCACGCCATACCAATCGTGCTCATCAATGCCCGGCGTAAAGGTCGCTCTAATTCGACGAACTTCGGTGTCCCTTTTTCTATTCGTTAGATCTTGAGGCTCCGCGCTAGACGATCCGCTATTACAGACACTATTGTGACTCCAATAGGATCCTTGGGTATAGATTCCGTTATCGATATTTCCTCCAGCAGCGACGTTCCTTGGGTCAATCCACCACGCATGACGAGAAAATCCACTATTCTTGTCCATACCATAGCGATTCTGGCTCTCGCAGGCTGGATGTCCTTTCGCATTGGAGACGATGCGGTCATACACATCCAATATAGGGTTTCCACTTGAATCACAACATGGAGTATTACGAACTGTAGTCCAGTCTTCCTGATCCGTACTGGCTATACAGCGGGCGCATGGGTCCAATACTGTCGTGGCGCTCGCATTACCACAATCATCAGCTGAGTCTGAATCCATTAAATGGAAAGACTTCGTGATTCCCACGTTCCCATCATGGTAACATTCCCATTGGTTGTTGGGTCCAATGGCGCATTGATTCGCATCAATCGCTCCTAATGTAGGTGTGCCCGCGTTACAGGTGGTATCGGCACAAGTGAGCGTTTGAACCTGCGCGCCACACGCAGAGCAGTTATCTACGTCCGTATCGGTTTTAACCCAATCGTGGGCGCCGCACCATGTCCAATCTTCTCCGTCAAAATCACTATCGATAGGCCCGTCGCTACTGTCACGTGTACGCACGAGCACATCCGAGGCGTTGAGCACGGGCGTGATGGTGCATGCGCTGTCACGTAACGCGACCTGTGCGTAGGCGTGCGAAGATGCATCGAATGCCGAGCCATAAACCTTTGCGCTATTAAGAACGCTTGAGGCCCCAGAGCTCAGCTGACTCGCATGATAAGCACTTAACGTCAGATCGGCCGCATTATTGATGTCAAAGGTGCTTGGGTCCGCAGCACATGCAGCCCCAAAGTTAGACGAGTTATCCAACGAATCACAAGCAAGCGTGCTTCCAAATCTCAACAATCCTTCTAGTGCCTTATGAGATCCCGCAAGTTGTGCCTGTGCCTGATGGAAGGTCTGAATCGTTCGTGCAGAGGTGCGTGTCGACAGACGAGAACTTGTGGTGCGGTTCAGTATATTGACGGTCGCCGCATCGGGCATGGCCGTCAGCAGCACCAACTGATTCCCGCTCATGGCGAGGCGGTGGTCGCCTTCGGGGCTGAGGGCGAGGAGTTGGTCGTAACCTGAGGTGACAAACTCGCTATCATCGTTGATGGCGCAGACTTGCCCGTTATCGGCGATCCCGCTCAGGGTCATGCGTCGGTTGACACCCGTCATCTTGGTGGTGTCAGCGCCCACGGGTCCGCCTTGGAGCCCGCCGAGTGTTGCAGCGGGTGCGGTGCTGCTAATACCAGCGATGATCATCCCATGCGAAGTGGTTTGTACGCCGTTGTCATTCCCCACGTAGGTGAGGGCTGCGACGTCATACGCCAAGGTTTCATTTTCGCTGGTGAGGTTGAGGTCTTTATAAAGTCGATCGCCGCCGGTTCCGTCTAGGTCGTAAACAAAGCCTTTCCACTGATGGCTTCCACCGGAGCCGACCAAGGCCGCACCTACAGCCACGGTGCGCAATGCGCCATTGGGTCCAATCGGCACTGTGCGCACGCGGTGAATCATGCTGCTCACCACGTTAGCTGAGAAACCGGCACTGCTTATCAAATCGTTGTTGAGCTGGTCATAAACGCTGGCAGAGGCGGGGCCGGCGCTGATATCCCAACAGGTGGCTTGGTTGTACGCGTTATTGCCCGTGCTGTTACCACACGCCCACGTGGTATGGGTATCGCTGTTATATGCGATACTTGCCACATATCCACTGCCTACCGCGGCCGTTGGATGAAGCAGTGTAAGAGCTTGACGAGAAATAACAGGGTTTGAAGTCGCTTGGCTCACCTCCCAGATGACGGGTTGCGGGTACGTGCTTTTATCCACCTTGTCGCGTGCAAACCCACCTACGGTATAGGTATTGGCGTTGCTTCCGGGGGGAACGTGAACGGCATACGCCGCGCTTTGTTGCACGGTGCCGGTCGCTCCTTGCGCTAATTTGGGCGTATGTTCACCAAGGTTAACATCGATGGCCGTCGCAGCGCCGTTGCCAGCGGTCAACCAGCTCACGCTCCACAGCATCGCGCTACGATCCGTCATGCGTTGACTGCTCGCTTGGGAACCTGCAATGGCCACCACAGTATTGTCACCGTTGGTGACCCGCTGAGAGACGCCTACGGCCCAGGCACTGGACGCGGAGGGCAGCAAAAGGTCATTCGCATCATTGTAAAATCGCGCGCGTGTGGCGTTGTTCGTCACATTTGAGCCGATGCTTTGATCCCATTGGGTCCATGCGACATCGCCCTCGTCGTTGACGCTTGCAAGGGTTTCCATCCACATGGGCAAGGCTGTCCCCAGCGTCTCCGACGCGTATTGTCCAGCGAACGCGTGGTTTGCGCCCGTAAAGGTTACCGCGATGGCACACAGAACCATGCACCATGACTTTCTACGTTGCATTTTCATGCATCACCCCCCAAGGATGAACTGCTTATCGCCGTGAAACCTATATAAATTTCACATATCTACTCATCGTGCGCACCGCAGCCTACGGGTGTCCCGTCTATACTGACACGGCGTCACGTCTGACGTCATTTTTGACTTATGCACGACGCGTGAAGGAACGCAAGGATCACTCGCTTCGCGAGTTCAATGAACGCTTGCGCTTCGCGCTGCGCTCAGTCTGCTCAATCAGCACGGCCCTGCGAAATACGATCACTGAGCGACGCCAACGGCGGAGCGGTCATTGAACGAGGGCGACAGCCCGAGTGTTCACGGAAGTGTCAGCTGCACTCCGCGCGGTTGCTGCAGCACCCAGTCCACCCAGCGCTCCAGCTGCTGCACATCATGACATGCATCAATGCGCGCGGCACTCTCCGCGCACAACGTTTGAGCCTGACTGCGGATAATTAATCGAAGCGTGCGTCGAATTCCAGTAACGCGACCTTCCTCGCGACCTTTCTGCAGGCCTTCTGCGCGCTTACGGTCAAATTGCTTTTGTGTCCAAGATTCCAATCCCATCTCGTGCTCCATGATCTGCTTGCGCCATGTATCAGGCACACTGTCTAAGATAATTTGAGCGTAGTCATCGAAGGTGCTTTGATCAATTCTGCCAGCGGTGCGTTGGCGTAGAACTTCGCGCCAAAGAGGGCGGATGAACGACGAAGGTGCATCATCGCCTGCACCTAAAATCAACGTCATCACAGCACCCGGTAAATCCGTTCGAATGCGTTCGGTCGTCCAATCTTCACTGAGGTCGTCTCCACCGAGAACAACCAGCTGCATCGGCGAACCTTCCCATTGTTGAGCGATATTTTGTGCCCATATTCTGACAGGTCGTGTCGTCGCGAGCACCACCACCAATCCATCGCATCGCTCGCGTCGAGAAGCCTGCATCCAATACCACGGCCAGTCTTCCGCTTTCTTTGAATTGATGCTGGTTTGCACCTCGCCAATGACAAAGAAACGCGGATTTTTTGCATGCAAAATCATCACATCCGCACGAGACTCTAACGGTGTAAATTCAGTGAAGTTTGGATCGATGATTTCGGTGGCTTCCGCATACTCCGCAAGGCCCGCGAATCCGGACGAGCGAAACAGCCGTTCGAGATTCTCCTTAAAATAGGTACGCCAAAAATGCGTGCTGACGTGAAACAGGCATAAAAACCTCCGGGTCCCATGAACGCAATCGCCTGCTCCCTAGGTTGTCGTATGTTCAACCCATTTGTTGCGTCTTGAGACGAAGATTTTTTAGATTTTTGAAAAAACGTCCTTTGAGCCGCCTTGTAAGGACGGGTTCTGCGTCCGCCCATGCGGTGTCGCGATCGAGCGAGACAAGGAGAGCCAAGCGAAAAGTGAAAAAGCGCACCAAGCCATGCTCGATCTCTATTCGCTGAAAACAAGACGTCGGCTCAGTTCCAAGAAATAGTGAGGCGTCCATACGTCAAGGACGGCAGGATCGGGCACAAAGCGCGCAATGTCTAATTTCGCCTGCTCAAAATCAACGGTTTGAATGCAGGCTTGTAAGCATGCGAGAAAGTCAGCAAAAATAAGCGAACCGTCAATATCTCTTGTTTGCAGTGCACGTTCGACAAAATGGTGCAGGTGCAATGGCACGCGGCGGCGTATATACCATTCAAAGTCGAACCAATCCCTCTCTTTCACGCGGTTTTCCATTGCCTAAAAAGTAGCGCGAAAGCATCTGTTCCAACATCACAATTCCTCGAGCAATTTCGCGAGCCAGTAAAGCCTCTGCCTTCGAAAGCCGGTGGTAAGCAAACGTTGCGTAAACGCTCCATCGCAGGTGCGCAAAGTGCCTTCATCCAAGCGCATGTCCTCGACATAATAGCGCGCGTAAACCACCCACAGAATGAATCGACAAGCCGAGCGTCAATGCCAGCCAGTCGCATAACGCCTTTTCCGGCGAAGCGAACGGTCATTGAACGAGGGCGTCAGCCCGAGTGTTCATTCAGCGACGCCGAAGGCGGAGCGATCACGGCACCGTACATACGTTCGCGCCACATCCCGCCGCACCCGAATTGCCCGGCGACGCTCCACCCGCACCCGGCGTGCCCAGCGTAAAACTATTCCCCGTTTGTGTCACAGTAGAACTGCCCACAAGCATGATTCCTGCGCTGGGGCCGCCCGCACCACCACCTCCGTGACCGCCACGGCCGCCGGCCCCGCCAGCTCCACCACGTCCGCCATCACCAGATCGGTATTTACCCTTATCGCTGCCCATTCCACCTGCGCCACCGTTGCCACCAGCTCCTCCTGGCCCTCCTGTACCACCACGACCACCTCGGCCACCATTCGCGGTCATAAGATAACTATTCAGTATTTGTGCACTTCCGCTTTCGGTTAAAAGCACGGCAATAGAAGCGCCACCTGAAACACCTCCAGTCCCATGAGCGCCAGGACAACCACCCGCGCCGCCGCCACCACCGCCACCGCCTCTGCGCCGTGCGGAAAGGCCGTTTCTGCGTGCAGCACCACCGCCGCCACCACCACCACCACCAGCTCCCACGGTACCATCTGAACTTCCATCCACGCCGTGTATGGAAATCCAAAAGTTATTAGTATTTGCTCCACCCGCGCTCCCCGCGGAACCGTTCGTACCCGGACTTCCGGCTTGGCCAGCACTTCCCGTTGCACCATGACCGGCATGCGATCCTGAGCTTCCCGAACCACCCGAACCACCGTTTCCACCATCCGCTGGGCTAACACTTACTCCTTTATCTCCACTATCCCCATTTGGAATGCCGTTACGCCCACCATGTCCGCCACGGCCACCAGCGCCACCTCCACACGGGCTGGTGCCACCCGCGCTTCCGTGAGCACGTGCGGTGGCTCCTCGGTGATTGTACTTGCCGCCTTCCACTCCAGCACCACCGTTCGCCCCCGCATCTCCATCCACCCCATCCGTCCCCGCTTGCCCCGCCTTCGCTTCCACCGTCGCGTACGCGACGTGCAGGCCGTTACAGTTGGTACAAGCGATCCCCACAGATGATGCACCCGCAGCCGTTGCCGCAGGCGCGACAAAGGTGAGTTGGTTGAGGATCGTTTCCGTGCTGATATCAGTTCCGCGGGCCGCCCAACCATGACCGTTGTCATTTGCACCGGTAATGGTGACGACATTGGTAGTACTACGTGACCAATCTGCAGCAGAATAACCGCCGTAGACACTCACGCCGCTTTTAAGTGTAATCGCCTCCGCGTACGTGCCGCCGGCAACCAGTACGTAATTTCCCGCATTGGTTTTATCGATACCATATTGAATGGTTTTGCAGGGAGCGGCCATGGTTCCGCAAGCCGCGTTGTCCGTCCCGCTTGTTGCCACAAACGTAGCTTTGGAAACATCACCATCCACGCCATCACAGTTGGTGTCCAAAAATGGCGTGGTAAGGTCGGGAACATCCTCTCCCTCGTTATGACACTCACATCCGTCGTGGGCGACACCGTTCAAGTCCACCCAGTCGGGGTCGCATTGAAGGATCTCGCAGCTACCAGCATTGCACACCGAGTCGTTGTGCGCGGTGACACATTCGAAATTGCAGGATCCGCAGTGGTCTAGGCTGCGCATTACATCCGTGTCGTATTCCACCGACGTACTCTGTCCGCAGTCCCGCCAATCTACGCCGCTCTCATTAGTGGCGGTGGGGAAGTCGTTGGCACGCTCAACATCGTTTGCAAGCAGGACCGGCGACACGTCACACACGTTACCGCTCCCCTGCAACGCGGTCTGGACGAATGTTCCCGCCGGCAAAGCATTCTGCTTAATATTTGTCTTTGCAACATTACTGATAACATCGACAAAGTTTAGCGCCTGGCTTGGGCTTCCCGCCAGATCAAAGGTGCGATGGTCGTCACAACTTGCAGCCTTGTACGCGCCGCCGTTATCGAAGGGCTCGCACCCCGAAGCGTCGCCCCACATGACCGTTCCGTTCACAGACGTTCCGGCCTGCTCTGCCCAGTAATACTGAACCTTGGTCGGCGCGAGTCCCGCCGAATTACTATACGCCTTTCGCTGATTGCGTTCCGTACGCACCTCGGCATCCCGCACATATACCTGCAGATCCGGCAACGAAGGGTCCTTACGCTCCAGACGTGTTAAACCATGGTCGCCGCTTGACCATACCAAGCGGTAACGACCATTGGGGCTTACGGCGCTCGTGACTGCTTGCGTAGAAGCGCTCGAAGACATGCCCTCGTTCATGGTGCACACGGGCCAGGCATCGCCAACAGCGTCGCCAAGGCGTGTCTGATAGGTCGCCCGCATATGGGTGAGGTTATCGAGCGGACCGTCGGTGGAGATATTCAGGGGCGCCGTGGTGCTCATGGTACCAAAAAATACGGGCCCTTCCTCGCCATTTGCATCATGCCATGCGTCAACGGTCACGTCTTTGACAATGCCCGTGCCGTTGTTCACAAGCGGCAGGTTATCGTACATGAAATTTTCTGTAATATTATAAGCGATGGGGCGCGTCTCACCATCGCTATCTGTGCCAAACCCCACCAAAATCGTCTGTTTTGTGCCGTCGATATCGAGCGTGCGCACCTGTTCGACGCTGCTACTGGCATAAATGCTCGCGCTGATAAAGAACGAAGGATTGGGGTTCGGCTGGCTCACATCCCAACAGGCTGCATGGGCATAGGTGCCGGTAGAAGCTGCGGCGCCGCATACCCAAATCCTGCCGTCGCGATCAGCCTCTGCCACGCCACGCGCGAAGGCGGATGTCACATTGGCTCCGCCATGCAAAGGCACGCCTTGCACGGACGTTCCAGTCACCTTCCAAAGATACGCTTCTGGCAGGTCGTTTTTACCGGTCTTTTTACGTACCCAGCCCGCCACATAATAGGTACTACCAATTTTTGCGATGCGGTCCGCCACAGACACGCGATATCCCGCAGGAGCCTCCGCGTGTAAATCCACGCGACTGTAAGAACCCGCAGCCCACAATTTCGCCTCGCGCACACTCAGATTATTATTGGCACCCCATCCGACCACCGCGCCATCTTGCGCTAAATCGGTGGCATATGACTGACTCAATGGCGCGCCATTCGCATCGTTGCCCACCGCCAACGGCTCGTTACTGCCGTTCAGCAACACCCGCGCCGACGCGATGTTCGCGCCATAGTCGTAATGCGTCCACGCAACATTGCCATCATCATTGATGGACGCAGAAGCCTCTAGCCAAAGCGGAAAAGACACGCCCACCGGCGTTTCCACGTAATCTTGGGCGTACGCCGTAGAGCCGAAGCAAACGAACACGCTCCCCCAAAGCACTATCGCCTGCAGCGTGCGAATGTTCATAACTCCCCCCTCTTTCCCTGCTCGCCGTGCCGTTTTTGATCAACATTGCGGATCAAAAATGACAACGCGTATACTTAAAACCTTAAATTGACCCTTACGCTGTCTACTCAAACGTCACGTACAACGTAAAAACCTCATAAATCACGATATATTCGCGTATAAACGCCAATTCTCGCGCATATCTTATATCTCATTCTATTTCGAAACCGCTTTGACGTGTACTCGTATACTCGTACTCGTAGTACAAATACGGCTCTAGCTGACATTGTAGCGTTGTATGTGCTGGCGAGCAAGTCTGACTGTTCAATGCGAGCCACAACGCGTAAGCAGATGCTACAATCTGTATCACATCGACTCTAACTAACTGATACTACGCCTATTTCACTGCACACCACGCACGTGCTATCACACGAGCTGTCGCGTTGCGCAGACCCTCGGTCCGCGATGAAATGCCAAGGCGTTGATCTCAACCGCTTTCGACGATCTTTGCCAGGTTCCCCATGGCCGCATCACGCCTACCCAGCGTGAATGCACGAAGCTTCTCATCACAACCCAAGGAGACGAGACGTGGTGAGAAGCGTAAGGGGACTGGTTGGGTGAGACGCCAGAAACCTAGGGTCCTCGAATTATCACCAACCAGCAAAGCCCTTATGATTTAGACGAGCGATGGCAGATGCCAGCTATATCACAACATGTAAAACAAGAGCTCTCCGGTACGGAGTGGCTTTTTCTCATGCATAAGAATCCATGGAATCACTCCCACTCTGATTCATGACAGCAGTCATCGCAGCCGTGATACCAGGTTAAATCATGATAACAAGTACCCAAACCAAAAACTCCGCAACCATATGTATGATCTGAGTCCTGGTAAACAAAATCGTTTAAACGACCTGACTTGCCACTGGAGGTCGAGCTTCGATCATTACCATAATACATAGTATACTTCAGCTGATCACAAGAGAGCTCTTCAACTCCTTCATCTGCAAGGCTCACCGAGACATAAACCCATGCTTCCTCTTTATTGGTATCGTGAATATCATAATCAGCATACACAAGATCAATTACTCCCGTGTCATCCGTAAAGAAGCACCCGCCCCGTCCGTCGTAAGCAGGAGATTGATTATGAGGATTAAACTCATAGTTGTAATAGTAAACCGGAGTATTCGTACTGGCCAGAACCCCTTCCGTTCCCCATGGATTATTTGTGTCAAATAGCCAATCGCCTTTTGTCAATCCACCACCGCTTGTCGCGCCGGATGGCGTGGTCAAATTGTTTAAAGCTACCATCATAGGGTTACTTGTATTTTCAGAAGAGTAAAATTTACCTAAGCCACGACCTCGAAAGAATACCTTTTTAATACTAACATAATTCTGATTCTTCTCCATGCCATCCACATACATACACACTTTAAGGCGCGCACGACGATTATGGCCTGGCAGCGTATTATGAGAGATCACACGTACACGTGGTTTAGGAGTGTGTGTGTCATTTGGCGAGTCATCTACTTGAAACCCATACCAATCATTCTCATCGATCGTGGGCGTAAAGCTGGCACGAATTCGCCGTACATACCCCGGTTGACCCTTATCACTCTTCGTAAGGCTTTGTGGCTCCGATGTCGCAGATGGCATTAAATTACATTGACCATTTTTGCTCCAAAAGGATTCCTGCGTGTACTGCTTCCAATCATCATAGCTATTATTTGAAAGTCCTCGCTGATCTACCCACCATGCTAAACGACTAAAGCCATTATTTTTATCGATTCCCATCGTGGACTCGTTACAACTTAAGTGTCCTGCGTTCGCCGACACTGTTCGATCATAAACGTCCATTAAGACGTTACCATTCGCATCACAGCATGCCGTGTTCTTTTGCTCATGCCATTCGGTTTGGCTATGGCTCTGATCGCAGCGTATACATGGGTCTAATCTACTAACGTTTGAGGCGTTGCCGCACGTGTTTGACGAATAAGTGGTCTGCAATCGATATGTTTTAGTGCTATCAGGCTTCCGCTGCCCGTCATTATAGCATTCCCACTGATTATTCGGTCCAATGGCGCATTTATTCGCATCAACCGCTCCTAATGTAGGTGTGCCCGCGTTACAGGTGGTATCGGCACAAGTGAGCGCTTGAACCTGCGCGCCACACGCAGAGCAGTTATCGACATCATTATGGGTCTTCACCCAGTTATGCGCTCCGCACCAATTCCAGAGCTCGCCGTCGAAGTCAGCGTTGGTAGGAGCATGGCTTGCGTTTCGTGTTTCAACAACGATGTTGGCAGCGCTCATCACGGGCGTGATGGTGCAATCGCTATCGCGTAACGCAATCTGTGCGTAAGCATACGAAGACGCATTGAACGCAGAACCAGAGATCTTGGCACTATTCAGCGTACTCGAAGAAACAGAAGTATTCGGATAAGCCGCCAAGGTTAAACGCGCGGCGTTATTGATATCAAAGGCGCTCTGTGACGATGCACACACGGAGCCGAAGTTGCCGGACGCATCAAGAGTGTCGCACCCCAATTGGTTTCCGAATCGCAGAATCGCTGCCAAGGCTTTGTTCGATCCTGCAAGTTGCGCTTGCGCTTGATGATAGGTCTGCACCGTTCTTGCCGGTGTACGCGTGGAGAGACGCGAACTCGTAGTTCGGTTTAAGATATTCACCGTCGCTGCATCCGGCATGGCCGTCAGCAGCACCAACTGATTCCCGTTCATGGCGAGGCGGTGGTCGCCTTCGGGGCTGAGGGCGAGGAGTTGGTCGTAACCTGAGGTGATAAACTCGCTATCATCGTTGATGGCGCAGACTTGCCCGTTATCGGTGATCCCGCTCAGGGTCATGCGTCGGTTGACACCCGTCATCTTGGTGGTGTCTGCACCCACGGGTCCGCCTTGGAGCCCACCGAGTTCAGCGGGAGAGGCGGTGCTGCTAATACCGGCGATAATCATCCCGTGTGAAGTGGTTTGCACGCCATTGTTGTTCCCCACGTAGGTGAGGGCCGCGACGTCATACGCCAAGGTTTCATTTTCGCCGGTGAGGTTGAGGTCTTTATAAAGTCGATTTCCGCCGGTTCCGTCTAGGTCGTAAACAAAGCCTTTCCACTGATGGCTTCCACCGGAGCCGACCAAGGCCGCACCTACGGCCACAGTGCGCAATGCGCCATTGGGTCCAATCGGCACTGTGCGCACGCGGTGAATCATGCTGCTCACCACGTTACCAGAGAAACCGGCACTGCTTATCAAATCGGTGTTGAGCTGGTTATAAACGGTGGCAGAGCCAGGACCTCCGCTGATATCCCAACAGGTGGCCTGGTTGTACGCGTTATTGCCCGTGCTGTTACCACACGCCCAGATCTTGCTTCCGTTTTGCGCGATGTCCGCCACGTACCCGCTACCATGGGTTGCGCTGGGATGGATGAGTGGAAGCGTGTGATGGGAAATGCTGGGATTCGCGGTTCCTGCATCACTTACGGTCCAAATCACTGGTTGTGGAAAGGTTTGGCTGTTGACTTTATCGCGCGCGAAGCCGCCCACGTAATAATTATTCGCATTGCCTTGACGCGCGAGCACACCGTACGCTGCACTTTGTTGCACAGGGCCATTCGTGCCGTTGGTGACCGCACCAAGGTCGATGAGCTTGGACGTGGCAACACTGCTATGGGGCCCACGCACGTCCCAAAGCACCGCACTCCGGTCGGTCAATCGTTGTGAGCTCGCGGTAGAGCCGGCAATTCCTACCACCGTGTTCCCACCGTCCGTCACCTGCTCCGAAATGCCGACCGCCCACGAACTGTTTGCGGTTCCCGCCAATGTGTGGGTGGGGTTGGCTGCATTATAAAACTTGGCGGTGGTCGCTTGATTGCCCGAGGTGCCGTCCCACGCCGTCCACGCCACATCCCCTTCATCGTTGATCGAGGCGAGAGTCTCCATCCACATCGGCAAAGACTGTCCAAGAACCTCGGCATCGTATTGGCCCGCATGCGCAATACCACCCGCAAAAATGGACACTGTTGCCGCACCAGCGATAAATCTGCGTAATTTCATGGCATTTCTCTTCGCTACAAACGGTATCTAGACAGGGCTGTCCGTCATTCGCACAAGGAATGTCGACACTAAGCCCCTATATCACATGACGTTACCCACGTACACACGATGCACGTCAGGCCTCTTTGACAAAGTATATAGCCGGCGAGGGATTTTCACAAGTGGATCATGATTAGCAAGACAATGATTTTCGAGATTGGCAAGCGTTATTTTTAAAATACCGCATTTTCAGTGGGTTAGGGTTTCGTGCCAACGCTAAAATAATTGTCCAGCAGGGATCAGGGTTATCGGCGCTCAGGATTTAAAAAACCGGGCAACGGCTGACTGCTGTTCGGGAGAGCCGAGCCGTAACCGAAACGCCTCACCTTCTCGGTGGAGGGCTTTGGCAATGTCCCGTGCGAGGGGTTCCCGCACGAGTTGGCGGGTGGCCTGCACGCTTTGCGGAGGCTTTTGCGCGATGACGCCCGCGATGGCATGCGCGCGTTCCAGCACCTTGTCCGCGGGTAGAGTTTCGAGGGCAAGGCCGACCTCAGCCAGCTCCTTCGCCTCGATCCATCGCGCAGTATAAAGGATCTCGGCGGCCTTCTGCATGCCAAAATATCGAGGCAGCAAGTAGGAGCTTGCGGCTTCTGGGACCACGGCGAGGTCGACAAAGGGCAGCCAGAAGCGGGATTTCTCTGCCACGATGTTGATGTCGGTGTGTAGGAGGAGGGTCAAGCCGAGTCCTACGCCTGGGCCGTTCACGGCGGCGATGATGGGTTTACGGTTTTGGCGCAGGCGCGCGAACAGCTTTGAAAAGCCCAGCTCCTCGTCTGCCTCCGGCATTTTCAACTCGGCGAGATCCTGGCCGGCGCAGAAGAAATCGCCCTGCCCGGTCAAAACGATCACGCGACTGTCATCCGATTCGTTCGCTTGGTGAATCGCTTCCGCCACCTCTAAGTACATGGCGTTGTTGAACGCGTTGCGCTTGTCGGGGCGCGCAAAGGTGATGGTGGTGACGTGATCGAGGGTGGTGGTGGTGATGTAGGTTTGGGGCATTTTTTTGAAGAAGGAAGAAGGAAGAAGGAAGAAGGAAGAAGGAAGAAGGAAGAGGGAAGAGGGAAGAGGGAAGAGGGAAGAGGGAAGAAGGTATGAGCTTATAAGCACTTTGGCGGTGTTTAGCGCAACCTCATCCCTAAATCCCTTCTCCATGAATGGAGAAGGGACTTCCCTTAAGAGCACGTTGGCGGCATATTCCCCTCCTCCGGAGGGGTGGCAGGCGAAGCCTGACGGGGTGGTCCGTACCGGCAAGGTGTCACAGCCAAGATGACGCCGCAGAGACACCTAGCGCAACCTCATCCCTAAATCCCTTCTCCATGAATGGAGAAGGGACTTCGCTTAAGAGTACGGCGGCGGTATATTCCCCTCCTCCGGAGGGGTGGCAGGCGAAGCCTGACGGGGTCGTCCGTACCGGCAAGGTGTCACAGCCAAGATGACGCCGCAGAGACACCTAGCGCAACCTCATCCCTAAATCCCTTCTCCATGAATGAAGAAAGAACTTCGCTTAAGAGTACGGCGGCGGCATTCAGTGCGCCGCACCTCGATGCAGCTGTTCCCCCTCTACATTTATGGAGAGGGGGCTAGGGGGTGAGGTGAACCCGAGCCCGCGCGGGCGCAATTTAGAATGGAGAATTTAGAATTTTGAGAGTCTTGGATTGGAGTGTCAGCGTGTACTCAGAGCTCCAGAACGCCCTCTTCCGCCGTCGCGATGACTCGAAACCAAGCCTGCAGCTGATCGATATCCTCACACGCAAGAATGCGTTCTTTGCTTTCGGCGCTGAGTGTGAGGTTGCGTAGTACGGCGAGGTCGAGGATGTTTTTGCGTAGCGTCTCGGTTGTGCCTATTTGGACGCCTTGTTCGACACCCTGTTGGACGCCTTTTTCAACGCCTTTTTTAATTCCAACACGCTCCCCCTCTCGATACGCGTCATGCATCGTCATTTGGAAGATGTCTTCGCGCCGGAATTTATCTTGGACGGTTTTTGTGAGGTAAGACATCATCAGCTCCTGGACTTGAGACTCTTTGAGGGATGAGTGCGCACGGGTACTAAGCAGGCGTTCTTGGATTTTCTGGGCGAGTTCTTCTTCCGTTTTAGCGCGGGGCACGGTCATCAGCCTCAGGTGATTATAGCTGCTTTCTTGCGGCACGCGAAGCAGATCTAGCAAATATACCGGCAGACCGAAGATGTTGGCACGGAAAACGCATTCTACCGTTGTCGGTTCAAAGTGTTCCAGCGTATCGCCTCGCACGCCACGCGCATAAATGAGCAGCCCTGGCGATTGAAATACATTACCCTTTGCGGACATATCATGACGTTCACGCATCCACTTGTCTCTGATCTGGGCATCTGCGTTTACATGTGCCGCCGCCATCGTTCTCAAACGCGCAACTTTGAGCGGTGCCGACTCAAGTTCGACCAGCATTTCGCGGTGTTGGATTTCCGGGTACAACATCGGCGGAACGGCATCGCGTAAATACCGCCCAGGAATGTACAGGTCGATGCGACGCGCCAAGTTTCGCACGTGATACTGCTGCACCAAACGCTCCGCAGCATCCGCATCCACCTGCAAGGCAAGCTTGCGCAGTATCTCCTGCGCCAATTCTTCGTGCGGTCGAATCGATTTCTTCGACCATAATTTTTTCGCCATCGCGCACCTACAACCATCGCTTGTCTTGTGACCTGCAATAGATATCGTCCGCGCGCATAAAAAGTTTCGTCTTGAGGCGAAGATTTTTTTATTTTTGGTGATTTTACAGCGTCTGGAGGGTGCGAGAAAGCGCCCGCACAACCTCATCCCTAAATCCTTTAAGAGCACGGCGGCGACATTCAGTGCAACCTCATTTTATTTCTTTTCTTCTTCGGAAGGCTTTAGCGAACAGTACTCAGGAATCTACCCTACCGCCTTTTATTCTTTGATAGGCATGAGACCACAGCACTGAGGAATCTACCCTACCGCGCGACGTGCTTTTGCCTTAAAGGCAAAACCGCGCCGCTTGCTCAAGAGTGCTCGCTTGCTCCATGAATGGAGAAGGGACTTCCCTTAAGAGTACGGCGGCGGCATTCAGCACAACCTCATTTTATTTCTTTTCTTCTTCGGAAGGCTTTAGCGAACAGTACTCAGGAATCTAAACGCCCGCGCTCGCGCGCGTGCGCAAGTTAGAATGGAGAGTTTAGAATTTAGAAAGGCGGTGCTTTGAGTAGCCAATGCCTGACTCACCGCCTTTCTAAATTCCTAATT
>Ga0079225_10000867_pt1 | contig 16598 bp, 6 predicted proteins | sample Poulit2012_FD_76344 | JGI IMG/M metagenome (GOLD analysis project Ga0079225, IMG submission 76344) | Agricultural soil microbial communities from Georgia to study Nitrogen management - Poultry litter 2012 | ecosystem: Environmental > Terrestrial > Soil > Agricultural land | place: USA: Georgia... | reverse complement strand
CTGTCATTTCTCTGCGGATTTCTCGAATAAACAAATCGAATTCTGGTGTTCCGGGTTTCGCATCTTTCCCAAGAATTGTTGCGTTGAGAGAATCTGCCTCCATATTAAAAGGAACAGACTCTTCGATTAATCTCGGGGTAACTTTCAATTTTCTCCCTGTACTTGCAGATCCTGTAAAGGTTACCACGTCTTGAGATTCAACGGTGTCTAAAATATTATGTGCCGATCCGTTTATCAATTGTAAAGATCCTTCAGGCAAAATTCCTGAATCGATGATCTCTTTGACCACTGCTTCGGTTACATAACCTGTATCGGTTGCGGGTTTTACCACTGCCGGCATTCCTGCCATCCAGTTGGGAGCACATTTTTCTAACATTCCCCAAACCGGGAAATTGAAAGCATTAATGTGTACGGCGACTCCTTCTTTAGGCACCAAAATATGATGTCCCATAAATTTACCACCTCGTGAGAGATCGACCGGATCTCCTTCTATATCATAAGGTTGGTTAGGAAATTCTTTCCGCATAGAAGCGTTGGCGAATAAATTTCCAATTCCTCCGTCTATATCAAACCAAGCATCTCCCCTGGTTGTTCCACTGTGGTAACTCACTTCGTAAAAGTCTTTTCTTTTTCCCCAAAGATGAAAAGCGAGTTTTTTCAGCATATTACCGCGTTCGATAAAAGTCATTTTCCGCAATGCCTCGCCATTTTCACGACCGTATTGCAAAATAGAGGGAATATCCAGTCCTTCCGTTGAAACTAATTTATGAACATCTCCCGTTACGGAATCATAAACCGGTTGGCCTTCTCCTTTTCCTGTTACCCAACTTCCCTGAACGTAATGTTTGGCTTTTGTCATGATGTGAATTATGTTTTAATATGTCTCGCATCTGCATTTTTAAACCACGCAGACTAGAAACAATTGATTATTTATATTTATCCCAAAAATAAGAAATTTGAGGCTCATATCATTAGAATGAGCAATACCATTTTGTCTTCAAGTTGAATTTTGTGTAATTCAATAAAAAATTAGGAAAAGTTTGTGGAAATAGCTGAATAGAAATGAAAGTTGAACTCTTTTGTTGTGTTGGAGTCAAAGGGTTTTCTACCATAAACTGCACTTCGCTTGTATAGGATTATTATGGTTAAACTCCCAACGGAGTTTTGTTTATTACTTTGGATTTACTTTTGACACTCCATTATCAAGTGCAATGAAGAGAAATACAGACTTAAGGAACTTAACATCAAATTTTTTAAAATAAAAGGAGAATAGTTACGAAGGAAAATCACTTTGAAAAATAAGGTAATAAAATTTTAGAGCGGGATATTGTTATGGTTATGAGGGCAATAAGGTTTGGGGTTTGCACGGTTTATGTTGCTGCTTTGAAAGCCTCATTTCCCATATCACATCGCAAATTATTTCGCACTTTCAGCGTTTTTTACTCGGGTTCGGTTTTTAGGATGAGTGTTGTTTTTTAATATTGCGCTCTTTCGGAGCTTGATGAATTTTTGGAATAGCATTCTTTGTTTTTTCTGAATAAATCTAATCTTTCGGTTGATTTTTCTCCCATTCCCAAGCACTGGACAAAGCTTTGTCTAAACTTCTTTTTGCTTTCCAACCCAATATTTGATTTGCTTTTTTGATATCAGCGTAAGCAGCGGTGACATCTCCTGCTCTTCTATCAGCCATTTTATAAGGTAAGTTTTGTTGAGTAACCTTTTCAAAAGTTTGGATAATTTCCATCACCGAACTTCCGGTGCCGGTTCCAAGATTGAAAACCTCGTAGTTTTCCGTTGCTTCGTTTTTCAACAGCCGTTCCAATGCTCGCACGTGAGCCTCGGCTAAATCCATCACGTGGATATAATCTCGGATACAAGTTCCGTCGGGGGTGTTGTAATCATCGCCAAAAACGGACAATTCTTTTCTTTTTCCGATAGCGGTTTGGGTGATAAAAGGCACTAAGTTCTGAGGGGTACCAATGGGTAATTCTCCAATTTTTGCTGAAGGATGTGCCCCGATAGGGTTAAAATATCGCAAGGAAATAGCCTTAAATTCTTTTTCACTTTTAGCATAATCAGCAATCATATTTTCTCCGATGAGTTTGGTGTTTCCATAGGGAGATTCTGCTTTCTTTAACCGAGCGGATTCAGTGATTGGCAATTCATCTGCTTGTCCGTATACCGTACAAGAAGAACTGAATATAAAATTGGATAAGTTTCTTTTTTGCATCGCTCGGAGCAGATGTATCAATCCACCTACATTATTTTCATAATACAACAAAGGTTTTTCCACGCTTTCTCCCACAGCTTTAGAAGCGGCAAAATGAATAATTCCTTTCAAATCAGGATACTGGTCGAAAAATTTAGCTACGGCAATTTTATCTCTCAAATCCAGTTTATGAAATTCTGGGGTTTTATTGGTGATTTCAGTAATTCCTTCCAAAACATCTACGGTTGAATTTGACAAATCGTCAATAATTACTACTTCATAGCCTTGATCTAACAACGCTACCACTGTGTGGGATCCGATGTATCCCAACCCGCCGGTCACTAATATTTTCATTTCTTTAAATTTTCACCAAAAATAACAAATTTAAACCTTATCAAACGAGGATTGGGTTTAGAAAACAAATCAAATTATCTCCACGGCAACAGCCCTTGAAGTTGATCCCCTTGATTAAACTTCTTCCAGTCAAGAATTAATAAATTACGAAATAGTTGAACTCTTTTGGAGTTCTTTGTGTGCTGTTTCGATTTTGTTTTTCGTGATAAATTCTTTAGTCCCTTTAAGATTTTTTCAGTAAATATAAAAAATGGGACATATAGGATTATAACTTTTCCAAAGTACAGGGGGAAATTCGAGAACTTTGAAAAAGTAGATGAAAGGACTATCTGCTGCTTTTCTAAAGGTTTACAATACTTTCTAAAGATTTTGGATAAGTTCGATAAGTTGAAACACGTAATCATTTAAATACGATTCATTCGCTTAAAAGTTTAAAACTTTTTAAACTCACCTGAGAACCATCTTTGTTTGCCAGTTTGTCAACGGTTTTAATCTTTTTCTTTTTTCAAAATCTTATTAATCATTCCGGTAACATCATCTGAAAAATTGGCGAAATAAATCACCGGAAGATAGATTGCAGTCATAATTGTAGATTTAATGGCGATACCCCAAAAGGAATTTGGATGAAAGTTTAAATAGGTAAATATCCAAGTGAAAACGCCGATAAACACCGTCAAAATTATAGTTTTTAAAGTGAAGGGTTGCATATTAAACTTCCTATATACGAACCAGATTTTGAGCAAATCATAGACGAGAAAAGCACTCAAACTTGCTATAGCGGCTCCGTAAAGTCCCCAAGCAGGAATCATTAGCGAATTTAAAATGAAAGCGAGGATTACGGTGATTATTGCCGCCACTAAAAGCAATCGATAATAATCAGAGTTTTTAAGGATACTCCCTCCTATTCCCAATATATTTCTGGATAATTTGATCAATGCCAAGAGGGTTAAAATCCCTAAGCTGATATGATATTCCGGTGATAAAAAATCATAAAACTGATTGGCATTAGCGATGATTATCGCAAATAAAAAACCGCTGATGGTGTATAAACTGATAGAGCTCTTTTTATACAGCACATCCAATTCCAACCACTTTTTTGAATTCATCAAACTTGCTGTAATCGGGAGGGTAATTTGTCGCATCGCTTTGATCGGAACTTCGATAACGGTAACAATAAATACCGCAATCGCATAGACTGAAACATTTCCGATAGACATAAAATGCGGAATCATGGTTTTATCTAAATCCAGCAAAACATTGGAAGCCACTCCGGCCAACAATATTAAAACCGAATATTTTACGATTCTTGAAAAATCTTTGGGAAGTTTGAAACTTATTTTTGGCGGTAACAAATAGAAGGCATATCCCATCATAATCAAGCTTCGCAAAACATAGACAGCGGTTATAGAGTAAAGAAATTCTACAACTGAAATTTTATCGACATATACTAAGAGAAGCAAGAGCATAGTTAAGACCCGATGAAAAACTTCACGCATAAAATTTCCGAAAACACTTTTCAATTTTATCCTCCCCCAATTAAAAAATATCTTGAAATACGCTTCGGTAATTGCGATAACGAAAATCAACCAAATAAAGGGATCCATTTCGGGGCTTTCGGCAAAATAACCTTGAATGGCTTGGTAAAAAAACAATCCAAATAATCCAAACAAACCTCCTGAAAAAAGGGGTGTAATCAACCCTAACCCAAGCAATCTTCTTTTATCATCTTCAGATTTATAGCTGGTGAAAAATTTAATCAGCGTATCGGGCATTCCGAAATTGACAAAAGCAGACAACAGCGAGCCGGTAGCCAAAACTGTCATTACTACCCCATAATAGGTTTTTCCCAAAAAGTGTGGATAAAACAAAAGGGTATTTATTGCGCCAATACCAAACCCGGCATAGGTAGTGATTAAGTTTTTTACAGATTGACTTTTTACAATTCCCATAAATTGCTTTAATACAAATTATCCGTTCAGCGATTAGAAAATATTCTTTAATCAGTCGTTGGAAGATAACTTGGTTTGAATTTTCAATTGCTATCGATTTTATCTTGCTGACAAATTTTCAATGCAAAAGTAATTGATTTTTTAATGATGGCTGTTGAACTTGAAAAATCATCTGTTAATAGAAAAACGCACCAAAAATATTAGTTGATTTACATTTTAGAATGGATAACCTATCGCAAAATTGAATACCGGATTTTTATAATCAAAATTCCAGTTTTCCGCCGGCTTTTTCAGGGGTGAAGATAAATCTAAACGAATTACAAATCCTTGGACGTCCACTCTTACCCCCACTCCAGTTCCGATACCGAATTCTTTTATAAAATCTTTGGAGAATTTCCCACCCGGCAGACTTTCATTTTCCTTATACAGCCAAACGTTTCCTGCATCGGCAAAAACCGCTCCTTTCAAAAACGATATAATTGGGAATCTATATTCCAAATTTGCTTCTAAACGAATATCTCCGGCTTGATCAAAATAGGAATAAGAATCCGGGTCTGGTTTATAAGTACCCGGTCCAATTCCTCGAATTTTGAAAGCTCTCAAACTGTAAGGTCCTCCGGCAAAAAACTGTTTTACAAAAGGCAAGGCATCGGAATTTCCATAAGGCAATCCCCACCCGCCAAATAAATGTCCTACTAAAGTTTGTTTCCCTTTTCGATCTAAATCGAAGTGGTAGCTCACATCAATATCTGCTTTGGCATATTGTGCATATCTCAAACCTAAAAAGGTTCTATCTCCGTCGGTTTTCTTTTTTCCGAACAAACTCAATCCATTTCCGGCAATATCTAATCCACCTTGAAAATAAACTCTTCCCCTTTGATCTTCTTCACTCAATTCGTTATAGGTAAATCGATAAATCAATCCAGCGATAAATTGTTGTTCAAAACTTCTTTTTAAATAAGGATTTTCTTCTAATGCTTGATCAAATCTTTCACTGGTGTCTCCTAATTTAACATAATCGATATTGATTAGATTAAGATTGTGGTTTACAAATCTATTTTGGTCCCAGATGTAACCAAAAGAGGTAGAAAAAGAATTTAAAGTGTATAGGTTTTTCCTATTCATATAATCGATACCCGCTGAAATTTGGGTTTTGGGAATTGCATATCTAAAAGTATCTTCAAAATCACCCGGAAACAACATTCGTGGAAAGAGTAAGGAAGCTTTCAATCCTAAATTTAAAGTTTGATCACCTTTATTTCTTTTTGAAAACTGTTTTTCATAACCAAAATTGGGTTCAATTCTCAACATTTCACCTGCTCTGAAAATATTTCGATTGGTATAAACTGCCCCCAATCGCGGCCCGGTAAATTCATTCGATTTTGTTACCATTTCTAAATGAAATTGTATTCCTCTCTTTGGTAAAGGAGATAAGGAGATAGTGCTGGTTAAATGTCTATTTCCGGAAGAATCGACAATCGTATCTGAATCGGAGTATTGTATATTTACAAATTTGTAGGTTCCTATATTAGACAATCTTCGACTGGTGAATTTGGAACTTTCGGAATTGTAATATTGTCCTTCTTCCAACAATATAAAAGGACGCAGACGCTTAGGTTTAAAAAACGGATATTCTTTGCTCTGAATAAAATCAACATTTTTCACATTCACTGTATCTTGAACTCCATAAACCGTATCATTATAAACTCCGGTATACACCAAAACACTATCGATAATATAGGGATATTTAGCTTTTTGAGGCATTTCTTCTTTTAGCTTGAGATACAAATTCAAAGCGCGTTTACTTTTGGTATTGGTATCAGCTTCAAATAATAGGAAGTCGTCATTAAAATAATAATATCCTCTATCTTTCAAATATTGATCGATGCGTTCCCGTTCGGATTTAAACTCCGCTAAGTTAAAATCCTCTTGCTCTTTGATTAGGGTTTGATTCAAGGATTCCAAAATTTTATCGTTGATATCGGCGGGGTCGGTTGAATCGGCTTCAAAAATAAATTCTTTAATATAATACGGTTGATCGGCTTTTATATCATAATAAACCTTAGCTGTCTTTTTACTGGAATCTATTTTTACTTCACTGTTTATTTTGCTGTAAAAAATACCGTTGTTTTCCAGTCGATTTCTTAATATCTCCTCTGTATTTTCCACTTCAGATTCTGAATAATAAGCCGGTTTTTCTCCGAGTTTATCATACATAAACTTTCTCCAGAAATTGTGACTTTTTTCATGATACACATAATAATAGTGCAATCCGGGATAGATTCCTAAAAACCTCGAATTGGGTTCAGGATAGAGCACCTCTTCTAATTTATTTTCCAAAGCGGATTTATTTTTCAACTTTTCGGAAGATTTCAGATCAATTTCTGCACCGCGGTAGAGAAACTTATCCTCAGGAATATATTTTTTAACGGCACAAGCCGAAAAACTGAACAATACTAAACAAAAGATTATATTTTTAAATTTACCCATTAATCCGTATTGTTTTTAGATTGGTCATTTTCCTCATTATTTCTAACAGCTTCTTTTTCAATTCCTTCTTTATTTTCTTCTTGCTTCCTTTTTTCTCTTAGCTCGGCAAAATATTTATCCGGATCATGAAACATACTTCTCCACAAATATTTAAACCTATTGAAATCTCTTTGGAATAACACTCCGATTCCATTTGTGAAAATTTGCCCGTCAATTACATTTTCATATTCATTTTTCCTAAACCCTCTCAATCTCCACCTTCCGTCTTCAGTTAATAAATATTCGATACTGACATTTCCTACCAATGGTCTTTCTTCTCCGGGTTGCAAATCACCTTGAACATTCATTTCAGTTCCTACTTTTACGATAAATCGATCATTGAAAAGACGTTGTTCAGCAGTAATATCCAAATCTGTACGTTGTTGAAAACTTCCACCTGAATAGGTTTCATAACTATCCAATCCGAAACTCAGCCTAAATCCTGAATCTCCGGTAAATTGATCAGAGAAATTATTTAATTGATCGGTTAAAGCTTGATTCAAGTTATCTCTTGCCATAGAAGCAAACCCTCCTCCACTTCCATCGGAACCCTGCGGGAAAAACCGATTGAGCACTAATAAAGAAAAGACCTGTTTGTTGAGTTCTCCTTCATTTTCTTGCGTTTGTCTTACTTGACTATAAACAGATCCGCCCATTGCCCCTTTGGACTCTTCTTCCAAATCCAAACCAAAGCTAAGATCTGGCTTGTCAATACTTCCCCCAACATTCAAATATACTAAGAATGGTAATTTTTGTTTATATCTATTTCGATCTTCTTCACTTTCTCCTGCTGTTGCGCTTCCCATTAATCCAGCTGGAGAAGCTTTTACGGAATAAATAGCAGTTACATCTAAATCTGCATCCATCAAATCTCCCGACCAATTTATGGAGCTGCCTTTTTGAAAATCAAACTTTCGTTTTACCAAGTTATACAAACTCAATTTATAATACCCGTCATCTATGGTATAGCGACCGGATAAATTCATTTGTCCATTGGGGTTGATTCGAAAATCCAAGTCTCCATCTCCAGTAATCTGTAAATTATCATTTGTTCTGGGATCTACTATTACACTAAAAGTTGCACCTTTATCAATTTTGATATTGGTATGCAAACTCATCCCTTTGATTTCTGCATTTTTGATCGAATCTTTCTTATTTTCAATTACATAAACCGGGGCATCTCTGTTGACAAACTTTACCACGCCTTCCTGAGTTTCCTTGGCTGTTTGTGCTGCGGAAAGTGCATAAGTAAAATCGGTATCATCTTTAACCGTTATATCCATATCGATATCCGGACTTGCAGTTCTTCCTTTAATGGTTCCATCCAAATCGACATTTGCTTTTCCATAGAACAAATCATTATGTTCTTCTGTTGAATTCATCAATTGAAAATTATTAGCTTTCAGTTTTAAATCAAACTTTGGACTGCGAAGCGTACTGATTATCACATTTCCATTTACGGAAAGCTCTTGATTTTTTTCATCTTGAATGGTAAAGTTATTAAATCTCAAACCTCTGTCGTTAATTTCTATGGCATCCTCATCAAAGGTGAATTTTGTATTGAGTTGCGCCACTTTGAAGGAAGCTTCATTAAACTTCAGTTGACCATCATATTTCGGAGATTTAGTACTTCCTTCAATAGCTATATTTCCTGAAAGATATCCTGATCCTTGAGTTAATTCATTTTGAGATAAGCCTCCAAGCGTTTCCATTCCAAGCCTATCTATGTTAAAGTCCAACTTAAATTCCGGTACTTCTTTACTCACAAAACTTCCTTTTGCTCCCAAATCAACATCCTTTCCTTTTAAATCCATTTTAAAACGATACTCATTGAGTTCTTTAGATAAAGCTTTCAACGATAAATTACCGAGAGGAGTTTGATAAACCTGCAATTCATCGATACCAAAATCGGCCAAAATCCCGATTTTATCCATCGGATTGACCACGACGATATCACCTTGTAAATTCCCTTCTGCTAAATGCTCATCCGGATTAACCAAGGCTATTAAAGTTTCTAAATTAAAATCTTTGAAACCAATACCTATATTCTTGCTTTTAGTTTCCATCAGATCATTAGCAACTTTCAAAGATCTGTTCTCTTTATTTAATTCAAAATTATGGGCTTCAATACTCTTTTCTTTAAATACAATTTCGTTGTCTTCGGGTATATTCCAGGTTTCATTATTCAACATCAGGTTATAAGGCAACAGATGAAATCTTATATTATTATTTTCGCCTGAAGTCTGACTATGGAAGGAGTAGAAAATTTCTTCATCCTCGTCTAAGGAAAAGAAGTTGGCGGTCAAAATCCCATCAGTTAAATCTCCGGTTAGGTAAGTCTTGTACATTCCAAATCCACCGGCATTTAAGTTATCAAAACCTAAAATGAATTGGGCGACATCCCGTCCGGCATTAATATCAAAATACAATTCATTAATAATATTGTTTTCAAAATTTAAAAGGGAAAGACTAACATTCGAGTTTAAAATATCTTTTTTTTGATCAAATTTTGCTTTTATCGCAACGGTATCCATTTCTACAATTCCAGGAACCAGCATATCGGTAAGTATCGGATGAGGCGTTACAATCATATCGGCATCGACCATAATCGACTTTCTCAAAGTATCTGTTTCAATAACAGTATCCTCTTTAAAATAACGCTTCAATTGACGCTCAACTGCCTGACCAACCTCTTCGGGTGGTGCATTAGCCGCCAATTGACCGCTTAATATTTTACTGTTTATAGCAAAAAAAGTGCTGTCTTTTTCAATGGTACCGCCCATATTCCAAGCCCCTAATAAGTAGGTTTTATCGTCATAATAAATGTTTCCATCTATCAAATGGCTCTCTAAACTTAAACCCTCTTTATTATTTTTCAAATCGGCCATAAGGGAAATATTGGTGTTGATTTCTTTATCCATCAAATTGAGTTTCTGCAAATCTGCTTTTTCAATATCTAAGTCAAGGGCTAATTTTTGACCCAAAGAATCCATTTGAATTTTTGAAGTCAGAAGCATGTTTAAGTTATCGTCGAGATAATTTAAAAAGACACTTCCATTTCCATCTGTCAGGTTTCCTTTGATTTTTAAGGCGGAGAAGTCGTAATTATTGAATTCCAACTTACTGAATTCGGCATCTATATCTCCGGTCAAATTTTCTAACGAACTCCCGTGTCCCTGAGTCTTGAGATTTAATTCTATTTTTCCAATATTCGGATTGTTCAATATTTTCCCAAGATCAAAATCTGTTACATCTAAAACTGCATCAAAGGCGATTAACTCTTTATTTTTAAAACTTCCATCCACATTGATTTCGCCTTCGGGTATTTGAAGTAAAGTTTTTGTTTTTAAATCGTCTAAGCTTCCGTAAAGCTCACTTTGCATATAAATTGTTTCAGGAACAGTAATTCCGATCTCTTCTTCATCGACAAATACAAGTACTTCTTGGCGAATTGTATTTAAGCGGAAATGATCAATACTCGCATAGAGTTGTTCCGGAATAGTTAGATTTCTTAATTTTCCACGAGTATTTATGTTTGTGCTGCCCCACCGCACATTAAAAACCGGTAAATCCAACTGAGCTAAACTTCCCTTAGCTTTTATTTTACCTGTAATTTTATTTCGACTTAATTTTGCGACGTATTCATTGGATTTCAAATCAGGAGCAAAACGAAATGCTTCTTTTAAATCGATTGAAAAGTCACTCAAATCAACATTGAAATCGGATTGATCCGGATGTTGAATTAATTCATTTATTGAAGTATATTGTAAACCTAATTGCCCATTCAACTTATTTTGAACGGTTTGCAACACAAAATCTTTTAAGCCCAATTCGGTTTTGTTTAAATTCAATTTGAAACCGAGCTGTTCCAGATTTAGATCGCTATGATTTTCTCGAAAAGCCAATTGTTTAAAGTCAGCGGTCAAATACTCCTCTTCTCCTAATTCCAAGTCTTCTACGGCCAAAGTAAAATCTTTTAAATCTATAAAATCAGGGTTGAATTGTTTGTTGTGTTTGGGTTTTTCTCCAACCTGATAAAGAAGGTTATTATCAGCAAAATCTATGGAACGCACTTTCACATTCCAGTCAGGCCATTCAAAAGTAAAGGCTTCTTCAACTTCATCCTTGGCATCTTCTCCCAACTCCTTAGCTTTTTTATCGGCTTCACTCGGTTTCCCCATCGAAAGATGAATATCGGATTGATGAAGATTTAATCGATTGATCTCAATATCCTGTTTGGCCAGATCAGCTTTGGGAACCTCAACAAGAAAATCGCTCAAATCAGCTTCGGCTTCCATATCATCGGGAATCGATTTATAATTGGCTTTTACGTTGGTAAGTTTTAATTCGTCTAAACGAAAGAATGGCAAAGTGGAAGCGGCAGTATCTTTAGTCTCGGCGAATGGTTTGGTTTGGGTATAATTTATTTCAGTATTTTCTAACTGCAATTTCTTTGCTTCAAATACCATTTTATTCAAATCGATGTTTTTTCCGCGAAATTTGAAGTTGCCTAAATTTAATTTTGCGTCTATACCCATAACCGCATCATCAAAAGTTAAGTCGAAGTTGGAAAAATCTATACTTCCCACATTAATTTCGGGAAGTTTTTGATCTTTCGGTTTTGGTTCTTCGGGTTTTGCTTGTGCCGGATCGCCCGCAAAAGCATCGATTAAAAACTGGAAATTATATCCCGCTATGGAATCTTTTCTATAAACATTGGCTTTTAAACCATTCCAGGTTAAGCGATTTAAACTGATTGGTTCGCCTTTAATAATGGGAATTAACGGAATAGCAGCTTCTAACTCTTTTGAATACACTAAAGTATCTCCTTGTTTATCTTCAAGGTACAAACCTTGTAAATTTACTTTTCCACTGAAAGTAATAAAGAGTTTGTCTATACTAACTGCTGTATTGGTTTTTTTCGATACAAATTTCGTGGCTTCTGTTGTGATAATACCTTGGCCCCAGGGACTTCGAATAAAAAGAAGCAGTAAAATTATAAGTACAACAAGCACCTGGAATATTCTCCAAAAAATTTTAAGTAAGCGCTGCCACCAAGCTTTTTTATGCTTGGTATGCTTCTTCTCTTGTGATGCTACTTTTTTGGACAAATTGGTCAGATTAGTTAGGTTTAAAATCTAAATATATATAATCGCTATAATATGAACTTCAAAAATCTAAGGATTTGATATAAAGATTAATACTATTTAACAGTGTTTTTGTTAGAATTACCTTGATTTCCAGAATTTGCGAAATAAATATTTGTAATTGCGAATGACGTTTTATAAAATAAGATTGATCAATTCTATCTATTTTGCTGATAATTAACTGCTTATATAAACTTCTTGATTTAATGTAGAATTAAACAAATAATCAGGATATTTGCTAAAACAGAACAACCGCTTAAAACCCATCATTTCCACTAACACCTTGCTCAATCTCAAAAAATATACTACGGTAGCCTTGAGCTATTTTTTTGTTGTTTCCTTCTTGGGGTTATTGCTAAGGTTTTTTACTGTTGTTCCCATTAACTTGAATTTTGAATATATTCTTCATACGCATTCCCATACTTCGCTTTTGGGATGGTTGTATTTGGGGCTGACTTTAATTATTTATAAGACATTTTTAGAACAAGCCCAAGTTCCCAAATTAAAAAAACGAATTTTCATCATCAGTAATATTTCGTTTTTAGGAATGTTGGTTTCCTTTCCCTTTCAGGGCTATGGGTTATTCTCTATCGCTTTTTCTTCGTTGTATCTTTTGGCTTCTTATTGGTTTACTTGGTTCGCCATAAAATATGTTCCCGAAGAACTCAAAAACAATTTCTCTTGGAAGCTTGCAAGAGCGGGTTTGTTTTATTTGGTGATTTCAAGTTTAGGAACTTGGGGAATCGCCCCGATCAGCGCTACTGTAGGGTTGGATTCCTTTTGGTTTAATAATTCGCTTTATTTCTTCTTGCATTTTTTATACAGCGGGTTTTTCTTTCTCACTCTGATCAGTGTTCTATTCAGAATTTTAGAAAAAAGAAAGGTGAAGTTCTCATCAAAACTTCAAGATAAATTTTATGTCCATTTAAATATGGGGATAGTTTTATCTTATTTTTTATCCGTAATTTGGACAAAGCCACCTGTGATATTTTACCTTTTAGGAATTGTAGGCGCAGTTTATCAACTTTATGGATACTATTTACTCTATAAAATACTTCTCCCGAAAAAAGCTTCAATCATGCGGGTTTTTCCTAAATATTCTTTTTTCCTTCTAAAATTTGCCGCTGTTTTATTAGCCGTTCGAGTATTTATGCAATTAATTTCAGGAATACCCTATTTTACTGAATTGGCATTTGAGTTTAAAGGGTTTATAATCGGCTATTTACACATGGTGTTTTTAGGAATAATAACCCCTGTTCTATTGGTGTTTTTAGCACATTTTAAAATGATTCGACTTCCAAAAAACGCTATCAATTTGTTATTGTTTACTTTGATAATAACAGAAATAATGATTTTTTATCAGGCTGCGGCATATTGGTTGAAGCTGCCGCTTTTCTTTTCGTACAATCATTTTTTGACAGCATTCAGTTGTTTGTTTCCAATTGCCATTGGTTGGCTTTTTATAAGAAATCTGAATTTCGCTTTTAAAAGATAAACTTATAATACCTCTGAACTTCTCAATTACGTTTATCGGCAACTTTGTTTTCCCGGTTGAGCAAGCCCAGTAATTTTTCTTCAAATTTATTATCTCTTAAGTTTAATTTTCCTGTTAATACTACTCCTGAAGTGTCTACAAATACTGCTTTATTCAAATAATTTCTATAAAAAATACGTTGATTTGCAGGACAAATAAGCTGATATTCAGAAAAACCATCGTAGCCGAAATTTTCTATACTGGATTGCCAATTAGATTTTCCATCATCGTTATTATAATCGATATTAATTCCGACAAAATTCACTTCGGGATATCTTTTTTGATACTGTTTTATTTTTTCATGTTGATTTAAATGATGTGATTTATAATATAAGGACCAATAATAAAAAACTGTTGGCTTGTCGGTAAGTGAAGATATTTTTACTTGATCGCCTTTTTTTGTTGTGACGGAAAGATCACCAATATGTCCTATAAACTGTCGTTTTTGAACTTCAGCCAATCGGTTGATTCTTTTAAATTCGTTTTGATCAAAATCTACCTTAGACAAAAAAGTCAATGTAGAATCGACTGCTTCTTCGGTTTCGGAGTTAACGATCAACCAACCGCTAAAATCTCTCATAAATCTCTGTCTGAGACTTTTCAGTTTGAATAGAGAATCAGCCAATTCTAATCGTTTTTGAAGATTGATTTTCGAGTGTAAATCAAAACAGTTTTTCCCCCCGGATTCTTGGCAGTGTTCAACAGCTTTGTTTTTTAAATAATCATCTAAAAAATGTTGATATATATAATATTTTTGCAATTCTTCGTGATTGAAATCCGCTGATTTTCTATGGTTCATAAAATCGGCCGGAAGTTCTCTTTTGATTTCATACATATATTTATTGACAAGAAAATAATAGCGTTCTTTTATGTCATAGTAAGAATAATCAATCACTTGATTGGCTAATTTTTTAAAATTTTTGGAAACCTGACCATCTCTATGTAGTTTAGATAAATAATTTTTGTAATCAGCTTTAATCGAATCTGCTTTACTCAAAAACTCTTCAGGCTCTATTCTATAATACTCCAAAAGCAACTTGTTGTTCTGGATGTTTTCAAGAAAAAGCATCATCAAGAAATTATTGGCAACCGCACCTTCCCCGGAGTACATTAATGATTGATCAAATTCTTGGGTGTTCAATCTGAATTGTAAGCTGTCCCCTTTTTCCAAATAGAACATTTGTGTTTCATAATGGGTCTGATAATTATGTAGAAATGTATATAAGCCATCTTTGATATCTTCATCAAATTTATAATAAAAACGATTGTTCTCATCCAGCATAACAGTATCTATCGTGCGATTATTTTCTAAGAGGACAATAGCATCACTTCTGGGATTAAAAATTTCACCGGTAATAGAGGTAGATGAATTTTTATTTTTTGAATCTGTACATCCCAAACAAATTAAAACAATTAAGAAAAAAATAAATTTATTTTGGTTCATAGATATGATTCAATTTTCGTATTAAGCTATGATTAAATGAAATTATTTTTTAGAAAGACTGGCTGGCTATTGCTCAAAAATAAAGCAATCTCTCAATTGGGCGTGTTAATTGGGCGTTAAAAATAATTGTCTTTTTATTATTATCCCGGATATTTATTTCACTTTTTTGTAGCTCAAATTTGGACAAGAAATTAGATGAAAATTTAAAATACAGCTTCTAATTTTAAAAAATCAAAACCAAATCATAAATTTAATACGCAATCTACACAACTCCGTATATTTTTGTATTTTTGCAAAAATTTTATAGGCTATGATATCAGTATCCAACTTATCGGTTCAATTCGGAAAGCGTGTGCTCTTCGATGACGTGAATGTTTCTTTCACCGAAGGGAATTGTTATGGAATTATCGGGGCCAACGGTGCCGGGAAATCAACTTTTTTAAAAATATTAGCCGGCCAGTCTGAACCGACTTCCGGAGAAGTTTTTTTGGAGCCGGGAAAACGAATGTCGGTATTAGAACAAAACCATAATTTATATGATGAATATTCGGTGTTGGAAACCGTTTTAAGAGGTAACAAACCCCTGTTTGAAATCAAAACTGAAATAGATGAACTCTACGCTAATTACGATGATAAAAATGCAGAGCGCATAGGGGAATTGCAAACAGCTTTTGAAGAAATGGATGGATGGAATGCAGAAAGTAGCGCAGCAGCACTACTTTCCAATCTTGGAATACAAGAAGATTTGCTCGGTGAGTTAATGGAGGATTTAGATGGCAAGCAGAAAGTTCGTGTATTGCTGGCGCAATGTATTTTTGGAAATCCCGATGTTTTAATTATGGACGAACCTACTAACGATTTGGATTATGATACTATTTCTTGGTTGTCAGATTTCTTAGCCAATTTTAAAAATACTATTATTGTTGTATCCCACGACCGTCACTTTCTTGATTCTGTTTGCACCCATATTTCTGATATCGATTTCGGAAAAATCACTCATTATAGCGGCAATTATAGTTTCTGGTACGAATCTTCTCAGCTGGCAGCTCGACAACGATCACAACAGAATAAAAAAGCGGAAGAAAAAAAGAAAGAACTCGAAGCTTTTATTCGTCGGTTTAGTGCAAATGCTGCCAAATCAAAGCAAGCGACTTCCAGACAAAAGATGATTGATAAACTCAATATCAATGATATCAAACCTTCCAGCAGACGATATCCCGCGATAATATTTGACCGTGAACGCGAGGCCGGGGATCAAATACTCAATATTGAAAACATGAATTCCAGCTTGGAAGGGGAAATGCTTTTTCAAAATTTAAACCTCAATCTAAAAAAAGATGATAAAGTTGCTGTTTTTTCAAGAGATTCGCGAGCGACCACAGCTTTCTATGAAATTTTAAATAATAACCTTGATCCGGAAAGCGGGAAATTT
>Ga0079225_10000866_pt1 | contig 16602 bp, 31 predicted proteins | sample Poulit2012_FD_76344 | JGI IMG/M metagenome (GOLD analysis project Ga0079225, IMG submission 76344) | Agricultural soil microbial communities from Georgia to study Nitrogen management - Poultry litter 2012 | ecosystem: Environmental > Terrestrial > Soil > Agricultural land | place: USA: Georgia... | reverse complement strand
ATGCCGGGCGACAACGTGGCGATGGACGTGGAGCTGATCGCGCCGATCGCCATGGACGAGGGGCTGCGCTTCGCGATCCGCGAAGGCGGCCGCACCGTCGGTGCCGGCGTCGTCGCCTCCATTCAAGAGTAACCAGGAACTCCAAGCTCTGTGGCCCGGCGGCAGCGGCTGCCGGGCCTTTGGGTTCCAAAGCGAGCGCTGAACAATGGATCATCAAAATATTCGCATCCGCCTGAAGGCGTTCGATCACCGGGTACTGGACCAGTCCACCGGAGAGATCGTGAATACGGCGAAGCGAACGGGCGCACAGGTTCGCGGGCCGATCCCGCTGCCCACGCGTATCGAGCGTTTCACTGTGCTGCGCTCGCCTCATATCGACAAGAAGAGCCGCGAGCAGTTCGAGATGCGGACGCACAAGCGGCTGCTGGACATCGTCGATCCGACCCCGCAGACGGTTGACGCTCTCATGAAGCTCGACCTTGCCGCGGGTGTGGACGTCGAGATTAAGCTGAAGGGATGACCCCAATGCGCACGGGCATGATTGCGCAGAAACTCGGGATGACCCGGGTGTTCAAGGAGGATGGGACCCACTTGCCGGTCACCGTCCTCAAGGTGGACGCCTGCCAGGTCGTCGCGGTGCGCACTGAGGAGAAGGATGGCTATACGGCACTGCAGCTCGGTGCCGGAAATGCCAAGCCGAACCGCGTGACGAAGCCGGAGCGCGAGCGCTTCGCCAAGGCACGGGTGGCCCCGAAGAAGAAGCTGGCGGAATTCCGGGTCTCTCCGGACGCGGTGCTGGATGTCGGCGCCGAGCTCTCGGTCAGTCACTTCGCCCCGGGCCAGAAGGTTGATGTCACCGCCAACACCGTCGGCAAGGGTTTCGCCGGGGTGATCAAGCGGTGGGGCTTCGGCGGCCTGCACGCTTCGCACGGTGTCTCGGTCTCCCACCGCAGCCACGGCTCGACGGGGAACAGCCAGGATCCCGGGCGGGTGTTCAAGGGCAAGAAGATGGCCGGCCATATGGGCAACCGGCGGGTCACCACCCAGAATCTGGAGGTGGTATCGGTGGACGAGGCGCGTGGGCTGATCCTCCTGCACGGGGCCGTTCCCGGTGCGGAGGGCGGCTGGGTGCTGGTCCGCGATGCGATCAAGGGCAAGCTCCCGGAAGGCGTCCCCTTCCCGGCCGGGATCAAGGCAGCGGTCGAGGCTGCGGCGGCCGAGGATCAGGAGACAGCGGGCGCCGAGACGGGTGCAGCGGAAGAAGTGCCGGCTGCGCCCCCGGCAGAGGGTCAGGACCCGCTTGAGAACGAGAAGGAGCAGTGACCATGGCGGAGACCATGAAGGTCAAGGTCACCACGCTCGACAATGGTGACGCCGGGGAGATCGAGCTGGCCTCGGAGGTGTTCGGTGTCGACGTGCGGCGCGATGTGCTGGCCCGTGTGGTAAACTGGCAGCTCGCCAAGCGGCGTGCCGGCACGCACAAGGCCAAGTCGCGCAGCGAAGTCAGCGGCACCACGAAGAAGGCCTTTCGTCAGAAGGGCACCGGCCGGGCCCGCCGCGGCAACCTGAAGACCAACCTCCTGCGGGGCGGCGGCGCCGCCCATGGCCCGGTTCCGCGCGACCACAGCCACGAGCTGACCAAGAGATTTCGCCGGCTCGGCCTGAAGACGGCGCTTTCGGCGAAGGCAGCAGAAGGCAAGCTGATCGTGCTGGACGCAGCCAAGGTGGAGAACCACCGCACCCGGGAGCTGGCAAAGCGACTGGAAGTGCTGGGCTGGCAGAACGTGCTGATCATCGACGGCTCGGAGGTGGACGAACTTTTCCTGCGCGCCGCCCGCAATCTGCCGATGGTGGATGTGCTGCCGCAGCAGGGCGCGAACGTCTACGATATCCTGCGCCGGGATCAGCTGGTGTTGACCCGTGACGCGGTTGAGGCGCTGGAGGCGCGACTGAAATGAGCAGGGCCAGGCCACGCATTCGCAATGAGGTGCGCCTTTCCGAAGAGCGCAAGCTGGAGCTGATCCGGCGCCCGATCATCACCGAGAAGACCACCTTGATGGGTGAGGACAATCGGGTGGCCTTCGTCGTGCCGATCGATGCGTCGAAGCCGGAGATCAAAGCGGCGGTCGAGGGCGTCTTCTCGGTCAAGGTGAAGGCGGTCAATACCCTGATCGCCAAGGGCAAGACCAAGCGCTTCCGGGGACGTCCGGGTCGGCGCGCCGATGTCAAAAAGGCGATGGTGACGCTGGAAGAGGGTCAGTCCATCGACGTGACCACGGGAATTTAAACGATGGCCTTGAAAACTTACAATCCGGTAACGCCGGGCACGCGAGAGCTGGTTCAGGTGAATCGCTCGGCGCTGTGGAAGGGCAAGCCGGTCAAGAAGCTGACCGAGGGCCTGAGCAAGTCCGGCGGGCGGAACAACCACGGGCGCATCACTGCCCGCCGTATCGGCGGCGGCCACAAGCGCACCTATCGCCTGGTGGACTTCAAGCGTCGCAAGTGGGGTGTGCCGGCCACGGTCGAGCGGCTCGAGTATGATCCGAACCGGACCGCCTTCATCGCACTGCTGCGCTATGAGGACGGCGAACTGGCCTACATCATCGCTCCCCAGCGCCTGGGCATAGGCGACCAGGTGATCGCCGGCGAGCGGGTCGACGTGAAACCGGGCAACGCCATGCCGCTGAAGTCGGTTCCGGTGGGCACGATCGTGCACAACGTCGAGCTGAAACCCGCCAAGGGGGGGCAGCTGGCGCGCGCCGGTGGCACCTACGTGCAGCTGGTGGGCCGCGATCAGGGTTATGCGCTGCTGCGCCTGGCCTCCGGCGAGGTGCGCATGGTCCGCCAGGAATGCATGGCGACCATAGGCGCGGTGTCCAATCCGGATCAGGCCAACGTCAAGCTCGGCAAGGCCGGCCGCAAGCGGTGGCTCGGGAAGCGACCATCGGTTCGCGGAGTGGCCATGAATCCGATCGATCACCCCCACGGCGGTGGTGAGGGCCGCACTTCCGGTGGGCGCCATCCGGTGACCCCCTGGGGCAAGCCGACCAAGGGCCGGCGGACCCGTCAGAACAAGAAGACCGACGCGCTGATCGTGCGGCGCCGGCACGCGAAGAAGTAAGGAGCCGGGAAGATGGCGCGTTCTGTCTGGAAGGGCCCCTTCGTCGATGGCTATCTGCTGAAGAAGGCGGAAGTCGTACGGAGTTCGGGGCGTAACGAAATAATCAGGACCTGGTCGCGGCGCTCGACCATCATGCCGCAGTTCGTCGGCCTGACCTTCGGCGTCTACAATGGCCAGAAGTTTCTGCCGGTGCTGGTGACCGAGAACATGGTGGGGCACAAGTTCGGCGAGTTTTCGCCGAGCCGGACCTTCTATGGCCATGCCGCCGACAGGCGGGCGAGGCGGAGATAAGCGATGGGCAAGCCTAAGAAAGAGAGCAGTCTGGCCGAAAACGAGGCCCTGGCCGTCGGTCGCATGCTGCGCACCAGCCCCCGGAAGCTCAACCTTGTGGCCGCGATGATCCGCGGCAAGGGGGCGGAAAAGGCGCTGGCGGAGCTTACCTTCTCCAAGCGGCGCATCGCCCGTGACGTAAAGAAGGTGCTGGAGGCGGCGATCGCCAACGCCGAGAACAATCATCAGCTCGACGTGGACCGGCTCTACGTGGCCGAGGCCAGCGTGGGCAAAGCGCTGACCATGAAGCGCTTCCGGCCGCGCGCCCGGGGTCGCGTCGGCAGGATCATCAAGCCGTGGAGCCGGTTGCGACTGGTCGTCCGCGAGCGCGAGGAGACCGTCTGACTATGGGTCAAAAAGTTAATCCGATCGGCCTGCGGCTCGGCATCAACCGCACCTGGGACTCCCGCTGGTATGCGGACAAGGACTATGGTGCGATGCTGCACGACGACCTGCAGCTGCGCGAGTTTCTGAACAAGCGGCTAAGGCAGGCCGGGGTGTCCCGGGTCGTGATCGAGCGCCCCGCCAAGCGCGCGCGGGTGACGATCCATACCGCGCGTCCGGGGGTCGTGATCGGCAAGAAGGGGGCCGACATCGAGAGGCTCCGTCAGGATCTCTCGAAGATGACCGGCGGCGATGTGAACCTGAACATCGTCGAGATCCGCAAGCCGGAGGTCGACGCCAAGCTCGTGGCCGAGAACATCGCCCAGCAGCTGGAGCGAAGAGTGGCCTTTCGCCGCGCCATGAAGCGGGCCGTGCAGAATGCCATGCGCCTGGGCGCGCAGGGTATCCGCATCAACTGCGGCGGCCGCCTGGGCGGTGCGGAGATCGCGCGCACGGAGTGGTACCGTGAAGGGCGTGTGCCGCTGCATACCCTGCGTGCAGATATCGACTATGGCGAGGCGACCGCCCACACCACCTATGGCACCTGCGGGGTCAAGGTGTGGATCTTCAAGGGCGAGGTCATGGCCCACGATCCCATGGCGCAGGACAAGCGCATGGCAGAATCGCAGCCGGGCAGCAGCGGCGCACGGCAGTAGCAGACCGGCATTTCGGTCGAGCAGGTTAGGGAACGGGAACGATGTTGTCTCCGAAGCGGACAAAGTACCGCAAACAGCATAAGGGCCGCGTCAAGGGCATGGCCAAGGGCGGGACCGAGTTGAACTTCGGTGCCTATGGCCTCAAGGCGACGAGCCCAGGGAGGGTTTCTGCACGCCAGATCGAAGCGGCACGCCGGGCGATCACGCGCCACATGCGTCGTGTCGGCAAGCTGTGGATTCGGATCTTTCCGGATGTACCCGTCTCCCAGAAGCCGCAGGAAGTGCGGATGGGATCCGGCAAGGGCTCCCCGGAGTGGTGGGCTGCGCGGGTGAAGCCTGGACGTGTGATGTTCGAGCTGGACGGCGTCAGCCGTGAGATGGCGCAGGAGGCCTTCACCCTGGCCGCGGCCAAGCTGCCGGTACAGACCCGCTTCGTCACCCGCGTCGGCAGCGAGGAGGACTGATTCCATGAAGGCCGCTGATCTTCGGGCAAAGACGCCCGATCAACTGAAGGACGAGCTGCTCAAGCTGCGCCGGGAGTCGTTCAACCTGCGCTTCCAGCAGGCGAGCGGGCAGCTCGAAAACACGGCGCGGGTTCGCCAGGTACGGCGCACCATTGCGCGCATCAAGACTCTCCTGCGTGCTCAGAGCGCGCAGGCGGCTCAGTAGGAGTAAGGTTTCATGCCGCGTCGCGTGCTGCAGGGTGTCGTCGTGTCGAACAAGGCCGACAAGACGGCGACGGTCCTCGTGGAGCGGCGGGTGATGCACCCGCTGTACAAGAAATTCATTCGCCGTTCAAAGAAGTACCACGTCCACGACGAGCATAATCGCTGCCGCGAAGGGGATGTCGTGCGGATTATCGAGTGCAGTCCGATTTCGAAGAGCAAGCGCTGGACGCTGCTCGAGCAGGACGGTGCTGCGGCTTCGACTCAGGGCTAGGGGACAGGCGCCATGATCCAGATGCAGTCGAATCTCGATGTTGCCGACAACTCCGGCGCACGGCGTGTGCAGTGCATCAAGGTGTTGGGGGGGACGAACCGTCGTACCGCCGGCATCGGCGATGTCATCGTCGTGTCGGTGAAGGAAGCCGTTCCGCGCGGTCGCGTGAAGAAGGGCGACGTGGTGCGGGCGGTGATCGTTCGCACCGCCAATGACGTCCGCCGTGGTGACGGGACGGTGATCCGCTTCGATCGCAATGCTGCGGTGCTGATCAACAAGCAGGGTGAGCCCGTCGGCACGCGTATCTTCGGGCCGGTCACCCGCGAACTGCGCGCCAGGAAGTTCATGAAGATCATCTCTCTGGCGCCCGAGGTATTGTGATGGCAAAGGCTATGAAAATCCGCAAAGGCGACCGGGTGGTCGTGCTTGCGGGAAAGGACAAGGGGCGCACCGGCGAGGTGCTGCGGGCGCTGCCGAAGGAGCAGCGGGTCGTGGTCCAGGGTGTCAACATGATGACCCGCCACGTGAGCCCCAGCGCGACCAGCCAGGGTGGCATCGAGCAAATCGAAGCGCCGATTCACGTGTCGAACGTCGCCATCGCGGATCCCCGCGATGGGTCGGCGACCCGCATCGGCTACAAGCTGGACGGAGAGCGCAAACTGCGCTTCGCGCGCCGCTCCGGCGAAGTGATCGACAGATGATGGGCGAGGCAGGAACCATGATGGCCCGCTTTAAAGAGCGCTACGAGAGCACCGTGAAAGCGGCGCTCCAGCAGGAGCTCGGCTACAAGAACCCGATGCAGGTTCCGCGGCTCGAGAAGATCGTGATCAACATGGGCGTCGGTGCTGCCGTCGCCGACAGCAAGAAGTTGACCACGGCAATCGACGAGCTGAGCCGGATTGCCGGCCAGCGACCGGTGACCACGAAGGCACGCAAGTCGATCGCCGGCTTCAAGCTGCGCGAGGGGATGGCCATCGGTTGCAAGGTCACCCTGCGAGGGGAGCGGATGTACGAGTTCCTCGATCGCCTGGTCACGGTTGCTCTGCCGCGGGTGCGTGACTTCCGGGGATTGAACCCCAAGTCCTTCGACGGGCATGGGAACTATGCGATGGGCCTGAAGGAACAGCTGGTCTTCCCCGAGATCGATTATGACCGCATCGATGACGTGCGGGGCATGGACATCATCATTTGCACGACGGCGAGCACCGACGCGGAGGCGCTGGCGCTGCTGAAACAGTTCGATATGCCCTTCCGGAACTGAGCGGGCACAAGGATTAGACGATGGCAAAGAAGAGTTCGATCGAGAAGAACAAGAACCGCGCGCGGCTGGTGAAGCGCTATGCGGCTAAGCGCGCGGCCCTCAAGGAGATAGCGAAGAATCGCGAGCTGCCGCCAGAAGAGCGCTTTCAGGCCTATCTGAAGTTGGCCGAGCTGCCGCGCAATTCGGCGAAGAACAGGCTGCGCAATCGCTGCGCCATGACAGGCCGGCCGCGTGGCTACTATCGCAAACTGCGCTTGTCGCGTATCGCCCTGCGGGAGCTCGCCTCCACCGGGCAGATCCCCGGCATGACCAAGGCGAGCTGGTAAGGAGTAGCACGGCATGTCGATGAGCGATCCCCTCGGGGATATGCTGACCCGGATCCGCAATGGCCAGCGGGCCGGCAAAACACAGATCACGGCTCCGGCCTCGAAGCTGCGCAACAACGTGCTCGAGGTCTTGAAGCGGGAAGGCTACATCCGCGACTACCGCACCGAGACGGATGCGAAGGGATTCGATCAGCTACTGGTCGAGCTCAAGTATCATGAGGGCGCACCGGTGATTCGGGAAATTTCACGGGTTTCCAAGCCGGGGCGTCGGGTCTACTCGAAGATCAAGGAACTGCCGCGCTTCTACAATGGGCTTGGCATCATGATTCTCTCGACCCCGAGAGGCGTGATGGCGGACCATGAGGCGCGCGCCGCCAATGTCGGCGGCGAGGTTCTCTGCCGCGTGTTCTGAGGGAGTTTTCGGTTATGTCTCGAGTGGGCAAGTATCCGGTTGCGATACCTGGCGGCGTCGACGTGAAGGTCGAAGGCCTGATCGTCACCGCCAAGGGCAAGCTGGGCGAACTGGAGTATCGGGCTACCGAAGACGTGCGGATCGCCACCGAAGACGGTAATATCGTCGTTACCCCGGTCAACGATGGCCAGCGGGCACGGGCGATGTGGGGAACCGCGCGCTCGCGCATCCAGAACCTGGTGCAAGGGGTCTCGGAGGGCTTTCGCCGTGATCTGGAAATCACCGGCGTTGGCTATCGGGCAGCGGTGCAGGGACAGACCCTGAACCTGCAGCTCGGCTACAGCCATGATATCAACTATCCGATCCCGGCCGGGCTTAAGGTCGTCTGCGAGCGGCCGACCGCGATCTCGATCACCGGTGCCGACAAGGAGCTGGTCGGGCAGTTTGCTGCGGAAGTGCGGGCACTGCGCGGCCCGGAGCCCTACAAGGGTAAGGGTGTCCGCTATGCGGACGAGGAGATCATCCGCAAGGAAGGCAAGAAGAAGTAATGCTTAGCCATCGGGAAAAGCAGCGGAGACGTGCCCTTCGGGTGCGCAACAGCCTGCGCCGCAGGGCCAACGGCCGGCCGCGCCTGTCAGTGTTCCGCTCCAGCAAGCACATCTACGCCCAGGTCATCGACGATGCCAAGGGCGTAACCCTGGCCGCGGCCTCCTCGGTCGACAAGGACCTGCGGGACAGGCTGCAGAAGGGCGGAGACAAGGCGGCGGCGGTCGAGGTCGGCAAGCTGATCGCCGAGCGCGCTCAGCAGGCGGGCGTCACGAAGGTGGTGTTCGACCGCGGCAGTTATCTTTATCACGGTCGCGTCAAAGCGCTCGCGGATGCGGTGCGCGAAGCCGGCCTGTCGTTCTGAGGTAAGGGACAGCGAAGTAATGGCACGTCCGCAAAGAGAAGACCGGGGTCCGCGTAACCGCGAGGACTCCGATATCGTCGACAGGCTGGTCGGCATCAACCGCGTGGCCAAGGTGGTCAAGGGCGGCCGCCGTTTCGGCTTTGCAGCCCTGGTGGTCGTGGGGGATCAGCGGGGGAGGGTCGGCTTCGGTCAGGGCAAGGCCCGGGAAGTGCCAGAGGCAATTCGCAAGGCGACGGAGTCGGCGAAGCGCAGCATGGTGCGGGTCCCGTTGCGCGAAGGGCGCACCCTGCACCATGACATCGACGGTCGCTTCGGGGCCGGAAAGGTGGTACTGCGGGCGGCTCCAGCGGGTACCGGCATCATCGCCGGCGGCCCGATGCGGGCGATCTTCGAGTGCCTTGGGGTCCAGGACGTGGTCGCGAAGTCCCTGGGCACGCAGAACCCCTACAACATGATCCGTGCCACTTTCGATGCTTTGGACGAGGTGCAAAGCCCCCGGATGGTCGCACAGCGTCGTGGGCGCAAGGTCGGCGAGATCCTCGGCCGACGCGAGGATACGGCGAGCCCTGCAGGCGTGGAGTAAGGCCATGAGCAAGAAGGCGACAATTCTGGTACAACAGGTGCGTAGCGCCCGCGGACGCACGCAAGACCAGCACGCGACGCTGCGCGGCCTGGGACTGGGCAAGCTGCATCGCGTGCGTGAACTGGAAGACACACCGGCGGTGCGCGGCATGATCAACAAGGTCTCGCACCTGGTGAAGCTGGTTGACTGATTCCCCTGGCTGGGGGTTCGGCGCACGCAAAGGCGTCGGGATCGAAGGATGTGACGAGATGAAGCTGAACGAGCTGAGCGACAATCCGGGCGCGCACAAGGCGCGTACCCGCGTCGGCCGCGGCATCGGTTCCGGTCGAGGCAAGACTTCGGGCCGGGGGCACAAGGGCCAGAAGGCGCGGCGTGGCGTGGCCATCAAGGGCTTCGAAGGCGGTCAGATGCCGATCCATCGGCGGCTGCCGAAGCGCGGCTTTACCAATATTTTCCGCCGTGAGTATGTCGAGGTGAACCTGCAGCGGCTGCAGGCGGCGATCGAGGCCGGACGCCTGGACGCGGGGAAGGCGGTGGACGCCGAAGCCATGCGGGTGGCAGGCCTCTTCAAGAATGCGCGCGATGGCGTGCGGCTGCTTGCCAAGGGCGAGCTGACGTCCAAGATCGACATTACCGTCACCGGCGCCTCCAAGGCGGCGATCGAAGCCGTCGAGAAGGCGGGTGGCAGTGTCACCATTACTGCGCCGTCGAAGCCCGCGGCCGAGGGCGACGAAGCCGCCGCTCAGGAATAGCGGTCGGACGAGTAGGCTTCTGGGCCGGGAAGGCATAAGGAATGGCATCCGCAGCCGAACAGCTTGCTGCAAACATAAATCTCGGAGCCTTCGCGAAGGCGACCGAACTCAAGAAGCGTATCTGGTTCACGCTGGGCGCGCTGGTGATCTACCGGCTGGGAAGCTACATCCCGGTGCCGGGCGTGGATCCCATGACCCTCGAGCAGATCTTCCAGCAGCACGCCGGCGGCGTGCTGGGCGTCTTCGACATGTTCGCCGGTGGCGCGCTGGGGCGCATGACGATCTTCGCGCTTTCCATCATGCCCTACATCTCCGCCGCCATCATCATGCAGTTGATGACGGCGGTTTCCCCGACCTTGAGCCAGCTCAAGAAGGAGGGGGAGAGCGGGCGCAAGAAGATCAACCAGTATACCCGCTACTTCACCGTGGTGCTGGCGGCCTTCCAATCCTATGGCATGGCGGTCGGCCTGGAAGCGATGCAGGGACCGGGCGGTTCTGCGGTCATCGATCCGGGCTTGATGTTTCGCATCACGACCGTGATCACGCTGACCGGTGGGACGATGTTCCTCCTGTGGTTGGGTGAGCAGATCACGGCGCGGGGCGTCGGCAATGGCGTGTCGCTCATCATCTTTGCCGGGATCGTGGCGAACCTGCCGATGGCGCTGGCCTCGACGCTCGAGCTGGGACGTACCGGTGCGCTCTCCACGCTCTTCATCCTGTTCCTGCTGATCATGGCGATCGGGGTCATTGGCTTCATCGTCTTCATGGAGCGGGCGCAGCGCCGCCTGATCGTCCAGTACCCGAAGCGGCAGGTAGGCAACCGGATGTTCCAGGGCGAATCCTCGCACCTGCCGTTGAAGCTCAATCCGTCAGGGGTGATTCCGCCGATCTTCGCCTCCTCGCTGCTCCTGATGCCCCTGACCGTGGTGGGCTTCAGTTCGGCCGACGGGGGCCCCGACTGGCTGGTCTGGGTGACCACCAATCTGTCGCACGGGCAGCCCATCTACATGGTGCTCTACGTTGCGCTGATCATCTTCTTCGCGTTCTTCTACACGGCCATCGTCTTCAACCCGGCGGACACGGCGGATAACCTCAAGAAGCATGGTGGCTTCATTCCCGGAATCCGACCGGGCAAGAACACCGCCGACTATATCGATTACATCACCACGCGGCTGGTCGCCGTCGGTGCGCTTTACCTCGCGGTGGTCTGCCTCATTCCCGAGGTGCTGATATCCCAGTATTCCGTGCCCTTTTACTTCGGCGGTACCAGCCTCCTGATCGTGGTCAATGTGACGATGGACACGGTCTCGCAGATTCAGGCACATCTGCTGGCCCATCAGTACGAGGGACTGATCAAGAAGGCGAAGCTGAAGGGAAGGCGGCGATGAACATCATCCTCCTGGGCCCGCCGGGAGCCGGCAAGGGCACCCAGGCCGCGCGCCTGGAAGAGAAGTACGGAATGAAGCAGCTCTCTACCGGCGAGATGCTGCGGGCGGCCGCGGCCTCGGGCAGCGACCTGGGCCGCCAGGCCAAGGAAATCATGGATCGCGGCGCGCTGATGCCCGATGAGTTGATGATCGAGATGATCGCCCAGCGCGTCGAGCAGCCGGACTGCGCCAAGGGCTTCATTCTGGACGGCTTTCCGCGTACCGTGGCACAGGCGCAGGCGCTCGATGAACTGCTGGCGCGCAAGAACCTGGCGCTGAACGCGGTCATCGAGATTCAGGTGGACGAGGCCGTCCTCGTCAGCCGGATCGAGTCGCGGATCGCCCAGGCAGGCGAGGGGGCGGTGCGCTCCGACGACAACGTGGAGACCCTGCGCAAGCGTCTGGAGGTCTATCGGGAGCAGACGGCGCCGATCCTGCCCTACTACCGGGAGAAGGGGGCTCTCAAGACCGTCGATGGTCTGCAGTCGATCGATGAGGTCTCGCGGCAGATCGAAGAAATTCTGGCCGCGACGCGGGCCGGCAAGGGCGTGGAGGCTTGATCGGAACTTGACCAAGGGCGCCCCATCCCTATAATCAGCAGGTCCTGGCGCGGCGACGTTCCCCGGGCGTTTAGGCTCGCCTGCTTTTGAGTTTAATCATTTGCTTGTCTTAAGGAGACCACGACGTGGCACGTATTGCTGGCGTCAATATCCCGACGGGTAAGCGCGTTCCCATCGCGCTCACCTATATTCACGGGATCGGCCATACCAAGGCCAAGGAGATTTGTGAGCGCGTCGGCGTCCCCGGCGAGCGCCGGGTGCATGAGCTGACCGACGACGAGGTGGCGCGGATCCGCGAAACCATCGACCGGGACTTCGTGGTGGAGGGAGACCTGCGCCGCGAAGTGGCGATGAACATAAAGCGCCTGATGGATCTGGGCTGCTACCGCGGCCTGCGCCATCGCAAGAGTCTGCCGGTGCGCGGCCAGCGCACCCATACCAACGCGCGCACCCGCAAGGGGCCGGCCAAGCCGATCGCCGGCAAGAAGAAGACCACGAGATAAGGATCCAGGGCCATGGCCAAGCCACAAGCGGGTCGGGTACGCCGCCGCGAAAAGAAGAACATCACCTCGGGCGTCGCCCACGTGAGCGCGACCTTCAACAATACCGTGATTACCATCACGGATGTTCAGGGCAACGCGATCGCCTGGTCCACCGCCGGCGCGCAGGGCTTCAAGGGATCGCGCAAGTCGACGCCTTTCGCTGCCCAGACGGCGGCAGAGAATGCCGGACGCAAGGCGCAGGAGCATGGCATGCGCACCCTGGAGGTGAACGTGAGAGGACCGGGATCGGGCCGTGAGTCGGCCCTGCGCGCCCTGCAGGCGGTGGGCTTCCACATCACCGCCATCCGCGACGTGACCCCGATTCCTCACAACGGCTGTCGCCCGCGCAAGCGTCGGCGCGTCTGATACAAGTTCGCCGCTCCTTGCGATGGATAGGGCCCGACGGTTCGAGCGACGTCGTCAGCCCGGGACAGGAGGAGCGAAGTAAAGGGAAGTGACGGCTGAGCGCCGCGGGCGCGGTCGTCCTTTCGCTTTCACTAAACCCGCTCGGTACCGCGAGGCAATAAATCGTGCTGCACAAGAACTGGACCGAATTGATCAAGCCGAACAAGCTGGATGTCCAGCCCGGCCCCGATTCCGAGCGCCTGGCTAAGGTGGTCGCCGAACCGCTGGAGCGGGGCTTCGGCCTGACCCTTGGCAATGCGCTGCGCCGGGTGCTGCTGTCCTCCCTGCAGGGAGCGGCGGTGACCGCCATCCAGATCGATGGTGTTCTCCATGAGTTTTCTTCGATCCCGGGCGTGCGCGAAGACGTGACGGACATCGTCCTGAACGTGAAGGGGCTGGCCCTGCGCATGCATGCGGAAGGGCCGAAGCGCATTCGTCTGCGGGCCGAGGGGCCGGGGGAAGTGACCGCTGGCCAGATCGAAGAAACCGCCGATATCGAAGTGCTGAATCCCGAGCTCGTGATCTGCACCCTGGACGATGGGGCGCGCCTCGACATGGAGCTTACCGTAGCGCACGGCAAGGGCTATGTGCCGGGATCGCAGAATCGGGCGGAAGATGCGCCGATCGGCCTGATCCCGGTGGACTCCATCTTCTCGCCGGTGCGCCGGGTTTCCTACAAGGTGGAGAATACCCGCGTTGGCCAGGTGACAGACTACGACAAACTGACCATGGACGTAGAGACCAACGGCACCATCTCCCCCGATGATGCGGTCGCCCTGGCGGCGCGTATTCTTCAGGACCAGCTGCAGCTCTTCATCAACTTCGAAGAGCCGCAGGGACGCGAGGTCCCGGCCGAGGAGGCAGAGCCTCCCTTCAACCGCAACCTGCTGCGGAAGGTCGATGAGCTCGAGCTTTCGGTACGCTCGGCCAACTGCCTGAAGAACGACAATATCGTCTACATCGGCGATCTGGTTCAGAAGACGGAGGCGGAAATGCTGCGGACTCCGAACTTCGGCCGCAAGTCGCTGAACGAGATCAAGGAAGTGCTGTCGGGCATGGGCCTGCACCTCGGCATGGAGGTGCCGAACTGGCCGCCCGAGAACATCGAAGAGCTCTCCAAGCGGCTCGAAGAGCCCTTCTGATTTTCAAGCTTTCGGGAGAAGAGGAGGCGCTTCCCCGAGACTGCATGAAACGCCTTCCTTTCGGGTCGTGGTGACCCATCCCGACGTACCGCATTGCCATGCACCGCACTGCTGGGCGCCGGGCAGGCAAATCGGTCTCGTGCGCGAGGCCAGGATACGAGGAGTAAGCTATGCGCCACGGAATGGCGATGCGGAAGCTGAACCGCACGGGACAGCACCGCAAGGCGATGTTTGCCAACATGGCCAGTTCGCTGATCAAGCATGAGCAGATCGTGACGACGCTGCCGAAGGCCAAGGAGCTGCGGCGGGTCGTGGACCGCCTCGTAACCCTGGGCAAGCGCGGCGACCTTCATGCCCGGCGCCAGGCGGCAGTGGTGATCCGGGACAACGTCATGCTGCAAAAGCTTTTCGGCGAACTGGCGGAGCGCTATCAGAGCCGGCCCGGGGGCTATACCCGAGTCCTGAAGGCCGGCTTCCGCTATGGTGACATGGCGCCCATGGCGGTGATCGAACTGGTCGACCGGAATCCCGAGGCAAAGGGGCAGGACAGCGGCCCGACCGGCGAAGAGGAAGAGGACGAAGAGGAGTCGTAAGCACGACTGCTTCTCGCAAAAAAGACAAACCCCCGGTCACTGGCCGGGGGTTTTTTGTCGGCGCGTCAGCTCTATCTCAAAGGGATTGAGCATGGAACATCTGGATCCGCCCGACCCTCTGATCTGGGACGAGCGGCGGCTATGGTTCGAAGAGCGACAGCATCAGCACGGCCTTGCGGGTACCCGCGGCCGGCCTTCGGAGCAGGCGACGGCGCTGATGATCGATCTGCAGGCAACCTTCTGTGCCGGCGCCTGGGCCACCGTGGTCATCTTGGCGGGGGCCATCGTCGAGATGCAGGCGGAGCAATCGAAGCAGCGCCGCGCGGCTCCGGCCAAGGATCTTGCCTGGTTGCGGGGGCTGCGCAATGCACTGCTGCACGAGGATCGGGGCAATCCGCTGCTGACGGTGGAAGAGCAGTGGGTCGGCCGGCAGAAGTGGGAAAAGCATGCGCGACGCGCTGTGGAAATCGTCTTCACCGTGAGCTATGGCGATAGATCGGATCGCCCTTGATCCGAACCCGCTTCGGGGTTCAGATCAAGGGCGTGAATCCGGTCTACATCAAAGAGATAGATCTCTAGGGAATGATGCGGTCGGCTCCGCACCCCGCAATCAAGCTGGAGAAGAGGGATATGGCTGCTCTTGAGGAAAAGGTTGCCGTGGTTACCGGTGCCAGCCGCGGTATCGGTGCCGCTGCTGCACGTCATCTGGCGGAGGCTGGGGCGGCGGTGGCGCTGCTGGCGCGCAGCGAGGAGCCCTGTCGGGTGCTGGCGGAAGAGATCCAGGCTGCCGGCGGCCGAGCAATCGCCGTCGGCTGTGACGTCTCGAGCGGCAAGCAGGTAGCCGCCGCGGTGCGGGCGGTGCGTGAAGGACTGGGGCGCGTCGACATCCTGATCAACAACGCCGGGGTCGTCGAGCCGATCGGCAAGCTTGCGGACTGCCCGCCCGATGAGTGGATTGGCAGCATCGAGATCAATCTGGGCGGCCCCCTGCGCCTGCTGCACGCGCTGCTGCCGGACCTGCTGGCGGCCAACGGCACGGTGGTCAACGTTTCCAGCGGGGCCGCACACCAGCCCCTGGAGGGCTGGAGCGCCTATTGTGCCGGCAAGGCGGGGCTGGCCATGGTGACGCGCAGTCTCCACCTGGAGTACCGCGACGAAGGGCTGCGCAGCTTCGGCTTCAGTCCTGGGGTCGTCGACACCGAGATGCAGGTGAAGATTCGCAGCTCCGGCATCAACCAGGTGAGCCGGCTGCCGCGCGAGAGCCTTGCGAGCCCCGAGCGTCCGGGGCGGCTCATCGCCTGGCTCTGCGGGCCAGAGGCCAACGATCTGGTGGGGCAGGAGGTCTCGATCCGCGATGCCGACCTGCAGCGGCGCGCCGGGCTGGAGGCCGAGTGATGGCGGAGCGCCGTGTTCGCGCCCTTGTCTTCGGGCGGGTTCAGGGCGTCTGGTATCGAGCCTGGACCAGGGAGGAGGCACGCCGGCGCGGCCTGAGCGGCTGGGTGCGCAATCGCCGGGACGGCACGGTGGAAGCGGTGTTTGCTGGGACAGAGGAGGCGGTGGAGGAAATGCTGGCCGCGTGCCGCGAGGGTCCCTCCCGGGCCGTGGTCACCGATGTGGTCGTCGAAACCTGGTCTGGCCGCCTCGACGCCGGCTTCAAGCAGCTGCCCACCGCATGAAGGCCTTCGGCAGGAGGCTCGAGGGCGTGCACTATCGCTGCCGACCAGGTGCCTATGGGCTTGCCTGGCGGCCCGAGCAAGGCCGGCTTCTGCTGATCGAGACCGGCGACGGGTTGGAGATCCCGGGCGGCGGGCTGGAGCCAGGGGAAACGGCTTTGCAGGCCCTGCGGCGCGAGTTTCTCGAGGAAACCGGGTACGGCATCCTGCGCAGTCATCCGCTCGTCAGCCTGCGGCAGTTTCTGACCCAGTCTGCGCGCAGCAGATGCTACGACAAGTACTGCACCTTCTTCCTGGTCAGCCTGGATGCGGCGGCCGGGCCGCCGCAAGAGGAGGGCCACCGCCCCTTCTGGTGTTCGCCCGCCGACGCCCGGGGCCAGATGGCCGAAGAGTGTCAGGAATGGCTGCTGCGCTGCCTTCTCGAGCCGGAAGCGACGCATTTCGATATCTCGGCGCTGGCCCTCGATATGCTGATGCGGCCCGAACAGCCGCCTGGCTGACCCTCAGGAGATTGGACAGGCCGCGGGCTGCCTGGAGGGGAGCCTCCCGAGAGGAAAAGTGGTTGCTGAAGCCAAGGTCGTTGGCT
>Ga0079225_10000865_pt1 | contig 16607 bp, 14 predicted proteins | sample Poulit2012_FD_76344 | JGI IMG/M metagenome (GOLD analysis project Ga0079225, IMG submission 76344) | Agricultural soil microbial communities from Georgia to study Nitrogen management - Poultry litter 2012 | ecosystem: Environmental > Terrestrial > Soil > Agricultural land | place: USA: Georgia... | reverse complement strand
GATCACCCGGGTGGTCGGCTACTCGGCTGCGAAAGCCGCCATCGACAACCTGACACGCTGGCTGGCGATGGAGTTCGGCAGGCAATACGAGGGTTCACTGCGCGTCAACGCGATCGCCCCCGGTTTCTTCGTAGGTGAGCAGAACCGCAGGCTGCTGCTGGAGGAGGACGGTTCACTCACTGAACGGGGCCGCACCATCATCGCTCACACCCCGATGGGCCGCTTCGGTGAGGCCGAAGAACTCATCGGCACGCTGATATGGCTGGCATCTGACGCAAGCCGGTTCGTGACGGGTGTCGTAGTTCCCGTTGACGGTGGTTTCTCAGTCACCAGCGGGGTCTGAGAGCAGTTCGATGACGCGGCGGGTCACCATCTCGGACGTTGCGGCCAGGGCAGGCGTGTCGACCATGACAGTCTCACGTGTCGTCAACGGCACCGGCCGCGTCAGCGAAGCAACACGTCAGAAGGTCAACCGGGTCATCCGGCAACTCGGTTACGAACCCAACATGGTGGCCCGCGGCCTGACCACCCGCCAGAGTCAGACGATCGGGATCGTGCTTCCCGATATCACCAACCCGTTCTTCCCGGCAGTGGTGCGTGGCGCCGAGGACTCAGCCTGGGACGCGGGTTACACCGTTGCGCTGGCCAACGTCGTCGAGGATCCCGCTCGTGAAAGGGCTGCCATCATGAACTTCGAAGCGCACCGGGTTGACGGCATCATCGTCTGCGGATCACGCCTTCCAGGTAGTGAGCTGGACGCATTGCTGAACCGTCATTCAAGCAGTGTGCTGGTCAACCGCCACAGTGAATCCGGCGACTCGATCAGCCTCATGGTCGACGACGTGCACGGTTATGGCGAGGCGATGAGACACCTCACCGACCGCGGCCACACCCGAATAGGTCTCCTCGCGGGGCCCGACCGCTCAGCCAGCGCCAGCGCCCGCCGCGAAGGTTACCGCCAGGGTCTCGCCGCTGCAGGCATCCCGTACGATGCCGCGCTCGTCGAAGTATGCGAACCGGTCGAACAGGACGGTTACCACGGACTCAACAGGCTGCTTGCAAGGCAGCCGGACGTAACGGCGGTGCTTGCCTACAACGACATAATGGCGATCGGCGCATTGCAGGCAGCCGTCGATGCAGGGCTGCAGGTACCGAGCGACCTTGCCATAGTAGGGTGCGATGACGTCCGTATTGCAAGCCTTGTGACGCCCGCACTGACAACCCTTCACATCGGCACCTATGAACTGGGCCGACTGGCATTCGACCTGCTTCTTAAAGCTATCCGGTCCCTGCCCGTCCGCGACATAACCCTGAAACCCGAACTGATCATCCGTGACAGTGCACCCTGAGCCCGAAGGTTCAGGCCATGAACAGGAGAAGAGATTGCAAGACACTCAAGCCATCGAGGTAGCGAAACGAGAGGGACATGCGCCCGTCCTGGAGTCAGCCCGCGAGACGGAGAGCGGCATCATCTGGGCCGAGAAGACGGCTGACGGGCACCGACTGGCTGTGGCCGCTTCCGCTGCTGATGGTCACCAGGTCACCCGCAGCGCACTTCGGGCCGAACGGCTCCGTGAACTGCTGCCGAACCTGAGACCGGTGCCGCTGGGTACGAGTGCCAGCGCGGGCTTCGGTGACCGGCTGGGCCTGGCGACACCAGGTCACGCCGACGCGCTTCGGGCCTGCTCTGCCGACGGTCGGATCGGTGCCATCTTCGCGCAACAGTCGATGCGTGAGAATGCCCGTACCGGGCGTACACCCCAGAGCGTGCTGGATGACGCCACCATCGGAGCGTTCCTATGTGGCTGGGAGCACCCGGTTGGTGCGGACGCCGACCATCTCAAGACCACGGCCGACATAGACCTGTGCCTGGAGGCAGGCTACAGCTTCTTCACCATTGACCCCGGTGATCACGTCGAAACCACCGCGGATGACCTGCGGGGCAGCGAGTTGCAGCAGGCGTTCGACAACAGTGTGCCCTGGGAGCAGCTGGAGACGACGCCGCAGGAGCTGAAGGCAGCACTCGCCGATACTGATACAGACCTGGATGGGTTCCGCATCCGTTTCGGCCCTGGTGACCTCGAGCGGGCCGCAGTGAAGTACGGTGCAGCGGTGGCGCACGTAGTGACGATGGCGCGGCACTTACAGGCGCAGGCGCGCCACGGGGTAGAACTTGAAGTGTCGGTGGATGAGACCGCCAGCCCCACTACGCTGGCGGAGCACTTCTTCATCGCGTCTGAACTTACTCGCCTGGGCGTCAGCTGGGTGTCACTCGCTCCCCGGTTCGTCGGTGCGTTCGAGAAAGGTGTCGAGTACCGCGGTGACCTGCAGGCGCTCGCGGCCGACCTCCGCGGTCATGCTCGGATCGCGCGAGAGTTCGGTAACTACAAACTGAGCCTGCACTCGGGGTCTGACAAGTTCATGGTATATCCGGTGGCCAACCATGCGGCCCAGGGGCAAATCCACCTGAAGACCGCCGGGACGAGTTACCTGGAGGCGCTGCGCGTCATCGGGATGTTCGAGCCCGGACTGCTGCACGAAATAGCCGAACTGGCGCAGGAGCGGTTCGCTGAAGAGGTGAAAACGTACCAGATCAGCGGCCGCCTGGAGAACATGCCTGATCCGGCGACGTTGCCCGGCACGGCGGTTTCGGCCCTGCTGGAGCATGTCGACGCCCGGCAAGTTCTGCACGTTACGTTCGGTTCTGCACTTACCCGTTACGGGGACCGCATCAGGACCGTGATCGCTGCTCACGAGCAAGCGTACCGTGACGCGCTGAGACGGCATTTTGAGCGGCACCTTGCACCTTTCGCCACTGCGGGGAGTGACTCATGAGTGGCTGGACCCTCGACCCGGACCGCTGTTTCGCTCCGGACAGCAGCCAGCGGCGGCTCGCGCGCAGCCTGTACGAGGAGGTGCGTGACCTGCCGCTGCTCTCTCCGCATGGACACGTACCAGCAGAGCTGCTGCTGAGGAACGAACCGCTGGGCAACCCCGCTGATACGTTCGTTGTACCCGATCACTACCTCGTCCGCATGCTGTACAGCCAAGGTGTCAGCATGGAGTCACTGGGGATACCCCGACGCGATGGTGGGCCTTCCGCAACCGACCCGAGGGAAATCTGGAGGGTGTTCGCCAGCCACTTCCACCTGTTCGCCGGGACTCCGTCGGGATTGTGGCTGAAGCACGAACTGATCGACCTTTTCGGCCTTGAGGTTCGACCTTCAGCAGATACCGCCGATGAGACTTTCGATCACCTGAGCGAGAAGTTGCAGTCAGCTGACTTCCGGCCCCGGACCCTGTTCCAGCGGTTCGGCCTGGAGCTGCTGTCCACCACTGACGCCGCTACAGACACACTGCAGGAACATGAGGAGCTCCAGGCCGCAGGCCTGAACGTGGTGCCGACCATGAGGCCTGATGTGCTGCTGGATCCCGGCCATGAGGGATTCGGCGCAGCCCTGGAACTGCTGCGTGAACGGACCGACTCAGCTGTCGATGACTACGGCTCCTATGTCGCTGCGCTGCGGGAGCGCCGTGCTGCGTTCAGAGCCAGGGGCGCGACGGCCACTGACCATGCCGCACTGACCGCGGAGATCACCGCCCTGGACACCAGCGAGGCAGCAGCCCTGTTCAGTAAAGCGCTTACCGGCCGGATGGCAGCTGATGAGAGACGGAGATTCGCATCCCACATGCTGTTCGAGATGGCTCGGATGAGTGCAGAAGACGGGCTCGTCATGCAGTTGCACGTCGGGTCATTGCGTGATCACCATCCTGCACTGTTTGAACAGTATGGCCGGGACCGGGGTGCAGACATCCCAGTTGCCACTGAATGGACCCGGGCTCTGAGGCCACTGCTGGCGGAACTAGGCGCCGACCCCGGGTTCCGGCTTGTGCTGTACACCCTCGATGAGACGACGTACTCCCGGGAGCTGGCGCCACTGGTTGGTCATTACCCCGCGCTGCGGCTCGGTGCACCGTGGTGGTTCTTTGACTCGGTGCTCGGCATGGAACGGTACCTGGACGCGGTGGTTGAAACTGCTGGCATCTACAACCTGGCCGGTTTCGTGGATGATACGCGGGCGTTCCCCTCGATACCAGCCCGGCATGATGTGTGGCGGCGCACAAGCTGCAACTGGCTTGCCGGTCAGGTCATGCGCGGCCTGATCGATTCGGATGAGGCGCCGCGACTCGCTAAGGCCCTGGCGATCGATCTCGTCCGGGAAACGTTCCGGCTGCCCTGACAGGCTGGCAGGCAGTACCCAGACTTGAGTTCAGGGCAGCCGGCGCCCGGCTGCGAGTTCGGTCAGCGCCAGCCCAGGTCAGGGGCCACATGATTGAGGATCGATTCGATCAGGTGAGCGCAGTAGTCTACGCCCAGCTGGTTCGGTACGGTCAGCAGCAGGGTGTCGGCTTCAGCGATCGCTTCGTCACCGGCTAGCTGCTCCACCAGTTTCTCGGGTTCTGCCGCGTAACTGCGGCCGAATACCGCACGCGTGGTCTCATCAAGGTAACCGAACTGGTCCGCCTCGTTCTGAGCCCGCCCGAAGTAAGCGCGGTCACGGTCATCCACTAGCGCGATGATGCTGCGGCTGATCGACACGCGTGGTTCGAAGGGATGCCCCGCCTGCTGCCAGGCTTCGCGGAACGCACGGATCTGCCTGGCCTGCTGCACGTGCAGTGGCTCGCCGCACTCATCGGTCTTCAAGGTGGAGCTCATCAGATGCATGCCCTGTTTGGCCGCCCACACCGCAGTGGCGTCCGAGGCAGCACCCCACCAGATGCGCTGCCGCAGCCCTTCGGAGTGCGGTTCAAGCCGCAACAGGCCGGGTGGGTTCGGGAACATGGGCTGCGGGTGCGGCTGGGCGAAGCCTTCGCCTTCGAGCAGTTGCAGGAACACAGTTGCGTGCCGGCGCGCCATATCCGCATGAGTCTCACCTTCGGCTGGTGCGTAACCGAAGTAGCGCCAGCCGTCAATGACCTGTTCCGGTGAGCCGCGGCTGATGCCGAGCTGCAGGCGGCCCCCGGCGATCAGATCTGCAGCACCGGCATCTTCGGTCAGGTAGAACGGGTTCTCGTAGCGCATGTCGATCACACCGGTGCCGATCTCGATGCGGCTGGTCTTCGCGCCGATCGCCGCAAGCAGCGGGAACGGTGAGGCCAGCTGCCGGGCGAAATGGTGGATCCGGAAGTAGGCGCCGTCCGCTCCCAGCTCTTCGGCCGCGACGGCAAGATCGATGGATTGCAGCAGCGCGTCGGCTGCCGACCGCGTTGCCGAACCGCGCGCTGGTGTCCAATGACCGAAAGAGAGGAATCCGATCTTCTTCGCCATGGCTGATTGTCACACCAACCGGCTGTCCGGACTGTTCAGGCGCGCGGCTACCTGCAGCGGTCGGGCGGCGCCATCTCAGAACGCGTTCGTCACCTGCGAGATCCAGCCGATGCTGAACATCGCGGCGATGTGGGTTGTTTCCTGCGTCATCGCGTTCGTGAACACCCCTGCGAAGCTGCCGCTTAGCGCTAACGTTGCCTCGTCAACCCAGCTGACTTCGGTAAGTTCCAGCGTGCCTTCGGTCATGCGGTAGCCGTTGGTGATCGACTCGAAGTAGGTGATATCAGGGACATCCCCGTCGTTGCTGAGCGTCAGATCACTGGTGAGGGCAAGGTCGAGAACCACGGCGCCGCGCATCGCGGTTGTCCCGATGGCAGGTTCGCGCTGGGTCATGATGTCGACGCTGATGCCTGCACCTATGCTGCGCCAGTCCTCGAAATAGGCGGTGTTCGTGGGTTCAGGCAGACCCGATTCCACCAGGAACGAGTGCAGGATGAACTCTTCACCGTCGATGGTTCCGCTGAGCACACCCGTGGCGTCACCGACGGCAGCTGGTGGTGCCAGACTGTTGGTCTCCGGGTTCGCCTGGGCGGTGACTGCAGCTGCCAGCAGCGCCACCAGGCTCAGCGTTATCTTCATTTGTTTGTGCATTTTCCTCCTCCGCCATGAAGCGGCGTCGCGCCGGTCCCTGCGGGTCAGCTCCGTTGCCGGGGGTGCATTGGCCCGCCGGAGCTGGCTCCGCAACGACCGGCTGTCGTATCCGCTAGCCTAATCATCGCGCACCACCGTCAAAGCAGCGTCAATCCGCCTGGTCGCCGCACCATCGCGCATTTGATACAGTCTGAAAGAGATTCAGTGGGCAGTTACTGCTGGAGGGTCGATGCAGGAACCTCTCATAGGGCGCCACAGCCTGCTGCGGGGCCTCAATTACCGGGCGGTGTTCGAGCGGCTGGCCGAAAGTGGGCCATCGGCAAGGAGTGACCTGGCGCGAGCACTTGACCTCTCAGGAGCGTCAGTTACCCGTCTGGTTGAAGGCCTCCTCAGCGCAGGCCTGCTCGTTGAAGGTGAGCGGGTCGCCTCCCGGGTCGGGAGGCGCCGTACACTGCTTGACCTGAACCCTGAAGCAGCAGTGATCGCTGGCCTGAGTATCCGACCCCGAACCGTCCGCCTGCTGCTGACCGACCTCAAGGGTGGGCAGCTGGTCCGCCGGGTCGTGCCGCTCACCGATGAATCACCGCTGGCACTCGTCCGGCAGGTGAGGGAGCTCGTGCTCAGAGAGCGCAGGGAACACGCGGAACCAGGCGCACCGCTCGGAGCGGTCGCGGTCGGCATCTCCGGCGCCTGGGACGGAGCGGGCCGCCGGGTTCATGCCGCTCCCAACCTCGCGTTCCTTGAAGGAGTCGACCTGTTGCAGCTTCTTGATGAGGAGCTGGGGCCCGCTGTACTCGGTGGCACTGTCACCGTGGACAACGACATCAACTTCGCGGCACTCGGCGAGGCTGCCTATGGTGCTGCCAGGGACGTAGCAGACTTCTACTACCTCAGCCTCGGGGCTGGTGTCGGTGGCGCGGCGGTACTGCACGGCGAGCTGCACCGGGGCACCCTTGGGTTCGCAGGGGAGGTGGGTTACCTGCCCGTCGTTGCCGACGGACGGCTGCAGCCTCTGGAAACCCTTGTCAGCCGGGGAGCACTTGAGCGCTTCGTCATGGAGGAAGGCCTGGCGGGCGAAGCGGTGTTCCAGAGCCGGGAGCATGATGATGAAGCCGTTGCTGCTGTTGCCGAACGCATCGGTGACTATCTCGGCCAGGCCCTGGCTGCAATCATCACGATTGTTGATCCGCAGCTGATCGTGCTCGGTGGCGGCCTGGGGCGTCACAGCGATCATTGGATCGCCGCCATCCGCGAGCGGCTTACCCGGCTCGTCCCGGAAATACCTGCGCTTGTCAGCACCGAACTGGGCTGGGATGCCTCCCTGCGGGGCGCTGTCGCTCACAGTCTCGCGCTTGCCCGCGAGAACCTGATCGAGAACCTGATGACTGATGCAGGAGCAAGCTAGCCGGCGGGCTGAAGTTCAAGGCGTGAGATGATCTCTTCCACGAGTTCTTCAGCCGGCGGGCTGACTTCCAGTGAGAGTGTGCCCCCTGGCGGTTCGAGTGCTTCGAACTGACTCCGCAGAAGCTCCTTGGGCATGTAGTGATCCGAGCGCTCCTCGAGGCGGCTGTAGATCAGTTCGAAGGAACCGTATAGGTAGACGAAACCGATACGGGCGTCGTCCGCAGCAAGAACATCACGGTAGCTGCTCTTGAGGGCCGAGCAGGCGAGTACGAGTGACTGCCCTGCCCTCAGGTGCTGACGCGTCAACCCGTGTAACCGCTCGAGCCAGGGGATCCGGTCTTCATCGTTGAGCGGGATACCTGCCGCCATCTTCCTGACGTTCTCAGGCGGATGGTGATCATCAGCGTCAGCGAAGTGCCAGCCAAGCCGCTCAGCGAGCAGTTGGCCGACCGTGGTCTTGCCCGCTCCGGAAACGCCCATCACTACGATCACCCGGGCAGCAGCGGCAGGGGAAGCCGAGGTGTGAGGCTCAGTGACCATCACGCAACCGGTAAAGGTTCTCACCGGCGTTCTCAACGAGCAGCAGCCCCTCGTGTTCACGGTCGCGCCACTCATCCGGGTCGATCGTGGCCGGGTCGCGGTAACCAAGGTTGACGCGCTCACACGTCTCTGCCGGGATGCCTGTGGCCAGCGTTACGGCAATACGGGGTTTCTCCACCCCGTCTACCATCCGGCCGCTGCCCCGTACGTGCGTTGAGTGGGCGAGTATCGTCCAGGGAATGTCTGTGAAGCGGCTCCAGTCGTGCAGGAACCAGTCACGCACGTGGTAGCCGACCTGTTCGATGAGTTTCCCGTGCGTGACACTGATGTCGGTCAGGTGCGGGGCGTAGATGATGATCTCGCCTCCGTCAGCAATCACAGGTTCGGTCTTGTACATCGCTTTTGCCGCGGTCCACAGGTCCTCGTACCTGGTTGAAGGCATGGACAATACGCTGCGGAACGGCCGGTCCTTGTAGATGATGTTCAGTTCAGCCGCCAGGTCAGCTGCGGCTGACCAGGCCTGGAGGTGATCGCCCGTGAACAGCCCATGCAGTGCGCTGCCTTTCATGGCGAGCTTCAGGCAGGTGACGTTCTGCCGGGCCGTGACGAACTCTGCCGCGCGGTGCAGTACGCGCCGCACCGGCGTGTCCTTCACCCCGATGGTCGCATACGAGGTGGACAGTGCCCCCAGCCAGTGGCTGCTGTCGATGATCTCAGCGCCACTGATGCCTGGGAAGAGGTACTTGGCGCCTCCGGAGAAACCGGCGACTTCATGCGGGAACACAGGGCCGATGATCAGAACGTGGTCGTACTCGAAAGCCAGGCGGTTGATCCGCACCGGCGTTTCGCGTTCGACCAGGCCTTCTGTCAGCTGCCGCATCTCCTCATCTGAGATCGTCCCGGCGAGAGTGAGGGCAGCGGGGTCGTCCCACGCATGATTGATCACCTGCGAGCGGGGCGTGCGACGCTGGCGTTCTTCCGCTGTCATTCCCACGTGCTGAGCGATCGCCTCCGCGCTCATCGGCTGGTGGGTACCGAGGGCGATCAGGTAGTCCAGGCGTTCGACCCGTTCACCGAGTACTTCGTACAGCAGCCGGTAGAGCAGGGGCATGGGCGCGGTCCGGGTGCCGTCCGGGATCACTGCCAGAACGCGTTTTCCCGCTGCCGGAGCGTGTTCGAACGCCTGCTGTATGAACGCGCGAGCTTCTGCCTCGGTGAGCGGCCTGTCGCTGCTGCCGACACCCATGGTGCGCGCCAGCAGCCGGTCCTCATCGTTGATCGCCCTTGCAGTGCTCATGTCAGCAGGCTGGCGGATTCCGTGTCGAGGAACAGTCGCGCCTGAGGGGTTTCCCGGAGGATCGACGCGGGGCAGTCTTCGGTGATGGGGCCCAGCAGAGCGTTCTTCACGGCCTCAGCCTTGCGGGCTTCGGGAACCACTACCTGCACGGCGGTTGCTGCCAGCAGCGCCGGTATCGTCAGGGTGATGGCATGGGTCGGGACCGCAGCCATCTCCGGGAAGTGCCCTTCGCCCACCTGTTGCCTGCGACTGACCTCGTCAAGTTCGACGATCTTGACGAGCTGCGGGTCGTTGAACAAAGCGAAAGGCGGGTCGTTGAAGGCGAGGTGTCCGTTCTCGCCGATGCCGATGCAGGACAGGTCCGTGCTGCCTTCCTGAAGCAGGGCAGCGTAGCGTTCACATTCCGCTTCGGGGTCAGCGGCATCGCCCCGTATCTCATGGAACGCCAGGGGGGAGACATGGTCGACGAAGTGTTCGTGCAGGTACTTCCTGAAGCTGGCGGGATGGTCTGAACTGATGCCGATGTACTCATCGAGGTGGAACAGTTCCACCTTGTCCCAGGCGACGTCGGTCATGCCTCTGAGTGCGGTCAGGAACGCCAGCTGAGAGTTGCCCGTGGCGAGCAGCACCCGGGCTGTTCCTTTCCTTGCGATGGCATCGTTGATGACAGCGCCCGCGGTTCGCGCTGCAGCTGCACCGAGTGCCTGTCCGTCGGGGTGTATCTCGGTAGGCAGGGAGCCGTACTGGCTGTGGCTAAAAGTGGTCATCTGATCATTCTCCTTCAAAGATCTGGGTGTCAGCGGAACATGTCGGACATGCCCTTGCGGGTCAGCCGGCTGGCAATGAATACGAGGATGAGCGTGAGCACGACGACGATGCTGCCAAGCGCACTCGCGGGTGCGATGCGGTGGGAGGTCAGGTACTCGTAGATCGCGATCGATACAGTTTTCCATTGGCCACTGAACAGCATGATGGTGACACTGAGTTCGCCGATCAGGGTTGAGAAGACGAGGATGCCGCCAGCCAGGATGCCTGGAGCGATGAGCGGCACCGTGATCTTGCGCATCGTGCCACCCCAGCCGGCACCGCAGATCGCCGAGGCCTCCTCCAGCTTCGGATCGACCTGCCCGATCGCAGCTGAGACGGAGCGGAAGGCGTACGCGATGCGGCGTACGAAGTAGCCGAACACGAGAATCACCGCTGTGCCCGTCAGGATCAGCGGGCCACTGTTGAACGTGGCGAGGTAAGCCACGCCGGTCACTATGCCCGGCAGGACGAACGGCAGCATTATGGTCAGGTCGATCAGCCAGCGGCCCCGGAAACGTTTGCGCAGAGCCACGTACGCAGTGATCGTGCCGAACAGAAGTGCCAGTACGGTAGCTGCCGTGGCCAGCGTGAGGCTGTTCGTGATCGGCGAGAGTACGTCCTGCAGGATGAGCCGGTAGTTGCCCAGTCCGAGCTGAGTGGGGAAGAGAGTGCCGGCCCAGCGCTCGGCGAAGCTGGAGAACAACACGACCAGCTGCGGCAGCAGCGCCAGCAAGAGCAGTCCCCAGCAGTAGACGGATCCGAAGATACGTGCGCGGCGGGAGGTGCTGCGTGGTGCGGCGCGGCTGGTGCCGGTCATTGTTACGAAACGTTTCTGTCCGGAGAACCGGTTGACGATGAGCAGTACAGCGAGTACGAGGAGCACGTTGACGACTGCGATGGCAGCAGCACCGTTCAGGTTGAAGAACCCTTCGACCTGGAACAGGATGAGTGTGGGCAGGACGTAGTAGTCGCCGCCGAGAACCCCGGGAACACCGACGTTGCCGAGCGCCCGGATGAAGACAGTCAGGGAGCCGGCCAGAATGCTGGGCAGCACCAGCGGGAAAGTGATGGTACGGAGGATGCGCCAGCGTGAAGCGCCCATCAGTTTCGCGGATTCCTCGATGTATGGGTCTGCCGCTGCGAGTGCACCCTGGGTGATGAGGAACACGAACGGGAAGTAAGCAAGCGACAGCGCCAGGATGATGCCGAACGGTCCGAATATCGAAGGGAGGGTGATGCCGAACCATTCGTTCAGGTAATGCGTGAAGATGCCCTGACGCCCGAGCAGGATCACCCAGGAGTACGCTCCGATGAACGGCGGAGCGATGAGCGGGATGACTGACAGCGACATGATCAGGTTCCTGAAGGGAATCTGAATCCGGGCCACTGCATAAGCTGCCGGCAGCGCCAGCAGAGTGGCGATGACCGTGCTCGCTATCGACACGAACAGTGAGTTGAGGAAGGCCTGCTGGTACAGGGGTGAAGTGAAGAAGCGCTGGAAGTTGTGCAGGGTGAAGTTGGCGAATGAAACGGCATCGCCCTGCTGGACGAAGCTGCTGAGCAGCGTCTTGCCGATCGGGTAGATCAGGAACACGACCAGCACTATGCCGGTGATGCCACCGACGAGCCAGGGGGTCCAGTCCCGCCGCCTCCGCTTAACCTCGATGTCGGCTGTCACGGTTCCGGTCCGGGTCGCGCTCATACCTGCACTCCTGCTGTACTCTGCATCTCAGTTGCGTGCACGGGCGACCTCATCTCCGGAAGCACAGCACGTGCCCAGGCTGGAACGTAAGGCTGACTCCCTGCCCTTCGTGGTACTCAACGCTCGGGTTGGCGTGCTCTACCATGACTTCCCGCAGAGCATGTGGTGTCTCGACGAAGTAGCGGACGACACTCCCCAGGAACAGGACCCTGCGGATGCGACCCGGGACCCCATCTGCATCTTCCGCTGCGAAGCCGATGTGTTCGGGCCGGACTGCTGCCACGGCGTCCCCGGGTACGCCGAACTCTTGCCGTTCGTTCTCGTTCAGCTCCTCGAACCGCGTCGTTTCGAGTTCATAGCCGCTCCCCAGCTGGACGCGGCCACCGCGGTCTCCACCCTGCAGGAGGGTAGCGGGGAAGAAGTTGATCTTGCCGATGAAGTCAGCAACGAACAGCGAGGTCGGGTGACGGTAGACGGTTTCCGGGCTGCCGACCTGCATCAGGTGCCCGAGCCGGAACACGCCGATGCGGTCAGAGACACTCATCGCCTCCTCCTGGTCATGAGTAACGTATAACGCCAGCACGCCGAGCTCCTTCTGGATGCGGCGGATCTCCTCCCGCATCTGCACGCGCAGTTTCGCATCCAGGTTGGCGAGCGGTTCATCAAGCAGGAACATGTCCGGTTCGTACGCCAGGGCGCGGGCGATGCTGACCCGCTGCTGCTGCCCGCCGGAAAGGTCACTCGGATAGCGTTTCGCCAGACCGTCAAGGCCCAGGGCGCTGAGCAGCTCGTACACCCGCTTCGTGGGGTTACCGTGGCTGGACTTGCGGACGCGGAGGCCGTAGGCGGCGTTCTCGAACACCGTCAGGTGGGGGAACAGCGCGTAACTCTGGAACACCATGCCCAGGTTGCGTTCGGCCGGGGCGAGGCGTGCGAGGTTCCGGCCGTTGAAGCGGATCTCACCGCTGGTGATCGTCTCAAGCCCGGCGATCATGCGCAGTGTGGTGGTCTTGCCACAACCGGATGGGCCCAGCAGAGAGAAAAACTCATCGCCCTGAACGTCAAGGTTCACGTCCTTCACGGCCGTCACGTCACCCTCGGGGGTGTCGAAAACCTTGGTGAGTGACCGTACCTGCAGGTCAGACTGGGACATGTTGCGCTGTTTCCTTTCGGAGGATCAGTATGGTGCGGTCGTCCGTGAAGCAACCGGGGGCTGAGCCTTTCGTGCTCCGTACTGTCCTGATTTTTTCGGGGTCTTCTTTCTCGACGTGGGCGAGGTGCTGCTCCCACGCCAGTACTGAACCGCCATGGGCAGGTCGGCCGAAGTACCCGTCTGAGTAGAGTTCGATCACGCTGAGCCGGTTCCACGAGTGAGTGGTGTCACTGATGAAGGAATCGGGAACCGTGGTGCCGTCGAGGCAGGCGTGGCCAAGCGGATGCTCGGTGTTGCGGTGCCGGGCGATCTGTTTGAGTCCTCCGCGGGCCGCCTCGATGACGTGCTGGGCGGGCAGCTGCGGGAAAGCGGACGGCAGTTCGTCAAGCAACTGTTCCCGCAGTTCCACCCAAGCGGCGTCGCTGAGTGGAGTGCCTGCGGTGCTGAACGAGTCAAGGCCGTCGACTATGGCGGCGCGTGCCTGGGCCAGCCGCTCGGCCGAGCTGCTGCCTGCCGCCCGGAGCCGCTGGTACACATGGGAACGGACGTGCCCCAGTATTTCGTCGCCAGGCTGGCTCGTTCCACTGTGAGCTTGGCCATCGATTAGTACACCGCAGTCACCGACCTGCAGGATGCGAATGCGGTCGCCGTCAGTGAACAGGGCGGCGAGCTGGGCGCCGAACCTGAGGGTCGGCTCGTCCCTGACGCGCTTCTCCAGGCCCCGCCGACTGTACTCATGCTGAAACTTGCCGTCGATCAGGTCGAGTATCTCGCGGGCTGAAGCGGTGAACTCCCGGTGAGTGTCGACCAGCTCACGCAGGGCAGTTTCGATGAGCTGGCCGGCCAGCTGACCGCCGGTGAGACCGTCATGCGTCTCACCACTCTTGTCGGTTACGCCGTCGATGACCGCGAACAGCCTGTCGGCATGCAGCACCAGGCGGTCTTCGTTGCGCAGGGGGGCTTTCGGGTTTTTGCTCTGTGTGAATGCTTCTACGTACATGCTGTGTGGATGGGCGGTGCGGCTCCTCTCCGCGTTCCTCATGTGCCTCGTTCAAGGGCCCCCGGCTCTCGTCGGGGGCCCTTCCATCAGGTGGTCAGGTGTGACTCAGCGTGAGAACAGTTCGTCGAACCGGGCGAGGTTCTCGTCCCGGGTTGCCGCAGCCAGATCCGGATCGTAGTTGAACGTCGGGATGTCAGCCGTGGGCGCGAGGCCTTCGGGAGCGGGGGCGTCAGCACGGACGGACCGGCGGAAGTGCTGGGTGGCCACTTCGTGGTTGGCGAGCGAGGTCGCCCAGTCCATGAACACGCGGGCGGCTTCCGGGTTGGGTCCGCCGGCGATGATGCCCATCGAGTCGAACCGCAGGCCGGTGCCTTCGCTGGGGTAAACGGCAGTGACGGGCCAGCCTTCGCTGATCAGGTCAGCGATGTTGGATTCGCCGGTGATGCCGATCTCGATCTCACCGCGGGCGACGTTCTGGAATACCAGCTGGGATGAGGCAACGAAGCTGGTGTTGTCCATGATCCGTTCCACGAGTTCCCAGTCGTGCAGCTGCAGGATCTGGGCCAGCTGGGCGTAAGCGGAGCCGGAAAGTGACGGGTTGGCCATGATGATTTGCCCCTTGAAACCGGGATCACCGAGATCTTCCCAGCTCGTCGGCCATTCGTCTTCCGAAAGCAGGTTCGTGTTGACCACGAATGCCTGGAGCGGCTGGGAATAACCGTAGTAGCGGTACTCGGGGTGGACGAACTGCGGATCGTACTCGTCATGGTGAGCAGCCTGGTACGGCTCGAAATGATGGATTATCGCCTCGAAGCTCTCGACACTGGCGCCGAAGAATATGTCGCCGCGAGGGTTGTCGGCTTCCGCTTCGATGCGGGTCGTGTGCTGGCCCACTCCCGCTGATACGACAGTCACGTCGATCTCAGGGTGCTCGGCCCGGAAAGCTCGGACCGTGTCCTCGATCAGTTCTGAGGTAGTGGCGTTGTATATGACGAGCTGTTGAGCGAGAACTGTGCTGGAAAGCAGTCCGGCAGTGATGGCGGCGAGCAGCATGCGAGTCATCTTGAACCTCCGCGGTGAGCTTCCAGAACCGGTATCTGCAGCAGCGACGGTTCTGGTGGTGGCGTTGCGTTGCATCTGGGGTTTCAGCCTGAAAAAAGGTGTTGCCTGCTGGTTCTCTTGGTACCTCCCGGGCGGCGGCACCTGCGGTCACTGTGGTCGGGTGCGCACTTAGTTTCTTTCAGCGTGAAAGCATACTAGCACGGGGCTGGCATGCGTTCAAGACGCCGGAACAGCGGCCATCGGCGCTCTGTCGCCGGCGACTGTAAGCCGTTTCAGGTCGGATCGGGTGGTGTCGCTCCCGTTCGCGCGACCCCTCTAGGAAACTGGCGGAAGTTGTTGTAGGTTGATGCTCGTTCCAGCTTCCAGGCGCCAGGCATGCGCAGCTCCGTCACGCAGCAAGCTGCGCTTATGTCCAGCAGCGACGCGTTCGCTTCGCCTCCTGTCCTTACTTTCACGCCAGGAAGCTGACTGAAAGGAACACAACATGTCTGTCACGGCCCTGGATCTGAGTACCGGTGTAGCAGTCAGCCTCGAACGCCCGGCTGGAGGTGAACCGTGGCGGGTTGAGGCCGCCGGAGATACAGGTCGAGTGCGTCCCCGGTTCAAGCTGAGCAGGGGCTGGCTGGATATTCAGGTCAATGGCTTTGCAGGAGTTGACTTCAACAGCGCCGACACCACCTCCAAGGCTTTCGAGCAGGCCAGGCTGGCACTGCGTGCGGCTGGGGTAACCCGGTTCCTGCCGACGGTCATCACTGCTGCGCCAGCTCACCTCGCCAGCTGTCTGACCCGGATCGATGAAGCTTGCCGCTCAGGTCAGGTACTGAGTGAGGCCATGCCGGCGATCCACCTGGAAGGCCCCTTCATCAGCCCCGAGGACGGTGCCCGTGGGGCGCACCCACGCGAACACGTGCGTGCGCCTGATCTGGCTCTGTTCGATGAACTGCAGAGCGCCGCAGGTGGCCGAATCAGGCTGGTGACACTGGCCCCGGAGCAGCCGGGTAGCGCCGCTTTCATCGAGGAACTGACGGGCAGGGGAATCCAGGTCGCCATCGGCCATTCACTGGCCGACGCGAGCGAGATAAATCGGGCCGTTGCTGCAGGAGCCCGGCTGTCAACGCACCTGGGTAACGGACTCCCGGCATCGCTGCCACGTCACGACAATCCGCTCTGGCATCAGCTGGCGGAAGACCAGCTGCACGCCAGCGTCATCTTCGACGGTCATCACTTGCCACAAAGTGTGATGCGGGTCCTCCAGCGTATGAAAGCGCCCGACCGGCTGATACTGACCAGCGACGCCGTCGCCCTGGCGGGACTGCCGCCCGGAGTGTATGAGGGGCAGGTCGGAGGTAAGGTCGAACTGCACGACAACGGCCGCCTCACCATGTACGGGTCCGAGTACCTGGCGGGATCAGCGAGCTCACTGCTCGATGGAGTCAATACGTCTGTGAATACGCTGGGCCTTCCCGTCGCAGAAGTGGTGCGCTACGTCACTGAAGTGCCGGAACAGCTGCTGGGTTTGCCGCCGGCAGAGGAGATGCTGCTGCTGCGCAGCGAGGACGGGAGGCTCGTTTTAGAGGACATCGGCGTGGTCCTCAGCGACGCTTGAGGAGCGGAATCTGCTGGCAGCGCATCGTCAGTTACCTGAGCGAATGCGCAGAGCAT
>Ga0079225_10000864_pt1 | contig 16609 bp, 27 predicted proteins | sample Poulit2012_FD_76344 | JGI IMG/M metagenome (GOLD analysis project Ga0079225, IMG submission 76344) | Agricultural soil microbial communities from Georgia to study Nitrogen management - Poultry litter 2012 | ecosystem: Environmental > Terrestrial > Soil > Agricultural land | place: USA: Georgia... | reverse complement strand
GGAATGCATGGCGGGCGCGAACGCGAGCAGGCAGCAGATGGCGAAACTTGGCGCGGCCGCACTCGGAATCGGGCTGGTGGCCGGATGTAGTGGTGATGAGGCGGACGCACAGTCGTTCCCGGAGGATGGGCCTGGGTGGCTGGTCATCGGAGCCGCAGATGAATTCACCGAGGCCGATGCTGCTGACGTGCCTCCGGGTTGGGTTCCGCTGCTGGTGCACGACGACGGATGTGCTCTGGCCGGGCGCGGCGTCCATGTGGAGTCGGCGCATGAGGATTCGCGCAGGGAATCGCAGGCGCTACTGGAGGAAATGATGGACGACGACGGTGCGCACCTCGGCGAGTTCGCCGAGGCGGACTTCATCGCCTCCGCGGGGATCGGGGAGGACGACGACGTCAGCCTGCCGTTCCTGGTCGCCGATGCCGCGGGGGAGGGGGAGGGCACCAGATACGCAGTCCGCGCAGGCGTTCGCTTGGACTACGACGGCGAAGTTACGACCGACGTTCTTCAGATTCGGATGGACTGTCCGGGCTCGATCGATGCGGGCGTGTGGGACGGTGCGCGCGAGATGCTGCGCCCGCGACTGGCAACGATGGGTGTCTCCGAGGACGACCCGTGGGGGACTCTGACCGAGCCGTGAGCACCGGCTCCTGGGTGGTCGCGGGCCTGCGCTAAAGAAGTTCCTCCAGCGCGGCGCGGGCCTTCTCCAGGTCCGCTTCTGCTGCGGCCACTCGCTTGCGGGCTTCCTCCTGACTTCCCGCCGTCTTGTCGAACTCGCCGCGCGCGGCACGCTCTTGGCTCCGTGCGCGCTTGAGTTCGGCTTCCAGGTCCGTCACCTCAGTGGCGAGACGCTGGAGGCGTTCCTCGCTGTTCTTGATTTCCTTGTCGACCTTGTGCTGTTCGCGGGCGACTCGCTCGAGTGCTTGTTCGGCAGCGCGCACCCGGCGTTCTGCGTCGCGACGCTGCCGGCGAGCGCTCAACTCATCGGCCCGTTGCGGCGCTGCAGGTGACGGCGCACCACCCGCGATGGTTTCGGTTGGCGGGTAGTCGCCCGTCGGCTGGAGTTCGCGGACCAGTCGACCGGACGCGACGGCGGCGGCGGCATCGGGGTGGAAGAACGCCGCCGTCAGGGTTTGCTGCACCGCCTCGAGTGTCGCGTCGGAGACCCGCTCGCCCCGTGCGGCAGCCAAATCGGCAGCCTCCTTCGCCAACTTGTCCGTCAGCGCCCGGCGTTGCCTGCTCAGTTCCCGTAACGCTTCGGTATCGAGGTCCTCCTGCGCCTCCCGTAGTTCCTCGGCCAGCCCCAGGGCCTGGCCGAGTTGCTCGGCGCGCTCGGCGGCGAACACGTTGACCACCCACGCGGCGATGGAGGGTTTCCGCAAGGCACGGATCTGGGCACCCAACTCAGGATCCGCCGTCTCCTTCGCGCGGGTGTCCCGAACAGGCACGAACTCCGCACGTGGTCGCACGTACAACTCGGCAGCAATCTCCGTCAGCGATGACACTGGCCCGCCCTCCGCACCGCTAGGAGTCTCAACCTACCGGATGCCCGGGTTGGGCATCCGATGCGACGGTCAGATCGGCGCGGCTCCGAGCATCTTACCTTCAACGACCCAGTCGCGGTGGACATCGATATAGTCGATGACCACCGCGGCCGGCACCTCACCCTTTGAGGAATCGCCGTTGTCGGCTACGTAATCTTGCAGCCTGGCTCCGCTGCGGCGAAAAAAGCCGCTGAGGTACGAAGTATCTCGTTGGTTCGACGCAATTCACTCCAATTGCGCGGTCCACTCCTCGGCCCCGACGGCGCCCCAGGACACTGGCCAGCATCAACCTCCGCCCGCTTAACCCAGGTCCGCAGCGCTCGGGATGAGTTTCCAACTGGCCCGCGATCCGACGAATCACCACCATCTGCTTCCCCTCGGCCGCGATCGCCTCCAACGCCATTCGCGTGCCCTGCTCCCGCAACTCCTCGCTGTACGTCCTCGGTGCTGCCATGACTCCTGATCCTTCCTGGAATCAGAGCCTGCACAGAACCCAGGGCGCAACACCCCGAAGGCGGCCGGGATGAACACGATCATCGGCCACCAATCGTCGGGGCATCGGGCTGGGTCTGTGGCGAGCCGGTGCCGCCGCCGCGTTGGTGATCTCGGCAAGCCTTGTCAAGGACAGGCGGGCCAACCTTCGCGGGGCCGTGCGTGATCTCATGGACGGCTAGGCCACCACTGTGGACAACGCCGAACCGTTGTCAGTCATCGACCGGGTGCACGAGGAACTGGTGAGCACGCCGTGGATATCTAGCGCTCGCGTCCGCGTCCGCGACATGGGCCACGTCTTCTCTGTCGGTGCCCGGATCGCCCCCAGCCAGATGGCACGTTCACTGCCGAGGACATTCAGGCCGTCCTGCAGCGGGTGAAGCAACTCGATGGAGGGATCGATGACGTCGTTGTCATGCCCGTCACCGACCTGCCGGCGCACTGACCGCCGCCCACAGGGGCGCTCGCTACTTCGGATACGCGCGGTGGCGCTCCGCGCCGAGATCTAAGAGTCTGGACTGCAACGCCCCGACAGTCAGGTCAGGACCAACGTGCGGCGACGCGCTTGCCGTGCCCGGCGGCGAAGGTGTCGACGTCACCCACCGTGAGCGGGGCGGGCAGGTCCTGGCGGAACGGGATGTCGGCGAAGGCCTTGTTGAAGCGCAGGGTGCTGCCGACGTCCAGCGGATATATCTCCTCGTCCACACCGATGACCTCACCGGTCTCGCGGGCGTGGTGCTGGGCGAGGTCCGTCCACTCGTCGACGGGTACCACGCTGGGGGAGCGGACGCCGTGCGAGAGGAGGTTGACGTGGACGTGGTCGTAGGGGTCGGCCTGCTCCAGGTAGCCCTCCAGGGCCTCCTTCTCGGGCTCAGTGTGGAAGTTGAGCCAGTACGGCACCGACGCAGTGCGCAGCACCCACAGTGGGTCCCACTGGGCGTAGGTCTCCACGAGTAGGCGGTTCGTCGGGGCGCCGATCCGCCCGTACCACCACCGGTACAGTTCGGCTGCGAAGGAGCTCTGCTCCTGTGGGTCGGGCGCGACGAGCCGGCGGACGGCGAAGCCGTCCCGTTCGGCCACCTGGGCGATGTCCTCGCCTAGCGCAGGGTCCCAGCCCCACTCGCCCTCGATGCGCCGGCCCTCGTCCATCGTCGGCGGTGACCACTCCCGCACCGGTGAGCCCTGCTGCTGGAGGTAGCGCGCGATCCGCGGGCTCCCGTCGTGGTACTCCTCCTCGCTGAGTCCGCCGATGGAGCCGAGTTGGAAGTATGCCCGCTCAGCGAGTTCCCGGCTGCGCCACTGGAGCGTCGACTCGACCTGCACGACGGTCCCCCCGGTCGCCAGCCGTTCGGTGAGGAACCTCTCGAAGACCGGCCCGAGCGTGAGGCGCTTGAGGCGCAGGAAGGCGAAGCGTTCGACCATCGGCCGGTCCTGGGCGGGGTCATGCATGTGGTAGACGGCCACCCGGGGGTTGCGCTCGGCGACGAGCCGGGTGACTGGGGCGATCGCAGCCATGGCACCGGACGGGTGGTCGGGATGCGTGGAGGTGTGCCGGACGGAACTCAGCGTCGTCTGCGGCACAAAGGGCGCGCCGAGGGCAGCGGCGAGATGGACGGCTGCTCCGCTGGGCACGCCCACAACGACGGCGGGGAAGGGGCCCGGGCCGTACTGGTCGACGAGCCACTGGTCGAGCTCGTCGATGTCGAAGCGGTGCGCCCGGCTCTGTGGCACCGCCTGGACGAAGGCTGCTGTGCGGTAGATCCGGGAGCGGGTTCGCTCGGGCAGTGCGGTCAACGCCCGGGCCAGGACGCGCCCTCCAGGTATCGGCAGCGCGTGGAAGTCCTCGCCCTGCAGGAAGTTGCTGACGGCGCCGACGGCACTCACGGACGAGCCGAAGTCGGTCAGGAACCGTGATGCGCGGTACTTCATTCTCCTCCTCGGCCGGTTCGAACCCTCATGACAACCTCTCATCCCGGCACCGGCCCCGCACAGGGGAGAGGGCGCCAACGACCCGTAGACGCCCGGCTCGTCACGCAGCAGCACGCCATTCAGAGAGGTGTTGCAATGGGGTGCACCCTGCGGAACGCTCCGCCAACGGGTACAACCGCGGTTGCATCAAGTCCTGTTTTGGGCACTGCAGCACATGTCGCACCGGGTCTGGACATCCTGCAACGGTCGCCGGCGCCGGCGCTGTCGCGCCCTGCCGCGCGGACCTGCAAGACCGAAATCGACGCATCCCAGAAACGGTGGCGACTTCGGTGGCAAAACATCCGCCCGTGCCACCGGCTACGCTGGGCGACAATCCCCGGAATAGCAAGCATCACGCGCGGCGACGGAGTGACAAGTTCGCTAGCATCGCATAGTGCATCCCAACGTGGGATTCGACCTGTTAGACTCGTGACATGAGCACCCAGATCGCAGTGCGCCTGCCCGAAGAGATGGTCGAGTTCCTTGATGACCAAGTGGCGGCCGGGCGAGCTCCGAGCCGGGCGGCGATCGTCACGGACGCACTAGAGAGGCAGATGCGCCGCATGCACGCCGAGCGCGACGCGGAAACTTTGAGGGGCGCAGGTCTGGAGGATGATCTGGATCCGCTGGTGGAGTGGTCGGCCGGCAACTTCGAGATCGACGGCTGAGGTGCGCGAGATCCGCCTGGCGCGCCTTGATAAGACCCGGCCAGTGGTTGTCCTGACCCGCGAGGCCGCCCGGGGCGTCATGACGAAGGTGACGGTCGCACCGGTCACCTCCACTATTAAGGGGCTGTCGAGCGAGGTGCTCCTCGGGCGCGCGAACGGCCTGGACCATGAATGCGCCGCATCGGTGGACAACGTGACCACCATCCCAGCTCGCCTGTTGGGGCGAACGGTCGGGTTCTTATCCCGGGAGCAGGAGTCCCAGTTGGCTCGAGCCATTGTGCTGGCCTATGACTTGGACGTGCCGCTGGCGAGGTAGCCCCACCCAACCGTTGGCCATTTCCCATTCGCCGGTCCGCGGCCACGGCCGCGCCGCGATGGATCGCAGGGCCGCGGCGAGGAGGGTGTAGGCCAATTACAGTTTGGCCACCACGCCCGATCAGAAGGCCGACCAATTCGCTCAGTGGCGAGCCAGTGTTCCAGCCGACGAGTTGGTACAACTACGGCAGGCGGTGGCCAGGCAGGTCGCGCCCACCGGCCCGAGCCCGGGAGGGTGCGATCCGCTTTCAGGTGGTGGGTTCTTCAGCGGAGATGTCAGCGAGTGCCGACTCGGGGTCGTTGTCGATTGCGAGGTCGCCGATCGAGACGATCCCGACCAGGGCGTCGGCCTGAAGCACGGGGATACGGCGCACACCGTTCTCGCGCATCAGTCGCACTGCCTCACCGACGTCGGCGTCAGGGGTGGTTGTCATCAGGTCGGGGCTGCACGCTTGGCGCACCGGGTCCTCCACCGACAGGCCCTGGGCGACCACGCGCACTACGATGTCGCGGTCGGTCAGGATACCTAGCACCTTGTCGTCATCGACCACCACAACGTCTCCGATGTTACCCGAGGCCATGAGTTCGGCCGCCTCCCGGATAGACCGGTTCGCTTCGATCGTAGTGGGGTCGGGGGTCATGCTCTCAGCGACGGTGTCCATGATGTCCTCCTGTGTTGTGGGTCGTTGTTACTCAATGACCGCGCAGGCCAGGCGGTCTCCGGCATCACCGGTGTCGAGAGTGTCCTGGTCCGGCTCGTCGTAGCGGTCTGGGATATGGGCAAAGTTGTCAGCCTCGGAGTGCACCATGAAGGCGGTCCCGTCCTCATCGAGTAGGTCATCGATCGTGAACCGGTCGGTGGTAGCGGCCAGAGTCGCCTCGCCGTTGTCCATCACCAGAAGCGATGGCAGATCCCCGGCGTGGTCCGGGTGGTCGGTGTCGTCGGGATTGAGGTGTGCGCCGGCGGACAGGAAGTCACCGCTTTCGGCTGGGTCTTCCGGGTCGGTGCTGTCTGGCTCACATGCGCCGATCTCGTGTACGTGTAAGCCCAGAAAACCCGGATCGAGCCCCTCGACTCGCACGCGGATCTCCACCGCGCCCTCTCCTGCTTCTATGAGTTCGACTGTGCCTAGCGTTTGCCCCTCAGGGTCCTGAAACGATCCGCTCGCTGCGGTATCCGGTGCGCCGTCGCCGTTGGCAGGTCCCTCTTCGGCGTCCTCGTTCAACGGGGGCTGTGGGTCCTGTGGTTCGTTGTCCTCAACGGCCGGGTCACCACATCCAGCCATCGCCACCAGGAGGCCGACTGAGGCGGCCACTGGCATTGCTCCTCGGAGTTGCATGGACATCTCCCGTCTACGCATCGGCTGCTTCGCCGGTAAGTTGGACCAGGCGCGCACGCATCTGGGCACTGGTGGCGCCGAAGGCAACCGGGAAAGCCCTGGTCGTCGATCATCATTTGCCGGGCCCCGCCCCAGAAGCCTCGAGTTGAACCTGCAACACGGGCGAGACTTCTCCTCAACTGTTTCGAGTACCGCACTCACTGACTAGCCTTAAGGAATGGGACGCACACGCCTACAGTCCATAGGCCTCGGATTCGCCGCGGGGTTAGGAACTGCGGTCAGCGTGGCTCTCGGCCGCAAAGTGGCCACCACCGCTAAGATCGGCCGAGGTCACCCACTCAAACATCGTGCGCTCGATGTTGCCTCCGCCGTCATGCAACCGAAGTACCCCCTGGAAGCGATGAGCACTTACCTTAACGGCCTACACATGTATGCCGACGAGATGGGCCGACAAGTCGAGGCGACACACTTCTGCATCCACCTCCGCCACGATCTGCATCAGTGCGTGATCTTCGATAGCAATGCACCCGATGCCCGCCTCATCGGAATCGAATACATCATCAGCGAAGAGCGCTTCCGAAGTTTGCCTGACAAAGAGAAGCAGTTATGGCACAGCCACCACTACGAGGTGAAGTCCGGCATCCTGACGGCTCCGGGGGTTCCTGAAACCGCCGAGCATGCCTACTTCAGCGATCTCGTGTCGACCTACGGGAAGACATTCCACACCTGGCAGTATGACCGCGACGATTTTCCCTACGGCATCCCACAGTTGATGATGGGGTTGACCGGCGACGGGCAGGCAGACGAAGATCTCATCCGCGCCCGGGACCGCAGGCTCGGCGTATCGACTCAGCGGAAGCGGGAGAACCGGGCCGATATTCACGTGCCGAAGATCGCGCCGGGCGCCAACCCTTGGGAGGGCGGTCAAACCGTCCAGACCCGTCTGGAGAAGATGGACTTCAACCGGCACACCGTGAACTGACCGGCACCGAGCACCACCGGTGGCCGACGCGAGTTCCTCACGTGTGGCGGCCATCACTGAGATTTCATCGCCATCCACGCTTGCCCATCAACTGGACCGGTCTTCTTAGCCAGACGCAGGGCCGCCTCATTGATCACGGGCTCCATCCACCGGCTGGGCTCCGGTGGCCGTTTCGGGGCCCACCCCGTGAACGCGGACGCGGAAGGTTTCGGCGTTGACCGCGATGCGGTAGGTGGTGCCGTCCCGGTCGGTGAAGTCGTAACTGTCATACCCGTCGCGGGCGTGGAGGTCGTTGAGGGCGATGTGGCCCTGGGCGCCGGCACTGGCCAACTCCTGGGTCATCTCCAAAAGGCGTCCGGTTTGCCCCGGTGCGGTGGCCGAGCCCATGTCGGGCACCAGAGCGTAGGCGGGCGGGTCCATTAGGCCCACCTCGGACTCTACTCGCGGGGTAGTGGCGAACTGCCCACCTGTGCGCACACCTGCACTGACACGGTTCGCACTGTGTTGCTCATACCCGGGATAGATGTGCGGGCGGGCCGTGGGGGAGGAGTCCAGGAGCCGGAAGGTGAAGTGGCCATGGGATCAAAGGTGAAGTGGGGTTGGGCCCCAATCTGACCCCACAGAGATTCGTTCGCTCCTGTTCGTCATTGACTCGGGCCATGTAACAGGCCATGCAACACACGACCCCTCTGTAAAGGGTGCGTTCCCATGCGTGAGATGCTGCGTACGTAGATCGCCTTAGGCGTCTGACCTGCGACTTTAGGGTCCGTTTGCATTAGATGTGGTGTCCAGAGGGGGACTTGAACCCCCACGCCAAGGGTGGCGGACATCCGCAGAATAGCAACGTTTTCCATCGGTTCTTCGTGCTGCTAATGGCGCTGTTGTGCCATTTGTTGTGCCAACAGGCTCCAGATCGGGCAGAGCGAGCACGCGATTACATGCCGTGGCACAAGAAGACATCGCCCGCACACATGGAGGGCATGACCGCTAACAACACCATCACCACGATGTCCGACGCTCTCGCCACCGACCGCCCGACGCTGACCGTCAAGGAGGTCGCCAGTCTGCTGGGGGTGGACGTGCGCACCGTCTACCGCGCCATAGACGAGGAGCAGTTGCCCTCGTTACAGGTCGGCACCAAGCGGCTCATCCCGCGCCTGAAGCTCATGGCCCTTCTGGGTGCCGACGTCGCATGAGCAGGCGTAAGCACGGTGAGGGCAGCATCTATGCCTACACCTATGCCGGGGTGCGCAAGTACCGCATCCAGTGGTACGAGCGGGCGGACCCCGAGGACCCCGACTCTCCGTTGCGGCGAAGGTCAAAGGGCGGATTCCCCACGGCCAAGAGCGCCTCGGTCGGGCTACGGGAGAAACTCAGCTCCATAGACCGCGGAGAAGCAACAAGCACCGCCCGTGCGGGCATCACCGTGGGCGAGTTCATGGACGAGTGGGTGGAAGGCCACCGCGTGGGGGAGTCCACCAAGGCCGGATACCAGAAAGTGATTCGACTGCACATCAAGCCCTACATCGGTGAGGTCGAACTGGCGAAACTAACCTCCACCCGCCTTGCTGCGCTGTACCGGAGACTGGAAACCGAAGGGCGGCGCAACCATAAGGGCGAACTGACCGGCGAGGGACTGGGACCCAACACTGTGCACAAGGTTCACCAGGCCCTGTCGGTGGCCCTCGACTCGGCGCTAGACGACCGGATGATCCGCGCCAACCCGACCAGGCTCAAAGGAGCCAAGCCCCCGACAGCCAAACAGATCAAGGAGGCCAAGGGAGAAATCACGGTCTGGACAATCGACCAACTGACGGAGTTTCTATCGTGGGCCGAGCGCGAGGACCCTGAGATGTTCCCAGCATGGGCGTTCATCGGACACACGGGAGTACGCCGAGGCGAGGTGGCCGCACTGCGCTGGTCGGACCTGGACCTGCCGAGGTCGGCATCGATCCGCCGGACGGTCGCCACCATCAAAAGGAAAGGTCAGCCTGAATACGATCTGACGAAGAAGGTCAAGGGTGGTTGTCCGCGCAAGATTGAACTGAACACCGACGTTGCCTTGGCTTTGAGAGACCACCGCCGCAGGCTCGCCACAGTTGACATGAACCGGGTTCGTGCCGACCGGCCGGTGTTCGCCAACCCCAAAGACGGCCACCAGATGCGTCCGAACTTCGTCTACCGACGGTGGAGCAGGGCGGTGGAGCGTTACAACCTGGACCACCCCAGCGACCCACTGCCGCCTATCACGGTGCACGAGTTGCGCCACACCCACGCCAGCGTGCTACTGATCGCAGGCTGGCATCCCAAGGCGGTGCAAGAGCGCCTCGGGCACGCTTCCTACCAGATCACTATGGACCTGTACACCCATCTGATGCCGTCGATGCAGCGGGACTCCATGGATGCCTACCAGGCGCTGCTGGACAACCAGCGCACAAAGGAAACTGCGACACGAGTCTATGAGGTGGACGAAGACTAGGCCGCCTCGCGCTGCGGCCCCGCCTGCGCCAGGTGCTGCGGCTGCGCGGGCCACCACGGCCGGCGGGTCAGTTGCTCCTCGATGTCGTACTCCACTAGGACCAGCACCCTTCGGGCGCCGCCTGAAGAGGTGAGCACCACCCGCTGGCCGTGCTGGTGCCACCCGTTGCGCTCCAGCAGGGCGTCCACGGTCTGCGGGTCGTAGGTGTCGGGGTCGGGGAAGGTGAAGGTGGCCAGCGTGCGCTGGCGGTCACGCAACAAGCCGGACTCCGGGGGCTTGCCCTGCCGGCGGGGCCGGTCGGTGCTGATGATGCCCGCGCGCAAGGTGAGGTGCATCCCGGCCTCGCGCAACTTCTGGGTCAGTTCCAGCACCTCGGTCAGGGTGAAGTCCCCGGCGGTGGTGCGCGCACTGGCGCTGCCGTCGCGTCGGGCGCGTGAGGTCAGTGCGGGCACGCCGAGACTCCCCAGGATTCGCACAGCACGGTTCACTGGGGAAGGCCCGGCGCCGAGTAGGACGAACTGGCCCCACTCCACCGCAGCCTGAATCTCAGCGCTGGGTGAGCCTGCCACTGCGGGTCCGCTCCACGAGGGCAAGGATCTCCTTGCGCCTGGCGTCGAGCCTTTCCTCGGCCTCTTCGATCTCGGCCAGTTCCAGCACTGCGTCGGTCAGCGTGATGTTGATCTCAACCTTGTCCATCGTTGTTCTTCCTTGGTCTGCTTGTCGTCGCTGGTTCATGACCCCTGCTGGGCCGGGTCCTCGATCACCAGGTGGGGGATGAAGTCGGGCACTTGGTCTTGGGTGTGCTGCGCCCAAGGCCCCACCAGGCAGGCGATCACCGGCACGCTCGGTCGCTCGGTGGGCCATGGGGTGCCCCCGTCGGTGATCACCACCACCGCATCCACCCCTCCGGGCGTTCGCAGGGCCTTGTCGATGCCCACGGTCATGTCGGTTCCACCGCGCCCATGGACGGTGCCCAGCGCCGCGGCCCCGGTGAACCCGCGAACCGCATGGGCCTCAGCGTCCACATCCAGGATCAGCAAGTCGCGCCCCTTGATGCGCAGGCGGCGGGAGATTCCCACGATCTCGCCCGTGACGATCTCCAACTCCTGCTTGCCCATCGACCCCGAGGTGTCGCGCACCACGGCCAGGCGCACCTTCGGGGCACTGCGGCCGGGGTAGACCACCTTGGACCCGCTCGGGCCACCGATGCGGACGTTATGCCGGCGCCGGTCCCGGCGGGTGTAGTCGGTGCGCTCCTGGCCAGCACGACGGCGCACCACCCGGCGCACCATGGAGCCGATGATGCGCTGCCAGGGCGTGCGGGAGGGGGTCAGGATCTGATTGGCCTGCTCCACCAGCCCCGCGGGCACGCTGCCCCGCCCGCGGGAGGCGTGCTCCACGATCTGCGCGGCGGTGCTCACCAGCAGCCGCTTGCGCTCACCGGAGGAAGCACCGGGTGCCTTCCCGCCGAGGTCGTCGTCGGCGTCCAACTCAACCGGGGCCGCACGCCCACCCGAACCGGAGCCGCAGCCGGTGAAGGGCTTCCCCTGACCCTGGCCGCCAGAACCTTCGCTGGCCGAGCCCTGGTCGCCGCCCTGCCCGGAGTCAGAGCCTTGGCCACCACGCTGCTGTCCGCCCTGCTGCTGTTGCTGTTGCATGCGCTTCAGCGCGGCGAAGTAGTGCTGGGCGGTCTGATAGTCCGGTTCGTCCAACTGGGCGGGCATCACACCGGTCTCGGCGATGTAGTCACACCCGGCAGCGGCCAGGTCGTCGTTCAGGCTCGCATCCGCGGCGACGTTCCACACATCGTGGTCAGCGCCGGTGACACCAAAGTCCTTGGCGAACGTGGCGTGCTCACCGAACAGGTGACCCACCTCGTGCAGCAGTACCTCGGCACACGCGGTGGTGCCCCAGCCGGTGACCTCCTCGAAGTCGATGTACAACCGGTGGTGGGCATCGACGGCGAAGGTGCCCATGCCGGGGGAGTTGAGCACCCGGACTGAGAACAGCATCGCGGCCATGTAGGGCATGCGCGACAAGGCCACCGCACGCCAGGCGGAGAACTCGGCGTGCTGCTCGGCAGTGGGAGTGATCGGCTTCATGCCCTACCGGTGTGCGGCACAGTCGGCCCCGTGCCACCAGGCCCCATCAGGCGGGAGGGGCACTTCCCATGCTGCTCGGGTGGTTGCCGCCCAAGAACTGAACCAGCCGCTCGTCGGGCACCGTCTGGACCACCTGACCACCGCTCACGGCGAAACCGCGTGCGAAGGCGCGCACGAAGTCCGCCATGGTGGGCGCCAGTCCGTGCGCGGCAGCCAGCGGACCCATCACCATGATTCGGGCGTCCAGCAGGCTTCGTATTCCCATCTCCACACTCCATCTCCACTCAGCGCGCGAACTGCCTTGACCGGAGGTGTGTGCGGGCGGGGTGCTACTGGCCGGTCGCCTCCATCAGGTCGGCCAGTTCGGCCACGGCCGGGCGTGGCAGCGCGGGCCAGGGCTTCGATGCGCTCCAACCGGTCGGTGTGCGGGTTCGGGATGGCGTCCACACCCATCCGGTGTGCGGCACGGGCGAGCATCTGCCACCTCAGCCGTCAGCAGGCTCCAGTTTCACCTTCGTGACGTCCTTGGCTTTGTCGTAGGTGATCGAGGTGGCCTTGCGGTACACACCCCCGGGACCGGGGCCGAATACCGCGCCCCGCTTCAGCGCCTTGCGCGCATCGCCCTTCAGCAGCAGTTGTCCCGGTTTGCTCACGCCGGCACCAGGTTTCCGAAACGCACGAAAGCATCGAACTCGGCCAGCAGGTCGCCGTGGTCCGGCCCGGCACCGGGTGTGGTGCTGATGGTGGCGGTGTCCCCGTCGCAGGCGTCGGCGATGGTGCCCACGTCGTTGAAGTCACTCACCTTGCTGGCCTGCAGCAGGTCGCTGGCCCATGTGACCATCCGGCCCACCGTGACCACGCGCCCGCCGGTCATGGTCACCGAGTCCACGTAGAAGCCCTGCTTCCCTTCGGCCTGGACCTGCACCGAGGCGACCCCGCGGGAGGCGATCATTCCCCGCACGCGCAGTGAGGCCATGCGGATGCGCAGGTTGTGGGCGTAGCGGCCTTGGGCGATCACCCGTTCCAGGACTTGTTCGGGGGTCAAATCTTGGGCCGGAGGACCGATGGTGATGCCGGCGTGGGCGGTGGGGTTCAGCGTGATGTCCATACCCACTAGGTGTGCGGACGCGCCGCGTTCACGCCCCGGGCGGCGACTTGCTGACGTCGATGATGGCGCGTACCTCGCACGGCAGGCAGTACCCCTCGGCGCCGTAGGGGCTGGTGATGTCCCTGCCGGCGACCGCACGGGTCAGGGCGCCGGTGAAGTTCTCACACTTGCCTACCACCTGGCGCACCGCCTCGACGGTGTCGGCCAGCAGTCCCGCCTCCTGCAACCGGTGGGCGGTGGCCAGGGACCGGCGAACCACGGTCTGAGCGGCAGGGTGCTCGGGCGGGAACGGGCCTTGGTCGTGCAGGCGCCAACCATCGGGGTCGATGACCCGGGCGGCGCGCTCAACAATCGGCTGGGTGCTCATACCCGCCCGGTGTGCGGCGCGGGCATGCTGGCGCCACCAGCGGTCTCGATAACGGAGTCGTTGAAGGGCATGTAGGGGGCGATGGCCGGGAACAACCAGGTGAAGCAGGCGTAGACCACCGCGGCGATGAGCACCAGCGCCAGCAGTACTCGAACGATGAGCGGCCCGGGCAGGACTCGCCAGATGAATCCGTACATCAGGCACTTTCTCCTTGGGGCAGCAGTTCGGCGGGCTTGCCGTCGGCCTTGTCGACCCAGTGGTCCAGCACCCCGTAGGTGATCCACCGCTCCTTGGTGGACCACAGCGGGTGGCAGGTGGTCAGGGTGATCATGGCCTCAGTAGGTTCGGCATCGGCCTGGTGGGGCACCGGGTAGAGCACCTCGGTCTGGTGCGGGCGCACGATCTCGTGGCCGTTGACCTGGTACACCAGGTAGGCGTCCGCCGTTTCCACAATGAGGGCATCGCCCACCTGCAGTTGGTCCACCGCCCGGAACGGCGCCCCGCGTGACTGGCGGTGGGCGGCCAGCGCGAAGTTGCCGACCTCGCCGGGCAACTGGGTGTGGTCGTAGTGCCCGGCGTACCCGCGGTTGAGCATGGTGGTCATGTCGGTGCCGTGCGCGATGGTGGTCCGATGGTCTGCGCCCTAGCGGGGCACGTGCAAGATCCCCATCACCTCGCCCTCATCGAACGGGTTGGTTGCCGGGGCCGGCTCCGTCTTGGCCTCACCGGCACGCTCGGGGGCAATAATGACGTCCTGACCCTGACGCCAGTCGGAGATCACCACCTCCTGGTGGGCGGCGGCTTCGACATCGGTCCACCACACCTGCCAGATGACGAACAGACCCAGCAGCGCCCCGACAGTGAGCAGCAGTTCACCCACGGCACCGGTGACCACCGACAGGCCGCTGCGCCGGGCAGGACGTGCGGCGTCGGTCGTGGATGATGCGGGCATGGGTTATCTAGCCCGCAACACCGCCACCAGGCTGTCACCAGCGTCGCGGTAGTGCAGGTCGCCCGCCTCGGCGCCCAGGGCTTGGGGACGGATGTCGGTGTCGATGGTCAGTCCGGCCCCGGATCGGAACCACTCGGCCACCCCCTCGGGGGAGTCGGTCAGTTTCGCTGCAACCCACCGCCACAACAGGGTGGCCGCGGCCGTGGCTGCCGCCCCGGTGGGCAGTGCGCCAAGGACCTCGATCCGCAGTCCGGCCTTCTGGGCGGTGCCGGCGGCGTCGCGGTCTAGTTCCAACTCCTGACGCGGGGCCTTGGCCACCACGCGGGGCAGGTTCTGTCGTGCGATCGGCTGCAGCGCCACGGCCAGGTCCATCTGCTCGCCCCACCGTCCGCTGTGGTCCAGACCGGCCGCGATCGCCCACTGGTGCACCTCATCGACCGCACCAGGGCTCAGCCCCCGTACCAGCACCGGATGACCGGCCTCGATCCACGGCTGCCAGGACTCAGCGACGACCCGCCCGTCCAGGGCCGGCTCGACCAGAGCAGACACCGCGGCCAGGGCAGCCAGCCTGATGGACTGGGCATGCGTGCCGCCCTCGGCCAGGATGATCGGCTGGACCAGTTCGCTCATGCAGGCTCCCGAATCTGACGTCTTGGGGTGATGATGCGTACCGGAATGCCGGCGCGTTTGGCCAGCCGGGTGCAGTGCCACGTCCCACGGGAGGTGCCCAGCGGGAAGGACAGCACCAGGTCGGCACCGAGGCTCACCATATGGGCATTGCGGATCGGCCCGGCAGCCCGCCCGTGGGCTCTCCAGTCAGCAGGGTGGGCCTCGGTTCGCAACCCAAGCCGGTCGAAGTACTCCGCGGCCATCCGGTCAGCCCCGGTGGGGCAGTCCCCATGCACCAGGACCACCTGGGCGAGATCGTCGGCCTGCGTCAGTGCCTCATCGAGGGCGGCTTGCAGGGTGCGGGCATCGGTCCAGTTCCGTGAACCGGTCACCAGGATCCTCACTTCGCTAGCACCTCCCGTGCCCCTTGGGCGTCCAGGTCGTCAATGACCCGCTGCGGCACCCGGAACCCCAAGCCGGCTAGTTCGCGCAGCCGGTTGGCGGCCTGTGCAGCACCCGGTTCGATGAAGGTGCTGCCGGCGTGGGGCAGGTCGATCCACTCCCGCTCAGCGTCTTTGAGCATGGCCGAGACCTTCGCGTTGCGCGCAGCCCACTCGAAGGCAGTGGCAGCCGACAGGCGCACCGGCGGGGGCAGGGGTGAGGTGAAGCGGGCACGACGGGCTGCCACGTGGATCACGATCCCATCAACCGAGGGGTAGGCGTAGATGTCGCAGTGGAAGTCGTCGGTGGACCAGCGGCAGTAACTCATGGCTTACAGGTGTGCGGAACCGTGCTTCTTGGGCCACCAGCGGGGACGACACGCCGAGAATTACGAGGGCCTGCAAGCCCCATGAACGCCGATCGCTACACACTCAAGCCCGTGGACTTCTTGCGGGCCTGTGCTCGCTGCATCGCCCGGTGCACTGTGGCGCGGGAGACCCCCATCAGTTCGCCCACTTCGGCCTGGGTGTGCTCGCCTGCTTCCACCAGGGTCACCAGGTGGCGTTCCTGGGTGGGGGAGAGTTTGGGCTTGCGACCACGCAGTTTGCCTTTGGCCCTGGCCACCGCCATGCCCTCGCGGGTGCGGGCGCGGATGATGTCCACCTCGAACTCGGCCACCATCGACAAGACGTTGAACAGCAGCTTGCCCACTGGGTCGCTCGGGTCGTATCGGCTGCCGCCGATGTCCAGCACCACACCTGCGGCGGTCAGTTCATCGGCGATGTCCCTGGCATCGGGCAGGGACCGGGCCAGGCGGTCCAGCTTGGTCACCACCAACGTGTCCCCTGCGCGGCAGGCGGCCATCGCCTCCCGCAGGCCGGGGCGGTCCCGGTTCGTGCCGGTCAGGCCGTGGTCCACATAGACCCGCTCTGGCGACACGCCGAGACTTACAAGTGCCTCGTGCTGGGCCTGCAAATCCTGGTCCGCCGCGGAGACCCGGGCGTAGCCGACCTTGATCGTGTGACTTTCGACGGTGACTGGCGGTGTTCTGTCGATGCTCGGTGGCGGCCTATCTGGCTGATGCGGGCGGAGCTGCGCGGGCCGACGCTCCGTAAGCCGATCCTTCACCGGGACGGAGCGTCGTTAGCAGCAGTTGGTGGGACGGTTGCCTTGGTGTTCGACCCGAAGGATCTCGCCGAGGGCGTCGAGGGCGTCGGGGACGACGGCGTAGTAGGCCCACTT
>Ga0079225_10000862_pt1 | contig 16614 bp, 8 predicted proteins | sample Poulit2012_FD_76344 | JGI IMG/M metagenome (GOLD analysis project Ga0079225, IMG submission 76344) | Agricultural soil microbial communities from Georgia to study Nitrogen management - Poultry litter 2012 | ecosystem: Environmental > Terrestrial > Soil > Agricultural land | place: USA: Georgia... | reverse complement strand
CGACACCGAAGCTTTCTTGCCATAAAAGTTTTCCAGTTTGGGTGTCCATTGCATACATGATATGTTCGGGATTTTCCCCATCTTCTGCTTCTACTAACGCAGTTGTTACCACAATATCATCATGTATTGCTGGTGGCACATCATCCAATCCTGCAATAACATCCGGAAATTCTTTTTGCCATTTAAATTCATCGTTTTTTAGATCGTAGGCAGAAAAGGCGTAAGGAAGAGGACCACTTCCCCCGACATATAGAGTATCTTCTTCTATTACAGGTGCCGACATACTAACTGTTGAACCTATTTCTGCCTTATGTAACAATTCACCAGTATCAGGGTCAAGCTTATATAGATGTTTATCGCCCGTCGCAGCATAGATCGCATCTTCATAGTAGGCTGGTGTAGGCATCACTTCTCCCACAGTTTCATATTTCCAAATGATATCACCTGTCTCTGCATCCAATGCATAAACGCCATTTTCTCCTGTTCCACGGATTCCATTCTCTAAATCTTGAAAAAATCTGTTACCTATCCCGACATATACTTTTCCATCATGGTAAATCATTTCAGAATGAATCCAATTTGGCGCTTGATTATGCCATATTTCTTCACCTGTATTAACGTCAAAAGCAAATAGATCTCCCGATTCATGGTTACCTATAAAGAGTTTGTTTCCCACTACGACAGGTGTCGCTCTAACTTCTTCAGCTGTTTGAAATTTCTTAAACTCTAATGAATCTGAACCATTGTCAAACACGGCATTTTTATCACTTTTCATTCGATATTGATGCCATTCTTCAGGTCCAAATTGTTCACCAAAAGAAATGACTGGACCAGAGATGATAACAAGAATACCGAATAAAATAAAAACACTTAACTTCCTCATGGAATTCTCCTTACTATAACTAGTTTGTCTTATTAAATCATTACTACTACTTAAATTAAGTCATTATTATGAATCCACATATATTCACCTTTAAGTTTTCCATAATACCAAAAGTTTTTACCGACTTTTTCCGTTCTTTCCACATTAAAATAAGAATTTTTATAAGTCTCCAACTCTGATATAACCCTATTTCTTTGTCCTCCCCATGGAAGGCTGTATCCTGCCCCAGTACCCTTAACTAAAAACGTTTTGGGATCATTATCAATTAGAATATGAAGATGACTCAACACTTCTGATGCTTTCATCCAGCCCACCACGCCCTCTTTAGCGCTAGGTTGATTGCTCATTAAATAATATAATTCATTATTAAAAAAAGCTTCTTTTTTTATATAATAAGCGCTATGCTTATACTCTTCAGGTGACAAGGAATCCACCAAGCTTTTAGGTGTCTTATAAATATAAGTTGCTTTAGCTCTTACATGACCTATCCGACTAACTGCTTCTTCTGAATAAATATTGTTTTCATCATCTTCATTTTCAAGAACTTCGAAATCAATTAAGCTACTCAAGCCTTTTTCATCCTGGTTTAATGAATATGTTTTATAAACTTCACGTTCTTCTTTTGACATCTTTTGCCATTCATCTAAAAATCTTTCATACTTTGGAATGACCTCTTCTACAGTTCCGAAATCTTTCACTCGTCCAAATTCTAACCATAAAATTTTTTCACAAAACTTTTTCATTTGCCCAATGGAATGGCTCACAAACACCATCGTTTTTCCGAGCTCTTTAAATTCGTTCATCTTGTTCAAACTTTTTTCCGCGAAGGCCTTATCACCTACCGATAAAGCTTCATCAATAATTAATATTTCAGGGTCAACATTTACAGAAATAGCAAACCCCAATCTAGATTTCATTCCACTAGAGTAAGATTTTACTGGCTGGTCTATAAAATGCCCTAATTCAGAGAACTCAATAATAGCGGGCTCAAGTTCTTTTATTTCTTTTTTAGTAAAACCAAGCATCAAACATTTTAATTCAATATTATCTCTCCCGGTTAGATCTCCTTTAAGTCCTGCTGATACTGCAATTAATGCGGTTTCACCATCAACCTTCACTGTTCCCGATGTTTCAGGTACAATCCCTGCAATTATATTAGACAAAGTCGATTTACCTGATCCATTGATTCCTATAAAACCTACCACGTCACCTTTTTCAGCTTCAAAGCTTACATCTGAAAGAGCATAGAAATCCTCACCATAATCTTTAGGGGTGACCAAATCGAGTAAACGTTCTTTTGTATCATTATATAATTTATATTTTTTTGTAATATGTTTAACTGTTATAGCTTTTTCCACAGTAATCACAAGCCTTTATAAGTAATCTATAAAATGTCTTCTAAACTTAACATGAAGTATCGAGCCCAAGATAAATAACACAACAACCAATGCCCAGAAATAAAGTGTGTATTGCCAGTGTTCTATAAAATACCATTCAACACCGAAGAACGCCGAACGGTAGCCTTCTATTAAATAATAGAGTGGATTCAATTTCATCAGCTGAGCTAACGTAGGGAACTCATCTGTTAAGTTTGATATTGGCCATAACACGCCAGATAAATATAGCATCATACGCAACGTAGAGTTTAAAAACATGTGTATATCACGAATGATGGTGGATAAGGTCGATGTAATAAGCGACAGTGCATATAATAAGCAAAAAATAGCGATTATATAATAAATCAATTGAAAATAATAAATATTAATATAGAACCCCATGAACTGGAATATAATAATTGTAATGACAACCATCATGACATGGATATAAAACTTGGAAAAAATAGCGATATTAGGAATCACACTCATGGGAAAGTTCATCTTTGATAACATGCGCAATCTCGTGTAGATGGATTTAGACCCTTGAATCGTTGCTTGATAAAAGAATATCCATAAAAAGAAACCTGCCAATAGCCAACTAAAGAAAGGCACTTCTACCCCGCCTATTTCAATTGGTGCACGATCCCTTAACGTACCAAAAACAAACCAATAGATCATAATTTGTATGGCTGGATTAAGAATTTCCCATGCCATGCCTAAATAATTATTACGATTTTGACTCTTTAGTTCATACAAGGACAATCTTCTTGTTAAATAAAAATTATTAATTTGTTCTTTTATTACCATCATTGCTGATTTCATTAAATACTACCTCTCAGTTCTAGTTTACAGCAAAATAAGTATTTCACTCAATAAAAGTCTAGCACATGTTAAATTAAAAGCATTAATACTGTCTAATACAGATACGGCGCATATAATTATAACAGGCTTCACCTTATCATGAAACAAGCCTATTCTTATTTTTCATTAAAAATTGTCTGTACAACCCGATGACTGGCATATCCATCTTCCAGATAGCAAAACTTTTGATAGAATAGGTCAAGGTCTTCATTCACTTGAAAATGATCTTTCTCTAGTTTCCGTAATTCATCAATCAGCTGCCCGGTTGTTTTAATCAGTGGACCCGGAGCTTTTTCTTCAAAATTAAAATAAAAGCCTCTTAATTTATTTCGATATTCATCTATATCATAAACATAAAACAACATAGGACGCTTTAGATTTGCATAATCAAAAAATACAGAAGAATAATCAGTAATAAGCACATCTGTCATCAAATATATTTCATTAATATCTTCATAATCTGAGAAGTCATAAACAAAATTAGAGTATTTACTTAAATCAATGTTTTCTGCTACAAGATAATGGAGACGAAGTAAAATAATATACTCATCACCTAATTCATCCTTCATACGATTTAAATCCATTTTCAAATTGAATTTATATTTTCCTACACGATGAAATTGATTATCACGCCATGTTGGAGCATACAAAATAACTTTTTTATCTAATGGTAAACTCGCCGCAATCTTAAGATCTTGTATTATTTTCGCATTGTTATGACGCAATAATATATCATTGCGTGGATAGCCAGACTCAATTATGGGACCGTTAAACTGAAACGCTCCTTTAAAAATATCTGTTGAATAAGCATTTGATGAAATAAGATAATCCCATTTCCTTGCCTCTTTTAAAAAGTTCATTTTATAGCTTTTTGTGTCTGTTCCTGGCATATGGACTTCCTCCATATCAGCAGCAAGTTGCTTTAACGGTGTCCCATGCCATGTTTGCACATATGTTGTGCCTTTCGGTTTCGGAATCCACAAGGGAAGGCGACTATTCGTAATCCAGTATTCAGCACGCGCCATAGTCAACATCCATTTTAATCCGAAGCGCGGCAAAACGTTGAGATTCTTCGTTTCAAAGTGGCGTACCTTCCCGCGATCCACACTCCAATACAGCTGATAATCCGGATAATGCTCTTTTATATAAAGATACAAAGCTTTAGGATTATCGCTGTATTGTTTACCGAGAAAGCTCTCAAAAACGATTGTTTTCTTACGTATCGGCAGTTTGCTTGCTAAGAGAAATATAAATTTAAGGACGTCTTTTACATAACGACTGCGTCTCACTGTTATAAGCCATTCTTTTAATTTCAACATTGTTTCCCCTAACTACCTAGCTTATCCCATTAAATTTGTTTAAGCTATGTTTGTTCTTAGTTTTTTATTAAGAGCTTATCCTGTCGGTTAAGATTACTTCCTAAAAAAGTAGGTGGGACGGCAATAATCTTCTTCCGAACTGACTCAATTTTTCCCTTCCAACCCAGCAATTCTTCTTTTGACTTAAATTCGCCTAACGCGCGATTTAATTCCACTTCCGCATTTATGAGATCTTCCATTTCTACATAAAGTTCAATCATAATGATACGGTAGGACAATTTTCGAGGAAATTTATTTACTTCATTTTTTATAAAATTAAGTGCAGCTTCATAGCCATCTATTGTTTTGATAACATCTAATTTAAATTTTACTACGTACTTATCATCAGGAAGTAAGACGAAACTTCTGTCTGCTAATGATGCTGCCCATCTCAATTTTCCTCTTCTTAAGCACTCCCGACCCAGAAGTCGACAATAATTTGCAGAGTTGCCTTTCAATTTACGATTATACTTAGGTACCTCTCCCTCTATTACCGTTAGTATAAATTCTTTAAGTATTCCCATTCTCAGTAAATGTCTTGCTATACCATGCCCACCATAATTAAGCTTAATCGTAACCGCATTCGGATAGGCTGTGAGTAACGCTTTTTGAACGTAGGTGCTATCCATCTGATTCTTAGGATCGTAAACAATAATCGGCTCAATTTTATCGTTATAATTATGATCTAATTTATGTTCAAAGTTATGTCTTTTAATCATGTTCGAACTACCATAGACAGGATGAACTGATATTCTAGGTGCTAATGATAAAATCCTGCAATTCAAGATTGACGCGTAATATAACGAGGTGTAACCTCCTAAACTGTGACCATATGCTATTTTATCCTTATAACCTTCCACAAGCTCCTTAAGGGTGTTGACAAATTCATCCTGTGATAATGATTGCTGATAGGTACGTTTCTCTTTTTGCCTTACAGCAACAATATCTAGATTTTGTCTTATTAAGAGCTTGAAACCAAACGGCGGCTGATGCCAATCCATATCCCGTGAGTCGAATATAATAATGACTTTAGTGTTTCGATTAAACTTTTTATAAAAGTCAATCGCACTACCCTCATTCTCAAACAGCCTTATTTTTTTATATTCCTCTTTATTTTCATCTGCTTCTTTTTGGCTAATCTTTGTCAAATAGGCATTGGCCTTTTCGTGATTACCAATGAATTGATAAAGCATTGTCAAGATTAACAAAAGTTCAGGTGACTGCTTTCCCTCTTCCTTATACAAGTTGAGTAGGTATTCATAACGTTGAATTGCCGTTCCCCATCTCTTACGTTTAATCGCCAGCTGTGAATAATGTTCCATCAAGTTCTTATTATGTGGATTATTATTGACAGCCTCCCTAATAACATATTCTGCTTTATCTTTTTCACCCAGTTGTTCATAAGCTTTCATTAACTTAATATAAACGTCTTCAGAAATTTCTTTATAACGTTTTTCAAAAAAAGTAATATATATATGCGCTGCTTCTTCCCACTCTCTTACGGTCATCAGATTTTGAGCTAAGGCATCAGCTAAACTCAAGTCACTTGGATTTCTGGAATAACCATCCTTCAACACTTTAATAGATTGTTCTATTGATTTTACTTTTAAGTATGACCTCGATGCACGCTGAAAATCTTCATTATTAAGCAGGTGTTTATTTGGCGATGCAAACACCTTGTCCCAATGATATGATGCTTTTTTCCACTTTTCGATTTGCATATAATATAAAGCATATTCACGATGGATAAGCAAACTATTAGGATAAAAGGCCACACCTTTATTAAGCATCTTCATGGCTTGCTCTTCTTCGTTGGACTTGAGTAATTTCCTACTTTGTTCAGAATAAAAACTTGGATGCTTTTTATTTATTAAAAATGCTCTTACCCTGCTACCCATTCGTCTAGCTATACGAAAAAACTGTTTTTTCTTTAGTTTCATTAAAAGTCAATTCCTTTTAAATACTTTTTCAACTGTTTTTTGAGAGGCTTTTCCGTCATCCCAGTGGCAAAAACGTTTATAAAATGTGTCATATCTCTCTTGATAAGATTTTTTCACATCATCAATTGTTTGAATCGCGTGAATGACTTCAGACGTTTCCTTTAATAATGGACCTGGTACTTCTTTTTCCATATCAATATAAAAACCTCGTAATGTATCCCGATATTTTTCCAAATCATAAGTATAAAATAGAATAGGTCTTTTTAAGTTAGCATAATCAAAGAATACTGAAGAGTAGTCTGTAATCAATAAATCTGATACGAGATAAAGCTCAGCAATATCATCATAACTTGAATAGTCAAAAGCAAAGCCTTCAAATTCCGAAATATCTAGTTGAGATGCAATGAAGTAATGCATTCTAAGAACAATAACATATTCTTCGCCAAGTTTTTCTCGCATGTCTTCTAAATCAAGTTTTAAAGTAAAACTATACTGACCTTTAGTATAAAATTCGTCATCACGCCACGTTGGCGCATACAAAATGACCTTCTTATCCAATGGCAAATTCAACTTACGCTTGAGTCTGACTATATCTTCTTTTATGTTCTTATTGTATAAAGCGTCATTCCTCGGATAGCCTACTTCAAGCATTGGCCTATCAAACCAAAAGGCTGATTTGAAAATATTTGATGAATAGGCATTCGGGGAAATAAGGTAATCCCATTTCCTTGTTTCATTAAAAAAGTTTTGTTTATAAAGTGCTGAATTCGTACCCGGCATATAAACATCTTCCATATCACCCGCCAAGCGCTTTAAAGGTGTGCCGTGCCAAGTCTGTAGGTAAGTTGTGCCTGGATTTTTTTCGATATAATTCGGTAATCTAGAGTTACTGACCCAATATTTAGCACGAGCTAAATAATAAAAGTGTTTTAAGCTTAGACGTCTGACTTGTTTAGGCTGACCAGGAATGTCCTCTTTTTCATTAACACTCCAAACAAACGTATAGTCCGAATGATGTTTGGCCATGTACTCGTACACATACTTCGGATTATCCGAATAGGATTTACCTTGAAAACTTTCAAAGATAACGAGTTTTTCATTCTTCTTCAAGTTAAACAGGAATCTTTCATAAATAAAGTTATCAAATTTCTCTTTTGATTTGATTCCATTTCGGAAATCCCTCATAAACTGATGTTGATTATTGACCCTTTTATAGCTTTTCATGTTTCCATTAATAAGAGATTTGACCTCTCTTTTTAAGACGAAGCTATAATCTTTTAAAATTTGTCGATTAACTTTCTTCATTGCGGCGGAAAGAATTGGGTACACGCCCTCCACTCTATCGCTATCCTTAAAATATTTCACGATATCTTTTCTGTAAAAATTTAGAAGCTGTCTATCTAAGAAATCATTTGCCAATTCGTCTTGATAGTTATCCTTTAAAAAGTGATACATACAAAGAAAGTCATGTATCAACATCGATTCTTTAGATTGGCTGATTGAAGGATTTTTAATTGGATCATTTCTTTTTCTTCTAAAGTAAATAGCTTCCCGAACGTATGGGAGTTGGGCAATTTTCATAATAGCTGGAACCATGAATGCTAAATCTGAGTATGCTTCCACTTCTTCCGAAAATAATAAATTGTTCTTTTGGACAAAGTCTCTTCTTATTAAAAAGTTTTGTGCTGAATCATTTCTTATTAAATTATATTTATTTTCTTCGTACATTTTCACTTGATTTAACCCATTAAAAACTAACGCAAAACTACTGCTGAAATTAGTAGAATACATTCGACCTCGGATGATATCAAAATCTTTAATATTCGTTATTAATAACTCTAATGTTGTTTCCGGTAGATAGTCGTCACTATCTAAGAAATAGATGAATTCACCACTTGATTTGGCTACACCAAAGTTTCGAGCGCCGCCTACTCCTTTTCGTTCTTCTAAATGATATAATTTAATTCTATTATCTCTATTGGCTATAGTCTCTAAAACCGCTTTGCATTTATCATTACTAGCGTCATTTATTAAAATAATCTCCAAGTTTTTATATGTTTGATTCATTAAGGATTCTACACAGGCTTCTATATAGTCCTCTGTATTATGGACTGGTATTATAACTGATATATCACTCACAAAAACACCCCTAATCAATTCTCTGGTTGAATTAAATGTAGTAGAGAATATCTCTTTTAATATTACATTATTAAATGATTGATTTCCAATTTAATATAAGAAATAATAGCATGGATATGCTATAATAATGCAAGCCTTCATGTCAAAAATTAATTGCAACCGATATTTTGCTAAAAGATTTTCTTACTCTCGGAATTAAATTCCAGATAGAAAGGAACTGACACGATGAAGCCCACTATTTTCTTTTTAATAAACTCTGTAGACATTATGCGAGGTGGTTTAACACGCGCTTCATTAAAACAAGCGTCGTTTTTTGCTGAAATGGGATTTAAAACACAAATGCTAACATTTAATTTTAATCCTAATTATTCAATGATAAGACATCAATTAAAAAAAATGAATAAAGTTCACAAAGGCGTCGAGATCCGTAACATGTACGAAGAATTAGCAGGCCATAGTCTTCCTCCAATGAATGCAGCTCCTCCGGTAACTGCATCTATAGAAGACATAACAAAAGGGTATGCTTATGATAAAAGAAAGGATCATAACGCCTATCGAATATACAAAAACGGTGTTTATTACAAATACGTAAAGATCCATGAACTAGGTTCGATTGATTTTATTGATTACTACAATGAAAATCGTTACAGAACGAAAAGAGTCACTTATGATTTATGGGGAAACATTAAAAGAATAGCCTATATGGATCTATTGCATAACAAACCCCGACAAATAATATATTACGACGAAAATGGAAGGGCCTATTTTACACAGTGGAATAACCCGGAGACCAATGAGGTTGAAAGGATAATATTATTTGGTACAGAAGCCACACTTACAAAACAATACGTAAATGATTCCACCACACTTAAGGTTGACTGGTTGACTGACATCATCAGCAATGAAGACAATAAATCAATAGTTGTATCAGATACACGAAGTACAGACCAAGTTCTTGTTGATCTCAACCATTCAAATGCGGCGAAGATTTGGCGACTACACAGCAATCATGTTAAACCACCTTATCAGACAGATTCAGAAATTGCTCAATTTGTGGAAGCTGGTTATAACAATATGAATAAGTTTGATGTGGCTGTATTTTTAACGTATGAACAAAAGAATGATATTTTAAACCGAACAAAACAAAGCAAGAATAATTTTAAAGTTATCCCACATTACCATGAAACACATAGAGGTCTATTCAAGTCTCTGTTTCAACGTAGAAAACCTGATGAAAAATTAGCTGTAATTGTAAGTCGATTATCTACACTAAAGCGAATAGATCATGCAGTCAGGGCATTTGAATCAGTGACAAAAGAAATACCTGATGCCCGCTTGGAAATTTGGGGGAAGGGTACCCAACTTAAAAGTATTAAGAAGTTAATTAGCAAGCTAGGTTTAAAAAAGAATGTCTTTTTAAAGGGCTACACCCATTACCCGGATGATATATATGAGAAAGGGTTATTTTCCATTCTCACTTCCAAGTCTGAGGGCTTTGCATTATCTGTCTTGGAAAGCATGTACAATAAAACGCCGGTCATCAGCTATAACATTAAATATGGACCAACCGATATGATTGTCCAAAATAAAAATGGCTTTCTTGTGGAGAACGGGAACATCGACGCACTGGCTGAAAAGATGATTTGGATGTTTAAGAATCCTAAAAAGTCATTAACGATGGGTAAGCGGGCTAGAAAACATATTGATGAAAACTTCAGTAAGAAAATATACAAAGATAAATGGTTGGAATCTATTGATTTAGCAATGAAAAATAAATTTGATTAAAAGCTAAATAAATAGTTATACAATACTGAAACCCATATAAAAAGGTTCTATTCACATTTAATGAATAGAACCTTTGCTTTATTCTATATACGAACTATGCATCCACACGGTTTTGCCATCCAACTTTCCGCGATACCAAGTGTTTTTACCGACTTTCTCAGTTAAGTGGACATTAAATGTCTGACCTTTATAGTTCGAGAGATTATATACTAAGTTTTTATTTCCTCCCCAAGCTGTGTCATAGGCTTTTCCGGCCCCTTTTATTTTAAATGTTTTTTTCTTTTTATCGACGCCTACATGGGTATGTGTTAATAGGTCTTGGGATTTAACCCAGCCTACTGTACCTTTTGTACTGCTGGCACGTTTGCTTATTAAATAGTAAACTTGATCATTAACTTTTGCTTGTCTTTTAATATAATAGACCGAGTGAGTATATGTGCTGCCGGCAGTTATTGCTGTAGACGGTTCACCCACTTCTTTATAAATCTTCACATTTGAGCTTCGAATATGCCCCAACTTACTTGTTTTCTTTTCATCTTTTGTCGTGACGTAACTTGAGTGCATCCATACCGTCTTACCGTTCAAGGTGCCACGATACCAAGTGTTCTTTCCTACCTTCTCTGTTAAGTGAACATTGAACTTCTGACCTTTCAGATCTGATAAATTGTAAACCAAGTTCTTGTTTCCACCCCAGGCTTTATCATAAGCCTTCCCAGTTCCCTTTATATAGAAAGTTTTTTTAATTTTATCGACCCCTACATGGGTATGTGTCGATAAGTCTTGGGATTTCACCCAACCTACTATACCTTTTGTACTGCTAGGTTGATTACTTATTAAGTAGTAAACCTGATTATTGACTTTAGCTTGCTTCTTAATGTAATAAACCGAATGGGTATACGTGCTGCCTGCTGTTATCGCTGTGGTGTCTTCACCAATTTCGTTATAGATTTTCACACCTGAATTCCGAATATGGCCTAGCTTACTTGTCTTCTGCTCCTCACGTGAATCCACATAACTTGAATGCATCCATACGGTTTTACCGTTCAAGCTGCCACGATACCATGTGTTTTTTCCAACTTTTTCTGTTAAATGAACGTTGAACTTTTTTCCTTTGAAGTCTGATAAATTGTAGACTAGGTTTTTCTTCCCACCCCACGCTTTATCATAAGCTTTTCCAGTGCCTTTGATGTAAAAAGTTTTTTTATCTTTATCAACACCAACATGGGAATGTGTTGATAGGTCCTCTGATCTGACCCAACCAATTATACCATTTTTACTGCTAGGTTGATTGCTGATTAAGTAATAGATTTGATTATTGATTTTTGCTTGTTTTTTAATGTAATAGACTGAATGAGTATATTTCGTTCCAGCCGTTTTAGCCGTGGCTGGATTACCTGCTTCTCTATAGATTTTCACATTTGCGCTTCGGATATGTCCTAGCTTACTAGTTTTTGATACCTTATCCGCAGCTATACCATCATACTTTTTAATAACTAGTTTGATAAAGTCGTTCCAGTTGTATCCCCATTTAGCAAAATAACCATGCGGGTCAACGTGGGTCGTACCTCCGAGGAAATTACTCACTGCTTTATGAGACCAAAGACTACCTTTTCCAGTCTTTTCAGCATCAGTTACACCTAAATCATATTGATACAGTGTTTCAGCTATGTACTGGGCATAATTATTAATGGATTGAGCGAATGCATCAAAACTATGAACTCGAACCAATTCAACATGGACAAATCGCTCGTTTGCAAAACGTCCTGCACCCCAGGCTCCGTAATTCGTTGGATGTACTTCAATAATTCGAGAGTTATCTATAAAAGCATGTACAAATGCATTTTTATGATTTCTTGACATGTAACTAATTTCACCTGTAATGGTAGAGTTATTATTAGCCGTCTCATGAGCTACGACACCCTCAGGTTTGCCATACCCATTACGATAGTTGAATTTTGTTAAATGACTGATGTGGTTTTTTTCCACTTTAGGAGCTGATAGATTATTAGATTCAATATATTTATTTACATCTGGATAATTAGAAAAGACACTGGCTTCACTCTGTTCCTCTTCGGGGTGCTCACTTTCAAATTTTCCGTCCCGCCAAGCTTCCGGGATATACTGCAGCTCCTCTTCAGTCAATTCGCTAATATCTTCCCCGTAAACTTCTGAGCCTTTTTTTATTCCTAATTCATTATATTCTTCGGAATCATCTACACTATCGTCTTGCTGTTGTGCAAATATCATCGATGGTGATAGCCATGTACATATTAAACAAATTAACACTATTAAAAATCGCTTCAATGAAATTCCTCCTAGATGTATGTATAGCGAAATAAGCACGCGACTGGATTATCAATGACTTCTTAATGAACACTTGCCTTTCGAACAAGTCAACTCCACAGTAAATATGATTCAATAGCGTAATAAGATAGAATTTCCACTCAATTCACTTGAGGAATTGCTGTTAATAAACAACAAACAAAAAACGATACAATTTCGCTATTATCTTATAGTCTCATATTAAGTCTATCGGTTGTTTTAATATTTTTTATATGTGCTGAAATCAACCTTAAATTAAAAAGTATATATGTGTTAGAGGGTGAAAGTATGAAATGGATTAAAAACTCAATAGAATAATAGATATTATACACTATATAGCGTGGTTTAGGTATATTTTCCAGTACAAAAAGCACCCCGATTTCCTACGGTATGAAAATAGAGGCACGTTAAAATAACTAAATTTTTTTAATTTCTCGGAAGATTCTTTCGTTATTCTTTTGGTCAATAGTGTCAAAGATTTTTTTCTTTTTTTCCGTGACACTACCCTTTTCTTCGAAGTCACTTTTCAGGTAATCTTCCAATGAACTTATAGTTTCGTGTTCCGTCTTACAAACATCGCCTAAGAATGTATCTTTGATGGGCCTCAAAATACCATTTTTAAAAAAGGTTGCGGAGTCAAAATGATAAAAGATGACCGGTTTGGACATGTAATTAAAATCAAACGAAACCGATGAATAATCTGTAATCATTAATTTACTTTCTATCAATAAATCTTGGACATTCTTATCTCCCAGCTCAATCACCTGTATATTTTCCTTGGCCAGCTCTTTAAATTCTTCCACAAATGGTTGCATACGGTAATGGGGATAAAAATTCAATGTCATATTGTATTGCTTTAACAACTTATGAAGCTCTTGATTGTTCAATAGTGATTTATATTTTTTAAAATAAGTTGATTGCTTCAACTTATTTTCATCTGTCAGCCACTCTCGCCAGGTTGGGATTAATAAAATTGTATTCTCAGTATCATTTTCACTCAGTAAATAATCAAATCGGGACAGTCCCGTCACTTTAACTTCTTCAGGTTGATAGTTCATCTTTTTTTGGACAAGTTTTTTCTCTGACTGAGAACTTACACAGAAAAGGTGGTATGGATATATGTAATAATTTTTATGATATTCCACGTTTTTCCTACCAAGTACACCGTGTTGCAAAAAGATACGCTTCCCACTTCGATAGTTTTCAAGGTCACTTCCTTTTAATGCTAAAAAGTAATCCAAATCATGTGATCCAATGAAAGTGTTGGCCATAGCAGACAATCTAGCATGTTTTAGAGATCCGGAATAGATTACATTTCCAAGTTCTTTGATATTTTCCACATCTTTAGAATCACGATCAATGATATAATAAACATTCAATTCAGGATGATTTTCCCTGCAATACTTAAAGAAATGATACCCTGTATCTTGAGCCGTGTTATGTCTTTCTCCAATCAACCATATTTCCTTATTTCGATGGAGTTTACGATCTAGTTCTTTACCATAGTTCAAATAATAGTAAGCTAATTTCGACAACATGAACGTCTCAATTTTAAGGTTACCCCTTGGTGTGAATAAAATATAATATTTGGTTACTTGACCGAGTCTTAAGGTCGTGTGATCTAAAAAATGATCTTTAAAGTATGTATACTCTTCACAGCCCAATTTCCGTTCATAAATTTGGTTTTTATAATCAAAACGAACATACAAATCAAATATTTCTTTTTCTTTTACTTCAAACTCACCCATCTCCGTTAAAGATACTTTTATATTGAAGTCGCCTTTTTTACTGATATTCTCATCGGTCAATTTATAAACTAATTCGTCCTGACTTCCCCTTCTTTTAATAATCAAACTTCCTCCGTAAACATCTTCACTTAAGCTATCCAAATACGCATATCCCTTTAGAACTAAGTGATAATCTTCGAAAAAAATGTGTTCTATATTTCTCACAATAGGTAACCCAGTCAATCTGATGGACATATTATTATTCACTGTCATATAAAAATAGATTTCGTATATATAAGGAGTTTCAAATTGAATTCTCGAATGTTCTCTTAACGAATTGGCTTCTTCCCAGGTAACACGAACCAAATGTTTTTCTCCATTTATCATCAATGATAAATAGCAATCCCATGTTTGTTTGATAATGTCATCTAAGCAAATAAGCTCTTTATAATCAAAATCAATCGACATTTCATATTTATCTAGTTGTGGCCTTATCTCTGCGGAGAATTCCGTTTCTGCATCTGAATTTCTTTGTTTCACTATCATATAGGACTTAGAACCATCTTCAAAGCCTGACATCAACGTGTCATTAATTAATCCCCAAATATTAATCTTCCAATTGTCACCATTATACTTTGTGGTAATTACATTTTCCATTTGGATGGTTGCGACACCGCTTTTTATCGATAAGGAGTCTTTAATCGTTTTATACACATTTAAAAGTAAAGATTCAGATTCCAATTTATAGATCATCTGGGCCTCGTCAGGGATAGGGTGTTCCACTTTCATTCTTATTGTTGTTTCTTCGCATTGAAAATAAAAATCCCAGGTCCCTTTATAAATAGTATATTTTTTTAAGCTGATGTGTGCTTCCCAATGGCCATCATCACTCCATTCAATAGGGATAGAGTGTAAAAGGCTTGAACCTCTTTTTTTAAGAATGATTGAGTTAATTTCTCCTTCTAGACTTGATTGATCTATCCATCCCTTAATATCCATGGACAGATCAGAACAGGACACTGAATAGACAACATTATTAAATCGAGGAGTTTCTTCACCTTTACATTTACTTAACATATTATCTCTCTCCTATACACAAGCGAATGGTAACCACCTTTGTGAATTCGCATAGTAAGTAATCTAATCATAGCATACCCCATTTCTTTTCGTATAAGGAAAAGTAAGTTAATTATAAAAAACAAAGGGTCTTTATCAAATATTGGGTTTAAGACGTTGTTCAATTTAATGTTGACATCCCCGACTGTAACTAAAAATAGATGACTCCTGTACTACTACACAGAGTCATCTTGAAGATACCACATACATATTTAGAATCTTTTCACGTTTGTTTACCTAATGCTTTATTTATAATCAGGTATATCCAACGTTAATTTATACGAACCAATACTTTGATATAAATTATACATAGTATTTATTTGTTTTGATGCCCAGCCAATATCAGTCGCATACTGCCTACCATATGATCCTGTAGACTCCATAGCTGCTGGATCCCAGCGCATTTTGTATAAAGTGTTTTGACCTCTATTAATATAGTTATCTATAAATTTAGCTCCACCTACAATGGCTTTATCTGGTGTTGTCCAGCCTTCTTCATAGGCTCGCTTGGCCCCGCATTCTTTAGCGCAATCATCATACGCTCCAATACCATACATATTATAGACCTTCTTGATATTTGTTAAGCTACCTCTATTACTTTTGGTAACTAATACTAGTTTACCAGATTTATTTTTGCCCACTTCTATTCCATTTGCTAATTCTGATGAACCGTTTCCAGTTTCCAAAGTAGCATGAGAAATGAGATAAACATCATTAATACCATTTTGTCGACCACCGTCTATAAAAGCCTGAGCTCTACCAGCTAATATACCTTTACCTTTCAAGTAATTATTCAATACGGTTTTAGAGGCTCCACTTGGCTTGGAGAGGTCCAAAAATTGAAATTGCTGCTTTTCATCATGAATATAGTTATTAGGATCTAAATTGTATCTCACATCTTCAGGTCTGGCGTTCACCCATTGATCAGTTCCTTTAAAATCGATTACATACCAACCATTATGCTCACTGATAATTGATACTTTATCTCCTTTTTTCAAAGATCCAACTATCTTATATGCCGTACCTGCACCTTTCCTAACATTCAAAGTACTTGCTGTAACTCTATCATTCTTATCAATATATGAACTAGATACATAAGCATATTTT
>Ga0079225_10000861_pt1 | contig 16615 bp, 16 predicted proteins | sample Poulit2012_FD_76344 | JGI IMG/M metagenome (GOLD analysis project Ga0079225, IMG submission 76344) | Agricultural soil microbial communities from Georgia to study Nitrogen management - Poultry litter 2012 | ecosystem: Environmental > Terrestrial > Soil > Agricultural land | place: USA: Georgia... | reverse complement strand
TCTTTTTCTACATATTCTACAACGGCATGATGTAATACTTCCACATCATTTTTTACAAACCAGTTACGAACGTAAGCTTGAATTTTTGGATCAAATGAGCTTAAAACAGAACCACCACGGTCTAACAGGCGTATGTTTAAATCGGGGCGACTCTCTCGAACTTCTGAAGCGACTTCAATACCACTAAGACCTGCTCCAACAATTGTCAGCATCCCATAAGCCTTCAAATTTCCAACAGATAATCCAGTATGTCGAGCTTTGGAAAATGATTGGACACTTTCAGTATATTGTTCTGCTCCTTCAATGTTATGATAAGCATCCTCACATCCTAAACCGAAAACAAGATAATCGTAATTAACAATTTTACTTTTATTTTCAAAATAAATTTGTTGTTGTTCGACATCTATTTTTCTTACGATACCATATTCATATTTAATTAAATCATGAGTAGGTAAGTTTGTTCTCACATCAATATCTGCGGCAGTACCAGCTACTATTGTATGGAATTCAGTTTTATATGAATGATAAGGGTTTTTGTCAATGACCGTAATTTGTATATTATTAGGGAGTGACATGTTTAGTAATCCTGTTAATACTTTAATACCACCATAACCCGCACCTAAAATAACAATATTTTTCAAAGCATTTTCCTCCCTACATAAATACATTTATAAATTTAGTTATTTTTAGCGTAACAAAACTTACTGTAAAATACTAGAAAAGTATGTATTAATTTTAATGAACACTTGTTAGTTAAACATACCATTTACTAACTGATTCATCTTTAGGTAACAGAAATGATAATAGACCAATTATTGGAATAAAAGAAACAATTATCATTGTCGGGGTTAAACTAATCCAATCAATTAACGAACCAATAACGACAGAACCTATTGCACCCATACCAAATGCGAGGCCTACGATGAGACCAGACATGGTGCCAACTTTGTTAGGTTTTAATTCTTGAGCATAAACAACGGTGACAGAAAAACTAGACATAATAAAGAAACCAATGATTATAAGTAAAATGAAAGAAAAAATAGCGTTAACAAATGGTAATAAAATTGCAAAAGGTATAGGAACGATGAATGATAAAATAATGACAGTTTTCTTTCCGAAGCGGTCACTAATAGGGCCACCAAAAAATGTTCCAACAGCACCGACGAAAAGGAAAATAAAGATGTAAATTTGTGCTTTTGAAATGGAAAAGCCATATTGTTCCATCGTATAAAACGCATAAAAGTTTAAGATTGTTATATGATACCACGTTCTAGCAAACACGATGATAACGAGCAAAAAAATCGTATTGTTTATTACTTTGTTAGGAATAATTTGTTTCTTTTGTTTTATAGTTGTTTTTGGAGATTTACTTTGATGATTCTCATCGACAACTATAATTTGCTGTTGATACCATTTAGCAATATAAAATAAAAGTATTACCGCCATACCAGCGGCAAGAGTGAACCATATTGCACCAAATTGACCTAATGGAACGAGGACAAGGGCGGTAATTAACGGTGCTAAAGATTGCCCCGTATTTCCACCTACTTGGAAGATAGATTGTGATAAACCTCTCCTTGGACCTGCTGCAAGATAGGCAACACGGGAACCTTCAGGATGAAATGTAGCAGAACCGAGTCCGATAAATACGACACTTATTAAAATAAATGGAAAACTCGGTGCTAGAGCTAACCCGAGCATACCGAACATACTGCTTATTAAACCAATTGGCAATGCAAATGGCATTGGCCGAGTATCGGTAACCATTCCTATCACTGGTTGTGATACTGATGCAACCATATTAAGGGAAAAGGCAATTAAACCTAGTTGCGTAAATGTTAATCCTAAAGATTTTTCTAAAATTGGAAACATTGCAGGAATAACAGCCTGTAAAGAATCATTTAATAAATGACATGCACTAATAATAAATAAAACTGGATAGATTGTTCTATTTGATGGTTGTACGATTTTAGTAGAGGACATTGTGTATTAGACCAGCTTTCTTTAAGTTACCTAACCAAAACTATACCATAAAAGGTGAATTTAAACTAAGTAAATTGGTGAAACAATAGAAAAGGTTGATGTAGAGTAAAGGTGCAAAAATAAGAATAAATAACTATAAATGGTTTAATTATCGTCATTCGATATAAATTATAGATAAAATATAGTATGATAGAAGTATCATTAATTCGAAGGCACTAAAAGGGGCGATATGATGGATAAAACATCAATAATTGGTTTGATTTTAGGTATAGCTGCAGTAGGGATCGGTATGTTTTTAAAAGGAATAACAATTGATGCTTTATTAAATCCAGCGGCGATACTCATAATCTTTGCTGGTACAGCAGCAGCAGTCCTTATTGCATTTCCGACAAGAGTCATTAAGAATATTCCTCAACTATTTAAAATTATCTTTCAAGAAACCGAAAAAACAAATGTGAATGAATTGATTAATCAGTTTATTAGTTGGGCTGAGAAAACAAGAAAAGAAGGCTTATTATCTTTAGAAGGCCAAATAGAGGAAATTGATGATCCATTTTTAACTTCGGGAATTCAAATGGCGGTGGATGGGCAAAATCCAGATTTTATTAGAGAAGTTTTAATTGAGAAAATTGAGGCAATGGAAGCCCGTCATGAAGAAGGTGCAAGAGTCTTTACTCAGGCAGGTACTTATGCGCCTACATTAGGTGTATTAGGTGCAGTTGTCGGTTTAATTGCTGCATTAGGAAATTTAAGTAATATGGATATTTTAGGGGCGGCAATATCTGCGGCTTTTGTGGCGACATTACTCGGAATATTTAGTGGATATGTATTGTGGCATCCATTTGCCAATAAACTAAGAGAAAAATCAAGGGAAGAAGTGAAATTTAAATATATTATGGTTGAAGGGATTCTATCGATTACTGTCGGGGAATCTCCGAACGTCATTAAAGACAAACTTAACTCATTTTTATCTACTAAGGAACTTAAGAAAATAGAAGAGGAAGAAATGCAACAACGGGAGGTAGGCAACGTTGTGGAAGAAGCGGACTAAAAAAAATAAGGATGAAAAAATTGATGATAGTTGGCTTCTACCATATGCAGATATGTTAACGTTACTTTTAGCCCTATTTATCGTATTATTTGCTATGAGTGAAATTGATATAAAAAAGTTTGAACAATTGTCTTTTATTTTTCAATCAGAGTTTACTAGCGGTGCGGGTGTAATCGACCAAGGGATTAATATTGTCCCGGAAGATGAACCACTCAATCTAGATAAACAGGATGATAAAGAAAAGGAAAATAATGATGAGGAAGAAGAAAATAAAGAAGCAGAAAACGAAGTAGAAGAAAGCGAGTTAGACAGGTTAAGGCGAGAAGAACATGAGGAACTTCGTTCCATTCAGGAAGAGTTAGAAGAATATATTGCTAAAAATAGCCTCACTGAAGAAGTAGGAACAAAACTAACAGGAGAAGGCTTATTAATTACGATGAGGACTGACATCACATTTGATTCTGGTAAAGCAGATGTAAAAGAAGAAGGAAGAGAAATAGGACTGAAAATATCAGCCTTTTTAAATATGGACCCTCCTAAGGAAATTATCGTTAGTGGGCATGCTGATGATGTACCAATGCAAAATGAAGAGTTTGCATCGAATTGGGAGTTAAGTACAATGAGAGCAGTACAATTTATGTATATTTTATTGGAAGGTTCAGAAATTAACCCGAAATGGTTTAGTGCGAGGGGTTTTAGCGAATATCGTCCACTCGTTCCTAATGATAGTGCGGAAAATAGGGCGATTAATCGACGAGTGGAAGTACTCATTCAACCGAACTATAAAAGTGGAGAAGAAGAAACATAATAAGTTATTGTTTTTATAATTTATAAAATGTGTTAAAATAGTTTAGTCTTAAGAGAAATCTAAGTAGGAGTTTTAAAAATGAAACAATCAATTTATAACGTTACATTTTCTCAATTGACCGAATGGATTGTTGAGCAAGGTGAAAAACGATTTCGTGCAGATCAAATTTGGAATTGGTTATATCGTAAACGGGTAAAAAGTTTCTCAGAAATGAAAAACTTAAATCAAGAATGTTTACAATTACTAGAGGGAAACTTCTCATTTAATTCAATGGAAAAAGAATTAATGCAAGAATCACAAGATGGAACGATTAAATTTTTATTTAAATTAGCTGATGGAAATTTAATCGAGACGGTATTAATGAGTTTCCCTTATGGCATGTCTATTTGTGTCACGACTCAGGTTGGCTGTAATATCGGTTGTTCATTTTGTGCGAGTGGTATATTATCAAAAAGTCGTGATTTAACTGGTGGGGAAATTGTTGAACAAATAGTCAAAGCCCAGCAGTTTCTAGACCAGAGAGCTAAACAAGAACGGGTAAGTAGAATTGTCGTCATGGGAATTGGGGAACCATTAGACAATTTTGAAAATCTGAAAAACTTTTTATATACAGTTAACGACGATAAAGGATTGGCCATTGGAGCTAGACATATTACTGTGTCAACAAGTGGTTTAGCACATAAAATATATGAATTTACTGATTTAGATATTCAAGTAAATTTAGCAGTGTCACTACATGCTCCTAACGATGAATTACGAACAAGTATTATGAAAATTAACCGAGCATTTCCAATTGAAAAGTTAATGAAATCTATCGATTATTATTTGGAAAAACGAAATCGCCGGTTAACATTTGAATATATTTTAATTCACGATGTCAATGACAAACAAGAACATGCGGAACAATTAGCTAAACTATTAGCAGACAAAAAACATTTGTCATATGTAAATTTAATACCATACAATCCAGTTAGTGAACATATCCAATATGAGAGAAGTTCCGATGAAAATATTCAAACCTTTTTCCAAACATTAAAGAGGCATAATATTCAATGTGGAGTTAGATTGGAACAAGGAGAAGATATTGATGCTGCTTGTGGGCAACTTAGAAGTAAGCAAATGAAGAAGAAAAATGTCGGTTGATGATAATAATGAAATATAGAAAAGAGATGCAACTTCCTATTGTTCGGTTAAAGCATCTCTTTGTTTTCATTTCTATTTTCTTTCTCTCCAAATAAAACGGGGTATAATTCATCTTCTACTGTATCATCAGTCATTTTTGTCTTTGAGCGATAAGCAGCTCGTAAAACTAGATGTCCGGATACTGGAGCAGTAATAAATACAAAAATAATTCCAAGTGTTAGACGGACACTAACATAAGATTCGGTTGCTGCAACAAATATAAAAGTTCCTGTTAGTGTAATTAAAACTGCAAGGGTCGTTGTTTTTGTAGCCGCATGTGATCGTGAATAAATATCACGAAAACGAATAATACCGATAGCACTGATAATACTTGTTATAGCTCCAATTAAAATTAAAATAGCTCCAATATATTCAAAAATCTCGGCGATGTTCAATAACAACACCTCTTTCTAAAAACTTTGAAAAGGAAATGGTACTTATAAAGGCAAGTATTCCTAACACAAGAATGACATCGTAAAATGCTTTTGTGTGGAAGATAATAGAAATGATGGCAATAACCGAAATTAAATTAACCCCTATCACATCCATGGCAATGACACGATCAGGAAAAGTTGGGCCAATAATAATTCTAATAAATGTAATTAGGATTGCAACACCAAATAAAACTAGTGAAATGAGCAATATTGTTGGAATCATTCCCCTGTCACCCCTCTAATTGCTTTTTCGAACTTAACTAACCAGTTTTCTAAATCACCTTTATACCGATTAATATCCATTGCATGAATATAAAAAACATTTCCTTCTTCGTTTACTTCCATTACGACGGATCCCGGGGTTAAAGTAAGAAGAAGTGCAAGTGTCGTTATTTGCCAGTCTCCTTTTAATGAAGTTTTATAAGTAAAAATGCCGGGTTCAAGATTTATTTTTGGACTTAGTATATGCTTGATAACGACGACACTTGATTTGAATGTTTCCGTAATAAAAAGGAGAATCAGTTGTAGTAATTTAAGCACACGATATAAATAATAGTCTCCACCATAAAATCTTCTCATTAAAAATACAATAATTGCACCGATAATGAAGCCAGATATGACGGTTTCAATTCTTAATACATCTTCATCACGTAACAATACCCAGAGAAAAGCAATAAAAATGTTTAATAAAAATTGACTAGCCACCTAAACCCGCCTCCTTTCAACCTTTTAAAAATCAATTTAATCATTTAACACAGCATCAATATAAACAGATGGATTACTTAATGTATGTGCAGCATCTTTTATATACAATGCAATAGATTCTGCACCAATACCGATAAAAACCATTAATGCAACTAGCAAAATTGATGGTAATAATACACCTTGTCGGAGCGGCCTTTCTTCTTCCTCGGACATTATTGTTTCACCCCAAAAGCAATTCATGAAAATTCGTATTAAAGAGTAAAGTACAACAATGCTTGAGAAAAATCCAACACCTAACAATAAATATGCTTCAGTTTCAATAGTACCTTGTCCGATTAGCAATTTACCTATAAACCCACTTAGCGGGGGAATACCTGTTAATGATAATGAAGTGATAAAAAATAACCAACCTAGTATAGGATAATTTCGAATTAATCCACTCATTTCATCGAGCAATTCCGTTTTTGTTAAATAGATCATTGTTCCCCCGAGTAAAATAAGCACTGCTTTACCAATCATATCGTGAATAAGATAATAAGTTGCCCCTTCAAATCCAGACGTAGACATTGTAGCTAAGGCGATTAAAATAAATCCAACCGAAATAACTACATTATAAGAAATGATTTGTCGGATATTTTTAAATGCAATTGCTCCGATTGAACCAGCAATAATGGTTATGATGGCCATAAATCCTATAATGTTATGTGAAATTTGTTGTTCGTGATAAAAAAGTAATGTAAATACACGAAATAATGCATATATACCAACTTTAGTCATTAATGCCCCGAATAATGCTGCAATGGCTGTAGGTGGGGTACTATACGCACCTGGCAACCATTGAAATAACAGAAGCCCGGCTTTTATACTAAAGACAATTAAAAACAATAAAGAAATGACAGTTAATAGTGGTGTTTGACCCGACTCAGCAATTCGGACAGATAAATGAGCCATATTTAATGTCCCTAAAACTCCATATAAATATCCAATGGCAATTAAGAATAGTGAAGAAGATACAATATTAATGGCAATATATTTAAAAGATTCCTGCCATTGTATTTTTGTTCCACCTAAAGTAATTAAAACATAGGAAGCGAGTAACATTACTTCGAAAGTAACGAACAAATTAAATAAGTCTCCCGTTAAAAATGACCCGTTCACTCCAGCTACTAAAAAGAGGACAAAAGAATAAAAGTAAAACTTCTCTCGTTTTTCACCAATTGTTCTCATTGCATAAAGGACAACTATCGCACTAACAATATTAGTTGTAACTACGAGTATCGTTGCAAAAGAGTCAGCAACAAACAATATTCCAAATGGCGGGACCCATTCACCAAAATCAATCCGTAAAATACCTTTTACTTGTATTTGGTGTAAAATAATTAAACTAATGATGGCATTAATGACCAACGTAATGAATGTTGCCCAACGATGGAGTTGAAAAGAAGACGGGAAAAAGAGAAATAAAATTCCGACAAGTATTGGTAATACCATGGGAAATACAATGAGGTTATTCATAAAAATACCTCCTCATCTTGCCTAAATCATCAGTATTCCACACTTTATATACATGGTATGACAGTACTAAAAAGAACGCTGTCACAGCAAAGTTAATGACGATCGAAGTTAAGATGAGTGCTTGTGGCAATGCATCAACATAGGATTTGGTACCATTTTTAATAATTGGTACCTCATCACCTTCAAATCCACCCATGGCCATTAATAATAAATGTACGGCATGGGTTAATACGCCTGCACCAATAATAACCTTGATGATATTTTTTGATAATAATAAATAAACAGCGATCGTTACGAGAACTCCCGATACAATTATGATGACTGTTTCCATGCTATGACACATCCTCACCGATGTTTAAAATAATTGTGACAACAACTCCAAGTACTGTTAAAGCGACTCCTAATTCAAAAAAAGTAGCAGAAGAAAGTTCAATATGCCCATATATAGGAACTTCAATATGAAATAGCGATTGATATAAAAATGCATGTCCAAATATAACTGAGCTAATTCCGCTAATAATGACAATAAATGCTCCTATAGCGGCTACTGTTTTAAAGTCAATCGGAATTCCTTCTTTTAAAGTTTCAATATCATATGCGAGCAAAATGAGAACGAATGCTGAGCCTAATACAAGTCCAGCAATAAACCCTCCACCTGGTGCATGATGTCCCGAAAAAAACAAGTATAGAGCTAATGTTAATATAATAAACACAACTACTTTTGAGACAGATTGTAAGATGACTTCATTAATCTTCATTGCCATTTACCCCCTTATCACTTTTGTACTTAATAAGGGTAAAGACACCAATACCAGCAATAAAAAGAACGATTACTTCAAGCATTGTATCGAATGCCCGGAAGTCTCCTAAAATAGTATTGACAATATTTGTTGCTCCAGTTAATTCATATGATTGTTCAAAATAAGCTGAAATCGAATCAAATAATCGACCACTTTTAACTGACAGTGCAATAGTTGTAAAAACAATGCCAACAGAAATGGAGATAATCGTGCGAAGCCATGGCGTTTTTTTAGGAGAGTTCTCTTTTTTCCATTCTGGTAAAAAGGCAAAACATAATAAGAATAATGCCGTCGTAACCGTTTCTACAACAAGTTGTGTTAAGGCTAAATCAGGTGCACGGAACAGAACAAACAAAATCGCTATAGCGAATCCAATATATCCATTAATTAAAATCGCAGCCAACCTCGATGATACAAATAAGATGGTTACTCCGGCAACGATAATTGAAGCGGTCATCATCCACAAAAATATTGTCATTGGTTGATCATCTAATAGTGAAAATTTAAAAGCTCTTAAATGAATAAAATATGACCCTAAAATAACAGTGAAAAAGACAAATATATAACTGATGTAATGTCGTAAGAATCCAGTCATATAAAATTTTGTTATTCTATTTGCGTATTGTTCTGTCAAGCTAATTGAATGATTGTATAATTCATCAAATGACAAGCTTCTAGGGAAAAGGGTAAAAATTTTAATAAATTGTTTGTGCCAAATAAAAATAACAATGCCGACAATAATGAGAGTCGCTGTCATAATAAATTCAGTTGAAAATCCATCCCAATAAACTATGTCACTAATATTGAGAGTAGAAATATTCGGATAAATACTTTGCACTGCTGGTTTTAATAAATACGTATTAATGATGTTAGGAAAGAAGAAAATAGCTATAACAAGGGCAGCTAAAATAATTGGTGCAATTAACATACCGAAACGCGCTTCTTGGAAGTTAGCGGCGGTACGTTTCATTTTTGGCCCAAAGAAAGCGTGGAAAACAATCATCATACTGTAAACAAAAGTGAAAATGCTCGCAACCCATGCAATAATTGGAAATATTGTGATAGCCGATTGAACTGAAAAAAAGTCAAACTCCCGTAAATGCAACATAGCGGTAAAAAACATTTCCTTACTTAAAAAACCATTAAAAGGAGGTAATCCAGCCATAGAGAAGCTACCGATTAATGCAACTGTAAAAGAAATTGGTAAAACTGAAATGAGACCGCTTAATCTCCTTAAATCCCTCGTTCCAACACGATAGTCAATAATACCGATGACCATAAATAAAGCACCTTTAAAAGTGGAATGGTTAATAAGGTGAAAGAGCGCTGCAACACTTGCTTGTGTAAATAACACAGACTCTATGGAAACACTTGGATGATATGATAAGGAACTAACACCAAACAGCGTCATAATGAGACCAAGTTGTGAAACGGTAGAATAGGCTAGCAAGGCTTTTAAATCTGTTTGCCTAATGGCAGTTAATGCTCCCCAGAATAATGTTAAGAGACCGACACTACTCACGATCCAAAACCACAAGTCAATCCCACCGAAGATGGGTGTAAATCGTGCTACTACATAAATTCCGGCTTTTACCATGGTTGCCGAGTGTAAATAGGCACTAACAGGTGTCGGTGCTTCCATTGCACCAGGTAACCAAATGTGAAATGGAAACTGTGCTGACTTAGTAAAAGCCCCTAATAAAATTAAAATAATGATAGGCGTCATTAAAGAATGGTGCTGAAATGAATCAATAGTGCTTATCATTTCACGGATACTAAATGTTCCCGAAATGAAGTACAGCATGAGAAAGGCGATAAACATCGCTAATCCACCAATGATCGTAATCATTAAAGCTTTTTTTGCACCATAACGAGAACCTTTACGTTGATACCAAAATGCGATAAGCAAAAATGATGATATACTCGTTAACTCCCAAAAAACATATAAAGTCATTAAATGATCGGAAAATACAACACCAAGCATACTCCCCATAAAGAAAAGTAAATATACGAAAAACCTCCGAATTCCCGGTTCAGTAGATAAATAATAAATGGAATATAAAACGACAAGACTGCCAATTCCAGTAATTAAAAGTCCAAAAATCATACTTAATCCATCAATCATAGTAATGAAATTAATATTGTATGAAGGAATCCATTCAGTGACATGATAAAAAGTTTCGCCGCTTATTATGTCAGGAATTTTAATTAAAAATGAAATAAACAAAATAGTTGGTACGAAAAAAACGAACCAATGAATCATTTTCCGTGATAATAGATTTGAGAAGAAAATTAACAATAATGCTGCTAAAAATGGAAGGAGAATTGCCATTGAAACAGTTAGCAATTTAAATTCCTCCTAACTATATAGTATAATTAACGGTCTTTTTTATTTAAATTGGCAACGGATTATAAAAGTTTACATCATAAAATCGATTAACAATTGTAAACATGAATATTAATTTTTGGCATAATTATCTTTAATTATATACTAATTTTACTTATAAGGAAATTAATACAAATAGTAAGACTATTGATAAATCAATACTTTTTCTCTTTTACACGTACAAATATAAGAGGGATAGAAAAACTAAATTACTATTTAAATACAGTTATCACTTTAATACTAGCTGTACAACTGAATATAAGGAATGAATTATTAGTCCGATAATTTAACAATAGAAAAAGTAAATTAAATAGCGTATAATATGAAGTTAATTAAGAGTGAACAAAATAATGGGAAGTTTAAAAAAGAAAATTCAGTTTAAGAGGTGATCATCAATGGGTGATATAAAAAGTCATATGGATGAACGAATATTAGTTTGTGTATATTACGGCCCTAATGGTGAACGATTAATTAGACGGGGGCATGGGTTATCTAAACTAATCAATTGCCCGTTTTATGTGTTAAGTGTAGATAGACTTTCATCAGAAGAATTTGATGCAGAAAAATCTAGTTATATAACACAATGGCAAGAACTATCGGAAGAACTAGGCGCAGAAAAGTTTATTTTAAAAGATAATGAAACACGACCAATTGCAAAAGTAATAAAGGAAGTTGCCTATAAAAACAACATCACACAAGTGATTGTTGGAGAAACACCACAAAATCGTTGGGAAGAAATAACAAAAGGTTCTTTTATTAACGTGCTTTTAAAAGAGTTAGTATTTGTAGATATTCATATTGTATCTGTTGATAGAGCGTTAAAAGTGGCAGATCAAGCCATATATGAAAAGGGAATTAGAGGGTATTTACGAAAAGAAGCGGATGGATTTGTATTAACATTTGCAAAATCAAAAGCGAACCTTTTTGAAGGAGTTTTTTATAAAGAAATAGGAACAGATTTTAATAACGGCATATTCAAATACGTATGCCGCGGGGAAAGCCATCAAGTAAGAGTGATGGAAGATGTCGTTATAGAGGAAATAAAAGATGCTCCAAATATAAATGTGTAGAAAAAAGCCAAGTGGAAGACCACAAGGCTTTTAATTGTTTAACTCATTATTTACTATTGTGAGCAATTCTTTAATGCTTTGATCTTGATAAATAAAATCAGCATAACTATCTAATTCTGTTGCTTCACGATTAACGATGATGAGTTTTGCGCCAGATTGTTTAGCAACTAATGGAAACATATTAGCTGGTGTGACAGAAAGCGAAGACCCGAGAACAATAAATAAATCCGACTGATTTGCTTCTACTTCAGCTTGTCGGAAAGTTTCCTCTGGTAAACTTTCTCCAAATAATACGATTCCCGGACGAATCGTCCCCCCACAATCACATATATACTTTCCATCTAAATATGTTTGTCGTTCATATTGCTGCTGACAAATGTGGCAATGTAGTGAGCGAAAGGAACCATGTAATTGCATGACATTTTCATTTCCGGCATCACTATGGAAGCCATCGACATTTTGAGTAATAATGCCATGGATGAGGCCTTTTTTCTCCCATTCACCTAAAATATAATGTCCTTCATGTGGTTGATATTTATCAATTTCTCCTAAACGGTATCGGTAAAAGTTAGAAAATTCCTCTCGATTATTGTGTAATGCATTTACGTTTGCGAGTTCATCCGGATTGAATTTTTCCCATAAACCCCGATCTTTTGAACGAAAATCAGGTAGTCCACTCTCTGTAGACATTCCTGCTCCTGTAAATACAATGGTATGATTAGCGTTTTTAATTAATTGAGATAATTGCTCCATGAACATTCTCTCCTTCTAGAATATTTTCAAAACTTTGGTTATTTCGGAAGATTCCAATAAGTTGCGACTCGCCATACCCATTCCAATGGTCCATACTTAAAGCGACGTAACCAAAGTGTACTTATTAAAAGTTGGACACTAAAAATTGCTATTGAAATAAACAAACCTAGAAACGGATTGACCTTGCCATATAAACCAAATCCATAACTATAAAAAATAGTTGTAGCGATGAGTGATTGTAAAATATAATTTGAAAATGCAGTTCTACCAACTGCAGAAAATGGTGTTAATAATCTTTTTATTAATGGATAATTCGTAAGGTAAATAATGATGATCATATAAAAGGTCATCAGAAATGGAGCACCGATAATTAATAATGCATCATCTTTTGTAATGCCATGTAAAATATTTAACGGTAGTCCTATGAGGACACTAATGATAGCAATTTTTTTTAACAATGACACATATTGTTTTGGTCGCTGAAACCATTTCTTTTTTGCGACAAATGCCCCAAATAAAAACATACTGAAATATGGAATGTGAACAAAAAAGTATAAAATTGGATTCAAACTTGCCATTCCATTAAACGTCATATAATAATAACGGTCATGTATACGTTGTTTAGCAACTTCAATGAAAGTTCCGTTACTATAATTTTCTAGTGCTTGTTCGGCATTTTCTAAAGCTTCAATTTGTAAAGCATCCATTTCATTTGTAGCATCAACTGGAACAGTACTAACTAATATAGCGAATAAAGTATATATAGCATATAAACTAATGGCCCAAATGAATAGGGTCTTAGCTCTTCTATTACTAAATAAAAGTAACAAAAACCCAAGCAATGCATACTCGGTTAATATGTCACCATCCCATATAAAAAAGGCATGGATAAAGCCAAATAGTAGCAATGTGAGTAATCGTCGAATATAAATAGATTTAAATGATAGCCCTTTTGCTTCGATACGATCTTTCATTAATATCATACCGAATCCAAACAAAAATGAAAACATCGTAATAAACTTCATTTGCACAAAGGTATCTAATAAAAATTTTGTCACATGATCAATATTGCTCCAATTGTTAAAGAAGAAATTATCGGATCCAATGATCATTAAATATAAATCGGGATAACTAAAATGAGCCATATTAACGAGTAAAATACCAAAAATGGCAATTCCACGGATAGTGTCTATGTGTTCGATACGCTCTTTTAGTTGAGTAGGTTGCAATGGGGACAAACCTTTCATATAAAATATTAAGCTATAAATGATAATATGTGTCTGAAATAACGATATATTGTGAGGGTATCATGAGAGATGAAAAATGGGAAGTGTTAGATGGTGTGTACTTTGTGGTTCACCCTTAATAACTTCCCAGTAAATATAATATATATTAAATTACTCCCTGTTCTATCATCGTATCAGCAACTTTTGTAAAACCTGCAATACTAGAACCAATAACTAAGTTACCAGGAGAATCATAGCTTGAAGCAGCACGGGTACAATTTTTATAAATGTTCTTCATTACTTCTTTCACTTTTTCATCTACTTCCTCAAATGACCAAGATAGTCTAGTGCTATTTTGTGCCATTTCTAACGAAGAACAAGCAACTCCTCCAGCATTGACTGCTTGTGCGGGTCCGAACATGACATCATTTTCTAGAAATATATCAATCGCTTCAATCGTACAAGGCATATTGGCCCCTTCGGCCACTACTTTCACTCCATTTTTAACGAGGATAGAAGCGGAATCGACATCTATTTCATTTTGTGTTGCGCAAGGAAGGGCAATATCACAAGGGATTGACCAAATTTTTGTACAATCATCAAAATATTCAGCTTCTGGATGTTCTTTAATATATTCTTTTATTCTTGCCCCTTCAGAAAATTTAATTCGTTTGATTGTTTGTAGACTTAAACCATTTCTGTCATAAACATAGCCATTGGAATCACTGCAAGCAACGACTTTAGCTCCTAATTTAATTGCTTTTTCCATCGCATAAATAGCGACATTACCAGACCCGGAAGTGATTAAAGTTTTATTATGAAAATTAGTTCGCTTTTCCTTTAACATTTCTTCAACAAAGTAAATCGTACCGTAACCGGTGGCTTCCGTTCTACCTAAACTACCACCATAATTAATTCCTTTACCAGTTAATACGCCAGCTTCATAAGCTCCTCTTAATCGTTTGTATTGGCCGAACATGTAGCCTATTTCACGTTTACCGACACCAATATCACCGGCTGGAACATCAGTATCTGGACCAATATAGCGATAAAGTTCTGTCATAAAACTTTGGCAAAAACGCATGATTTCATTATCAGACTTACCCTTAGGATCAAAATCGGCTCCACCTTTTCCTCCTCCGATTGGTTGCCCTGTTAAAGCGTTTTTGAAAATCTGTGTTAAAGATAGAAATTTCATGACACTTAAATTAACAGAAGGGTGAAATCGAATGCCACCTTTATAAGGTCCGATAGCGCTATTAAACTGGACTCGATAACCACGATTCACTTGAACATTTCCATTATCATCAATCCATGGAACTCTAAAAATTATCATTCGTTCAGGCTCTAACATATGTTCTAAAATATTATGTTCTAAGTATGTGCGGTTTTTCACAAAGATGGGCACAAGAGATTGTAGTAACATTTTAACAGATTGTAAAAATTCCTTTTCATCTGGATCACGCTCAGCCAATTTATTGTAAACATCATTCATATAGGCAATTACTTCTTTTTCTTCTTTTGAAATGTTTTCTTTTATCGATAACATATTGTTCTCCCCCAGTCGATAAAAAAGCCTTTCTATTTCAGAACAGCATCGTTTCTTTTATTTTACACGAAACAATCAATCTAAACAATACAAAAAATAGATAAAACCGATATCAATATGAGATAATGAAAAAAACTGAATGACTAAAAATAAGTAACAGGAGGAATTTTTGTGGAGTTAAGACAAATAAGGTACTTTATGGAAGTTGCTAAACATGAACATGTTACAGAAGCATCGAAGAACTTACATGTGGCACAATCAGCGATAAGTCGGCAAATTTTTAATTTAGAAGATGAACTAGGGGTAGATTTATTTATACGTGAAGGGCGATCGATTCGTTTAACCCCAATTGGTCGGATGTTTTTAGAACAAATGGAAAGGGCAATGCATGTCATTGATGGGGCAAAACAAATTGTAAGAGAGTATGTTGACCCGAAAAAAGGAACAATTCATATCGGTTTTACGACAAGTTTGGCATCTTATATTATGCCTACAGCGATTTTTTACTTCAGACAACAATATCCAGAAGTAAAGTTTGAATTAAATCAAGCCTCATATGTAGAGCTAGTAGAGTCCGTTAAAAAAGGGAAAATTAATATGGCATTAGTGGGGCCTCCGCCGATTAAGGAAGATAGAATTAAAAGTTCTATATTGTTTACGGAAAATATCGTTGCCTTATTACCATCAAACCATCCACTAGCAACAAAATCATCGATTATGTTAAATGAGCTACAAAATGATAAATTTGTACTTTTTCCAAAAGGAAATGTCATTCGTCAATTAATTATGGATGGTTGTCACCAGAGAGGGTTTCAACCAAATGTTGCTTTTGAAGGTGAAGATTTTGATACAATTAAAGGACTTGTATCGGCAGGTTTAGGGATTACATTAATTCCTGAAGTAACGATTGTTGATTGTTTACCGAGAGCTACAGTAAGGGTTCCAATATCCGAACCGAATCTGACAAGGTCTGTCGCAGCAATCATCTCAACAGAGAGAGAGTTATTACCGACTGAGAAGTTATTTTTTCAATTTATGAAGCCGTTTTTTGAAAGAATTGAAGACTATCAATACTAGAATAAAAATGTAAGAGGAAAGGATGAATTATGTGAATTGGTCAACGACTGAACAATTACAAAGTTTATTATTTAAG